>Ga0126371_10005545_pt1 | contig 11216 bp, 11 predicted proteins | sample PanSoiMetaPlot_4_FD_110145 | JGI IMG/M metagenome (GOLD analysis project Ga0126371, IMG submission 110145) | Tropical forest soil microbial communities from Panama - MetaG Plot_4 | ecosystem: Environmental > Terrestrial > Soil > Tropical forest > Bulk soil | place: Panama | collected 2016-02-17
ATTTAGAGTTGCCACTCCAAACAGTAATATTTTTCCGGGTGCAGCTCCGGACCGATACAACTTCCATTTTTAATAGACATCCTATTTCTTAGCACGAAGTAAGTACGTGCCGGTAAGAGGTAGTATCCGGCCCATTGGTTCCCTGCCCCGCACGTCCGGAAATTGGTCCTCTTCTCATCCCAAGGTTAGCAGGTTCAGTACCATGTTCCACCGGGCAGTTTTGTTTGTTCTCCTCGCTGCGGGCTTCAGCGTATATTGCGTAGCTCAATTCAACGGGACCTCCCTGCAGGGTCCGCAAACCCAAATCGACCGGCACTCGTCGCGCGACTTCAATTCTCTAAGCGGCATGGTAACCAGTGCGGACAATAAACCACTTCAAGACGTGCGCATCGAGCTTCACGACGGCAGCACAGGAACCGTGGTCGGCGCGGCTTATACCAATTCCGGGGGCGGCTTCGAGTTTGACCGTCTCTCACCCGGAACGTACCAGGTGGTAGCCAGTCTGGGTCTGGCACAGTCTGATGAACGAGTTGACGTCACAGTCGCAAATGCCATGATCAACATGCGTCTGGGTGTCAGTTCGCACCCGGAGGACGGAAACGGATCCAACGCAGTTTCCGTTGCTCAGTACAAAGTGCCGGGAAAGGCCCGGGACGAGTTGAAGAAGGCGCGGGAAGCCGCCGAAAAAGGCAAGGACGAAGACGCGCAGCGACACCTCGCCAAGTCCCTTGAGATCTTTCCCAAATATGCCGACGCTCTTACCTACAGGGCCATCATGAAGCTGGATAACCACGATGTGGACGGCGCTGTCGCCGACCTGCAGCAGGCCATTTCCGATGATGGCAACTTTCCGCTGGCCTACGTCGTCATGGGCGCAGCGCTGAACATGCAATCCAAGTTCGATGAGGCCATCCACAACCTGCAGCGCAGTGAATCACTCGCTCCCAACAACTGGCAGGCATACTTTGAGATGGGAAAAGCTTATGTCGGCAAGGCAGATTATCCTTCTGCGTTGCGGCAGTTGAACCGGGCGCAGGTGCTTGCGCCGTCCAACTATGCGTTGATCCATCTGATCAAAGGGCACGCGCTGCTTGCTCTCAACCAATACGACGATGCCATGGCGGAATTGCAGGCGTTTCTGCAGAAAGAACCTAATGGGGCCAACAGCGCGCAGGCGCAGAAGATGCTGCAACAGGCCAAGGCATTTGCCAAACAATGATTTCCTCGTGGCGCACTCCGCCTCCCCAAGGAAACGCCGCCCGCTTCGGGCGGCGTTTTTTCACATGTTCGCAGCCTTCTCCGGCACAGTGTGAGGCGCGGCCAGCATAAGGGGCTCTTCCGGCACGATAATCCATGCGACGATGTAAGCGATCAGCCCGATCAAGCCGAACAACGAAACCACAAGCCACGCCACCCGGACCAGCGTAGGATCCAGATCGAAGTACTCGGCAACGCCGAGACAGACGCCAGCGACCTTGCGTCCATTGCGCGGACGAACGAGCTTCTTTCTCGCCACCACTCCGGCCACCCGCTTCCCGCAATACGAGCACAGGTTGGCATCATCAGGAATCACTTTGCCACAGTAATTGCAATACATCTTTTCTCCTCTTCACTTCTTTCCAATTTTAACGCCAGCGACACCAGCAACTACAGGTGGCTGCGCGGCGGCCTTCACGCCTCTGTCTCCGTCTAAAGATACGCAAACGTCGCGATTTAGGTTTCATCGAGCGCACCTCTTGAGGCGAAGTCTGGTGGATGAAGGCAGCAAGCCTCGGGTCAGAGGCCGGGTTTTAGGGCCATCCTCTGAGACAAAAAACGGCTCTTCGGCCCGAGACCTTCGCCTTGCTATCTCTCTCGAGCCCGCAACGTTACTATTTAGTTAACGCAGCCCCTATGAAATTCCGGATTCCGTCAGCTTGATCGATGAAGCGGCCTTCGTTGAAATCGGGTTCGTAGAGGCCGATCTTTCTGGCACGCGTGATGACTTCTAAGCGGCTACGTCCCCAAGATGGCTCGATCCTGGCACTCCCAGCCGGACAGGACGGGCAGGAATCCGCGGTTCTGGACGAGTCAGGGTTACTGCTGTGCCAACAAGCTTTAGCTCCCAAAAACACCTGCCCATGAGAGGCAGGGGAAGGCATGGCTGGTAAGGTATCGCGGCGCCCGGTATGAGGAACTTTCCTGATATGCGTAAAACCAGGAAAAGGGTACAACAATCTCGCTCCCCCGCATTCCTTCAACGATGGGATACGGAAAAGGCCAATGACTAGACCACTTCGCCCACTCAAAGAGTTCTACACGGAAGCCGAGGCTGCCGGTTACCTGAATATCTCAAGGGCAGAGCTTTATTCGCTGCTTGATGAGCATATCTTCAACGATGGGAATCCGCGGCCGGATCAGCTCAGCTTTTGCGATGCCGATCTGGTGCTCCTTGGATTTTGGAGCGAAAGCCGCGAAAATCCTAAGGTAATCCGCATGCCGAACCGCCGGCACGTCTGAAGCTTTTACATCGTAAGAATTTCTCCGAAGAGCACTGCTTGCGCTGCTTTCGATAGCTAAGCTATTGATTTACGGAGGCTTAGATGATCTTCTAAGTTTGGCCCTCGGTGTGCGAGTCTACTGGGTACTACCCAAGAGGTTCCTATGGCACACATGGCGCCGAATTACGAGGAGCGACAGGAGTTTTGGAAGCCGGTAGTGTCGCGTCCGGAGGTGGTTCAACCCACGGCGAGTGACCAGGTTTGCCCGGATTGCGGCACAGATTTCGTGGTTGGCTCCCGTTTTTGCCACATCTGCGGTGCCGACCGCAACGGAAACCTTGCCGATAAGCCGGTCACCGGCCTTAGAGCCTGGTTCGACTTTGCCTCTCTGCGCGACGCACTGGGGCAGACCAACGCTTCCCTGGTAACCCTGATCATCGGATTCGCCTGCGTCATCGCGGCGGCTGTAACCGGATTCATCTTTACCGCCAGCACCCTGCTCGATTGGCAAGCGATCCAGCTCTGGCGAATCGAATGGCTGCTCGCGGCAGCAGCAGTTTTCATTGCAGGACTTTTACTTAAAAAGAAGTGACGAGGCGTTTTTCACTGCCACGAGACTGGGCGGCCATAACGGCCGCCTTAAGCTTTTGCTTTCAACGCGGGGCGTGGTTATAATCCACCCGTACCTCGCGAGTCTCTGTCCTTCAGCGGACTCTACTCACGTTCTTCCTCGCAAGAATCGTGGACGGAGGAGATGCGAGCACATTCGGAGTGTGCTTGGTCCCGTCTCATCGATCGAGCCTTTCCGCCAAGGAGGAAGAATGCAGATCCAGAAAGTCACGCCTAATCTCATGGTCCAGGATATGAATGCCAGCCTGGAGTTCTATCAACAACTGCTGGGGATGGAGCGCACCATCACGGTGCCAGATCAAGCGCCGTTTGTCTTTGCTGCCGTCAGCGCAGGCAGCGCGGAAATTTTCCTCAACAAGAACGATGCCGGCACTCCGCCCAAAGCCGGCGGCATCAGCATGTATGTCGAAGTGGAAGGCCTGGACCAGCTTCTGGCGCGAGTGCAGCAGCGCGGCTGGAAAATCGCCATCGAGTTGAACGAGACCTTCTACGGAATGCGGGAATTTGCCGTGAACGATCCCGACGGCTACATGGTGATCTTTGCCGAGCGCAAGAAATGACAGATTGGAACAGGAGGAGCGCAATGCTCCTCTGTTCCTGTTTCCATCCACCACTGGCTCAGTTAGGATGTTGCGCGGAAGAATGCTCCGGAGTTACTCGTGATGAAGCTTTCCCTGCTGCTCATTCTCGCGTCCACGCTGCTGCCGCTGGTCTGCGCCTATGCCGCGCCTTCTGATTACACGCCGTCGCCGGTCCGGGTGGAACAAGGCCTGCTTTCGGGAACCCCAGGCGTCGATCCGGCTGTACGCGTCTATCGCGGCATTCCGTTCGCTGCGCCGCCAATCGGCGATCTTCGCTGGAAGCCGCCGCAACCCGCGGCGTCCTGGCAGGGAGTCCGAGAGGCAAAAGCATTCGGCAATGCCTGTTGGCAGACTCCATATCCTGCCGCATTCGCCATTTACAACGGAAAGCTGCCGCCGCTGAGTGAAGATTGCCTGTATCTGAATGTGTGGACCACGGCGAAAACGGCAAAAGACCATTTGCCGGTGATGGTGTGGATTCATGGTGGCGGCTACACGCGCGGCAGCGCCGGCAGTGATGCTTATGATGGCGAAGCTCTGGCCCGCAAAGGCGTGATCCTGGTCACTATCAACTACCGTTTAGGCATCTTTGGTTTCTTCGCGCATCCAGCACTCACGGCCGAATCTCATCATCATGCTTCCGGGAATTATGCGCTTCTGGACCAGATCGCTGCGCTCGAGTGGGTGAAGCGAAACATCGCCGCATTTGGTGGAGATCCCGGGCGCGTGACCGTCTTCGGCGAATCCGCTGGTTCATGGTCAGTGAACGCTCTGATGGCAAGTCCTCTGGCCAAAGGCCTGTTCCAGCGGGCGATCGGTCAGAGCGGAGCTTCTTTCGCCCCCATGCGCACGCTCGCCGAAGCAGAAAAATCGGGCGTTGCGCTCGCGGCCACGCTCGGCGCCGGCGATACTCCACTCAAGACACTGCGCGCAAAGCCGGCGGAAGAATTGCTGACGGCAGGGGCCGAGGAGACGGTGCGTCCCATGATCGATGGTTGGGTGCTGCCGCAGGACGTCTACACGATTTTCGCGCAAGGAAAGCAGAACGACGTTCCGCTACTTCTTGGGTTCAACGCCGACGAAGGCACCACGCTGGCGCCGCAGGCAGCGAACCTGAAAGCCGCACTGTATGTCATGGGCGTGCACCAGCGCTACGGATCGCTGGCGGACGAATTCCTTAAAGTATATCCGGCAAGTTCCGACGAAGAGGCGGTCACGTCCTTTTATTCGGCTTACCGCGATCTGGCGTTTGGCTGGGAGATGCGCACGTGGGCCCGGATGGCGAGCAAGAGCGGTCACCATCCCGTATATCTCTACTACTTCACGCGGCGGCCTCCAGGGCCGCAGAGTTCGCGGCTGCGCGCCTTCCATGCATCGGAGATTCCGTACGTGTTCGGGAATTTCTTCTGGCCGTTTCCCTGGGAAGCGGCAGATCACAAACTTTCTGAAACCATCTCCAGCTATTGGACGAACTTCGCCACCACCGGCGACCCAAACGCGTCTTCCCTGCCCAAGTGGCCGGCCTACACCTCAGAGAACGATGCCTTTCTCGAATTGGGAGACCAGATGGTGAGCCGTTCGCATGTGAATCAGGTTGGGCTTGACTTCTTCGATACTTACTATCGATCGCAGCGGCCCGGTGTTGAGCAGCCGGCTAAAAGCACAGCTAAATAGCGCGACGACGAAACAGTGGCTTGAGCCTGATCAAGAGAAACAAAGCCCGCCTTTCGTGGCGGGCTTCGTTTTGCGAAATGAAGTGTCAGCGCGTGGCTGCCGCTGCCTGAGCGGCTGCGCGCTGAGCAATGATCTTGCGGGCGTTCTCGGCCAACTCCTTGGCTTTGGGGAGCTGGTTGAGAGCAGAAAGGACCTGAGGATCGTTTTCGGCTCTTACTCGCAATCCTGCTTCCTGCCCGAATTGAGCGATGAAGATCTCGGTCTTGATGTTGCTCTTGATCCGGTCCAGACTCTCCTTGAGTTCTGCCTCAGTGTAGGGAATGTTCTGACCGGTAAGGAACTTACGGAACTCCTGCATGACCTGATCGTTGACTTCAAAATTCTTGTCCACCTGCCGGTTCACCAGGTAGTGCTTTGCGAAATTGAAGAAGGCATATTTCACCGCAAGCGAATCCTCAAACCGGTTCGGCTTGGGCGCAGGCACTTTCACGTCTGGCGTGATTCCGCCGCCTCCATACACCGTGCGACCGCTGTCGGTAAGCTTCACTTCCTTGGAGGCCGTGTTGGGGTTGTTGTTCGCGTTGGTATTCGGATTGTCCTCTTCTTCATGCGCGTAGTAGTAGTCGTAGAGCGAGACGCCGGTCCAGTCGCGCTGGATCAGACGTCCACTCGGCGTGTAGTACTTGGCCGTGGTGAGTGCTAGCCCTGTGTCTCCCGAAAGGGGAAAGACGGTCTGCACCAGGCCCTTGCCAAAGGTGACTTCACCGACGATCAGCCCGCGATCGTGGTCCTGAATCGCTCCGGAAACGATTTCCGCGGCTGAAGCTGTGCCATGGTTCACAAGCACGACGAGGGGATAGTCCTTGCCTGCGTTGCCGTGCGCCGCCCGGTAGACTTTCTCCGGTGAGCTGCGGCCGCGATGACTCACGATCACCTGTCCGCGCTTGAGAAATTTGTCCGCAACCCCGACGCCTTCATTCAGCAATCCTCCTGGATTGCCGCGCAGGTCCAGGACGAGGCCTTTAAGCTCGCCGAAATCCTGCAGCGCAGTCTCTACTTCAGTTTCCGTGGTCTCGTTGAACTGCGTAATGTGCATGTAGCCGATGCCGGGCCGGATCATGAATTTCAGATCGACACTGTTGCGCGGGATCTCATCGCGAATCACCGCAAAGTCCAGCGGTTTATCCGCACCCTCGCGCAGGATAGCGATGTGGACCGTTGTTCCCTTGGGTCCTTTCAGCAGGTCGGCGACGTCGCTGACGCTCATGTTGTCGATCTGCTTGTTGTCGACGGCAGTAATCACGTCGCCCGGACGCAGTCCAGCCTTGTACGCCGGAGTCCCGACGAAAGGCGCCAGCACGATGATCTTGTTGTTGCGCGGAGCAATCGCCATGCCTACGCCGTAATACTTGCCGCTCTGTTCCTCTTTCAAACCGGAATAGGTCTTGGGGTCGAAAAAGTTCGAGTGCGGATCGAGCACGTGCAGCATGCCGGGAATGGCGCCGTTGTAAATGGCCTTATCGTCATTCACCGGATCAGCGTAGTTCTGCTGCACGAGATCGTAGATTTCGGAAAACTGCTTGAGTCCGTCGCGGACGTCCGTGTCCGGAGCAGGGGCGCCGAAACTGGCGCCATTGCGCTGGCTGAAACCGACTCCCAGGAATCCACAGAGAACGATAACGAGAAGGACAGAGAAAAGAGAGCGACGTGTACTGCGAGACATGAATCTTCCTTGACTGCTGAGCTGGTGCCCGCTTGCTGAATACCGTGAGACGAGTATAACATCGGTTTTCGCGGCTTTCCGCTGCATTTCCGCGGCTTCCGGCCATTTTTGAGACTCTCTCAAGGCTGCAAAAGCACTTACTCATTATTAAGATGCTGCTGGACGGGGCCAGGCTGCGGGAATTCAGCAGCGACTCGGGAAAACTTAGAAAACTTAATGAAAAAGGGACCGCGATTTTAAGGAAGACTGGAGTATGATGAGCAGGAGTTTGTTATGAATCTGGGCGTCTCGGAAATGATTTTTATCGTCCTGCTGGCGCTCATCCTTTTTGGACCACGTAAGCTTCCGGAATTGGCTCGCACGGCCGGCAAATTCATGGCCGAATTCAAGAAAGCCAGCAACGAATTCCAGTCGCAGATCCATGAAGAGGTGAGAAAGCTGGAGCTGGAAGAGGCCGATCCTCGCAGGCACATCGAGCCGGAATTGAAAAAACTTGCCGGAGATGAGGATCTTTCCCTGAACGGCGCCCTCAACCGCTTGACCGAGCGCATCAAGAATGGCGTCTCGCAGGACTACGATGCCTGATCTGGTAGCAGAACCCCTGGAAACAAAGCAACTGGAAGAGCGCGAGCTGGGCTCGATGAGCATCCTCCAGCACCTGGAGGAGTTGCGCAAGCGCCTCATCTATTCCATCGCCGCCGTCGCGGTGTGTTTCGGCGTTGGTTGGTATTACTGGCAGCAGATTTACACCGAGATGAAAAAGCCGGTGGAGGCAGCCCTGGCGGCGCACAAGCTTCCCACCGAGCTGGGCTATCTCAATCCCACAGATCCTTTTAACCTCTCGCTCAAGATCGGACTGATCGCGGGAATTTTCCTCGCCTGCCCGATCATTCTGTACCAGGTCTGGATGTTCATCTCTCCCGGCCTCTACCGCCGCGAAAAGCGTTTCATACTGCCGTTTCTCTTTCTCTCGGTAGGATTGTTTCTCAGCGGCGGCCTCTTCGGGTTCAAGATCGTTTTCCCGGTCGCTTTGGACTTTCTGATCGGCACCGGCACTCAAGCAGGCATGCGTCCGCTGATTACCATCACCGAATACACTGACCTGTTCCTCACCATTGAGCTTGGGCTGGCGCTGATTTTTGAGCTGCCGATCGTGCTTGGCTTCGCTGGCATGATGGGCGTTGTGAGCGCGAAATTCCTGTTCAAACACATCCGCGGCGCCGTGCTGATCTTTTTCATCATCGCCGCCATCCTCACTCCCACCACTGACATCATGAACATGACGATTTACGCCATGCCCATGATCCTGCTGTATTTCATGAGCATCGGCATCGTCTGGTTCGTCCATCCCAGACAGCGGCGCAAGCGCAGAGAGAAGCGCGAAAACCAGCAGTGACGAAAATAAATTAGACTAGTTAGCGCGGATCGGACGCTGAAAGCGTCTTCGGATCCAAGGAGCTAGTGTGATTGCTGGTCTTCGCTGCTGCGCCCTGCTGATGGCTGTATTGATGCTGCCTGCACTTGGCTGCGAACGCAGCAAAACAGATAGCTCGGGTGCGTCCTCTTCGGCTGGAGCACAAACCCCACAGACGGCTGCGCCTGCGACCACATCCAGCGCTCCGGCGAATCCGGTTGGCCCGGTTTTGCGCATCAATGGAGCCCGTGCCATGCAGTACACGAAAGAGATTGTGGCGTTCGGGCCGCGCTGGGACGGCAGCAAGGCCATCGAGCAGGTGCGCGCCTATATCAAGAACAAGCTAAAGAACGATCACGTTGAAGAAGATGAATTCGTCGCGGAAACTTCCATCGGCAAAGTTCCGATGCGCAGCATCGTAGCCAAGTTTCCGGGTTCGCGCGATGGCGTCATCGTCGTCGCCTCCCATTACGAGACCAACTACTGGCTGCGCAACACCAGCTTTGTCGGGGCCAATGATGGCGCCTGTACTTCGGGGCTCCTGCTGGCTATCGCCGATCAGCTTCGCGGCAAGCAACTCGAGGGCTACAGCATCTGGCTGGCGTTCCTCGACGGCGAGGAATCCATGCAGCAGGAATGGAAGACCGCTGACGCGCTCTGGGGCAGCAGGCATCTGGCGGCCAAATGGCAGGCCGACGGCACGGCGAGCAAGATCAAAGCTTTTCTGCTGGCGGACATGATCGGTGATGCCGATCTGGACATTCAGCGCGACGAGAATTCGACAGGGTGGCTGGAAGATGTCGTGCTTCAGGCAGCGCAAAGCCTCGGTTACCAGTCCTATTTCTTCCAAGCCACTGGAGCGGTTGAGGACGACCACCTGCCTTTTGCGAAGGTCGGAATTCCGGTAGCCGATATCATCGACCTCAATTACGGCTATAACAACTCCTATCATCACACCACGCAAGACACCATCGACAAGCTCAGCCCCAAGAGCCTGCAGATCAGCGGCGATGTCATCCTGGAGACGATCCGGCTGCTGAATGGACGCTGATTTCGAGAGGTGGATTAAGGCAGCTGAAAAGGACTCTTGCTTGTCCCAATGAAAACCAGCCCTGGTCAAGGGCTGAATGCTGACTGCTGAGTGCTGAATTCGGCTGAGGGTCGTAAACGGGTCGATTCAACCCCAATTCAACTACCCATCTGCGCCAACCTGCCGCAAGTTCTTGTTTTTCAATCGCCACTCTTTGGCAATTTTGGCAAGGCTGGCAATTTTTTAGGCCCCCCCGGGGGTTCACCCCATTCCACCCCATTCCACCCCATTTTCACCCCACTCTCACCCCTGGGGTGCACCCCAAGTCACCCCAAGTCACCCCATGTCACCCCAGACAGCAGTAGGTCGCAACTTGAGTGAAGCGGCGCGCGGGAAAATCCGCGCGCCTCCACTTGTCATGGTGAGCGAGCGGGCCTCTTTGCCGCGAGCCGAACCATCTAGATTAGGCGCATAGCGCCTCTCCAAAGTGGCCAGAAGCTAGCGGCTAGTAGCTTCAGTTGTCAAATATCATCGCTCTCACCGCCCTGGGGCAGATGCCGACTAATCCGCCGGTCGCGTTCCTGCTGATTACTAAATACTAAGTAGTACGTGCTTTACTTTTACCATATATTCGCCCAGCGAGTCAAATGCGAAAATTCAATAGAGCTGGCCTCCGTAAGCTACCGACCCACTCTTTGAGCCGCCAGATGTGTCAGTGGGAAAAAGGTCTACCTGGGCAAAGACACCCTCTCTGATGGCATTTGCCGCCTCAACGCGATGCCTTTCGCGCGATTGAGGATGGAAACGTACCAGCCATTTCTGTTCACTGCCGACGTTTCTGCCGCCTTGCATCGCAGGTCGAAATGACCAGCCGGCGACAACTTGTTCCAGCCAGGCACGCAAAGCAGAGGAATCCGGTTGCACTGCTTTCACGGAAGGCTTGCCCTGGTCGTTAATCTCCACTGTCACCAGCAACTCGGGAGGAGTGGGGAGTTGGCCATACGGGAAAGACGTCAGTGGCAGTTTGGATGGCATGGCATCCATTCGCCAGGCATCGTTGTGCTTGTAATTGCTTCCATCGTTGAAGTGAAGCTCGGCGAGCGTGATCTCCGCGTGCACCGGACATGCTGCCATGCGCAACAAAGTTGCAGCGGAGATGTGGCTCGTGGCCCCTGGCTTGATCTCTTGGATGATCGGATCCCCTGAGGTCCACAAATTATACGGTTCTGTGACTAATTCCGATTTGTCGGTGTATGCGTGGAAAGGAATCGTGATGGAAGCTCCATCTGAGGTTTCAAATTGCAGCAACAGGAGAACGTCGCGAACCGCTTTCTTCCCGACGTTTTTCAGACCGATCTCCGCATACGAGGCAACGTCATCAGAATCGAACTGAATGTCTGTGACGGCGAAAGGACTTCGGCTTCCGCCGGCTCCGGCTCGGAGATCGCCGACGTTACAGCGGAAGTTGCGATTCTCCTGTCCGAATGCAAGCAGTCCGCAACTCAAAAACAATAAAACAGCGAATTTTACGAAGGTATTCATGTTGTCCTCACAACGGGAATCCAGGATGCAGCCGCGGTGGGGCCGGGGGACGACGTCTCAATACGGGAGGGCCTTCTTTGGGAGGCGGCGGGGGTACGGGTTCCTGAGCAGGCGGGCAGAGTACCAGCTGTGACGTCGGCCC
>Ga0126371_10005546_pt1 | contig 11213 bp, 13 predicted proteins | sample PanSoiMetaPlot_4_FD_110145 | JGI IMG/M metagenome (GOLD analysis project Ga0126371, IMG submission 110145) | Tropical forest soil microbial communities from Panama - MetaG Plot_4 | ecosystem: Environmental > Terrestrial > Soil > Tropical forest > Bulk soil | place: Panama | collected 2016-02-17
CACGACGCCGATATCGGCGAGCTCGCGGTCGCCCAGGCGGCTCAGCTCGACGAAGCTGCTCTCGTAGCGCCGCCAGGCGCGAAACAGACGAATGACATGGGACAACATGGTCGTTTCCTTTCTCGCAGCGCGGAATCTTCCCTCACTGCCGGTAACTGGAACGCACATAAGAAGCTGAAATAATTTATGAAAGATAAAATGCTGCAGCGCACCCATGCGCTGTCCGCATGGCACTGCCGGACCGACCGCGCAAAGAGGGACGCGGAGGTATCGTCGCCTTGGCCGGCCCCTACAGGACCGCACGCAGCATCAGATGGACGCCGAGCGCCCCCAGCCCGACAAAGAGCCAGCGCCGAAAGGTGTCTGGCCGCATGCGGGCGCGCACCGCCGTCCCGACCAGCATGCCGGCGAACGCCGCCGCGAGCGCAATCACCGAGCCGCCCGCATTCGGCCAGTGGACTTGGCCGTCGCCGGCGAGCGCCGCCGCGAGCGCGATCGTCGAGACCGTGAAGGACAGTCCAAGCGCCTGCACCAGCGCGTCAGGCGCGAGCCGCAGCCCCTGCAAGTACGGTACGGCCGGGATCACGAAGACGCCGGTGGTCGCCGTGACCACCCCGGTCGCGCCGCCCACGAGTGGCCCAAGCCATGGCTCGAGCCGCGCCGGGATGTCGAGACGCAACGGCATGAGCCCGCTCGCGGCGTAGAGCACGAGCGCGGCGCCGAGCGCCGCGACGGTGCCGCCGCTGCTCACCGCGCCAAGCCAGCGGGCGGTCGCGACCGTCGCCAGCGCGCCGGCGACCTGCATGGGCCAGAGCCGGCGCAGCAGCGCGCCGAGCCGGGGCCCGGCGAGCTGCCACACATTGGTGACGAACGAGGGCAGGATCAGCACGGTCGCGGCCTCGGCGGGCGGCATCATCAGGGTCAGGAACGCCATCGCGACGGTCGGCAGGCCGAGCCCGATCGCGCCCTTGACGAAGCCGGCAAGGACGAACACGAGGGTCATTCCGACCAGAATGCCAGGATGCGCGAGCATCCCGGCACTGTGGGCGAGGCCGCATCAGGGCACAATTCGGCAGCCGCAAATCCTTGCTTCGGCGGTCGCGAAGGGCTTTGCCGCGATCCTTCTGTCGTCCTATCGTGACGATGGCGCGGGAGAGGGAGTCGGCCGGTGCGCAATCCTGACACGCCTCAGCCGGACGGTGCGATGACGACGGGGGCATTGCCGGCCATCGCGGTGGTCGACGTGCGCGACGGCGGCCCGGTGCGTCACGCCCGCGAGCGCGCGCGCGGCGCGCAGGCGCTGCGCGACGATTGCCTGGCATGGTTTCCGGCGGTCGCCGGGCCGTTCGTTCCCATGATGGACCGGCTGGCGCGGCGCTGGCTCAAGCGCTCACGCTCGCCCTATGTGGCCGAGATCGAGGCGATCGCCGCCACGCTGGGCTTTCCCGGCGTCTGGCTGCTCAACGGCTCCTACGAATGGGGCTGCACCGCGGTGGCACGTGAGGAGGGGGAGCTGCCCTGGCTCGCCCGCACCCTCGACTGGCCTTTTCCCGGCCTCGGCCGCCATGCCGAGGTCGCCCGCATGCGCGGGCCCGCCGGCGAATTCTTCAGCGTCACCTGGCCCGGCTATGTCGGCGTGCTCACCGCCATGGCGCCGGGACGCTTCTCGATCGCCATCAACCAGGCGCCGCTGCGGCGGCGCACCCGCGCGCCATGGCTGCGCCTCTACGATATCGCCGCGAACGCGGTGAACACTTGGCGGCGCATCCGCCACATTCCGCCCGATCAGCTGCTGCGCGTGGTGTTCGAGGAATGCACGACGTTTGCGCAGGCGCGCCGGCGGCTCGAGGGAACGCCGATCGCTCGTCCGGTGATCTTTACCCTGGCCGGCTGCGGCCCCGGCGAGCGCTGCGTGATCGAGCGGACCGAGCAGGGATTCGTCACCCGCACCAGCGCGACATGCGCCGCCAACGACTGGCTCGAGACTACCGCTGGGTGGGAAGGGCGCGTCGGCGCCGACGTGGTGATGACCTGCAGCCCGGCAGAGGCCGCCGAGGCGAGCCGCCGCCGGCGCGAGGCGCTGGCGGGCTGGAACGGCTCGCTCAAGGACGACAGTTTTGCCTGGCTGACGCCGCCGGTGCTCAACCGCTTCACCCGGCTTGCAATCGAGATGTGCGCCGCCGCCGGGACATTGCGCGTGGCCGGCTACGAGTGCGCGCCCGGCGCCGAGGTGGCGCATCGCGCGACCGACGTGACGACGGTCGCGGCGCCGGCTGCGGCGTGATCACGCGAAAATGTGGTTAGCCGGTTACCGGCTGCTCGGCGACGTGGCGCCGGCCTGCGGGCATTTGTACAGCACCGACCGGTAGGTATTATCCTGGTCGACGAAGTCGATGTTCTTGTCGTCGCGCACTGTGAAGCGCACGTCGCCGAGCAGGATGTTGCCGCCCGGTCCGTCGCACGACATCTGCGCCGCGAGCGTATGGCCCTCGTGCTCCTTCTTGACGAACTTGCAGATGCCGAAGCTCGAGTGAACGTCGGTGTCGGTGATCTGCACGACCTTGGCGGCCGGGTCGGAGCCGTCGCCCTTGCAGGCGGCGTTCTGCACGTAGGTGCCGGCGATCGAGAACGCGTCTTCGGCCAAAACCGGGCTGGACATGACCGAGGCGATGATCGCCGCCGCCACCATGCCGCGCACGCCGGATGTCATGAGCCTGTTCCTGATGTCCCGCAGAAACCCCACCCGAGGACTTGGGGGCGAGGGTAAAAAGTCCGGCGCATCCGCGCAAGATATGCGAATCGCGATTCTTGCGGTCGTCCACGGCGCGTTGTCGCAGCGGCGCCCGCTGCCCGCCGCTTGGGCACTCGCTTGGGTACTCGCTTGGGCCGTTTTGACTTGGGCCGCCTTGGGCCTTTGTTGGGCAGATGTCAGCTTCCGTCGAGCGCGTGGGCCTCGGGGAAGAAATAGTCGCGCCAGGACGCCGGCGCGGTCTTGAGCATGCCGGTCGTCTGCATGAAGCGCGCGAATTTCATGGTGTTCTCGGGCACCATGGTCCAGCGCACCTGCGGTCCGGACACGACCTTGTCGACGAAATCGAGCGGCAGCTTCGATTGCGAATCGGCGATCCACAGCGCCGCCGCGGCGCGCCGGTCGTGGTTGACGATGTCGGTCGCTTCGGTCATCGCCGCAATCAGCGCCTTGTAGAGCACCGGATTGCGCTCGCGGAAGCGCGCCGAGGTCCAGGCCACCGTGAACGAGTGCGGGCCGTCCATCACGTCATAGGAATTGAGCACCGTGTGGATGCCCGGCTTCTCCAGCTGCTGCTGCTGGAATGGCGGCACGCTGAAGACCGCGTCGACCTCGCCCGCGCCGCTGAGGAGCGCGATGGTCGCGTCGGGTGGCGTCATCGAGACCGTGAGCGCATCGAGCTTGCCGAAGTTGGCCGCGCCAAAAACCTTGGCGGCTGCCATCTGCAGCGCGATCGCCTGGATCGAGACCTTGACGGCCGGGAGCGCGATGCGGTCGCTCTCGGTAAAATCCGCCACCGTCTTGATTACCGGATTGCGCGTGTTGAGCAGGAACGGCTGCGAGCTCATGGCCGAGATGCCGCGCACCTCGAGCGGCGTGCCCTTGGTGCGGGCCCACAGCACCAGGAGGCCGGGCGTGCCGCCGGCCGCGACGTCGACCGAGCCCGACAGCAGCGCCTCGTTGACGGCGGCCGGTCCGTTGAACGTGGCCCAGGACACTTTCACGTCCGCGAGCCCGAGCGCGCGGGCATGCTTCTCGATGAGCTGCTGGTGCTCCATGACGTTGAACTGCAGGTAGCCCATGGAGAACTGGCGGGCGAGCCGGATCTCCTGCGCGGCGGCGGGCGCGGCGATCAGCGCGGCGAGGACGGCCAGCAGCGTCGCGTGACGAGTCTTGGTCATCATGTCGTCTGGTCTCGGTCCGCGGACGTGTCAGGCGGCGGGCTTGGCGTGGGCGTTCTCGCCGATCGCGAGCGCGACCATGATCTTGGCGACCAGCTCGCGCGCCGAGGCGGCGGACAGCTCGACCGCGACGCGCTCGCGCGCGCCGTCGGCCGCGCAGACGAAGTCGATCGCGAGCGCGTGGTCGAGCGGCGCGTGATAGGGATGGTCGAAATAGACGTTGGCGGTGTCGATGCGCATCCAGCCGCTCGGGCCCTTGGCGCTGCCCGACACGGTCGCCTTCTCGACGATGTAGGAACACATGGCTTGTCTCCTCGATGGGTGAATGCGCTCAGGCGGCGAGGTGCTTGCGCAGGAATGCGAAGGTCTTGGCCCAGCCGTCCGCCGCCTGCTCGGGCCGGTGCGCCACCCGCGCGGTGTTGAAGAAGGCGTGGCCGGCCTTGTCGTAGCGATGAAACTCGTAATTCTTGCCGAGCTTCTTGAGCACCGCCTCGGTGCGGTTGACCTGGTCGGCGGTTGGATTCTCATCGTCGTTGCCGAAGAGGCCGAGCAGCGGCACGTTCAGCTTGTCGGTGAGATCGATCGGCGCCACCGGACGCTTGGCGTTGAGCAGCGACTTGTCGTCGACGATCACGTTGCCGCCCCAGCAATCGACCGCCGCATCGATCTCGGGGAGCCGGCAGGCCGCCAGATAGGTGTGGCGCCCGCCCGAGCAGAAGCCGATGACGCCGACCTTGCCATTGGAATTTCCCTGCGCCCGCAGATAGGCGATCGCCGCCTTGACGTCGCCGACCACCTGCTCGTCGGGCACGCCGCCCGCCGCGCGCACGCGCGCGCCGACATCGTCCGGGCTGCCCGGGCCCTCGCGGAAATAGAGGTGAGGGGAGATGCAAGCGTAGCCGTGGTGGGCGAACTTGCGCACCACCTCGGTGATCCATTCGTCCCAGCCGGGCAGGTGGTGGATCACCACAACGCCAGGAAATTTTCCGGCACGCGTCGGACGCGCGTAATAGGCCTCGCCCTGATCGCCGTTGTGGCCGCGGAACGCCACGGTCTCCGCAGTCAGGCCTTCATAGCTCATGCTTGTCTCCCGGGGGTGATGAAGGGCGGATGATAGCATGGTGGCTCGCGGCGCCATCCGGCGCGCGCGCATGCTATGCTGGCGACATCGAGGGGGCTCCCATGGATGCGAATTTGGGCGTGCTGGCGTGGATCGCGATCGGTCTGATCGCCGGATGGCTCGCGGCCAAGATCACCGACTCGCCGCGTGGCCTGTTGCGCAACCTGGTGGTCGGCCTGCTCGGCGCCATGCTGGGCGGCTTTCTGTTCACCCGGCTCGGGCTCAACGTGATGCCGGATTTTTGGGGCCAGCTCATCACCGCGGTGGTCGGCGCCGTGGTGCTGCTGTTTCTGCTGCAGGTGATCCGGCGGGCCTGACGCCGGCTTGCGGGGAACCGGTCCGGTGCGTAAGTAACGTATGGACAATCCTTGAGGATTCCATGGTCGTCGTGCTCGACACCGTCAACCGCCCGGCGGCGCGCCATCCCGAGAAGGCGCACCGGCCGGACCAGCCGGCCGCGCGCAAGCCCGACTGGATCCGGGTGAAGGCACCGGTTTCGCGCGGCTACGCCGAGACTCACGCGATCATGCGCGCCAACGGGCTGCACACGGTGTGCGAGGAGGCAGGCTGTCCCAATATCGGCGAGTGCTGGGACAAGAAACACGCCACCTTCATGATCATGGGCGACACCTGCACGCGCGCCTGTGCGTTCTGCAACGTCAAGACCGGGCTGCCCGGGCCGCTCGATCCGGCCGAGCCCGCGCACGTCGCCGAGGCGACCGCCAAGCTCGGCCTCGCCCACATCGTGGTCACCTCGGTCGATCGCGACGATCTCGACGACGGCGGTGCGCGCCACTTCGCCGCCACGATTTCGGCGATCCGGGCGCGCTGCCCCGCAACCACGATCGAGGTGCTCACCCCCGACTTCCTGCGCAAGGACGGCGCGCTCGAGGTGGTAGCCGCCGCGCGGCCCGACGTATTCAACCACAACCTCGAGACCGTGCCCTCGAAATACCTGACGGTGCGGCCGGGCGCGCGCTACTTCCATTCGATCCGGCTGCTGCAGCGCGTGAAAGAGCTCGACCCGCGCATGTTCACCAAGTCGGGCATCATGGTGGGGCTCGGCGAGGAGCGCAACGAGGTGCTGCAGGTGATGGACGACCTGCGCTCGGCCGGCGTCGACTTCCTCACCATCGGCCAGTATCTGCAGCCGACCCGCAAGCACCACGCGGTCGTGCGCTACGTCCCGCCCGACGAGTTCAAGGCGCTCGAGACCATCGCCTATGCCAAGGGATTCCTGATGGTTGCCGCCTCGCCGCTGACGCGCTCCTCGCACCATGCGGGCGAGGACTTCGCGCGGCTCAAGGCGGCGCGCGCCCGCGCGTGATCCGACGATGCCGCAATTCAGGACCAGGCGGCGCGTGCGGCACGCCGCGGGCGACATGTTCGATCTCGTTGCCGACGTCGAGCGCTATCCCGAGTTCGTCCCGTTCTGCCGCGCGATGCGGGTGCGCAAGCGCGGACAGGACGAGCGCGGCCGCGCGACCTTCGTCTGCGAGATGACGGTCGCCTACAAGCTCATCCGCGAGACGTTCACGACCCACGTCACCCTCGACCGCGACGCGATGCAGATCCTCGTCGATTATCTGAGCGGCCCGTTCCGGCGGCTGGAGAACCGCTGGACGTTCCGTCCGGCCGAGCGTGGCTGCGACGTCGAGTTCTATCTCGCCTACGAGTTCGAGAGCCGCGCGCTCGCCTTCGTCATGGGCGCCATGTTCGAGGCGGTCTTCCGCCGCTTCGCCGACGCGTTCGAGGCGCGGGCGGATCAGGTCTATCGGGATCGGCGGCCCGAGGGCTGAGGCGGCGCGGCGTCACGCCGTCTTTCCGCGCGCCAGCTGCTCGAGCATCGCCAGCGCCTCGGCGACCGACTTGAGCCGCACCCGCCGGCGCCCGATCGCGCCGTAGCGCTTCTCGCGATGCATGTGCCGCCCATCGCGCGCCGCGGCGGCGAAGTGCACCAGGCCGACCGGCTTGCCCGGCGTCGCGCCGCCCGGACCCGCGATGCCCGTGATGGCCACCGTGAGATCGGCATCGGAATGCACCAGCGCGCCCTGCGCCATTTCCTCGGCGGTTTCCCGGCTCACGGCGCCGGCCCGCTCCAGCGTGAGCGAGGTCACACCAAGCATCGCCTGCTTGGCCGCGTTCGAATAGGTGACGAAGCCGCGGTCGACCACGTCCGAGGAGCCGGCGATCTCGGTCAGCGCCGCGATGACGAGCCCGCCGGTGCAGGATTCGGCGGTCGCGACCTTGAGCCCGCGCTCGCGGCAGAGCGCGAGCAGGCGTTTTGCGGTCGTGCCGATCGTGTCGGTGCGCTTGACCGCGCGCTTCGTCACGGCGCGCTCCACGGCAGCCGCACGGTCGCGGTCGCATAGGCTGCGAGGCCTTCGCGCCGTCCCGTGAAGCCGAGCCTTTCGCTGGTGGTGGCCTTGACGCCGACGCGGTCGATCGAGATGCCGGCGATCGCCGCGATGCGCGCCCGCATGGCGTCGCGATGCGGCCCGATTTTTGGCGCCTCGCACACGATGGTGAGATCGAGGTGAACGACGCGGCCCCCGCGCGCCGTGACGCGCTCGACCGCGAACTGCAGGAAACGGTCCGAGGAGGCGCCCTTCCATTGCGGGTCGCTGGGCGGAAAATGCAGCCCGATGTCGCCGTCCGCGAGCGCGCCGAGGATCGCATCGACCAGCGCATGAAGGCCGACATCGGCGTCCGAGTGGCCGGTGACGCCGCGGTCGTGCGGAATTTTGATCCCACCGAGCCATACATGGTCGCCGTCCGCGAAGGCGTGGACGTCATAGCCGTTGCCGGTGCGGATGTCGCCGAGCGCCGAAAGCTCGCGCGCTTCGGCGCGGGAAAAATCCTCCGCGGTCGTGAGCTTGACGTTGCCGGTCTCGCCCGGAAACACGCCGACCGCCATGCCGGCCCATTCGGCGAGCGCGGCGTCGTCGGTGAAGTCGTCGCGGCCGGCCGTCAGCGCCTGGCGGTGGGCCGCGAGCAGGGCATCGAAAGCGAATGCTTGCGGCGTCTGCACGCCGCGCAGGTGCGCGCGATCGAGGGTGCGCATCACCCGGCCCGCAGCGTCGACCTCCTTCACGGTGTCGGTCACGGCGACGCCCGGGATGGCCGCGCCGCCGGCAGCCGCCGCAATCGCGCGCGAGACAAGGTCCGCCGATGCAAACGGGCGGGCCGCGTCGTGCACGAGCACGATCGCGGGACGGCGCGCGGCCAGCGCCTCCAGCCCGGCCCGCACCGACGCCTGCCGGGTGGCGCCGCCGAAGGTGGGCGGGAGGAGGCTCAGGCCCTTGGCGGCCTCGGCATAGAGGTCGCCATCGTCGCGATGGATCACCGGCTGGACCCAGTCGACCTCCGCATGGCCGGCGAAGATCGCCAAGCTCTGGCGCAGCATGGGAAAATTGCCGACGCTCCGGTACTGCTTCGGCACATCTCCCCCGGCCCGCAGGCCGCGCCCCCCCGCGACCACGACCGCTGCCACTGTTGCCGTCATACGTTCCTCGCCGTTGCAGATTTCGGCGGGATTTAGCGCGTGGCGGCCGAAGGACACAACTCGGGCCGGAACTCGAGTCCCCGGACAGGAGTAATCCCCAACCAGGGTTCACGATGTTGCAATGCAGCACTTGCGTCTCCGGCAAAATTGGCTAATCTCTATGCAGGCTGGCAATTAGCCTAAATGCTAGGCAGAAGGGCACGTGACGACAGGAATCCCAACGGGTTGCAATGAACCGCCGCTCCGGATCGGCCCCATCAGCCTGTCCAACCGGGTGGTTTTGGCGCCCATGTCGGGCGTGACCGACGCGCCTTTCCGCCGCCTTGCCGCAGGATTGGGCGCCGGCCTCGTGGTCTCCGAGATGGCGGCCTGCGCGGCCCTGGCCCGCGGCCGCCCGGACGTGCGCCTGCGCGTCGAAGGGCAGGGGGTGGGGCTGCACGTGGTGCAGATCGCCGGCTGCGAGGCGCCCTGGATGGCCGAGGGGGCGCGGATCGCCGAGGGCGCCGGCGCCCAGGTCGTCGACATCAACATGGGCTGCCCGGCCAAGCACGTGACCAACGGCCAGTCCGGCTCCGCGCTGATGCGCGACCTCGATCATGCGCTCGCCCTGATCGACGCGACCGTCGCGGCCGTGCGCGTGCCGGTGACATTGAAGATGCGGCTCGGCTGGGACGACAACTCGCGCAATGCGGCCGAGCTCGCCCGCCGCGCCCAGGGCGCGGGCGTGCAGCTCGTGACGGTGCACGGCCGCACGCGCTGCCAGTTCTACAAGGGCAGCGCCGACTGGCGCGCGGTGCGCGCCGTCAAGGCGGCGGTCAGCATCCCGGTCGTGGTCAACGGAGACATCACGGCGTGCGACGATGCGGTCGCGGCGCTCACCGCCTCCGGCGCCGACGCGGTCATGATCGGGCGCGGCGCGCAGGGCCGGCCGTGGCTGCCCGGCCAGGTCGCGCGCTATCTCGTAACCGGCCGGCGCGAGCCGTCGCCGCCGCTCGAGCGTCAGCTCGCGCTCATCGGCGACCTCTACGAGGAGATGCTCGCCCATCACGGGCTGCGCATCGGCGCCAAGCATGCGCGCAAGCATCTCGGCTGGGCGCTCGACGCCGCGGCCGAGACGGTCGGCGCGCCCGCGACGCTGCTCAAGGACTGGCGCGCGCGCGTGCTGCCGGCCGAGGATCCGCGCGCCGTCAAACGGGGGCTCGCCGACGCATTCGCGGCGTTCGCCTGGAGGGCCGCCGCATGAGCTTCGCCGCGCCGCATGCGTCGCCGCGCGACGGCGCCGCCGATGCGGTGCTCAACTCGCTGCCGCATCCGGTGCTGATGATCGGTCCGGACGGCCGCATCTCCGACGCCAACGTGGCGGCGGAGTCCTTCTTCGAGGTCTCGGTGTCGCACCTGCGGCGCAACGCCATGCGCGACCTCGTGCCGTTCGGTTCGCCGCTGCTCGCGCTGATCGAGCAGGTGCGCAACCGCGGCGCCGCCGTCAACGAGTATCGGGTCGATCTCTCCTCGCCGCGCCTGCCGGGCGAACGGATCGTCGACCTGCACGTCGCGCCGGTGCCGGAAAAGCCCGGCTTCGTGGTGGTGATGCTGCAGGAGCGGACCATCGCCGACAAGATGGATCGGCAGTTGACCCATCGCGGCGCCGCCCGCTCGGTGATCGCGCTCGCCGCCATGCTGGCGCATGAGATCAAGAATCCGCTGTCCGGCATCCGGGGCGCCGCGCAATTGCTAGAGCAATCTGCCGGCGAGGAGGACCGCACGCTCACACGCCTCATCTGCGACGAGGCCGACCGCATCGTGAAGCTGGTCGACCGCATGGAGGTGTTCGCCGACGAGCGTCCGGTGCCGCGCGAGCAGGTCAACATCCACGCGGTGCTGGAGCACGTCAAACGGCTGGCCCAGTCGGGCTTTGCCCGCCACGTCCGCTTCGTCGAGGAATACGACCCGTCGCTCCCGCCGGTGCTGGCGAACCGCGATCAGCTGATCCAGGTCTTCCTCAACCTGGTGAAGAACGCCACCGAATCGATCGGTGAGAACGCAGCCGACGGGGAGATCCACCTGTCGACCGCGTTCCGCCCCGGCGTGCGCCTGTCGCTGCCGGGCAGCAAGACGCGGGTCTCGCTGCCGCTCGAGTTCTGCGTCAAGGACAACGGGCCGGGCGTCCCCGAGGACCTCATGCCGCACCTGTTCGAGCCGTTCGTGACGAGCAAGCCGACCGGCACCGGCCTCGGACTTGCATTGGTCGCCAAGATCATCGGCGATCACGGCGGGATCATCGAATGTGAATCACAACCAAGACGGACCACCTTTCGCGTACTGATGCCCAAGTTCACGGGTGACGACGCCGAGCCGGGCGGCGGAACCTGAGAGGAACTGAAATGCCTGCGGGAAGCATACTGGTTGCCGACGATGATGCGGCGATCCGTACGGTGCTCAATCAGGCGCTATCGCGCGCCGGCTACGAGGTGCGATCGACCAGCAATGCCGCCACCTTGTGGCGCTGGGTCAGCCAGGGGGACGGCGACCTCGTCATCACCGACGTGGTGATGCCCGACGAGAACGCATTCGACCTGTTGCCGCGCATCAAGAAGGTGCGCCCCGACCTGCCGATCATCGTCATGAGCGCGCAGAACACGTTCATGACCGCGATCCGCG
>Ga0126371_10005547_pt1 | contig 11213 bp, 8 predicted proteins | sample PanSoiMetaPlot_4_FD_110145 | JGI IMG/M metagenome (GOLD analysis project Ga0126371, IMG submission 110145) | Tropical forest soil microbial communities from Panama - MetaG Plot_4 | ecosystem: Environmental > Terrestrial > Soil > Tropical forest > Bulk soil | place: Panama | collected 2016-02-17
ACGGTGAGCGCGCCGGCAACGGCCGTGCCCAGGCGCCGAAGTTTGCCCACGGTTACTCGCACAAGCTCTATGGCGGCGGCGGCCTGCTGCCCGGCTTCGTGTCGCATCAGCGCGGTATCTCCCGTCATGCGACGCCCATGATCCACTATCGCGGCGCCGACATCCGCGACGCGCTCGCCGGTCTCGCCAAGGAGCAGGGCGACCCTTACGAGGGCATCACGCTCGCCTTCGTCAATCCGGTGAACGGCGAGCCGGTGTTCCCGACGCTATCCTATGGGGCGCAGCTCCTGCGGCCTGGCGAGGAGACCCGCCCCAAACGCGAGACCGCCAGCACGATGTATGTGGTGGTCGAGGGTTCGGGCTTAACCGAAATCGCCGGCCACCGCTTCGACTGGGAGCGCAACGACATTTTCGTGGTGCCGAACTTCCTGTGGCGGCGCCACGTCAACACCGGCAGCGACGACGCCGTGCTCTACTCGGTCTCCGACGTGCCGCTGATGGAGAAGATCGGGCAATACCGGGTCCAGGGGCGCGGTCGGGATGGAGCGGTGGAGAACTTGGTGGCGTGACCGCCATCGTTGTCGCCAAATCACTCCGGGGTTGTCCCGGCCACCTCGATTCTGGTTGCTCAGAGCTCTGACGCTCGGGGCGTCGGGACAAGCCGGCGACGATAACGGGGACGATAACGGGGACGTGATTTGCCACGATCGAAATCCGCCGTAGGGCCCGAATTTCAGATGTCGTAGTAAAGGTGGAATTCGTAAGGATGGGGCCGCAGCGCAATGGCATCGACCTCCTTCTGGCGCTTGTAATCGAGCCAGGTTTCGATCACGTCCGCGGTGAACACCCCGCCGCGCAACAGAAACGCATGGTCGGCTTCAAGGGCGTCGAGCGCCTGCGCCAGCGATCGGGGCGTTGATTTCACCGCCTTCGCCTCTGCGGGCGGCAAATCGTAGAGGTTCTTGTCGATCGGTTGACCCGGATCGATGCGGTTTTCGATGCCGTCGAGACCGGCCATGAGCATCGCCGAGAATGCCAGATAGCCGTTGCAGGATGGGTCGGGGGTGCGGAACTCGACGCGCTTGGCGCGTGGGTTCGGCGAATACATCGGAATCCGGCAGCAGGCGGAGCGGTTGCGCTGCGAATACACGAGGTTGATCGGCGCCTCGTAGCCCGGCACCAGCCTGCGGTAGGAGTTCGTGGTCGGGGCGCAGAGGGCGCACAGCGCCCAGGCGTGCTTGAGCAGGCCGCCGATATAATACCTGGCCAGCTCGCTTAAATTGGCGTAGTCGCGATCGCTGTGGAATAGGTTCGTGCCTCCCTTCCACAGGCTCTGGTGCACATGCATTCCCGAGGCGTTGTCCTCGAACAGCGGCTTGGGCATGAACGTCGCCGTCATCTCGTGCTGGCGGGCGACGTTCTTCACCACGTATTTGTAGATCATCAGATTGTCGGCCATGCGCGTCAGCGTCGTGAACCGCATGTCGATTTCGCCCTGGCCCGCGGTCGCCACCTCGTGGTGATGGGCCTCAATCAGAATGCCGAGCGACTCCATGGTCAGCACCATCTCGGTGCGCAGATCCTGCAGGCTGTCGACCGGCGGAACCGGGAAGTAGCCTTCCTTCTGGCGCGGCTTGTGGCCGAGATTGGGGCCCTCCTCCTCCCCTGAATTCCAGATGCCTTCCTTGGAGTCGACTTCGTGATAGGAGTAATTCATGCCCTGGCCGTAACGCACGTCATTGAACACGAAGAACTCCGCCTCCGGTCCGAAATAGGAGACATCGGCGACGCCGATGCTCTTGAGATGCGCCTCGGCTTTCTGGGCGATGTAGCGGGGGTCGCGGCTGTACGGTTCGCTGGTGAGCGGGTCGCGGATGTTGCAGATCATGACCAGCGTCGTGTGCATCGTGAACGGGTCGAGAAACGCCGTGGCCGGGTCGGGCACGACCAGCATGTCGCTTTCCTGGATTTCCTGAAAGCCGCGGATAGACGACCCGTCGAAGCCGATGCCTTCGCTCATGGCATCTTCGTTGAGCGCGCCTGGCGGAACCGAAAAGTGCTGCCAGGTGCCCGGCAAGTCGGCAAAGCGCAAGTCGATCATGCGAACGCTGTTGTCCTTGATTGAATTGAGTACGTCCTCGGCCGTGGCACAGTTGAGGAACATGGGCTGCCTCCCGTCTTCAGCGGCGCTTCCTTGCTGTTATGCTGAAACGCCATCGCCACTTCGCAATCAAGTTGAAAAAATGATCAAGCGCAAAATGGGTTGCAATTCTCCCTTGCCGAGTGGCGAAGCGGGACAGCCGGGACGCGTTTGGCACGGTGCCGCTCGCCGTAAGGTTTGCGGCCGCCGGCAATTGCGGTGTTCTTCGTGGTGTTCCGGCAGGATGGGGCGACGGGGAGGGATCGTCGCCAACTTAAGGCGTGGTGGTAGACTGAAGCGGAAGGAAGATACAGGACCGCGTTGATCGCTTGGATGCCCGCAAGCCCGGGCTGCAACGGTTGCCAGGGGCGCATCGAAATCGGCTGTTGCCGATTTCGAAACATTTTCGGCCGAAGTCGGGCAAGCCCGTCTTCGGTGCGCCGCGTAGCGGGTATACCCCTTGACAGCCGTTGCAGCCAGGCCGCTTGCTCAAGCAAGCGATCAATGCGGTCCCGCATCTTCCGGAACTCGTCATCCTAAACCCTTTAAGTTTAGCGACCATAGGGAGAGGTGTCAGGATGAATCCGCAGCGAAACCCATCGGTCGGCGTTGCCGCCGGAGAGGTCGGTGCGCTCAGCCCATCCTACGCCGAACTCAGCCCTCCGCCAGGGCGGCGGCGAGCTTGCTTGCCTGAGCCGACAGGACCGCGGGATCTTCCTTGAAGCTCGCCGGCGGTTTGAGGGCGATGCCGGTCTTGCGCGGCATGACGTGGACGTGCAGATGGAACACCACCTGCCCGCCGGCCGGTTCCGAGAACTGCTGCACGGTGACGCCGTCCGCATCGAACGCCTTCATGCCGGCCTGGGCGATCTTCTGGACCACCTTCATCAGGTGGGCGAGATCATCCGGCGCGACATCGAGAATGTTGCGGGCGGGTGCCTTCGGGATCACCAGGGTGTGCCCGGGCGCGCGCGGCATGATGTCGAGGAACGCGAAGGCACGGTCGTCCTCGTAGACCTTGCAACTCGGCAACTCGCCGCGCAGAATTTTCGCGAACACGTTGGTCGGGTCGTAGCTCGCCATTGGTGGTCTCCGGGTTGGCTCGGAATGTCGGGGGGGCGCAACGATCAGTCAAGACGGGAGGGGAACACGGCATCGACTTTCCTGATTTCAAAGCCCGCCGTGATAAGTTCCCTCATCCGGCCTCGACCTTGTCGACGAAGTCTGGGTTGCGCGCCGCGGCCCGGAATTGCGCTCCGACCCAGCTCGGGAAAGTAATTCGTTGTGAGCGGCATGCGTTCTCACGTCGATTGCGAGCCGGATCGCTCGTTTAGCCTTCTGATCAAGCTCGAGGGCCCTCGTCTCATTGACGAACAGATACGGACGTGGTCGCCTTGAGCCGTGGAAGTCGATCTGGAAGGTCGTGTAGAAGACGATTGCAAACCTTGTGTTGCCCTCACGGCCGGTCGTCGCGCACAACACGACATGAGGCGAAGGTCCGGGTCCACGGGACTCACGAAAGGGAAAATTGTAAAGGACGTAATCCCCGCAGCGAAGCGTCAACTGCTGCGGCCGAACAGGCTGTCGTAGAGCGCCACACGACGGCGGTAACTTTCTTCGTCACTGGACACGCGCGACGCGCGGCAATATCAGCAACATCCCGTTCAATCTCCAGTCGAGCCAACTCGCCCAGGAGGTACTCCTTGCGGGTCATATAACATCGCCTTGTAACCAAAGCGAGCCCTGCTCGAATCGAGAGACGGGATTTCGTGACAACTCTCTCGGACACGACTCGGATGCGTCCATGCCAGTTCGCGGCGTTTCTGTGCAGCACTGCCCTGGCGATGGGTGGGCTGGTCGGTGCCAATCCTCTCGGCGCCCAGCCATCTGATAGCGGGGGGTGCCCATCCTTCCATGAGGTGCACCCGACAATCACCGCCCATGAGGCGCTCCGGACTGGAGCGCCTCCGGGCTTCAAAGTCTATCCCGCGATCGACAAGCTGGACGAGAACCAGCTCTTGCGCGAAATTCCGATTGTAAGTGGCGGCGAAATCGCCGACGCGCGGGACGACCTCAGCTTCTCCACGAACCAGCCCGTCGTCCGCTTCCGTTTCAACGATGCGGCCACGCGCAGGTTCGGAGACTTCACGACGCGCAGCATCGGACGCTCGTTTGCCATCGTGCTTGATGGCCGGGCGATATCCGTCCTCAGGATCATGCAGCCGATTCTACGCGGCGTGGGCGACATCGATGGCGGGTTCACGGCTGCTGAGGCGAAAGAGCTTGCGGCCAGGATAAAATCAGGCGCCTGCCGGTCACCCAGTGACGGAACTGCCGCTATAGCGCTCTGAACGGCGGCCATGCATGAGAAGCACGTAGCCCGGATTGAGTGGGGCGAAACCGGGGGGCGGCGTCGCCGCGTTTGGCCGATCCTGCGCTCAATCCGGGCTACGCTCGCTTGCTGCGGGTGACGCCGCAGCCGTGAGCTCTCGTCAAAACCCCGCATCCTCGTCGGCGAGTTCCTGCGCATCCCGATCTTCGCTGCTCAGGCATTTGCGAAACGGGCTCGCTTCCCGCAGTTCCCGCCCGGCGCTCTCGACATAGGCGCGCTCGCGCTTGAGATAGTCGTCGACCGCGCGCCGGAAGCCGGGATCAGCAATGTAGTGGGCCGAATAGGTGGTGTTCGGCAAATAGCCGCGTGCGAGCTTGTGCTCGCCCTGGGCGCCGGCTTCGACACGGGCAAGCCGGTGAGCGATCGCGTATTCGATCGCCTGGTAATAGCAGATCTCGAAATGCAGGAACGGATGATGCTCAATCGCGCCCCAGTGGCGGCCGAACAGCGTGCCGTCGCCCACGAAGTTGATGGCGCCGGCGATAAAACGGCCGGCGCGCTTCGCCATGATCAGGACGGTCTCGTTCGCCATCGTCTGCCCGATCACGGAGTAGAATTCGCGGGTCAGGTAGGGGCGTCCCCACTTGCGCGAGCCGGTCTCCATATAGAACGCGAAGAAGGCGTCCAACGCCGCTTCGGTGAGGTCGCTGCCGCTCAGCCAGACGACCTCGATGTCGGCAGCCAGAGCGTCGCGGCGCTCGCGCCTGATGGTCTTGCGCTTGCGCGACGACAGGGCGGCGAGGAAATCGTCGAAGGTTGCAAACCCGGCATTTTCCCAATGGAATTGCTGGTCAGTGCGCAGGAGGAAGCCGTGTTCGCCCAGCGCACGCCATTCCGCCGCGGTCATGAACGTGATGTGCGCTGACGAGGCGTCGCGAAGTCTCGCGAGTTCGATGAGCCCGCGGGCGAGCGCGGACTGGATGAGATCGACGTCGACGTCCGGCGCCATCATGAAGCGGCGCCCGGTGGCAGGCGTGAACGGTACCGCGACCTGGAGCTTCGGGTAGTAGCTGCCGCCGGCGTGCTCGTAGGCTTCCGCCCAGCCGCGGTCAAACACGTATTCACCGCGGGAATGAGATTTGAGATAGCACGGCGCCGCCCCGATGATGTCGCCATCGGCGGTCTCGGCAACAAGATGCTGGGGCTGCCAGCCGGTGCGCGCCGTCGCCGACTTCGACGTTTCGAGGGCGGCCAGGAAAGCGTGCCGAGTGAACGGATTGGCGCCGGCGCCGCCCGCACAGGCGTCCCAAGCGGCTGCGGCGACCTCGCCGATCGAGGACAGGACGCGAATGCGCAAGGCCTGACCGGCTACGGTTTCTCGGGATTGCATGCTTGGCGCAGCGTCCTTTGGGCCGGTCTTGCGGAACATTCTGACTTGGGTCTTCCCTGCGTGAAGCTGTCACGCGCCGCGAAGCGCATGCAAGACAGCGCTCTGGACCGGCATCTCGAACGCTTGAGCTGACCGATAGTGTAAGCAAACGTGACCGCAGTTCAAATGACAATATTGGTGCAATGTTGCTCAATGACGCGTTTGCGCGCATCGAAAAGTCGCCGGTCGCGAGGAAGTTCGCTGCGCGGCCGCGCATTAATTGAAGCGATTGTTTCGCGGAAGAGCCTAAGCGGCCGTCGCGGGCAGAATCGTCAGCTCGGGCCAGCGCGTTTTCCAGCTCGCGGCCTTGGCATCATAGATTTCGGCGCGAAAATTGGGGCAGGGGTTCGGCCGCACCGTCATCGTCGCGACATCGTCGAGACCGTGCGGCGCATAGACCGCGCAACCTGCGCCCGTCGGCTGCAGCCCGACTTGCGCCACCCGGGCGAGGAAGCGATCAATTCCTTCGGTTGCTCGGCATAGCGGACCGTAGGGGGCGTGGAACTTCACAGGATACCACAGATGGACGCGCGCCTGATTGCGTAGCTCGATGCAATTGCAAACGTCGGACATACAGGCTGCAACGCGGCGAACCACGGCATCCTCGGCCGCGACCGAGGTGTCCGCATCGAAATAAAAGATGTCATAGTCCTTGATGCCATAGTCTGGTGGTCGCCCGGTGAGCATGTTCCAGGCGGTTTGGAACACCGCGCCCGAAACCAGCCAGGCGTCCGCAAGGCCGAGCGCTGGCAGTCGCTCCAGGATGGCGCGGTTAATCGGATTGCGGAGCACCGCCTCGACCAGGCGTGAGTGATCCATCGCGAGGCTTTCCGTCAGGAGCGTCACCGCATCCCGGCGAACGGATCGCTCGCCATCTCGACGGGTGAGATCTGTCGCATGGACGGCATCATGGTCGGTGGTGCCTTTATCGCGGGATTATACTCCTGCTTCCCCCCAACTGGTAGCGCATAGGTCAGGATGGTCTTCGCGATAAAGCGGTCCGAGCCCGGCGTCAGCCCATAGCCGAGCCCGAAGTCGACATCGACATCGCCGATTTTGAAGTCGATCACACCGAACAGCTGGTGCGACTGCTGCTGGAAGGGGAAAAAGCTGCCGGGCCGGCCGAGATCGGTGTAGTACTCCACCCCCAGCGCAAGATCCTTGCTAAGGGTGCGCGCAAGCCGCACGGCGGGCACGAAATCAATGTCGCCGTTCTTGCCGAATCCGAGGTCGACGATCGGATTGACGATGAGTTCCCATTGCGGGTTGCGCCAGCCGATGATCGGCCGAATTTCCATGGCAAAGAGCGTCTGCGAGAACCGCGGCGCCGTATAGTCATATTCGAAATTGAGGCCGTAGAAGAAACTCTTCTTGTCGGCGTTGGGCGTCACGAACAGTGTCCGGAACTTGAACCAGTTGGACAGGAAGCGCCCGTCGGAGTCGATAGCCCACGGAATATAGAGGCCAAGCTCGAACCACTCGGTGATGCCCCAGGCAAATTCCGGCGTCGCGTTGAGGGCATGGTTCGGAGTCAATCCGCCCGGGAAATCCGGCTCCTTGCGTCCGTTGATGGCATAGTTGAAGTGATGCTGAATGGTGAACTGGCCGACATCGGCGATTTCGCCGTTGTAGAGCTGGATCTCGTCGACGGCGCGGACGGGCATCGGAGACGATGAGAGGGCGACCAAGGCGCAAACCACCAACAACGCGGAACGCCGCGCCACGCATGATCCGGATACCATTCCCCCTCCCAGCGGTTCCCCGCGGCACCCCTTGAAACAACACGTTTATAGAAATTCTAAGCTATAATTGGAATAATTCCAACCGCGTTAGCCTGCGACTGCAACAATTTTGATCTGCAGCGTTGCCGCTGTGGCACAGGAAGCGAGCCGATCGCCAGTCGAATGTACGCATCGAAAAAGGCGACCCGACAAAAGGCGAACGCGACAACTCGACGGATTCGCAATTCTGTAGTATAAATAAAATATACAATTTTCGAGAGGGGGTTCGACAGAGGTTCGACGAAGAAAGCCAAATCGATCTGAAAGCGCTACATGCTTTCGTTTAGACGCGAGAGCGTGTCGACGCGGAACTCACGCCGATCTTGAGCGTGTCGACGCGGTTTCCATTGGGATGTGAGGCCGAAAAGGCGGCAGCCCGCCTCACCACCGCTTGTCTGCCGGCGCCTTGGCGAGCGCCTTGTCGGCAAATGCATCATTCCCCTGCATGATACTGCGAACGAAGCCGCTCGCGAGCCATATGAGCGCGGCGAGGATTAGCACCGCCATCGCGCCACGCATCAGGCTCGCCGAGGAGGCGGCGTCGAGGGTGGGGAAGGGGAACTTGGCGAGCACCGCGCCGCGGTCGAGCATCCAGTGCCAGCCCGTATGGGCGACGAGTGCCGAGAGGATGATCACTCCGATGCGTTCTGCGACTACGTAGCGGAACAAGAGGTTGAGCACCGGCACCAGCACCAACAGCACGGCAAGCTGGCCGATCTCTACACCGACGTTGAAGCCGAGAAGCGAGGTGACCAGATGGTCTCCGGCGAACTGCAGCTCATCGCGCAGCGCGAACGAAAATCCGAAGCCGTGGATTAAGCCGAACACGAAGGCATAAATCCAGCGCAGACCGACGTTGCTGCCGACAATGTTTTCCAGCGCCATGAACACGATGGTGACGGCGATCAGGGTCTCGATCAGTGGCGGGAACCACAGCCCATCGGGGGCGAAGCCGAACGCCGAGGCGATGAGCGTGATCGAGTGCGCGACCGTGAACGAGGTAACGATGATGATGAGCGGGCGCAGCCGCCGGAACGGAATGACCAGGCAGGCCAGGAACAGGAGGTGATCGGTGCCGTTGAGAATGTGCCAGAAGCCCTCGATCATGAAGCGCAGCACCACCTGATGCCAGCGCGGATCAAGATAGACGAGGCCGGGGGAGCCGTGGAATTCGAACGGACGCACGGTACCGTCGGTCGGCATGAAGCGCAGCGCCGTGTTGACGGTGCCGCCGAGCCGGTCGAAGCGCGCCTCGATGGCGAACTGCGAGCGATCGGACCGGATCTGATATTCGAGCAGCACGTCGAGGAGTTGCTGGCTCCAGTAGAGGTCAAGATCGTCGGAAAGCCGTGGCCCCAGCACGTGGGCGCTGGCCTCCGCGAACGAGGCAAAGGATTTGTCCGACGGCAACGACACCAGCGCGGCGACGATGCGGGGCTTCTCGAGCAGAGCGCCGTTTTCGTAAACGTCGATATTGTCGGTGAGCCACACCTTGATGCCGCCGCGGATCGGCTCGTCGGCGCGCGCGAGATCGAGAAAGGCGCCCCGCATCGGGAAGTCGGTGTCGATCAGGGAGGCGAGGGGGAGGCGCACCAGAAGTTCCAGCCGGTTGCCGGCGGGTTTGAAGAAGGTGTTGATCCTGACGTCGGCCGGGATGTCGTGGGCGCAGGCGGGCGAAGTCCAGCCGCCGGTGTAAGACATGACGCAGGCGAACATGGCAACCACTGCGATTGCAAGCTGCCGCAGCGGCCCGACGCCTTCCAGGTGACGCACTTTCATGTTCAGTTTTTATAGAAGCAGAAGGTGTCGACTTCCACCTCCCAATCGCGATTGGGCCATGGCCGGCCGTCGCGCGCAAATTGCGCGTAGGTTTCGGCGCGGATCTCCCACTCGTTGCTCACGCATATCTCGGCCCCGGCGGGCACCGCCATCTCTACCGGCACGCCGTAAGGGGACACGCCGGTATGCCGGCCGCCGTTCGGAAACGACACGCATTCGGTCCACTTTGGCCGCAGACAGGTCTGAGCGGATGCTTGCGAGGCGGCGATCGCCGCGAGTGCCATCGCCGCTAGTGGCATCGCCGCTATCAAGTTGCGCATGCGCCGCTTCCTGCTCAGGTGTTCGCGCCGCTGCGCACGCCGCACAAGGAAAAGTCCCCGACGACCGCCGGCGGCGAGGGTCGTCCTATTGTCTCGCCCGTGAGCGCGGAGGATAGTCGATCTCTTCCAGGCCGATCTGAGGAACTGGAGCATCGACTAAGCCCGTAGTAGCCCGCAGGGCGCAGTAAGCGTAGCGCATTGCGCCGCCTCATCTCAAACATGCTCGTCAAGGGTCCCGGTCGGGACGCCGCTCGCCTTTCGCACGAGAACCGCGCAATGCGCTGGGCTTATTGCGCCCTACGGTCCGCGAATTTGTCCCGGACATGCCGCCGGGGGGGCGACCACAAGGGTCGCCCCCCTAACATCATCCTCAGCTGCTGCGCTTCGGCCAGACTACGCCCTGATCGCCGGCCGGCACCATTCCGATGCCCTTGTAGTTGAACTTCTGCACGCGTTTGCCCTCGTAGGTCTCGGTCGTATAGATGTTGCCCTTGGAGTCGACCGCGATTGAGTGCACGCCGAAGAACTCGCTGGGCTGGCGTCCGCCGCGGCCGAACGAGGTTAGTTCCGTCATGGTGTCGCGACGGACGATGCGCACGCGCTCGTTCTGACCGTCGGTGATGTACATGAAGCGCTGCTCGGGATCCTTGGAGAAGGCGATTTCCCAGGTCGAACCCGATGCGAGCGTATTCTTGGCAAAGAACTGCTCCTTCACGAAGGTGCCGTCGGTGTGGAACACCTGCACGCGGTCATGCTGGCGGTCGCAGACATAGAGCAGGCCGTCGTTGGCGAGCGCGACGCAGTGCACCGGGCTGCGAAATTGCTGCAACGCGGCTGCGGTCGGATTGTAAGGTCCCTGCGGGTCGTCGTTGGGCTTGTTGCCGTAGGCGCCCCACCAGCGCTTGATCTTGCCGGTGTCGGGGTCCACCACCGCGACACGCCGGTTGCGATAGCCATCGGCCACGAAGGCTTCGTTGGTTTTCGGGTCGACATAGATCTGGGCTACCCGCCCAAAGTTCTCCGGATCGTTGCTGCCGGCGTTCTTGCCCTGGTGGCCAGACTGCAGCACGAACTTGCCGTCCTTGGTGAACTTGAGGATCTGGGCATCCTTGGCGCCATTGCCGCCCAGCCAGACATTGCCCTTGTAGTCGACAAAGATGCCGTGCATCGATTCCGGCCACTCGTAGCCCTGGCCGGGGCCGCCCCATGAGTGGATCACATCGCCGGCCTGGTTGAAGGCGATGACCGGCGGCGCGCTCCGGCAGCAGATCGCTACCGGCGGATTGAGCTCGGCACCTTTTTCATTGTTGTTCAAGGTCGCGCCGCCGCGATGGGTGATCCAGACGTTGTCCTGGTCGTCGATCGAAACGCCGATCGTCATGCCGAGCAGCGCTTCGTTGGGCAGCGGCTTCGGCCACAGGGGATCGACCTC
>Ga0126371_10005549_pt1 | contig 11212 bp, 16 predicted proteins | sample PanSoiMetaPlot_4_FD_110145 | JGI IMG/M metagenome (GOLD analysis project Ga0126371, IMG submission 110145) | Tropical forest soil microbial communities from Panama - MetaG Plot_4 | ecosystem: Environmental > Terrestrial > Soil > Tropical forest > Bulk soil | place: Panama | collected 2016-02-17
CCAGCGGTGCTCGCTCGTCGACCTCGACTCGTCGCGCTGCCGCTGGCCGGTCGGCGATCCACTCTCGCCCGAGTTCTTCTTCTGCGGCGGCTCGCCCCTCGAGGGGTTGCCGTATTGCGGGCACCACTCGCGCCGCGCGTACAACGCGGCAACGCCGGCGCGCCGGAGGGCGCCTAAGCCCTTTCCGGTCAAACGGATGCCCGCCCTCTTCAAGTCTTGACCCGCCACCAACCCAGGAGATCGACATGGCGAAGGGAAATACGAAGCCGCGCGCGCCGCGCACCAAGGCGAACGTCCCCGGGGGCTCGGCCGCCGGCCCGCGCGCCGCGAAGACCGGCGACAACTCGGCGAACATGACGCCCGACGAGGAGCGGCAGCTGTTCACGTCGATCCGCGGGAAATGGCTGTCGGCCCAGAGCGCGCTCAAGGTCGCGGAGTCGAAGGTCGACGACGTGGTGGCCGAGGCGCGCGGCGCCGGTTTCACCAAGAAGATGCTGCAGATCGCCGACGACCTCCTGACCACGCGCGGGGAGTCGAAAATCAAGGGCGAGGTGACCGAGCGGCTCAAGGTCGCGCGCATGATCGGCCACCCGATGGGGCAGCAGTTCGACCTCTTCGAGAAAGGCGTCGCCGCGAAGGTCGCGACGGTCGACCGCGCCTACGACGAGGGCAAACAGGCGAGCATGGAAAACCGGCCCGCGAAGCCGGCCGACGCGCCCGGCACTCCAGGGTACGACGCCTACATGCGCGGCTTCCACGACCACCAGCAGAGTCTCGCGGGCGGCATCAAGCCGCTCGACCAGCAGGCGCCCCAGGGGCGCGCTTAACGGTTCGCCGAAGCTACCGCGGCCCACCCGCGGGCGGATAGTCTGAGGCGAGAGGGCACGGCCGGTGACCGGATTCCGCCCGGTAGGCACGGCCCTCACCCTTCACGTTCGGAGCGGCCGGCGGGACGCCGGGCTTGTACTAGGGCTCAAGTGTTCCTCGCTAGATCCTAGGTATGTATCGAGGAACGAGGCGGGTCGCGCCCGCCCTCCGAACCCAACGAAAGGAAGGCAGGAAAATGGTTGAGGTCGTTTTCGAGGGATGGGCCCTGGTCGAACTGATGGGCCACCGGCAGCGCGCCGGCTTCGTCAAAGACGTCGAGATGTTCGGCGGCAAGCTCCTGCGCATCGACATCCCGGTCGCGCCTGACGCGACCGTGACCGAGTTTTACGGGTGCTCGGCGATCTACGCGCTGCGGCCGTGCTCGGAGGAGGTCGCGCGCGACCACGTGAAGAACGCCTACGACGGCGACGTGCGCCCCGTGCGCCCGCTCGAGTACAGGCCGCGCGACGACGACGATGGGGATGTTTCGTGACCCGCGCCGAGCAGCTCATGGGCGAGATCGTCGACCTCCTCGCCGCCGACCCGGGCCAGGAAGTCGACCCACGTGCCTGGGCGCAGCTTTTGATCTACGTGCCGACCAAGCAGGACGCCCCGGCGCTGGCGCGGGTCGTCCACGCCGTCGTCGTCGCCTCGCGCAATTTAGCGATCGAAACGTGCGTCGCGGCGTGCGCGATGTTCGACGAACCGGGCGCGCGCAAGTGCGTCGCCGCGCTGCGCGACTTGAAACGGATGATGAACCCGGGCGAGGGGGAGACGCGGCAATGACGCCGGAACAAGCCGCCGCCTACGTGAACGCCCAGGCCGCGTGCGTCGTCGCCGAGGTCGCGGCGATGCAGCGGTCGAACGACGACCACGCTCGGCGCGGGCTCAACCAGCCGTTCGACGACGCGGATTTTTCCGCCCTGATCGACCGGTATTGCGTCGGTCACAACGCCGTCCTGGCTCTTTTCCAATCGGCGAACCGATGAGCGGGCCATTCGTCTCGTGCTTCGACGTCGCCACCCAGGTCGGCTGCTGCGACGGGCCTGTAGGCGGCAAGGCGCGCTACTGGTCGTGGGACCTGCGCGACGGCGGCGAGACCCAGGCGCAGAGGTTCCTCCAGTTGTGGAATTTCCTCGGCGCGTACCTCGTCGAGAACAGGGTCGACCGGATGTTCTACGAGGCGCCGGTCCCGGTCGCCGTCATGCTCAACATCAAGGAAGACGACGAGACGGGCCGATCGCGGATCGTCGCGCGCACGAGCGAGGACACGCTTAACTTCCTGCGCGGCGTCGCCGCCGTGATTCAGCTCGCCGCGGCCGCGCACGAGATCCCGTGCGACTCGTGGGGCGTTCAGGAAGCTCGCAAGGCGGTCCTCGGCCGCGCTACGTTCCCGAGCGAGCGGGTCAACGGCAAGAAAGTCAGCACCGCGAAGCGCGAGGTGATGAAGGGCTGCCGCCTGCTCGGACACGAGCCCGACAACGACAACGAGGCCGACGCGATCGTCGGCTGGCACTTCGAGTGCGCGCTGCTCAACCCGCGCCTGGCGCAGGCGTTCGCGCGCGACGGGACGCGGTCGCTGTTTAGATTTTAGCAGTCAACCAAAGGGAGCCACGACGATGTGCTGGAAGTGCGAAGCCGCAGAGGCCAGACAGTTGGGATTGCCGACCCGTCCCGGATACGGTCAGCCGCGCCCGACCAATGGGAAGAATGGTTATGACTGGGGCGGCATTCCGCCGAGTCGCGAGACGCTGTCGATGCAGCAGCGCGTCGACGCCGGCCGCGCGGTGCTGGAACGGTTCGGCCTGCCGACCGGACCGAGGGCTGCGATGTCGCCGACGGAGGTGATGGCGATCGGGCTCAATCCGTGGGCCTATTTCCACCAGACGATCCCGGCCTACGCCCTGGGCCTGCATGTTGTGGCCGAGCAGGGGCAGCGCGAGGCCGACGAGCGTGCCCGCGCGGCCCGCCGCGCATGGTGGAATATTTGAGAGGCCGCGATTAGGCGGGTGAGGCGCTGCCATGATCGACTCGACCGATTGCCAGAAATGCAAGGGAACTGGCCTCGTAAAATTCTTTTGGCTTCGCCAATGGATGGCCGGACAATGTGACCTCTGCAAAGGATTTGGAGTCGACCCAAGCGCACTGCGCGGAATTGGTGATGGTGAATTAGAGAGCCGCGGTTACGGCGATGAGGCGCGGTCGGAGAATGAGGATCGGAAGCGTGGGTGAGAGGATGAAACCACCGGGCTTGAACCCCGGAGGGCCTAAAAGGGCCCCGCAGGTTCGAATCCTGCCGCTTCCGCCATTATCGCAGCGAATGTCGTGGGCCTTCCCCGCTCAAGGCTGGTCGCGGATCAACGGTGTTAACCTCACTGCCGCGAGCTTAGCACTCGACATTCCGCAAGCCGCCGGGGCGGGCTGCGACCACGGAACACAGGGCGGTTAGGTGATGGCCGATAAATTCAATACGCCGATTGAAGCCCTGACTTGGGCGATCTGCGCTGCTTCTGATGGGGCAGGCCCTGGTCGGTGCGATCCGGAAGCATGCTCCTGTGGAGGAGAGGCGCGGGCGGCCCTTGTGGCACTTCGTTTGAGCGGGTGGGAGATCACACGCCGCAACGGCGGTGATGGGCAACAGACGCAGGGCAGTTAGGCCTAGGAGGACAAATGACAGTCGATCCAATCACGCGGCGCTGCTCGAATTGTGGCGGCCTGCATTATGGTCACTGGGACTGCCTCTACAAGAAGTTGCCATGCGTCGTCTGCGGCGACCCGACGATTCTTGCGTGCTCTGATTGCGCGATCGATGGTCGCCCCGGCACGCACGTCTGCGAAAGGGCAACGTGCCGAGATCAGCACGAGGCCGGAGCGCATGGGCAATAGGTGCGGCAGATGACCAAAGCGCAACGGTTGCGGCTCTATACAGTTTTGGCGAAGCTGGAAAGCCTCGAAAACGAGGAACGCGATGCGAAAATTCGCGACTATCTACGGGACGGCAAGTCCGATCTGCTGTGCGCGTTGCGTGCTGCGGAGAGCGGCGGACATAGATGATGGGAGAGGTCGTGAGTGAAACGATAGTTGCTGCTGCAATCAAGGTCGGCGCCCTGATCTGTTCGGTCGAAAGGCCGGGCCGTCACCATGACGTGTTCAACGCGATGCTGCGTGCTGGGTTCGTAAACCGTATTGGACCTGAGCAACAGGGCTTCATCACGAGCCACGGGCGCTTTGTGGGTCGCGAACTTGGCCGTCAGATCGCGGAAGGCGCGGACCAAATCATCGCCGGTCGCATTGGGCCGGATGGAGTGCCCTACAAGGCGCAACACCCGCAACTGTTCTCCGAAGATGTCTGGTGAGGGCCGCAGTCATAGCCGAAAACCCCGATCAGAATAGAGTGGAGGAACAGTGCGAGATGATCGAGAGAACTACCCCCGGGGCGCCCGTCGTTGCGACCTCGGCCCCGTCGCCGGCGGCCCCTGCCGAGGCCGTAGCGCGAAAAAAGAAGACCCTTCTCGATCAGGTCCTGGTGGTGGAAAGCGCGGCCGAGCGGCTCGACCTATCGCTCAGGGGCCTGGCCGATCGGGGCGAGACGAGCGAGATGATGTCCCACGAGCGCGACTGCCTCAAGGCGACGGCGCAAACGTTGATGCTCCTCATGGAGCACGAGCGGGACGTAGTCGACCTGGTCAAGCGCAAGCGCGAGTACCGGACGGCTGGGCGTTCGCGCCGCTGAAGACGGGCGCCTATCGCTTCGCTATGATCGACTGCCCGTGGCGGTGGAAGAACTTTTCCGCCATGCACAACTGGCGATCGCCCGAGGCTAAGTACGCCACGATGACGCTCGACCAGGTCGCCGCTCTCCCCGTGCGCGAGCTGCTTGAGCCCGGCGGCGTTGCCTGGGTATGGTGTACGTGGCCGCTGATCGCGGAGGCGTCGAACATCGTCGCCCACGCCTGGGGCCTGCGCATCGCCACCGGGGGTGTATGGGGCAAGAGGTGCAAGAACGGTACTCTCCGCATGGGAACGGGGCTCGTCTTTCGCGGCGCGTGCGAGCCGTTCCTGATCGCCCAGCGCGGAACCGGTCCCGGCATCCGCGGTCGCGGGGTGCGCAATCTCATCGAGACGTTTCACGCCCAGGAGGTCGGCGGCCTCGCGCGCGAACACTCGCGCAAGCCGGACGAGGTTTACGCCGTCATCGAATCGTTGACTCCCGGCTGGCGGCGAGCCGACGTGTTCAGCCGGCAGGACAGGCCGGGATGGGAGTGCTGGGGCGACGAAGCCGGCTTGTTCGACGGGAGTGGCCACCGGGAATGATTGGCGGGTAAAGGATTCGAGTCCGCGCGGACCGGCGCGGCGACGGAGGCAGGCATGGGAAAGTACGCCGAGGGGACGCGAGTCCCGGTCGCGAAGTCGCGCGAGGAGATAGAGCGCATTCTTCAGAGGTTCGGCGCCGACGCGTTCGGATTCATGTCTGAACCAGACAAGTCGATGGTCGCGTTCCGCTGCCGCGAGCGCAACATCCGGTTCGACTTGCCGCTGCCTCAGCGCGCCGCGGCGAGGAACGTCGAGCGGTGGGAGCGTGAGGTTCGCGAGCGCTGGCGCGCGCTCGCCCTATGTATCAAGGCGAAACTGTCCGCGGTCGAGAGCGGCATCGAGACGTTCGAGGAAGCGTTCCTCGCCCACGTGGTGATGCCGGACGGCCGCACGGTCGGCGAGCACGCGGTGCCGGCTCTGGAACGACACTACAAGGACGGCACCTCCGGCGCTCTCCTGCCGCCACCGTCTCGCCCGGCCAAGCCGCGGTCGGAGTAGCGGGGTCGTGGTCGCGGGCAATATTCCCCAGACTTTCCTCGACGAGCTGCGCCAGCGGCTCGCCGTGTCCGTTGTGGTGGCGCGCCGGCTCAAGGACCTGCGCCGCGACGGCCGCGAGTGGAAGGCTCTGTCGCCCTGGAACAACGAGAACACGCCGTCCTTCACCGTCAACGACGACAAGCAGCTGTGGAAGGATTTCTCGAGCGGCAAGGGCGGCGACATTTTCAAGTTCGAGACGGAGATGACAGGCTGCACGTTCGTCGAGGCCGTGCGCTCGCTCGCGGAGCTCGCGGGCGTGCCGATGCCCGGCGACCGTCGCCGCCCCGGAGGGAACGGGGACTCGGCGCCGGCGCCGGCGGCGCGGCGCGGCGCGGCGAGCACGCGCGAGGTCACCGCCACGTACGACTACGTCGATGCCGACGGGGGGCTCGTCTATCAGGTCTGCCGCATCGAGTGGGCCGAGGGCGAGGGCGACGGTTCGCGCAAGAAAGCCTTCGCGCAGCGGCGCAAGATCCCGGGGGTCGACGGCTGGGTGTGGGGGCTCGACGCCGCGACCTACGTGCGGGCGCGCAACGGAGACTGGTACCGGTTGACCAAGGATCGGTCAGACTGGCCGGGCGAGCGCGTCGAAGTCCCCGACGAAGTCGCGCACGGGCTCTACCGGTTCGACGCTCTGCGCGACGAGATGGCGCTGCCGCCCGACGAACGCCGCATCGTGTTTAGCCCCGAGGGCGAGAAGGATTGCGACACGCTCGCGGCGTGGGGGCTCGTCGCCACCGACTCCTCCGGGGGCTCGAAGAAGTGGTCGCCGTTCCACGCCGAGCAGCTGCGCGAGGCCGACGTGGTCGTTCTCGTCGACAACGACAAGGCGGGGCGCGAGTACGGGCTCGCCAAGGCCGCCTCTTTGCGGGGCATCGCGGCGCGCGTGCGCGTGCTCGACTGGCGAGCGGCCTGGGCCGCCTGTCCCGAGGGCGGCGACGTAACCGACTGGCGCGACCTCGCGCGCGGCGACCGCGATAAGCTCCTGGCGCTGATCGACCGGCTGCCCGACTGGGTGCCGCAGGCGCCCGAGTCGTCGTTCAACGCCGTGCGGTTCCTCGATCTCGACAAGCCGGCCCGCGAGCTGGAATGGCTCATCAAGAAGGTGCTCACCCGCGGGGAATGCTCGATCTGGTACGGCGTGCCGGGTTGCGGGAAGTCGTTTCTCCTCACCGACGCGGCGCTGGCGATCGCGCGAGGCGTTTCGTGGTTCGGCCTGCGCTCGCTCCAGGGGCTCGTCGTCTACCAGGCGGGCGAAGGTGGGCTCGGCCTCAAGCGACGGCTGCGCGCGTGGCGGCTCTACTACGACGTCAGGGCCGACGAGGACGTTCCGTTCGTCCTCCTGCCCTCGCGGCTCGACCTGTTCAACTCGGACGCCGACGTGGAGAAACTCATCGCGGAGGTCCGCGGCTGGGCGGCGTTCTACGACGCGCCCCTCGAGCTGGTGGTGATCGACACGTTCAGCGCCGCGACCCCGGGGGCGAACGAGAACGCGAGCGAGGACGTGAGCAAGGTCCTGCAGCGCGCGCACCGGGTCGCAAGCGAGCTGCGCTGCCACGTCGCGATCGTTCACCACACGCCCAAGGGCGGAGGCTCGCCGCGCGGTCACTCGTCCCTGATGGGCAACGTCGAGAACGCGGTCGAGGTGATCCGTCACGAGCAGGTCGAGGCGGAACTCCTCCCCGGGGGCGAGCGGGTCCTGCGCGACCTGCGCGAGTTCGTGGTGCGCAAGCAGAAAGACGGCGAGGACGGGCTCGCGCGACGGTTCGTGCTTCGTCAGGTCACGCTCGGGAAGGACATCGACGGCGAGGACGTGACGTCGTGCGTCGTCTCGCCGGTGGCCGGCGCGCAGCAGGACCGCCCGCGCGTCGTGCCGCCCGGCTACGCCAACCTCGCGCCGAACAACATGGTGCTGATGAAGGCGCTGCAGCGCGCGATCAACGAGCGGGGGCGCGAGCCCCCCGACGAAATCAAGGCGGCGCGCGGCGTGCGCGCGGTCGAGGTCGGTGATTGGATCGACGCGTTCGTCGAGATTCGTTTTCAGGACGACCCCGCCGACAAGGACGGCCGCAAGCTGCGCGGACGCTGCAAGAAGGCGGTCGAGCGCGCGTGCGGCGAGTACGGCTGGGCGGACCGCGACCGGCTGAACCTGATCGAGAAGGAGAAGGCCTGGGTGTGGCGCACGGGCCGGAAGGTCAACGGGGTGGACGCGCCCCCGGTGGGCTCGCCCGGTCGCGGGGACTCAACCCCCCTCCTCGCCCCCGGCGAAGACCAGGGCGACATCGCCGACCTGTTGATGGAAAGGTAACGACCCGTGTTTCCCCCGGGGATTCCGGGGGTTCACCCTTGGGGTGATACCCCAAAAGGCCGCTGGACGCCCCCGGGGTTGCCGCCGTATTCTGTTGACGTCGTTGAGGCATTGAGCCTCGCCCAACATGGAGAAAGACGATGTTCGCCAAAGATCACCACGAAAGCCACCTCGCGCTGCGCAACACCCTCGCGACGGCGCGCGACTTCGAACTGCTCGACGCGCTCGAGACGTTCGACTCGGGCGACCTGAACGACGGCTGGACGCACGACGCGGACTGGCCCGACGCGCCGATCGCGACGGCGCGCGACGTGTTCGGCTTTTGCGCGCGGTGATCCCCATGACCACGCACACCCGAATCCAAATCCGCGCCCTTGACGGTCGACTGATCGCCGAGGGCGGTTTCGCCGACGCGGCCACCCACGGCTGGGAATGGATCGTCGAGACGGTCGCGCGCGAGATGGACTTCGTCGCGAGCGAGGTCGGCTGTGAGGAGCCCGACGAGGACGACCTCGTCGGCCAGGACTACGTCACGGTGCGCGGCGTCCGCGTCGCGCGCGTTCAATCCCGCCCCTACGGTCACAAGGAGATCTTCCGATGACGGCCTATCGACTCGTCGACGACGGCTACTCGACTTTCAAGAAAATCATGTGCGGCCGGAAGTGGGTCGGCCGCGTCTGCCTCAATGCGAACGGCGGCGGGTACTTCGCCCGGATCAAGATGGCGAAGGGGCCCGACGTCGAGTTCGTCGGCGCGACCGAGCGCGAGGCGTTCGACGAGTGCGCGGCGCGCGCCCTCGGCGCCCCGAACGTGGCCGCGCTCAGGGCCCCGCAATGCGGCCGTGCGCGGCGCCAACCGCGCCCGCGCGGCCCAGATGCGCGAGGCGATCGACGCGATGGTCGGCGGCGACTTCTCCGCCGTCGAGCGCCTGCTGAAGATGTGAGGGAGAAAAAGCCATGACGAATCGCTTCGCTGGAACGTGCCACCGCTGCGGCCAACTCGTCGCCGCGAACGCCGGCAACTGCTTCAAGGACGGCGGCGGCAAGTGGCAGGTTGAGCACGTCGGGCCGTGCCCGGCGCGCGGGGTCAACTCGGCGCGCGCCGCCGCGCCGGCCGCCAACGTCGGCAGCGTCGCCGGCATCATCGCGTTGTTCGACCGCGCGCGCGGCCACCTCAAGATGCCGGCGGTCGAGCTGGGCGTCCCGGGCCACGCCGCGATCCGCATCAACGTCGCGGGCGAGCGGGCGCGCGAGCCCGGGTCGCTCACGGTCCTCTCGGCCGAGCGTTTCCCCGTCGCGGGGCAGGAGTTCGGCGAGCGCAAGTGGTTCGGGCGCATCCTGCGCGACGGCACCTTCCAGGCCGGGCGCGACCTGCGCGCCGACCCCGCCTACGAGGGCGCCGTGACGGCGCGCCTCGTCGCCTTCGCGGCCGACCCGCGCAAGGTCGGCGCCGAGGACGGCCTGCTCAACGGGCGCTGCTGCTTCTGCCGCAAGTCGCTCACCGACGAGCGGTCCACCGGCGTCGGCTACGGCAAGAAGTGCGCGAGCAATTGGGGATTCCCCTGGGGCGACCGGCCGGCGGATTTCGCCGAGCCGGCGCGTACCAATCTCGCCGCCAAGGCGGCGTGCTTCGCGGCCGGGACCGGCGGCGACCTCAACGACGAGATCCCGTTCTAAAGCCCGAAACCCCGGCGCACGAGCGCCGGGTTCGCGCCGTGACGCGGCGCCTGACGATGGGCCGAAAACCACGCCAGCAACCTAAGACGGAGAATCTCAGATGAAGACCGGAAAGAACCTGCAGGAGCTCGCGGCCGAGATCATGCGTCGCGCCGCCGCCAAGGCCGATTATCTCACGTCCACCGCCGCGATCGTGGCCGAGCCGGCCGGGCAGGGCGTCGATCTGGTGGTCGGGGACGACCTGCGCCTCGGCATCAACGACGTGGCGCACGCCCAGATGGCCGAGCACGCCGGCATCCCGAAGGCATATTACGACAAGATGCTCAGGGAGGACCCGAGCCTGCTGGCGAACAACATCAACGTGTGGTTCCGCAAGTATCCGGCCGAGCGGATGCTGCGCACGCTCGACGGCCGCGCCCGCGCCTTCCTGTCGGACAAGTTCCGCCCGCTGGAGAACGAGGAGCTGGCGCAGGCCGTCCTGCCGGTGATCGGCGACCTCGGCCTCGACGTCATGTCGTGCGAGATCACCGACAAGCGGCTCTACATCAAGGCGGTCGACCCGAAGGTGACGCGCGAGCTGGCTCGGCACGGCGCTCAGTTCGGCGACGGCGGGCACACGATCGTGCGCGTCAACTCGCCGGCGATCACCATCTCGAACAGCGAGGTCGGGTGGGGCGCGCTGTCCGTCCTCGGAGGGCTCTACGACGGGTTCTGCTCGAACCTCGCGACGTTCGGCGAGCGGTCGATGCGCAAGTACCACGTCGGCGCCAAGCACGACGTGCTCGGCGACGACGTCTATGCCCTGCTCTCGAACGACGCGCGGCAGAAGACCGACGCGGCGCTCTGGGCGCAGGTGCGCGACGTGGTCAAGGCGGCGTTCGACCGCGCCCGCTTCGACGAGCTGTGCGACAAGGTCGAGGGCGCCCGGGTCGACAAGATCGAGAAGGGCGCCGACGTGACCAAGGTCGTCAAGGTCGCGGTGCGCAAGCTCAACCTGACCGAGGACGAGGGCAAGTCGGTTCTGCAGCACCTGATCGAGGGCGCCGACCTGTCGCGGTTCGGCCTCTACAACGCGGTCACGCGCGCCGCGCAGGACGTCGAGTCCTACGATCGCGCCTCCGAATTGGAGCGCGTCGGCGCCAAGGTGATCGAGTTGCCGAAGAACGAGTGGCGCGAGTTGGCGATGGCGGCCTAAGGGGCGTCGACCTAGGGGGCCGGCTTCGCGGCCGGCCCCACGGGGCGATGCTTTCGTCGCCGCGAAGACGGAGAAGACAACATGGCTTGGTCAATCACGAGGGTCGACGGCGGCCACTGGGTCGCCCGGGAACGAGACGCGGTGAGCGCGCGCATCACGTTCAAGGGCGCCGGCGCGTGCGAGGTGACGTTCCCGCGCATGCCGGAATTCGACTACGAGTTCGCCGCCAAGATCGGCACGGGGTGCGACGAGATGAGGCTCGAGCGCGCCATCGGCTACGTGCGCGGCGTCGAGCGCGCGGTGAACGTCAACGTA
>Ga0126371_10005550_pt1 | contig 11209 bp, 11 predicted proteins | sample PanSoiMetaPlot_4_FD_110145 | JGI IMG/M metagenome (GOLD analysis project Ga0126371, IMG submission 110145) | Tropical forest soil microbial communities from Panama - MetaG Plot_4 | ecosystem: Environmental > Terrestrial > Soil > Tropical forest > Bulk soil | place: Panama | collected 2016-02-17
ATACTCCCGCGCCGTACTCGGCTGGCGGCCGAGCAGGCTTGGAAGATCGCGGCTCCGTACTTCTGCCGTCACCTGCGCCCCGAGCAAACCTGGCCGGGTCAGCCGCGCACCGCGGTCCAGGCCGTACGCGCCGCTGACGTGGTCGTGGCCAGCGGCGGCGGCTACCTGACCGATACGTGGTGGTGGCATGCGGCAGGCGTGCTGAGCATGCTGTCCCTGGCGCAGCGCCTCGGCAAGCCGACCGCCATGCTCGGCCAGGGAATCGGGCCAATCCGGGCCGGGCTTCACCCTGGGCGTGGCGTCCTGCGCATGCAGGCTCGGGCGGTGCTGCCCCGGCTGGCGGTTCTCGGCCTGCGGGAAGAGCGAATGGGCCGGGACCTGGCGCTGTCCTTTGGCACCCCGCTCGGTGCCGTCACCGTCACCGGGGATGACGGCCTGGAACTGCTCTCGTGTGGCGACGCTGTCTTCGGCCACGCCCTCGGGGTCAGCATGCGGGTATCCCGCTACGCCGGCGTTGACCTCGCCGTGGCCGACGCGGTTGGCGTTGAGGTGGTGCGGGCAGCCGAGGCCTTCGGAGCACCGGTCGTTAGCCTGCCGGTGTCTCGCTATCCGCTAGACGGCGATCTTGATGCCCTCCGCCTGCTGCTCAATCCGCACGGCTGCAGGACCAATGTCGTACTCAACGAGCTCGCCAACCCGGAGTCCCTGGCCACGGCCGCCGCGCGTTGCCGGGTCATCGTCTCTGGTAGCTATCACGCGGCGGTGTTCGGCTTGGCCCAGGGCGTGCCGGCCGTTTGCCTGACCAACACGCGTTACTACGACGCCAAGTTCGCCGGGCTGCGCGCGCTGTTCCCCAGCGCCTGCTTCGTCGTTTCTCTGGACGAGCCGGATTTGGAAAGCAGGCTGCGCGATGCCATCGACCAGGCATGGCACCTGCCCGCACCGGCCCGATCGGCCGCGACGGAGGCCGCAGCCAGGCAGCGTAAGGCCGGCCGCGCGGCCTATGCCCAACTCAGGGACGCCGTCGAGGAGCTGACGCCGGACAGACGGGAGCTGGTTACGTGAGCGCGCCTTTGGCCGTGTCGGGTAGGGACCGGCCTGCGACGGTAGCGAGCAACGGGTTCTCTCCTGCTTTGATGATGGAGCTAGAGCTCACCGAACCGCTGCCGGAAGTAAGTTACGACGGCCAGCACGGCCGGGCGTGGATACTCGTTCGGCTGCACGGCGAGCCGGTTGGTTCGTGCGTCGTACCTCTGGGCGCGACTGGCCTGGCTCCGGGAGAGCTTGGGGCGCTGCTCTGGCCGGAACTACGCGAGCCGGTGGCGGCACGCTTCGCCGCGGCCGGCCTGCCGCAGCCCGGCCCGCTAACCAGTCAGGGGCTGGGCGCCGATCCAGCGCAGTGGCCATTCATGATCGGCCGGCACGAGGTGCTCGCTGCGGCACCCTTCATCAGCGTCGTGATCTGCACCAGGGACCGTCCGGACAGGCTGGAGGTTTGCCTGCGCCACCTCGACCGCCTGGAGTATCCCCGATTCGAGGTTGTGGTGGTTGACAATGCTCCCGCCGATGATGCCGTGCGGGTTCTGGTCGGTGCCTGGCCGGGCGGAGTGACGCACCGCTACGTGGCGGAACCACGGGGCGGCCTGTCCTGGGCCCGCAACGCCGGGATCGCGGCCGCGGGCGGCGACATCATCGCCTTCCTCGACGATGATGAGGAACCTGACCGCCACTGGCTGGCTGGGATAGCAGGCGGTTTCGCTCGCGGCGATGACATCGGCTGCGTCACCGGCGTGATCCTGCCCGCGCGGCTGGACACCGAGGTGCAGGAGTGGTTCGAGCGGTCCGGCGGGCACAGCAAGGGCCGGGGCCTTTCGCCCGCGGTGTTCTCTCGGCAGGGCCCGCAAAGCCCGATGTTCCCGCTGCCGCCATTCGGCGCGGGCGGAAACATGGCATTTCGACGTGAGGTGCTGGCACGCATCGGCGGCTTTGATGTCGCGATGGGGGCGGGGACTCCTGCGCGCGCTTCCGAGGACACGCTGGCTCTCACCCTGGTTCTGCTCGCTGGCTACCGGATCGCCTACGAGCCCGCGGCGCTGGTCCGCCACGACCACTATGCGGAGATGGACGGCCTAGAACGGCAGTTGCGGGGATACGGCGTCGGCGTCGCGGCCTACTACACCGCCCTGCTAAAGCGCCGGCCGGGAGTCTTCCCCGCGCTACTGAAGCTGCTGCCGTCGGTCGCTGGCTACCTGCGGGGAGCGAACGTGACCGGGGCTGCGGTTGACGGGCCCATCCCGGCCCGGTTCAGGAGGGCGCAGCGGCTTGGCATGCTCGTCGGGCCTGCCGCCTACGTCAGGAGCGTTCGCAGGCAGGCCAAGGTGGCGAAGCGGCAAGCCAAGCACGAAGGGGGACGATGACCGCGCATCAAGCGGCGGAATCCGTCGCGTCCCAGCCGGGCGAGGTAGCCGTGCTGATGTATCACAGCATCGGCACGAGCGCCACCCGCAAGTTCGGCCGCTTCGTCGTCCACCCTGGCGAGTTCGCGGCGCAGGTTGAGTACCTGGCCGCCGCGGGATACCACTCGGTGACCGCGGCCGAACTTGTCAGCAGCCGGACCGGCGGGCAGCTGCCACCGCGGCCGGTGGTACTGACCTTCGACGACGCCTACACCGACTTCTACAGCGCGGCGCTGCCGGTGCTGCGCGCGCACGGCTTCCGGGCCACGCTCTATGTCCCGACCGCCTACGTCGGCGCCACCACTGCCTTCAACGTGAGCATGGGCGAGCAGGACCGTGCGGTCCTTTCCTGGCAGGCGCTGGCGGACATTGCCGCAGAGGACCTCGAGGTGGCAGCCCACAGCCATACGCACCCCCAGCTGGATCGGGTCTCCCCATCGGTCGTCGGCGATGAAGTCCAACGCTCCCGCGGCCTGATTGAGGACAAGCTAGGGCTCGCCGTCGATGGGTTCGCCTACCCGTTCGGCTACTGGAACCGCGCGGTACGCGACGCCGTCGCGACCGCTGGCTACCGCTACGCCTGCGGGGTCGACGACCTGATGACGGCTCCAGGCGACGACGCTCTCACGCTGCCCCGGCTGACCGTGAACGCCGGCATCGGTGTCGCCGGGCTGGCCCGCCTGCTCGCCTCCCGCCCGACGCCCGGCGGCCGGCGGCTAGTAACGGCCAAGCGGCTCGCCTGGCGGGCAGTACGCAACGCCGTGCCGCCGGTGGGCAGGGATCCCCGTGAAGGACGGCCAGACACGTGACCGCCGCCCGAGAGTCGATCGGCGGGCGGCTCGCGGTGCACTCCGGACAGAGCAGCCCTGCTGACACGCTGACCGCGCGGTCGCGCCTGCCGGCCAGCGTCGTGGCCTTGCTCGCCGCGACCGGAGTGCTGATGGCGGCTGCCGCCTACACCGCCGGTCGCGTCGGCTACGTCGGGCCATCCTGGGCAGACCGCATGTACTGGGCCGGCCAGCTGCTCATCCTGACTCCGGTGGCGGCCAGGCTGCTCGGTCGGCGTGCGCTCAGCGCGAGCGAGACCGTGACGATGATCGTGGTCCTGACGGTGGCGGAATACCTTGTCAGGGTCTGTTACAGCCCTGCGGCCTTCACCTACGCCGATGAGCTCATGCACTGGCGTACCGCGACCGACGTCATGCAGACCGGGAAGCTGTTCAGCCCCAACAACCTGCTGCCGATCAGCCCGTACTACCCCGGCCTTGAGGAGGTCACCACCGCCCTGGCCTCGATCACCGGCATCTCGGTCTACACCTGCGGGCTGATCGTGGCTGGCGTGGCCCATCTGCTGTTCGTCTGCGTCCTGTTCATGCTCTTTCGTCACGTCAGCGGCTCTCACCGAGTAGCGGGGGTCGCGCTGCTCATTTACGCCAGCGAGTCGCTCTTTCAGTCGTTCGACTCGATGTTCGTCTATCAGACGCTTGCCCTGCCATTCTTCGGGCTCGCGCTGCTAGCCACCTACAGGGTCGCCGCACCGCAGGCGACGGGCCGTGTTGGCCCCGGGCGGGCCGGCTGGTTCGCGGTCGCGGCGCTGGCCGCTTTGGCCACCGTGGTAACTCATCACGTGACCAGCATCCTGCTCGTCGGCACCTTGGAGGTCGTCACCCTCGGTGCTCTGCTGACCCGCGACCGCAGGCTGGCGGCCTGGGCATCAACGCTGGCCCTAGTCTCGGCGGCGGCGCTCGCCGCCTGGATAGCGTTTGCTGCCCCGTCTACCCCGAGCTACCTGCAGCCGGTGGTCACCGGTGCGCTGGACAGTGTGCGTGCCCTGCTGACGGGCGGCCACGCGGGCGCGTCCCCCGCGGTTTCGGCCGCGAACGGACCGGCCGAGAACCAGGCCCTAGCCGCGGCGGCCGTCGTGATCATGTCAGCGCTTGTGCCTGTCGGCTGGTGGCAGGTGTGGCGCCGATACCGGCGCCAGCCGTGGGTGGTGGCACTGGCCATCGGGGCAGTGACCTGGTTTGTCGTAGTCGCGGTCCGCCTGGTCGTCGCGAACGGCAGCGAACTGGCCGGACGGGCGTCGACGTTCGCGTTCCTCCCGGCCGGCTTCATCGCGGCCCTCGCTGTGATCCGCCTGACCGACAACACCCTGCGTTCGCCGACTGTCCGCGCCGATGTGCGGCGGCGGGCGCCTGTCGTGGTGGCTGGCGCGGTCGCCGCCGCGCTTGTGCTCGTTCTCAACGGGCTGGTCAACGGCTGGCCACCATACTGGGAGCGGCTGCCAGGACCATTCCAGGTTGCCGGGGCCGAACGATCGGTTGGCCCCGAGCAAGTCGCCTCGGCCGACTGGGCACTGGCGGTGCTTGGACCCGGTAACCGGTTCGCGACCGACGAGGGTGACCTGCCGGTCCTTGGCGGCTACGGCGACCAGACCATGGTCGGTGAAGACGGCGACCTGTATACGGCGCCAGCCGTCACGCCCGTCGCCGCCGAGCTTGTCCAGGCCCAGTCGATCGGCTATGTGCTCGTCGACCGGCGGCTCAGCGAGATGCTGCCGGCCTCAGGCCAGTACTTCCCTGTTGACCTGAACTCCGGCACGTACACCCGTCCGCTGCCGCTGGCCGATCTCACCAAATTCGACCGCGTGCCTGGCGTCTCGCGCATCTATGACTCCGGGGACATCGTTGTCTACGATCTGCAGGGTTCTGCTTTCTATGGGCCATAGCCAGGCTGACGTCGCGGCCTCCGCTCTGATAGCAGGTTTGGCCTGCGTGGAGGCAGCTAGCGGTGCCCCCACCCCGGTCATGACCGTGCTGGGCATCGCGTTGTTTGCCGCGCCCGGTTACCTGCTTGGCCAGGTGCTTATCGGGTCACAGGTCTCCGGCCTCGAACGGGTGGCCGTGATCACCGGGCTCGCGCTTGCCGTGCCCGTGCTTGGCGGGCTGTTGCTCTACGCCGCCGGGATTCCGCTACACCGGGAGGGCTGGGTCGGGCTGCTTGCCGTGGTGACGCTCGCGGGCGACGTCGCGCTGTTCCTGCGCCGCCGGGCCGGGCGAGCGGCACCGTTCAGCTGGCAACCGACCTGGCGGGTCCCGCGCTGGCAGGTGGCTGCCTTCGCTGCCGCCGTCCTGGTCGCCTCCGGCGCCGTTGGGCTGGCCAGGATCGGGGTGGCAATGCAGCCGCAGCCCGGCTTCACCCAGCTGTGGCTGTCGCCGCAGCGCTCGCACGGGCACGCGCTCAGCCTCGGCGTCAGCAACGACCAAGGCCGCACGACCAGCTACCAGCTGGTCCTGCTGCGCGACGGCCGGGTGAGTGCAACGTGGGACTTCACGCTGGACGCCGGCCAGACCTGGCGGCGGTCGGTGCCGCTCACCGGCGCTGGCACCGTGGCGGCCAGGCTGTACCGGCTCCCTGACCTAGCTCACCCCTACCGGTACGTCTCCGTCACCGGCATTTCGGTGCCAGGGTCGTGACGGCGCCTTGGCGGCTGCACCGTGACCTGCTGAGCAACGCGGGCAGCCTGGTCGCGTCGACCGGGGTGGCCTCGCTGCTCGGTGCGATCTACTGGATCTTCGCTGCCCGGTTGTTCGATCAGCGGTCGGTCGGGTACGGCTCGGCAGCGGTTTCAGCCATGACCCTGCTCGGCACGATCGGAATGCTGGGTCTTGGCACCCTGCTCATCGGCGAGCTGCCCAGGCGCAGGGCGCGGGCTGGGCTCGTGTCGGCCGCGCTGCTTACTAGCGGCCTGGGGGCACTGGTGATCGGACTGGGGTTCTCCGTCGTGAGCCCGCGCGTCAGCGTCAACTTCGCGACCATGATCGGCACGTCAGGCCGAAGCGCGCTGTTCGCGGCCGGGGTTGCCGTGACCTCGGTGACCCTGGTATTCGACCAGGCCACCATCGGCTTGATGCGCGGCGGCATCCAGCTCGGGCGCAACATGACGTTCGCCCTGCTCAAGGTGCTTGTGCTGCCGGCCGCCGCGGTAGCCCTGCACGATCAGGCCGGGGTCGGCATCACCGCGTCCTGGGTGGCCGGCTTGGTGCTGTCGCTGGCGGCTGTCGCGATCGGGCTGCGGCTCCGCGGCGAGCCGGTCCTGGCCAGGCCCGACTGGGGAGTCTTGCGGGGTCTTGGCAAGATCGCGATGGCGCACAACTGGCTGAACCTGGCCATGACGATGCCGTTCTACCTGCTGCCTGTGCTCGTCACGGTGGTCATTTCACCGGCCGCGAACGCCGCTTTCTATATCGCCGTCATGCTGACTACGTTCCTGTTCATCGTGCCGGCGCACCTGTCGACGGTCCTGTTCGCCGTCGTGGCGGCGGACCCCGGCGCGATCGCCAGGAAGCTGCGTTTCGCCCTGCGGTTGTCGTTCCTGATCGGGATACCAGGCATGGTCGTCCTGATCCTGGGCGCGCACCTGGCTCTCAGCCTGTTCGGGAAGGGCTACACAGAAGCCACGGTGCCGATGTGGCTGATAACCCTCGGTTATCCGGCCGCCGTCCCGAAATCGTTGTATATCGCCGTGTCCAGGGCCGCGGGCAGAATACCTCGGGCGGCGATTGTTCTGACCGTGTGCTCAAGCCTGGAGCTGGCCGCAGCGGCGGCCGGCGGGGCCGCCGGGGGACTGTACGGGCTGTCGCTGGCCCTGCTGGCGGTACGGTACGCCGAGGCTTTGGTGACCATCCCGCCGGTCCTCCGCGCCGCACTTGGTCGCGGCCGGCACAGCTTGACCCAGTCATCGGCTGACGTTCATGGCGAACGACGTGGTCGAAAGCCCGACGCCGCCGTGCCATATCTCGAAACCGGCCTGGACGTTCATGAGCCATGAGCGGCCGGCAAAATATCCGCGACGGTACGCGTCGGCGATGATGGTGCTGAGGTCGAGGTTCTGAACCGCGCGGGCGGGACGATCCATCACATAGCTGATCTGCTCATGGGCTCGTCCGCCGCCTGACCAACGCCAGATTCTGTATGAGTAGCCGCCGATGGTGACGCGGGCCACAGGAACTCCTCCCGGGGCGACCTGGCTGCCGCCGCGGTGCGCGAGCCAGATCATGAGTTCTCCGCCGGTGGGCGGTCCAGAAGTGAATCGCGCGAGATTGAACCAGATGTCGTAGGCGACGTCGTACGCACCGCGCGGAGGCTGCGCTGTGGTCCAGCTGCTGGTCACCATGCCTGGTCGAAGCTCGCTGACCCGGATCGGCATTTTGTTGCCCGCGGTGCAGACACCCGCGCTGCACCCGCTGAAGATCGACGGGTACCCGCCGGGGTCGCGGCTGACCGGCTTGCGGATCGACGAGCTCACCACGGTGAACTGAGCGCTGCCGTTGGTGGCGATGCACTCGGGAGCGGTCGAGTTCCATTCATCGTTCTGCACGACGTAGGCGCCGCCGCCGACACGTGTTTCCGGCCAGTCCGCCTGCCCGCACAGGCGGGTAAGCGGCGTGTCCACATGGGAGGCAGAAACCGCCCGGCACGCGGACAGGCCACCGACGAGCAAGATCGCGAACGTGGCCACGGCGACGGGCTGGCGCAAGTCTTTCTCCACCTTCGTGTCCTTTGCTTTGGCGAGGGGCCTCTTTGTTGGCTTTCCAGCCGAGCGGACGTCAAACTGTTTGCCCGGCGGCCGGGCAGGGTAGCGGCGCGCGGAGGGCAAATCTGGACGGAGGCAGCGCGACCTAAAGTAACGTAAATCGGCTGGGCTCACGCTCGGCCGTATTTATGTTCATACCGGCAGTGGCTGGCTGCCAATGGCCCTCGCGTGATTCTCGTTCTGTAATTTGTTAATTGACATCTACACTGGTCAGCGTGCTGATCTCGCGGATCTGGGCACATGCTTGAGCTAAACGCCTGCATACCATCTGATTACTCGGGTAGCTGCGGCAGGCATGAAGGGGAATGCCGGAAGAACGAACCGCAAGGGGAGGATGCATGACTAGCGGAACGATATTTCTGCTTATCCTGACGATCATCGTGTTTGCCGCCTTGGGTGGCACCGTGCTGAGAACCATGGTGCGGAAGCTAAAGCCGGGCAGGCACCGGGTACAGAGACTCTCACTGCGAGAACTCAGCAACGAGGACCGCGAGAGGTACTCGGCGCAGTGGGTCCGTGTCCAGGAGCGGTTCGGCGAAACACCGTCTGAGGCGGTCGCCGAGGCGCAGTCGCTTGCCGATGCTGTCATGCGCCAGCGTGTCCGTCCGGTCGCGGGACATGAACAAGCGGTCGCTGACCTCTCGGTTGACCACGCCCGAGTGCTCGACCGATTCCGCTCGGCTCACGCCATCAGCGAGAAGGCTGCGTCCGGCCAGATCTCGACAGAGGATGTCAGGACCGCCATGCTCCGCTACCGCGAGCTCTTCGACCAGTTGCTCGGGACCGAGGAGACAACCGCCGAGCGGCGCTCAGGGGCGAGAACCCTTTCGTAGGCCTCAGTCCCGGCACGAACGTCTCCTTCGCGCATTGGCATTGGTCGGCATTTGGCGGAGTGATGACCATAGCGATGATTTCCGTGGCCACGGCGCCGGGTAGTGGAGTCCGTGCCGAGCCGGCACGTTGACGCGAGCATCACATCTTCCGGGGACGGTCCGGCGGCTCGGCGCGGACCTTTCCCGCACAGAACACATGCTGCACTCACGCTGAGGAGGATCTATGACAATCACCGCGGAGCGCGAGGTCGCGGAAGAAGAGCTTCTCGCTAGCCTCATCGGCCGCCGTGAGGAGGACGGAGGCCAGGTCATCGAGCACCCGCTACTGCTCGCCGCGCTGATGCGCCGTCGCCGTGGTGGCGGCGAGCGGTTTTTCGAGCACCCGCTCATGCTCGCGGCCCTGGCACGCCGCCGCGAGGAAGAGGACGAAACCGCCATCGAGCACCCACTGCTGCTCGCCATGATGATGCGCCGTCGCCGTGGTGGCGGCGAGCGGATCTTCGAGCACCCGCTCATGCTCGCGGCCCTGGCACGCCGCCGCGAGGAAGAAGACGAAACCGCCATCGAGCACCCACTTCTGTGGGCCGCGCTGATGCGCCGCCGCCGTGAGCGCAGCGGCGGCATCTTCGACCACCCCATGATGCTGGCCGCGTTTGCGCGGTAGCCACCGCGAGTGACATAGCGGGCAGCAATCGCGGAACTACAGGCAAAGGAAAAAAGATGGCGGGTGAATCGCCCAAGGAAACGGCCGAAGGCCAGGTGGAAACGCTCATCGATGAGCTGATCAGCGAGATATTCAGCGACTCAGGCGCATCCACGGATTCCTCGATGCGGGGCATGGCCACCACGGCGGCCCTGCTCGAGACGGCATTCGGATCCACGCGGACGTCGACGAAGGCGTCGGTCGTCGAACGGCTCTTCCTCGCGCAAGCCTTCGCGGCGGAGCTGGCCGACGCACTCGCGCCCGCGCTGGCTGAGCAGCTCGCGCCCAGGCTGCTGAAGTCCATGGAAGAGCTCATGGCGCAGACTGCGGATGGCAAGCCCACACCAGCGGCTAGCCGATCAGGCAGCCAGACCAGGAAAACGGAAACAAAGTTACCGAGTTAGCGCGGCTTCACTGCCCAAATCCGGGTTCCCAGCTCGGGTTTGGGCAGCGATTGCCGCAGGGCTAACCGAGGACGAGGTAGGCGGCTCGGAGGCTGTTGGCAGGCGCCTGGGTCAGGTGCAGCGCCACCCCGGCGCTGCTTTCTGCGTGCACCCCAGTGCCCGAGTCGGAGGTACCGAGCACCCCCGTGCCGGTCACGGTGTGCGCGAACACCCCGGTGCCGCCCCGGCTGTCGCCCAGTACCCCGGTGCCGTTGTTCGCCCGGCCGGCCACTCCGTACCCAGTGCCGTCGTTCTGCCCGTACACCCCGCTGGCATCGGAATTGCTGGCGTGCCCGTACACGCCGTTCGCGCTCACGGTGCCGACCACATCACCCTGAACGCCGCTGCTGCCCGTCGCGAGATTTCATGAGAGTCTGACTCTCGTCATAATAGTAGTACTATCGTAAATATGAGTCCCGCCGTCAAGAGGCGTTACGACAACTCCCGCCGCCAGGCCCAGTCCCAGGCGACCCGAGCCAGCATCATCGAGGCGGCCAGGGCCCAGTTCACCGAGCACGGCTACCCCGCTACAACGCTCGAGGCCATCGCGGCCGCCGCCGGCACCTCTCTGCCCACCTTGTACCGGCTGTTTTCTTCCAAGCGGGCGCTACTCAAAGCCGTACTCGACGTGACCATCGGCGGCGACGACCAGCCCATCGCCTTCAGTGACCGCCCGGAAGTCCAGGCGGCTCGTGCCCAAACGGACCCCGTAAAGCTCATCGCCGCGTTCGCCCGCGTTGGCAGGGACTTCATGGACCGGTCCGCCCCGATCCTGCACGTCCTGGCCACCGCCGCCCCTGCCGACCCCGACGCCGCCCAGCTCGCCGCCGAGATCCGGCGGCAACGCCATGTCGGCCAGTCCCGGATCGTCGCCGCCCTGGATGGCCTCGGCGCGCTCGACCCAGACCTCGATCCCGCCGACGCCGCCGACATCGTCTACCTGGTCATGTCACCCGACGCCCACCGCATCCTCACCGTTGAGCGCGGCTGGACCGGGGACGAATACGAACGCTGGATCGCCAGGGCCTTCGGCGCGCTCCTGCGTCACCCGCCCCCACGGGAGACTCCATCCGGGATCTGAGCTGCTAGCCATCGCCGCGCAACGCAGCCAGCCGGGCCTGCCAGGCAGTCAGCTGTGGTCCGCCGACCGGTTGCAGTATCTCGATCGCGTCCGCCAG
>Ga0126371_10005551_pt1 | contig 11206 bp, 14 predicted proteins | sample PanSoiMetaPlot_4_FD_110145 | JGI IMG/M metagenome (GOLD analysis project Ga0126371, IMG submission 110145) | Tropical forest soil microbial communities from Panama - MetaG Plot_4 | ecosystem: Environmental > Terrestrial > Soil > Tropical forest > Bulk soil | place: Panama | collected 2016-02-17
AGTGCCGTCACGTCGCCAAAGTGGCCTTCCGCCCCGTACATGGCGCGCGTGATATGCAAGCGCGGCCCGCGATCGCGGTCCTGATCGCCGTCGCGATCGAAATCGCGGTGGTCACGATCGTCATCAGGGTCGGCGTCATGCGCGAACTGCTCGCCCCCGCGCCCGTCATCGTCTGGGCGCGCCCATACTGAAAGCTGGACTACAGCCTTCTCAGAAAACGTAAGGACTTTCGTTTCGCCGTGCTCGTTTTCCATGCGCAGGCGCAGCGTTTTGGCCATATGCGGGGCGGGATCGCCGCCGAGAGTAGCGTTGTCCACGCGAATATCGAGCTGATGATTTTGAATCAGCGAGCGAACCGTGGGAGTGACGTCGGACCACGAATTGCCCGCGCCGTATTCTGCGTGGACGAGGCGCCAGCGCTCCTGTTGCGCAACGGCAGTCGTGGCGAAAAGTGCCAAAGCGGCGAATGTGACGAGGTTCGTGAGAATGCGCTTCATGAGCTGCTCCTTATGAATGCGGCGTGCGGAACATCCGCGAAGCGAACGCTAAATCGAACCGGATATAAGCTTCCACAGCCTGGCCGGATGAACTTGTTTTGAGCTTTCCATTACGATACGGCGCAGCCGCGCGAGTAGCAATCACTGGGCGCAAAGGATGTGCGCAGAGGGTTATCGGACGAGAAAAGGAATGCCGGGTGCGCTTACGTTCAAACGGGGAACTTTCCAAGTGATTTGGTGTCAATCTTTGCAGAGTTCGCGCGAATCTCCAGATTCGAAGAGCCCGATTCGATAGTGGGAGATGCTGGGCGGCATTGAGACCCCCTGTTCCCCGGCATCTTCCGCTTGCTATGCAGATTTGGGCCAGCGGAAGGAGATGCTTATGAGTGGCGAATTCTTGAACGAATACCTGGTTGATCCCGGAAAAGCTCAATCACAGCGCCGAAACGTGCGGCGCAGAGCGGTGTTTACTGCCGTAATGCTCGAGGCAACGGCAACTTTGGTTCTGGCACTCTATCCCCTGTTCACACCGGCACAACTCCGGCCTCAATTTGTGAATGCGGAAATTCCGTATCGCTACGGCCCTCCGGAAGTTCATGCTCAGCATTCGGCATCTGCTCCGCGCACGCACTTTTCGCGTGACGTGCTTTTTTCGCCGTCGCCCGTCCCCGCGCATATTTTTCATTCGCTAATTACTGACCAGAGAAACGAAGCGCAGCCGTTCGCTGAGGATTTTGGTACGAGGCTTCCGCCAGGAGTGTCGGACAATCCAGGAGGTTTCGGAAGCCGTCCCACTCCGATCGCGCCGGCTCGGCCGCCTGTCGCGCCGGTGCGCATCATTCATCGCAGCGAGAAACTCGAGGAGGGTCAACTCGTTCAGCGAGTCATACCGCAATATCCTCAAATCGCCCGTATCGCGCGAGTCTCCGGCACGGTCGAATTGCTGGTGTTGATTGGGCAGGATGGGCGCGTGAAATCGATCGAGGTGCTGAGCGGAAGTCCTATGCTCGCGGCGTCAGCCAAAGCCGGAGTTGAGCAGTGGCGTTATCGCCCCGCGATTCTCGATGGCCATGCTGTGGAAGTGGAAACGCGCGTAACGGTGCACTTTGTTCTGAATGAATGAGGCGCTCAAAAGCGAATGACAATTCCAGCGGACATCCGGAAATTATCCTGGCGCTGATGATTGAAATGCGAAGTCACATAGTCAATCTGGAAGGCGCGAATCCCGAAACGCCTGCTTACGCGCAGATCGAGCCCACCACCAAAAGTAGTTGAAAACGTTGTATGCACAACGCTGCTCATCGGCGAACTTCCGCCGCCGCTCACGCGCACGCCTCCGAACATTAAACGGACGAACGGCGAAACGGGCGCGGGGAAGCGCAGCTCCGGACCGGCAAGATAAGTGTGGATCGCCGAGCCGCTGATGTTGTTAATCGAGCCGTAGTTCCCGGAAAAATCGGCGGTCACTCCGAGAGGCGAGAGAAAATCGTAAGTGATGGAGCCGTCCCAGCCATTCAGGTTGGCCGCCTGCGGAGTGCTCTGCAGGTGAAAAAAGGAGTAGCCGCCGTACGCGGTGAAATTCTGCGCGCTCGCTCGCGAGGGCAGCAGTAGAAGCATCAGCGGCAAAACTCCGGGCAGCAGCATCAGTTTTCGCATCGTTCCTCCGAATGACATGGAGTGGGGCCACGGCCGGACGAAAATTAGATGAAGCGAGCGAGCCACTGGTTAGCGTCACAAGAAAAATCGGCGGCGGTTTGCATTCCAGAAACGTATTCGACGCGGACTTGCAACGCTGGGCGCTTCACGCTAAATTTGCACGCGGCGATGGAGTTCGCCATTAACCGCCCACGCGGCTGATAACTCCTACTAATTCAAATAGGAGAACTCCATCGTGGCTTACTTGTGGATTGCCCTGGGCGCAGTCGCGGGCGCGAGTGCTCGTTACTTCCTCGGCGGCTACGTCGCGAAGATAATTCCTTCCAGTTTTCCCTACGGCACGCTGCTTATCAACGTCTCCGGCAGTTTTCTGCTCGGCTTTTTTCTGACTTGGACGAGCGAGCGCGTGCTCGTGGATCCGCGCTGGCGATTGCTCGTGGCCATCGGCTTCTGTGGCTCGTTCACCACGTTTTCGAGCTACGCGTTTGAGACTTTCGGGCTCTTCGAGCAAGGGCAGTGGATGCTCGTTGGCGCGAACATCATCGCCAGCAATCTGCTTTGCCTGATTTTTGTCGTGGGTGGCGCAGCGCTGGCAAGGTGGATGTAGAATGGCGGGCAACATGGCCGTCCAGGTAACGATGTACTTCACGGAAGGCGACTCGTGGCATCGCCGGTCGCTGCATCTGAAAATTCTCAAGTATCTGCGAGAGGAAAACGTGGCGGGAGCGGTGGTGCTGCATTCCGTCGCGGGATTTCTCGGACGGAGCAAAGTGCGCACCGCCCATCTGGTGGAGGCGGGCGGCAGCCTGCCGGTTATTGTGACCTTTGTAGATACGGACGAGCACGTGAGCCGCGTGCTGCCCAAGTTGAAAGAGATGGCCGCGCACCGCCTGATTGTGCGCGAGAACGTGGTCATCGAGCAGGGCAGCCTGGACTAGCCGTGGTTCTACGGAATGCGTTATGATAGGCGCGCCTTCGGTGGCTTGCCTATGTCTCGCGTGAAAAAGCCGCTCATTATCATCGGCATCATCGTCGTTGTCATTCTGCTGATTCTTATTATTACGCCATTCTTTATAGATGCGGATCAATTCCGGCCGCAAATCGAAGCTGCGTTGAGCGACAAAATCGGACGCAAAGTGCAGCTTGGCCACATCAGCGCTTCGCTTTTTTCCGGCAGCCTTTCGGCGGACCAAATTTCCATCGCCGACGATTCCAAATTCAGCCGCGAGCCGTTTCTCACGGCGAAATCGCTGAGCTTCGGGATTGACGTGATCCCATTGATCTTTCATCGCGACCTGCGTGTGCATTCGCTGAATTTCAATGATCCGCATGTGCAGCTTCTGCGCACCGCCGCAGGCAACTGGAATTTCGCGACGCTTGCGGGAACAACTCCTGCGGCGCCTGCGCGTCACGCCAGTTCCGATTCATCTCGCGGGAGTTTTCTGGCCGTCTCGTTTGCGCAGTCGTCTTCTCAGAGTGCGAATGCTCCGGCACTCAATAGCTTCACTGTCGACAAAATGAAAATCTCCGACGGAACTATCGCGTTTGGCCGCCCGGGCGAGGCCACGCGCCTGGCCTATCAGGACGTGAACCTTTCGGCGCAGAATATCTCGCAAATGGCGGCATTTCCGTTCCAGTTCGACGCTAAGACGCCCACCGGCGGCAAAATTAATCTGACGGGAGATCTCGGGCCAATCGGGAATAACGACGGCAGCCACATTCCTTTTACCGGCACCTCGAAAGCGGAAAAAGTTCCCGCCCAGGACATTCAGAATTTGCTCGCCGTATTGGGCTACGCGCTTCCGCAGGGATCGAATCTCAAGGGTGGCACCATCAATTCCACCTTGACGCTGCGCGGACCCTTGGATCGCTTCGTCGCCGAAGGGCCGGTGCAATTGAGCGGCGTCACGCTAGCGGGATTCAGTCTGGCGTCGAAGCTTGCCGGCGCGCTCGGGCAATCCGGCTCGCAGATCAGCAACGATACTCTGATTAAAGTCGCCGAGGGCGGACTGCGCTACGGCCCCCAAGGCGTGGATGCCAACAATTTGAATGTGGAAATTGCCTCGGTCGGCAGCGTCACAGGCGTGGGCACAGTGAGTCCAACAAACGCGCTGAATTTCAAGCTCCTCGCCAAGCTCGATGGTGCAAGCCCCCTGGCAAGATTCACGCAGCTGCCGATTTTCAAGAAGGGCGGCGGCATTCCTTTTCGCGTACTGGGCACAGCTTCGAATCCGCAGATTATGACCGATGTTCCGGGTTTGAACAAAACTCCGCTCAATCAACTGAAGATGCCGCAGACGGGCAAGCTCGGCGGAATTATCGGGGGCCTGCTGAACAAGAAGAAAAATCCTCAGTAAGACCGAGTTACGCAGGTTTTGTCCGCCACACGAATTCAGTTGAAGATTAGTTTTTTGTAGCGCGCAGGCGCTGCACCACGGCGGCAATGAATTCCTCTTTATTGTTGCGCATCTGGCGAATCAGCGGCTGATTGCCGGTGTGCTCGTGTTTAGCAGCCCAGAGGACCATTTCGGTGAGAACGGGCGCTAGATCAACGCCTTTTTGGGTTAGTGTGTAGATCATTTTGCGGCCATCGCGCGTATCCGGCTTCGCGCGAATGATTCCGTTGCGCTCCAACCGTTGCAGGCGGTCCGCCAGAATGTTTGTGGCGATCCCTTCCAGGGAAGCCTCAAAAAATTCCTTGTACGTCCGCGCGCCGCGCAGCATCATATCCCGCAGGATAAGGAGCGACCAGCGGTCGCCGAGCATTTCGACCGAAGCGTTCAGCGGGCAGAGCGAGCGCCGCGGGGTTTTGGCTCCATTCTTTTGCATAAAATCTACGCTATCATTTTTTACTTGCAATTCGCAAGTTAAATGATGTACCTTCTGCCACTCAGCCGGCCTGACGTTCATTCGCTGTTCCCAAAGAGTTTTTAATCGGAGTAGTAGATTCAGCAAATGCATCGCAAAAAGGAAGAGGAGAAAAGAAATGGACACAAAACCCACGCATGAACAGGCTCAGCTTCAGTTGAAACTTTACGATTTGCGCCGCGAGCCGCGTCTGCGGCAGGCGCGTGATTGGTTTTTCAAGAATTATTTTGCGGATTCGCTGGACGAAGCCATGAAAGTCGCTCCCATGGGATCGGAGGGCGGTACAAATTTCATGATGGTTGTTAGCTACTGGGATCAGGCTTGCGCGATGCTCAACTACGGATTGCTCCACGAGGACTTATTCTTCGAAACCAGCGGTGAGTTCGTGGGTGTGTGGGAAAGGCTCAAGGCCGCCATGCCCGAAGCTCGCCAGCGTTTCATGAACAAGGAATTTGCCGCGCATTTGCAGAAAGCGGCGGAGCGTTTCGAAAGCTGGAGCGAGAAGCGCTCTCCGGGACAAATGGCGGCAATGCGCCAGATGATGAAGCAGATGCGTCCGCAGCAAACGAACGCGGCCAACGCATAGCACAGCGGAGGGCTTGCGGACCAGGGAACAGGCAGCATCTCTTCGCGCAAGCCCATTCGCTTCAACTACTAGAAGGGCCACAGCGTAGAGAATCGATTCGCGATCTTCGCAGGGTAGAAGCAAAATGGCAGAAGAAAAAGTTCTGACCAAACATCCGCAGGGAAAGAGCGGGAAGAACATCGACCGGCACAAATACGAATCCATCAGGGGTGCTATCATCTCCGTCTTGCAAAAGAAGGAGCTGACCCATACGGAGTTATTTGGCGCGCTTAAGAAGAAATTGGGTAGCACGTTTTCAGGCAATGTGAGCTGGTATGGGGAGACGGTCAAACTGGACCTGGAGGCTCGAAAGCTCATCCGGCGGACGACCTCAAAACCTCAGAAATACCGTTTGACGTAGCGGCGGCTGGACAAAGGAGACGAGCATGAGCAAGGCACGAGTTCTGGTGGGCACGCGCAAGGGCGCGTTCATTCTTACTTCTGATGGCAAACGCGAAAAGTGGAATGTTGCCGGGCCGATCTTTGCAGGATGGCCCGTCTATCACCTGAAGGGCTCTCCCGCAGATCCGAACCGCATCTATGCCTCGCAGACAAGCGATTGGTTTGGGCAGGTCATCCAGCGCTCGAATGACGGCGGAAAAACTTGGGAAGTGCCCGGCGGCGGAAAGGCGCCCGGCCCTGAGGATTTTGGCAAGCCGCCGGCGCCGAACAAGTTTGTTTATGACACGTCGGCGGAAACGGGAAAGCCGCTCACCACCCACCAGTGGTACGACGGCACGCAGCATCCGTGGGAATTCAAGCGCGTGTGGCACCTCGAACCTTCGGTGAGCGATCCCAATACAGTTTACGCCGGTATCGAAGACGCGGCGCTGTTCAAGTCCACAAATGGCGGCGAGAGTTGGCAGGAGCTCGCCGGCCTTCGTGGGCACGGCACCGGACCGAAGTGGCAGCCGGGAGCGGGCGGGATGTGCTTGCACACGGTGGTTCTCGATCCGAAAAATCCGCAGCGCATCTACGTGGCGATTTCCGCGGCGGGCGCGTTCCGTAGCGATGACGGCGGGAAAAACTGGAAGCCGATCAACAAGGGCCTGAAATCAAATTACATTCCTGATCCTAACGCAGAGGTCGGCCACTGCGTGCATCGCATTGCCATGCATAAGTCGCGGCCCAATACGCTTTTCATGCAGAAGCATTGGGACGTCATGCGTACCGATGATTCCGGCGACAACTGGACGGAGATCAGCGGCAATTTGCCGACGGATTTTGGATTCGTGATTGACGTGCATGCGCACGAGCCGGAGACCGTTTACGTTGTGCCCATCAAGAGCGACGGCGAGCATTTCCCGCTCGATGGCAAGCTGCGCGTTTATCGCAGTCGCAAGGGCGGCAATGAATGGGAAGAGCTGGGCAAGGGCTTGCCGGATCGCGATTGTTACGTCGACGTGCTGCGCGAGGCTATGTCCGTGGACTCGCTCGATAAATGCGGCGTGTACTTTGGTACGACAGGGGGCCAGGTTTACGCTTCGGCGGATGCAGGTGACACGTGGAACGCCATCGTCCGCGATTTGCCCGCCGTGCTTTCGGTGGAAGCGCAAGTCATTCCATGATTACCGTAGTGCTGCCACCGCATTTGAGGACGCTGGCGCACGTCAGCGGCGACGTGGAGATCGAGCTCTCGGAAAAGCCCACGATGCGGTCGCTCCTGGACGCGATCGAGGCCCGCTACCCCATGCTGCAGGGCACGATTCGCGACCATGCCACGAATGAACGCCGCGCGTATGTCCGCTTTTTCGCCTGCGAGCAGGACTTATCACACGAGCCGCTGGATACGCCGCTTCCGGCCGCAGTTGTCTCCGGCGCGGAGCCATTTTTCATCATTGGCGCCATCGCCGGCGGCTAGCCTCGCGCAAATTCCTTTGCGACTCGCCTTTCGCGCCTTAGGGAGGAGTATCCACATTCCCGAGTTGTGATCCAGGGGCGCGGCAATCTGAAACGAGCGCACCAGAGCGTCAAATTCATAGCCAAAAACGCCGATTTTCTGTATATTAGGGGTTCGCGCACAATAGAGCTGGCCCCACCTGAGCGGGTCTGCACGGGAAAAATAACATGAGTCAAGCTTTGGACAAGGCGCAGAAGTCACAACTACGCACGGATTTTCCGGCGTTCCGCCCGGGCGATACGGTTCGCGTCAACGTGAAGTTGCGCGAAATCGAGAGCGGCGAAAAGGGCGGCGAGAAAGAAAAAGAGCGTATTCAGCCGTTTGAGGGCGTGGTGATCAAGCGGCGCGGCCACACCGCAGGCGCGAGCTTTACCGTTCGCCGCGTGAGTTTTGGCATCGGCGTGGAGCGCATTTTTCCGCTGCATTCGCCGATGATTGCTTCGATTGAAGTCGTGCAGCAGGGCAACGTGCGCCGCGCAAAACTCTATTATCTTCGCGGCCTGAAGGGAAAATCCGCGCGCATCAAGCGGGCCGCGCGAGTCGAGCAGCCCGTCGAGGCCAAGGCCGCGGAGTAGTTCCCCGAGTTTTTCAAAACCACGTGCTTGCTTTGTAGCGCCGGTAATCTTCGCCGAACGCTTGCTCCAGCACCTTCTCTTCTTTCTTCACGCGCGGAATCTGGTACGAATAGAAAATGAGGAAGAGGAGCACGGCAATCCATTTTCCCCAGGCAATGAATAGCCCCAGGTAGCCGATCCCACCAAACAAATAAACGGGATTGCGGAAACGCGAGTACAGTCCGGTGGTTACCAGTTTCCGAGCTTCAGCTTTCACGGCAAAAGAAGAGCCCAGTTGCACGCGCGCCAGCGCCCAAAGGCTAATGCCAAGAATCGCGATTCCCATGCCGATGAAAAATCTCGCACTGTGATCGCTTCGCGAGATTACGAATGCGATAAAGATCGCAAACAGCACAGCGTCCATGTACCGGAAAAATTCGTCGGCCAGTTTCATAGTTTTGTCGGCCTTCATACCATAAATCGGGGTCCGCGTCCTGTTTCGGCATCGTTCCGCGAATTTCCACAGATTTTTCGATTGCTAACGTGAATCCGGTTGGTTTTCGCGATGCCTCGCAATTCGCTGTGATAGAATCCCGCGCGATGGCGCGGCTATGCTGCACACGCTACGAGCTGATGGCGCGCAAGCAGGGATGGATGCGCATCTGCGGCCTCGACGAAGCTGGGCGCGGTTCCCTCTTCGGTCCTGTGGTCGCCGCGGCGGTAGTGCTCAATCCGCACCGGCGCATTGTCGGCCTCGACGACTCCAAGAAACTCACGCCTGATCGCCGCGCGGAACTCGCTCCGCGTATTCGCGAACATGCGCTCGCGTGGGCTGTTGCCGAAATTGACGCCAGCCGAATCGACGCTTGGAATATTCATCAAGCTAGCCGGCAGGCCACCATGGCCGCGCTCGCGAACATTCGTCCTGCGCCGGATTATCTCTTGCTCGATGCTTTCGGACTGCCAGACGTCCAGATCGAGCAAAAAGCCATTATTCACGGCGACGCGCGTTCCGTCTCGATTGCCGCGGCTTCGATCCTCGCAAAGGTGGAACGCGACCGGCTGATGGACGAATTCGATCAGCTCTATCCGCAATATGGGCTGGCTAATAACCGCGGTTACGCCACGCCGGATCACCTCGAAGCGCTGCGCCGCTACGGGCCCACGCCGCTGCATCGCTTTTCGTACGCTCCTGTGCGTGAATGCACTTGCTGGGCCGTGAACGCAACCCAGGAAACTCTTCCGCTCGCTGCCGACGAGCTTTCGAGTTCCTCCGGTTCATTGCGAGCGCCCGCGCAGTCCTGATATTTGGCATGTGTCGCTGAGTAGCTTGGTGTCTTCCATGCTGCCCGGGTTTTTTCGTCCGAAACCACCGCCGAAATTCAACGAAACGTGCCCTGCCGGTGCACGTCTAACGATTTGAGTTACGAGGAATCGCGGTGGGGTGCGCCACCAGGATCGCCTCAAATTCGCAGATAGGCAGAGGCAGATCTATGCTCTGGGGCAAGGAGATTTTCGGCGCACTCGCCGCCGCATCCATTGCGTCGCTGGCAATTGGTGTATCGCCTTCGCGTGCCGCAACGAATTCGCACAATTACGATGGAGTCCAGCAGGCCGCTGCCCCCACACGCTTCGTCGGCACTATTGAATCTATAAACGTCACGACAATCACGATGAAAACTGACGCGAGCGTGGAAACGAGCATTTCCGTATCAGATGCCACGAAAATTTTGCGGATTGAACCGGGGCAAAAGGACCTGTCCAGCGCCACGGTCATTCATCTCGCGGATTTGCAGGTCGGCGACCGCGTCCTGATTACCGGGCAGCTATCGAGCGATGGCAAGTCCCTCGATGCCGTGCGCATCGTGGTGATCAAAAAGACCGATCTGGAAGCCAAGCAGCAGCAGGAGCGCGAGGCCTGGCAGCACGGCGTTGGCGGCTTGGTGAAAAGCACGGATCCCGCCACTGGAACAATCGTCATTGACGTGTCGTCGCTGGGTACCACGACGCCGGTCAACATTCACACTACGAAAGAGACTGTTCTTCGCCGGTACGCTCCCGATTCAGTGAAATTCGATGAAGCGACGACGGTACCGTTGGAGAAGATTCGTGCAGGCGACCAATTGCGCGCGCGCGGCACACGCAGCCCGGATGGAGGGCAGTTCGACGCGCAGGAAATCGTCTCCGGCTCCTTTCGAAACATCGCCGGCACAATTACGGACATCGATGCCGCCGCGAACACCATCCGCGTGAATGATCTAATCGCCAAGAAAACGGTGCTCGTGAAGTTCACGTCCGAGTCGGAGATCCGCCAGCTTCCCGAAATGATGGCGAGATTCATTGCTACGCGCCTGCACGGCGGACAACCGGCGTTTGTAAGCGGCGATCGCAACCGGCAGCAACAAAATTCAACGGGAGCGGCGCCACAGGGACAGCCGCAACGATTTCAACGCAGAGGCGGCCCAGGAGGACCTGCAGGCGATTGGCAGCAGATGCTCACCCGCTTGCCTGCCGCGAAGATCAGCAATTTGCAAAAGGGCGAAGCCGTAATGCTCGTATCGACAGAAGGCTCGACATCCGGAGAAGTTACCGCAATCACGATGCTCGGAGGAGTCGAGCCCATTCTCGAAGCAGCGCCCAAAGGACAGCAAGCAATGACGCTCTCTCCCTGGAGCCTGAGCGGGCCAGGCGAGGGAGACGGCAATTAAGAACGGATTTCGCACTCCGCGCAAGGAATCTGGGAACTTTCTTCACGAAAATGCGGAATAGCTGAACAGGAGCCGTGTGCGTAACATGAAGATTCGCCAGATCATCGTCCTATTCGTTTTCCTTTTCGCAGCGGGTATTGCGTTTGCTCAGAGCAGCACGGGAACTCTGCGCGGGCGCGTCACTGATCCATCCGGCGCGGTTGTTGTTGGCGCGCAGGTCTATATCACTCCCGCGGGCGGGCAGCCCGTCACAGCCGTCACCAATCGCGAAGGAGTCTTCGAAGTCCGCGGACTCACTGCCGGCAAATACAAAATTCAGGCCACGGCGAATGGCTTTGCGCTCTTGGAGAAAGATAATGTGGAAGTCAAACCCGGGCAGATCAAAGAAGCCGATCTCC
>Ga0126371_10005552_pt1 | contig 11205 bp, 5 predicted proteins | sample PanSoiMetaPlot_4_FD_110145 | JGI IMG/M metagenome (GOLD analysis project Ga0126371, IMG submission 110145) | Tropical forest soil microbial communities from Panama - MetaG Plot_4 | ecosystem: Environmental > Terrestrial > Soil > Tropical forest > Bulk soil | place: Panama | collected 2016-02-17
CGGACGAGGAACTCGCCGCGGTGATATCTTTTTCGCAGCCAAGGTCGACTCGGCGATCCCGCTCGTCGCTATAGACGTCGCCGTCGATGAGGGCTGCAGAGTCCAGTCAGCCAGGGCAGGGGGGTTAAGCCGTGATCTCGAGGCAGGGATCACGCGTCTTATTAGCCAGGCATTTCCCCTACCGCTGACCGGATTCTTTTGCCCGTAGTCGCGGCCGCCGCGTGTAGGAGAGCTGGGGTAGCGTGTGCAGACCAATGAGCCTGGCCTGACCGAGTCTGCGCCATCTGACGTGCCGCAACAGGAGGTGTCGCAGCAGGACGGTCCGCAGCAGGACGTGCCGCAACAGGACCGTCCGCCGCGAGACGGTCTGGCCCTCGCTCCCGGTATCGCGCGTGGTGCGCTGCTCATCGCGGGGCTCAGCGCCCTGTCCCGGATGCTCGGGCTGGTCCGCACCCTCGTGTTCTCACAGAGCGTCGGGGCGGGCTGTCTGGGCACCGCATACGTGACGGCCAACCAGGTGCCCAACCTCATCTACGAGCTTGCCCTTGGCGGCGCGCTGACCAGCGCGATGGTCCCGATCCTGGCCCGGTCGGCGGAGCGGGCGGGTACCGACCCGCAGCAGAAGGCGCGCGTCGCGAACATCACGTCCGCGCTCCTGACCTGGGCCGTCATCATCCTGGTGCCGCTGATGCTGATCATCGCGGCGGCGGCGGGCCCCATCGCCTCGCTACTCATACCCGCCAACCCGAACGCGGGCTGCGTTCGCGGTGACATGGTCGGCGTCACAAGCAACATGCTGGTCGTCTTCGCCCCGCAGGTCCTGCTGTACGGCATTTCCGTCGTGCTGTTCGGGCTGTTGCAGGCGTACCGGCGGTTTACCGGGCCGACGCTGGCGCCGGTCATCGCCAACCTGGTGCTGATCAGCGCCTATCTGGCCTTCGTGCCGCTTGATAAGGGACTGCCGCTGGCCAGCACGCCGCTGGCGGCCGAACTGGTGCTGGCCATCGGCACCACGATGAATATCGGCACGCTCGTGATCGTGGCCCTGCCGCCAACGTGGCGGCTGCACCTGCGGCTGCGCCCCACCCTGCGGTTCCCGCCGGGCGTCATGCGCCTGGCCGGCGGGCTGGCGCTGGTCGGCGTCCTGGAGTTCCTGGCCAGTGACCTGTATCAGGTCGTCGCCATCTCGCTGGCCAACGGGCACGGCAAGACAGGCGCGCTAGTGCTGGTCAACTACGTCGCGATGGTATTCAACTCGGTGACCGCGGTGCTGGCGCTTTCGATCGTGATCAGCGCGTTTCCTGTGCTGTCCGCGACCGACGGAGAGAGGTTCGACCGGACCTGCGCGGGTTCTACGCGGGCGATCATCCTCATGTCCTTTCTCGGCACGGCGGTCATCGCGGCGGTCTCCGTGCCTGCCGCGCACGTCCTCGCCAAAGAGCCTGACCAGGTGTCGCAGCTGATCCAGGGTTTCCTGCTGGTCGCTCCCGGCGTGGCGGGCTTCGCGGTGGTCACCAACGCGTCGCGGGTGATGTTCGCGCTTGGGCGGCTCAAGGTGGCGGCCGCCGGGCTGGTCGCGGGCCAGCTCTTGCAGATGGTGATAATCGTGCCGCTCGTCGAGCTCATGCCGCCGCAATGGACCGTGGGTGCCATCGCCCTGGGCAGCTCTATCGGCCAGCTCACCGTGGCGGTCCCGATGGTGATCGCGATCCGGCGGATACGCGGCGAGGCGGCGGTGGCGGGCGCCGGCCGGGTGGCCCTGGTGAGCCTGGCCGCCGGCGTCACGGGAGGCGTGTTCGGCTTGGTCGTCACCATCCTGATTCCGTCCGGCGGGAAACTGACGGATGCCGCGTCAGGCGCGCTGGCGGCGGCCGTCGCGATCGGGGCCTTCGGCGTGGTGGCCTACGCCTTCGACCGGGGCGACCTGAAGACGGCTCTGCAGCGGATTCCTGGCCTGCGCAGGCTCCGGCTTTGACCGCGGCGGCAGGAGGAGCGGGGATAATGGTTCGGTGCAAGCGCGGGACCTGGTGGTCCGGCCGGTCCAGGAAGGCGACCGGCCGACCGTCGAATGGCTGACGACTCAGCTGTGGGGTGCCGCTGAGGTAGTGGTCCACGACGCGGTCTTCTATCCGGCTGCCCTGCCAGGCTTTATCGCTGAGCGCGCCGGCCGCATTGCCGGGCTGGTCACCTTCGATGTCCGGCCGGGAGTTCTGGAGATCGTCACAATCAATGCCCTTGACCGGCACACCGGAATCGGAACGCTGCTCATTGAGGCCATTCGGGCCGAGGCCAAACGGCGCGGCTGCCACGAGATCACGCTGACGACCACGAACGACAATATCGGCGCGCTGCGGTTCTACCAGCGCCGCGGATTCCGCCTTGCCGCGCTCCGGCCGGGGGCGGTGGACCGGTCGAGGCTGCTCAAGCCTGAGATCCCGCGCACGGGCGACTACGGCATTCCGCTGCGTGACGAGATCGACCTCACCTGCCCCGTCTAGACCAAGACGTTCGCCTATTTCACGCACGGCATCAGCTATTTAACCCACCGTGTGCGGCAGTGTGCTGTTGCGAACTGGCCCAATGCGCTATACAGAGACTTACGACTGCGCGAGGGAGCACGATGCTGCCAAACGATAGGGTCCAGTCCACGGGTCGGGAAAAACTCAACCTCGTCCAGCGTGTACAGCGCGCGACGGACCGGATTCCCATGCCGCAACGGATTGTGCCGATTATCGGGGCGGTGGTGTTCCTCTGCCCTGTGCTCGCTCCGATTGCGGTCGTCGGCAGGGTGCGGACCAAGATGGCGTCGGCCTACGTGGCCATGCTCGCGATCTGGATCATCTACGCGACGGCCCTGTATACCACGGACCCGGCCGGGCAGAAGTCGGCGGCCGTGCGCTGGTCGCTGATCGCGCTGCCAGTGGCGATGGTGTTCATCGCGCACCTCGGGCCGCTGCGCCGCTGGTACGTACCGTGCCGCACGGTCGCGGCGACGCTAGTGTGGCCGGTGATCTTCGTCGCGGCGCTGCTCAACCAGCTTCCGTCGATGCACATCGACATCACCGTCGGCGTGATCGCGGCGTGGCTGCTCGCCATCGTGGCACTGGGCTGGCGGGCGGCCAAGGGCCTACAGGACGCCCGGCTCTACCAGCCCCCCCCCGGGACGACAGGGCGCCCGGCGGGCCGCCCCGCATACCGTCCGGGGGCGGCACCGCGCCCGGGAGCCGGCGGGGCGCACTCCCCGCTGCACTACGGTGCACGGGCGCAGGGCGTGGCCCAGGTGTACGCGGACCACGCCGCCCGCGAGCAGCCGACGGTGGCGGCGCCCAAGCGGCCGCAGATCACCATCGAGGACGCGATGGCCGAACTCGACGCCATGATCGGGCTGGAGCCGGTCAAGGAGCAGGTGCGCTCCATCGCGGCGTCGATCGAGGCAGCCCGCCGCCGGGCGGTCGCCGGGTTCAGCGCAGACAAGCCGATGCGGCACTTCGTGTTCCTCGGCCCGCCAGGCACCGGTAAGACGACGGTGGCGCGGGTTATCGGCAAGATCTTCTACGCCTTCGGGCTGCTCGAGTTGCCCGACGTGGTAGAGGCGCAGCGAGCCGACCTGGTAGGCGAGTACCTGGGCGCGACCGCGATCAAGACCAACGAGCTCGTGGACTCCGCGCTCGGCCGGGTGCTGTTCATCGACGAGGCCTACAGCCTGGTGAACGAGGGCGACGGGCAGAGCGACCGGTTCGGTGTCGAGGCCGTTCAGACGCTGCTCAAGCGGGCCGAGGATGACCGGGAGAACCTGATCATCATCCTGGCCGGGTACCACAAGCAGACCGAGGGGTTCCTCGCGTCCAACCCGGGGCTGGCGTCCCGGTTCGCGACCCGCATCCGGTTCCCCACGTACTCGCCGCAGGAACTGCTCGCCCTGGCCGAATCGCAGCTGAGCGGCAGGCATGAGGCGCTGGCGGGGGAGGCGCGCCCGGTGCTGTGGCGGATGCTCGAGGACGTCAGCCGCCGCAGGATCACCGACGAGCTGGGCAACGGGCGCTTCGTCCGCACCCTGCTCGAGAAGGCAGGCCAGGCCAGGGACGTGCGTGTGATGAGCGCGGGCGGGGATCCAAAGGCCGAGGACCTGATCACCATCGGCGGCGCCGACCTGGAGAAGGCGTTCGCCGAGCTCACTTCGCGGCTGCGCGGATATGAGGACACGCCGACGCTGGAGAGCGCGATTGCCGAGCTCGACGAACTGGTCGGCCTCGCGCCCGTCAAGCAGCAAGTGCGCTCGATCGCCGCGCAGCTGCGCGTGGCCAAGCTGCGCGACCGGCAGGGGCTGACCAGTCAGCCGCCGGCCATGCACTTCGTGTTCACCGGGCCGCCAGGTACCGGGAAGACCACGGTCGCGCGCATCCTCGGACGGATCTTCGCGGCGCTCGGGCTGCTAGTACGCCCCGAGGTCATTGAGGCGCACCGCGCGGACCTGGTCGGCGAGCACCTCGGCTCCACGGCCATCAAGACCAACAAGCTGATCGACTCCGCGCTCGGCGGGGTGCTGTTCGTCGACGAGGCCTACTCGCTGCACAATGACGGGTACTCCGGGGGCGACGCGTTCGGCTCCGAGGCGGTGCAGACGCTGCTCAAGCGCGCTGAGGACGACCGGGACCGGCTTGTTATCGTGCTGGCCGGGTATCCCGCCGACATGGACAGGTTCTTGCGCAGCAACCCGGGCCTGGCGTCCCGCTTCAGCACCCGGGTGACATTCCCCAGCTACACGGCGAACGACCTGTCGCGGATTTCCGTGCTGCACGCCGAACAGGCGGGCGACGTTTTCGAGCCGGCGGCACTGCGAGTGCTTGACGAGATCTTCGCCGGCGCGGCCGACGCGGGCATGATCGACGAACTGGGCAACGGCCGGTTCGCCCGCTCGCTGTTCGAGCGTGCCTGCGCCTGCCGGGACGTCCGGGTCGTCCGGCTCGGCGAGGCTGCGACCGCGGCGGACCTCACGACGCTGACGGCCGACGACGTGCGCGGCGCGCACGCCGAGCTGGCGCGGTGACGACGGACCGCTGGGACTTCTGGATCGACCGCGGGGGCACGTTCACCGACGTCGTCGCCCGGCGGCCCGACGGGACCCTGGCGGCGCACAAGCTGCTCTCCGAAAGTCCCGCCTACCGGGACGCGGCGGTGGCCGGCATCCGCGAATTGCTCCGCGTGCCGCCGGGCGAATCAGTCCCCGCGGAGCTGATAGGCACCGTCAGGCTCGGCACCACGGTGGCCACGAACGCGCTCCTTGAGCGCAAGGGCGAGCGATGCGTCCTGGTCGTCACCAAGGGCTTCGGCGACGCGCTGAGGATCGCCTACCAGAACAGGCCCCGCATCTTCGACCGGCACATCGTGCTGCCAGGCCAGCTGTACGAGCGGGTGATCGAGGTTCCTGAGCGGGTCGGTGCCCGTGGCGAGCTTATCCGCGCACTCGACGAGGCGCAGGTTGAGCGCGAGCTCCGCAAAGCCCACGCTGACGGCTTCCGCGCCGCCGCCGTGCTGTGCATGCACGGCTACCGGTACCCGGCACACGAGGCGCGGATTGGCGCCATCGCAAGAGGTATCGGGTTCACGCAAGTCAGTGAGTCGCACCAGACGAGCCCGTTGATGCGACTGGTGTCCCGCGGTGACACGACGGTCGCGGACGCCTACCTGTCCCCGGTACTGCGCCGCTACGTTGGCGAAGTGGCGGCCGAGCTACCCGGGGTGCGCCTGCTGTTCATGCAGTCCAACGGCGGGCTCACCGACGCGGCGAGCTTTCGCGGCAAGGACTCGATCCTGTCCGGGCCGGCCGGCGGCATCGTGGGCATGGCACGCACCGGCAACGCCGCCGGCTTCGAGCAGGTGATCGGCTTCGACATGGGCGGCACCTCGACGGACGTGTCGCACTACGCGGGCGAGCTTGAGCGGCAGTACGAGACCGAAGTCGCCGGGGTCCGGATGCGGGCGCCGATGCTTGCCATCCATACGGTCGCCGCCGGCGGCGGGTCGATCCTGCACTTCGACGGCGGCCGCTACCGGGTAGGACCAGACTCGGCGGGCGCCGCCCCCGGCCCGGCCTGCTACGGCCACGGCGGTCCGCTGACCGTGACCGACGCCAACGTGCTGCTTGGCCGCATCCAGCCGGGGTACTTCCCCCGCGTCTTCGGCAAGACAGGCGACCAGCCCCTCGACACGATGGCGACCCAAAGGCTGTTCACGGACCTGGCGAACTTGATCACGGCCCAGACGGGGGACACCCGCGGCCCCGAGGAGGTCGCCGCCGGCTTCCTGCAGATTGCCGTGCAGAACATGGCCAACGCGATCAAGAAGATCTCCGTGCAGCGCGGCTACGACGTCACCAGGTACGTGCTGGCCACCTTCGGCGGCGCCGGCGGTCAGCACGCATGCGCGGTCGCGGATGCGCTCGGCATGACGAGCGTGCTCATCCACCCCCTGGCGGGCGTGCTCGCCGCCTATGGGATCGGCCTGGCCGACGTGATCGCGATGCGGGAGACCGCCGTGGAGGTGCCGCTCGACGACGCGCTGGCAGCGCGTCTAACGGAGCGGGCGTTCCGTCCCCTCGAGGACGCCGCGCGCGAAGAACTGGCCGCGCAGGGCGTCGCCGCGGACGCCGTCACCGTTGTCCGCCGCGCGCACCTTCGCTACGACGGCACCGACACGCCGCTGCCCGTGCCGTTCGGCGACGCGAAGCAGATGGCAGCCGCCTTCGAGGCGGCATACCGGCGCCGCTTCTCGTTCCTGATGCCGGACAAGCCGATCGTCGTCGAGGCGGTCTCCGTCGAGGCCTCCAGCGCCGGGGACTCGGCTGAGCACGCGGCAGTCGCCCCGCTCCGTTCGGACAAAGCCGAGGAAGCCAAGCCCGCGCGACACGTGCGCATGTTCGCGGCCGGGCAGTGGGCGCGCGTCCCCCTGTTCACGCGCGGCACGCTGCAAGCTGATCAGCAGGTGGACGGCCCGGCGATCATCACCGAGGACCTGGCGACGACCGTAGTCGAGCCCGGCTGGCGAGCATCGGTGTCCGGCGAACTGAACCTTCTCCTCACCCGTACCCAGCCGCGCCCCGGCTCCGCCTCAGAAGGCACGGCGGCGGACCCGGTGCTGCTCGAGGTGTTCGGCAACCTGTTCATGGCGGTCGCCGAGCAGATGGGCGTCCGGCTGCAGTCGACCGCACACTCGGTGAACATCAAGGAGCGGCTCGACTTCTCGTGCGCGATCTTCGACGCCGAGGGCGGCCTGATCGCGAACGCGCCACACATTCCGGTACACCTGGGGTCCATGGGCGAGTCGATCAAGATGGTGATCAGCCGCAACTCCGGGCGCATGAAGCGGGGCGACGTCTTCGTCCTCAACGATCCGTATCACGGAGGCACCCATCTCCCGGACGTCACCGTGGTCACTCCCGTCTTCAACCCCGAGGAGCCGCCCGAGATCTGGTTCTACGTGGCGTCGCGGGGCCATCACGCCGAGATCGGCGGCATTACTCCCGGGTCTATGCCGGCCGGCAGTTCGCGGATCGAGGAAGAGGGCGTGCTGATCGACAACTGGCTGCTCGTCCAGGATGGCCGGCTGCGCGAGGAAGCCACAAAGACCCTGCTGACCAGCGCCGAATACCCGTCCCGCGACCCGGTCACGAACCTGGCCGACCTGCGCGCGCAGGTCGCCGCGAACGAGAAGGGCATCGAAGAACTCCACCGGATGGTCCGCTATTTCGGGCGCGACGTCGTGACGGCGTACATGGGTCACATCCAGGACAACGCGGCCGAGGCCGTCCGCGAGGTCATCACCGCGCTGCGTGACGGCGACTTCGACTACGAGCTTGACAACGGGGCGGTGATCCGCGTGCGAGTGACCGTCAACCGTCAGTCGCGGACCGCGACGATCGACTTCACCGGCACATCGGCCCAGCTAGGCGACAACTTCAACGCGCCGTCGAGCGTAGCGATGGCGGCGGTCCTCTACGTGTTCCGCACCCTGGTCGGCAAGGACATTCCGCTGAACGCCGGCTGCCTGAAACCGCTGCACGTGATCATCCCGCCGGGCACGATGCTGTCGCCCCAGTATCCGGCGGCGGTCGCCGCGGGCAACGTGGAGACGAGCCAGGCAGTCACCGGCGCACTGTACGCGGCGCTCGGCGTGATGGCGGAGGGGTCCGGGACGATGAACAACATCACCTTTGGTAACGAGCGATACCAGTATTACGAGACGGTCGCGAGCGGCTCGGGAGCAGGAGAGGGATTCGACGGCACAGATGTAGTGCAGACGAAGATGACCAACTCGCGGCTGACCGATCCCGAGGTGCTCGAATGGCGCTACCCCGTCCGCCTGGAGTCCTACGCGATCAGGCGCGGCAGCGGCGGCGACGGCCGCTGGCATGGCGGCGACGGCGGGGTCAGGCGGCTGCGCTTCCTCGAGCCGATGACAGTGACGACACTGTCCGGGCACCGGCGCGTGCCCGCGTTCGGCCTGGCCGGCGGCGCCCCGGGCGCACTCGGCCGGCACTGGGTGGAGCGCGCCGATGGCTCGGTGACTCCCATGCGCGGCTGCGACTCGGTTCGGCTTGCGGCGGGTGACGTCTTCGTGATCGAGACTCCCGGCGGCGGGGGATTCAAACAAGTCATACCGAACGGTGGCCAGCTGGCTCCGTGATCCACATGGCTCGCGGGGTCATGAGTCGCCGCCGAGGTTATTCAGGTCGTCGTCGGTCAGGCCGGTCGCCAGTTCGCGCAGCGCGGCCTCGAACGCGGCCTCATCGTCGCCCGCCGCCTCCTGGACGTCCATCAGCGCGTGCAGCACCAGGTGGCGGTCTTCGCCAGCGTCGAGCAGCCGCTGCGCGGCGTCCCAGAGCGCGGGCGGCGAGCCGCGCCACAGCCGGTCGGCAATCGCCAGATGGCGGTCGATGTGCCTGCCGACACCGGCCGCGCTCGGGCTGCCGGTCCTGGTGTCGTGGTCGGCGGCGAGCAGCAGCCGGCGGTCGGCGGGGTTGGCCGGGTCGAGACGGGACAGGTCGACGCCCCCGTGCTTGCCCTCGAGCACGGGGAAGGCGAAGGCGCGCCGTGGCAGCGCCTCCAGGTCGGAGTCCGGCAGCAGCCTGGCCACCAGCTTTTCGTCCAGGCCGAACTCGGACGGATCACGGTAGATCCGCGAGAACGTGCTCATCGAGTCGAAGACGGTGTCCAGGGTCTGCCCGATAGCGCTTTCCGGCAGGCGGCGCTGGTGTCCCGCCCAGCGGACCCAGGCAGCCAGCGCGTGCGGCATCGCGTCCTGCTCGGCCTTGCCCAGCATGACCTTGCGCGGCAGCCAGCTGAGCAGGAAGTTCTGCACTTTGAGCGGGCTCATCCGAAGCGGCCGGCCGCTGTCCTGGTCGCATCCGAAGTCGATGATGCGATCGACGCAGCGGCTGGCCGACTGTCTGTCCGACAGGTCCTCGGCCTCGTCAGAGGCGAGGAACTCGGCCGCGAGCAGCGCGCGGCGTTCTCTTGACCAGGAGCGCTTGGCCCTGGTCCCGCGCCCGGGGGCGGGCGACAGGGCGCGGACGCGCGCCCGGATGAACGCGTGGTAGGAGGCGAACGAGTCGCCGACCGGCGGGTCCTCGGCGGCATCGGTGGCGTCGAGTGCCGACTGCAGCACCTTGCGTGCCTGCGACGGCTCGATCTGCCTGAAGCCCTCCTCGCCCCGTGTCGTTGACGCCTGCCTGCAGTGCTCGAGGAGCTTGTCGACGCGTGAGGTGACCCAGCCGTCCCTGATCATGCCGCCGGCGTTGTAGTCGACCATCGACACAAGCGCGTGAGGTTCCTCGCCCGCGTAGCTGAAAACGCAGATGATCTCGTCCTGGTCGCCCCACTCGTCGGGGTTCACGTAACACTCGGCCGGCGCCACCGCGCCGAGGTGGTCGGCCCAGCCGGGCGCCTTGACCCCGCTGTCCATCAGCTCGATCGCGGCCTGCTCGGCCGCGACGGCCTGCCGCGGGGTGCCGAGGCAGGCGATCCCCGACAGCAGTGCGAGCGCGGCAGGCGAACGCTGCCCGGCCGCGTACTCGACGAGCCCCTCGCCCACGACCTGTTCGACGCCGGCGCCGCCCGCGCTGCGGTGCCGCTGCGCCCACCAGGTGCCGAGCAACTCGCTGACCATGAGTTCGGCATCCAGCGGGCTGCGCACCGCGAGCAGCTCGCGCGCCGCATGCAACAGCTCGCGGAACAGCGCGCTTGGGGGCTGACCACCCCCGGCCGGACCGCTGCGTCGGCTCTGCGGGCTCACCCTGATACCCTCTCAGATCGGGACATTTGAACGCTACGCTTCGCCCGCGGCTCACCGGCGGTGGCCTGCGGGAAAGGCGCTTCATCCGCTCTAGGAAAATCTACCCATGCTGGCATCGTTATGCCCGGTGATGGCGGCGATCCCGTCCGTGTCGTGTCAGCCATTCCGGTCGCGGCGGCGGGCGCCGGCCGCAATTGGGCAGGCCTAGCTGCCGCTAGCTGGCAGCATAGGTACTCGGATTGTGGCACGCTTATTCTGAACGGTCGCTGTGCGGGCGGCGGCGAGCCGCGTTGCCGGCGGACTGCCGCCGAGCGCCGGGCGAGTGGCGCGCGTGCCGGCAGGTAGAGGCAGGAAGGAGCCGCCAGTGGCAGGCGCCTGCGCGGAAGGTGAGGTGCTCGGATGAGTGCTGACACTTCCGTGCCGAAGCAGCGGGAGGCCGGGTTGGACGACTTCGGGTCCTGGCTTCCGAATGCCGTGCTGCGCGACGCGCCCGCCGGGGTGGCTTTTCTCGGCACCGACATGCGCTTCGTCTGGGTCAACCCGGCGCTGGCCGCGATGTTCGGCCGCGATGGGGCCGACTTCGCCGGGCAGTCCCTCGCCGAGGCATGGCCAGCGGTGGAGTCGGCCAGGGCCGAGGCCGCGCTGCAGCGCGTGCTTGATGACGGCCATCCCGCGACCGAAACGTTCGCGGCCGGCGCGGCCGCGAACGACCTCCCCAGCTCGCGCACCTTCCACTGGTTTCCGGTGCACGGCCCGGATGGCGAGCTAAGCGGGGCGGGCCTCATCGTGGTCGCCGGAGGGTTCGGGCTGCCCACAGAGGAGGCCCTGCGGCGCAGCGAGGAGCGGTACCGCGCGCTGGTGCAGGGCGGCGCCCAGGTCATCTGGGTGGCTTCGCCCGACGGCGAGATGCTTGAG
>Ga0126371_10005553_pt1 | contig 11199 bp, 5 predicted proteins | sample PanSoiMetaPlot_4_FD_110145 | JGI IMG/M metagenome (GOLD analysis project Ga0126371, IMG submission 110145) | Tropical forest soil microbial communities from Panama - MetaG Plot_4 | ecosystem: Environmental > Terrestrial > Soil > Tropical forest > Bulk soil | place: Panama | collected 2016-02-17
CGCGGCCGGTGCGCAGGGCGTGCATCATCGTCATGCCCGGCATCACGCCGGTTCTTACGGTCCCTACGTCTTTGCCGACCCTGCCATCCGCGACGGATACGTCATGAACGGCGCTTTCGATTGGCGCCCTCTCCATAGCGGCCATGAATTGCCCTGGTATGCCCGCGGTTACAGCAGCGATTGCGTGGCCTGGACGCGTCACGCGTACCACTACGCTTGTGACCCCAACAACCGCTACTGAATGAGCCGGCGGATTGTTGCTCCGATGTTGGCCATTGCCGGGGCGACCCTTTGGGTCGGTTTCGGTCGTGTCAAGCCACGCTTAACCATGGTGGCCGCCGCGAGGTCCTGTAGCATTGCCGTTGTGGGGGAGACCGCGGCGACCTTCTCCCGGCTCTCATCGTCATGCGTTCCGCCAAGCAACAAGGGGCGACCACAACAAGGGTCGCCCCCGCATCACGAGCTCCAATCCTTGAGATCGGCTGAAGCGACGACTTAGAACCTCCATTGGATGCCGGTGGAAACCCCCATGAGCGTCGTGCCCGTGAAGCAGTGGGGACCTCCAAATACGTTACCGCCATCGGCCCCGGTCGCGTCGTGGCAGTCGGTGGTGACGCCGCGTCCGCCCGCGCCCAGATCGAAGTGGGCACTGGGTCCGTTGAAAGTCGCTGCCACCGCCGTGTACCACGTCAGGTTCTCGCTGAACTTGTGCTTAAGCGACGCCGTCACCATGTCGGCTTGGTTGTTGTTGGGTGCAACGAAAGTACCGTCAGGACCCGGAAGGGTAGCGTCGTTGTGCTGTCCCGGGTCGCCCGGCGTCTTGAATGCGTGGGCCCAGCCGAAATGGATGCTGTCGGCTGCGGTGAGGTCCTGGCTCACGAACAGCCATGTGCCATAACGTTGACGCTCATTTTGAAATGCCAAATCGGCGGGGACGTACCGGTGAAGGCGTTCGACGATGCCGCCAACAGTCGTGTTGGTCGGGAACCGATACAAGGCTCCAACCTTGAAAGCGTCCTCATCCGCAACATCCTCGTTGAACAGTTGTTGCGAAAGGGCGTCGGGGAAGTTGGGATTGCCCCCAGTGACAGGGTTCGCAACGCCAAAGAGGCCCGCAACGTCGCTTTGCCGGTTGACCTTGAAGTGACGTTCATAGGCGGCGGTGGCGTAGAACGGTCCGTTCGTGTAGCTCAGGTTGGTGCTGAGCGCGTTGCCGTACGAGCCGTCGTTGCAGGCGACCGGGAAGGTTCCGCCGCTGCCGGGAATGTTGCCGCCCGTGCAATCGGATTCGCCGGAGGGGATGTTATCGCTCGTGTCGGAGCGGTTCTGCCCGGGCGAGAACAATAGGTTCCACTGGAAACCGGCAATGGCCGGGGATTCGTACCAGACCGCGTGACTGAGGCGCGTGCCGAACTCGACGCGGTTGTCGCCGCCGCTGTTGCCCATGATGATCGCATAGTCGCCGATCTGGCCGGCGAACGGATTGAAGGCCGCGGTCGAGTTCTGATAGGGGCCGGTGGTCTTGCCTATCTTGATGGCGCCATATTCGGGCGAGGACAGCCCGATATAGCTGTTGCGGCTGAACAGGGCGCCGTTCACGGAGTTGCTGAGGTTGGAGTTCGTCTCTTTGCTCCCCGGTGTTGCAGAGACGTCGAAACCGCCTTCGAGCTGGTAGACGAAGTTGAAGGGAACGCCAGGAAGCCGCTGGAAACCGCGCACGCCCAGATAGGAAAGATTGGTCGAGATGGCCGGCATCCAGCCGAAATTTCCAACGGGCGGCGAGGCGCCGTTCAGGTCCAGGCCCTTGACGTTCTTCGACGTGTAGTCGAACGAGACGTCGATGTTGCCATAGGCCGTGATCTCGCCGCCCGGTGTGATGAAGGTGAGCGGATTGCCGGGCTTCTTCTCAAGGAAGCCGTACCCGATCGGCTCCCCTGGCGCCTTCACGGGCCCGGCGCCGCCGCCCTTGGCCTGCGCCAATTCGGCCTTGGCGGCCTGCGCCTTGGCTTCGGCCGCCTGGTTGCGCGCCGCCTTGGCGTCCTCACTTGATTTTGCCTGCCCCTCCGACAGCTGCTTGACCTGCCGCTGGAGCGCATTGATCTGGGCCTGGGATGAGCGCTGGAGCTGCTCGATCTGGGACTGAAGCGCCTTGATCTGCGGATCGGAAGCCGACTGGGCATTGGCCGTGCCGGTCGCGCCGAGACCCACCGTGAGCGTCGAGAGCGCCACTCCGGTACAGAGGGCGAGGCGGCTGACGCCAAAACGAGGTGAACCTATGTGCCGCTTCAGGACTGCGAGTTGTTCGGAAATTGCCCCATTATGCCGTGTAGGCGCAGCTGCCTGATGCTTCCCCATTGTCCCCCCCATCTGCCAGACGCGTGGCACCCAGAATGCCACGCCATAGTGTGTTGTTCCCGACACTTCATAAGTTGCCTAAAGAACACTACTCGGTCTACAGCGTTTTTCTGATTGATGGATCGTAATGCCTAGACTTGATGCTGCGTTGCAATGCAAAAATAACCTTCGGCGACAATTGGCAGAAAGATAAGCGGATTACGTATAAATCGCGCTTTTTGCATCGCAAAAATGCCCATCCGGTGCAGGGTTGCCGCTAGTTGCATTTTTGCAACAGTTTTTCAGAATCCACGCGCTCCTATCATGGCACCGTCAGTGTCCATCTGACTGTTTTGAGTGTTCCGTCTGAGCGCGCATGACATTCATGAACTGCGCTTTCGTTCTTCTTGCCCACGACTTTTCGCAGCGCAGGTCCGTCCGGTCTGGCAGCGTCGAATAGCTCCGCACACCCGACGTCCCTGATGATCAGGGGTTTTTGACTAACCTGTCGGAACCCGATTGGCTGAATCCGGGCGTCGACCGAGACCGGTGCACGAACGATCGGCCCCGGCCGTTGGCTCTGATGGACAAGATGCGGAGTCCAGTGGGCCGGTATTGAGATGCCGCGCCGGCAAGTCCCCTTTGGGTCCAGTGCGGCGAAAAGCCATGGTTGTTTGTGGTCGGCATGCGAACGTAAAATTGGATTACGACGGATGCTAGCTCGCACAAGTGCGGGCTTATTCTCGGTCAAGTCGGCATAGCCAGCGCGCACCCGGAACCCGCGCGCAAAAACAATTGGGGGAGGAAAAATGACCGTTGCCAGCACAGTCGGAGTCGGCGCAAAGGCGTCGTCGGCCACGCGATGGACGCAGCTTGTGTCCGTCATCATCTGCATGATCTCGATCGCCAATCTGCAATACGGTTGGACGCTGTTCGTAAACCCGATGAGGGCTGCGCATCCCACGTGGAGCCTTGACCTCTTGTGGTGGCATTACGACGCCCTCGGAGCTATCCAATGGGCGTTCGCGATTTTCATCGCGCTTGAGACTTGGCTCACCCCGGTCGCGGGTTGGTTCGCCGACGCCTTGGGGCCCCAGCGTGGGCCGAAAGCGATGGTCGCGTCCGGCGGAATCCTGGTGGCCATTGGATGGATTCTCAATTCGTACGCCGAGAGTCTCACTGTGCTCTATCTGGGCGCGCTGATTGGCGGCCTTGGGGGTGGCGCGGTCTATGCGACGAGCGTGGGACACGCAGTGAAATGGTTTCCGGACCGGCGTGGACTTGCCGTCGGGCTCACCGCCGCAGGCTACGGCGGGGGAGCAGTGTTGAGCGTGATCCCGATCCGCTACGTCATCAGTACTTACGGATATGAGACGGCATTCTTCTGGTTCGCCCTGATCCAGGGCGGAGTGGTCTTTGTTCTGGCCTGGCTGCTGCGGGCTCCTGAACCGGGCGAGATTCCCGCAATGGCGGCGCCCAAGGTCATTCAGACGACGAAGAACTATGAGCCCCGGGAGGTCCTGCGAACACCGGTGTTCTGGTTGCTTTATTTGATGTTTGTGATGGTCTCCGGCAGCGGACTGATGGTGACCGCCCAGGTCGCGCCGATCGCCAAGGACTTCGGGGTGGAGAATGTCGTCCTGCTGTTCGGCGCGGCCACCATCACGGTTGCGGCCATTTGCGATGGTATCGCCAATGCCGGCGCGCGCCCGTTATTCGGGTGGGTCTCCGACAACATCGGTCGCGAGTACACGATGGCCATCGCTTTCGGCCTCGGTGCGATCGCATATTGGCTGCTCGGAGGGCTGGGCACGGCCCCGTGGGCGTTCGTGGTGTTTGCCGCGTTGATCTTCCTCACCTGGGGCGAGATATTCAGTCTGTTTCCTTCGACTTGCACCGACACATTCGGCATGAAATTCGCGACCGTGAACCTCAGTATGCTGTACACCGCCAAGGGCGCATCGGTGGTGTTTACGCCAATTGCCAATCAGATCAAGGTTGCGAGCGGCAGCTGGCAAACGGTCTTTCTGATCGCCACGGTGATGAATCTGCTCGTTGTGGTATTGGCCCTGTTCGTCCTGCGTCCGCTGCGGGCACGGACAATGGCAAAGGCCTGATCCAGGCCGCTCGAACTTCGGGCGCCGCGCGGCGGCGCCCGGCCTCAGCGCCTTGGGGTATTGCTTTTAAGCCCCGCGTTGGCCGGTAGTGCTCAGGCAGAAGCAAAAATCCTCAAATTGCCATCGGCTCAGCGAAAATTCCGCGCCTTCACCTTGATCTGGTCGATGTGACCATAGGGATCGAGCACATTACGCGGCTTTAGGCCTTTCGGCATTCTCGAATCGAGGCCGGGACTCCCATGGTGGAGTTCGTCACCGCGTCCATGCGGCAGCGGGAATGCGCCGTCGCGATCGCCCACGCTTGCGAGCTCCGGTGACAGATCCGTAAACCGACGGGCAACGAGATGGACGACGTCGCCTACGCGCTGGATGCGGCCGTACACGGCCATCATGCCGGCCGAGAGAATGATCCGCCGCTGCTTCGCGAAGATGGCCGGCCAGACAACGAGATTGGCGATGCCGCTCTCATCCTCGAGGGTGATGAAAATCACGCCCTTGGCGGAACCGGGCATTTGGCGCACCAGCACGATTCCGGCGGTCTCCACCCATCGGCTATCGTGCGACTGCATTGCCTCAGTGCAGGTGATGATGCACTGTCGACGCAGGTCTTCGCGTAGGAAGGCGACGGGGTGATGGCGCAGCGTCAGCCCGACATGACTGTAATCCTCGACGACCTCGCTGCCGGCCGTCATCGGCTTCAATGCAACAGTCGGCTCGTCAAGCTCGGGCACGGTTTGCCGCTCGCGGGCGGAGGCCGCGGCGAACAGCGGCATTGGCGCATCGCGCAACGCCTTGATGGCCCACAGCGCCTCGCGTCTCGCAAGTTTCAACGAAGGCCGGAAGGCATCGGCCTCGGCAAGCCGCGCCAGAGCGGCGACCGAGACGCCGGCACGCCGCCACAGATCGTCGATCGAGACAAACGGCCGATCCGCTCGCGCCCCGACGATCGCATCGGCATCGCTATTGGCAAGACCCTTGACCATGCGCAGGCCAAGCCGAACCGCGAAGCCCCCATCATTCCCCTCTCCCGCATGGGCAGTGTTGTCGCATATAGCGCGCCCGTCGCTTCTCCCTCCCCCTCCCCACAAGGGGGAGGGGAGCAGAGGCAGCACCGCATCATGTGCGATCACCCTGGCATGTGAGGGGGGCTTTGGCTCAAGCGTGCAGTCCCAACGGGATGCATTGACGCAAACCGGGCGAACCTCGACGTCATGGGCGCGCGCATCCCTGACGATCTGGGCAGGCGCATAAAAGCCCATCGGCTGAGCGTTAAGCAGCGCTGCGCAGAAGACATCCGGGTGCCAGCACTTCATCCATGACGAGGCGTAGGCGATCAGCGCAAAGGAGGCGGCGTGGCTTTCGGGAAATCCGTAACTGCCGAAACCTTCGAGCTGCCTGAAGGTCTTCTCGGCAAAATCCCGCTCGTAGCCGTTCGCCATCATGCCAGCGATCAGCTTTTCGCCGAATTTGGAGACACCACCCGTATGCTTGAAGGTCGCCATGGCGCGGCGGAGCTGGTCCGCCTCGCCGGGGGTGAAGCCGGCACATTCGATCGCAACGCGCATGGCCTGCTCCTGGAACAGCGGCACGCCCAGCGTCTTGCCGAGCACGCGCTCAAGCTCGGGCTTGGGATAGACGACGTCCTCCTTGCCCTCGCGACGCCTCAAATAGGGATGGACCATGTCGCCCTGGATCGGGCCTGGCCTCACGATCGCGACCTCGATGACAAGGTCATAGAAGGTGCTGGGCCTCATGCGCGGCAGCATCGACATCTGGGCCCGGCTTTCGATTTGGAAAACTCCGACCGTATCGGCCTTGCAGATCATTGCAAAGGTGCGCTCATCATCGGCCGGGATGGATGCGAGGTCGTGGGTGATGCCCTTGTGCTCAGCCAAAAGGTCGAAGCTGCGTTTCATGCAGCTCAACATCCCCAAGGCCAGGCAATCGACCTTCATGAACCTCACGACATCGATGTCGTCTTTATCCCATTCGATGACCTGCCGATCCACCATGGCGGCTGGCTCGATCGGGACCAACTCATCGAGGCGGTCGCGCGTCAGCACGAAGCCGCCCGGGTGTTGGGACAGATGGCGTGGCACACCGATAAGATCGCGCGCCAGTTCAAGAGCAAGGCGCAGCCGCTGGTCGTCGAGGTTGAGATTAAGCTCCTTGGCGTAATTGGTATCAACGTCACCGGACCAACCCCAAACTTGCGAGGACAATGCCTTGATGAGGTCCTCGGGGAGGCCCAGGGCCTTGCCGACATCACGGATCGTGCCCTTGGCGCGGTAGCGGATGACGGTTGAACACAGCGCGGCGTGATCGCGGCCATAGGTTTTAAAGACCCACTGCATGACGATCTCGCGCCGTTCATGCTCGAAATCGACATCGATATCGGGCGGCTCGCGGCGCTCTTGCGAGACGAACCGCTCGAAAAGCAAATTACTGTGCGTGGGGTCGATGGAGGTGATGCCGAGAACGTAGCACACCGCGGAGTTGGCGGCCGAGCCGCGACCCTGGCAGAGAATATCTTGGCTCCGGGCAAAGCGGACGATGGCATTCACAGTTAGAAAGTATGGCGCATATTTCAGCTTCTCGATCAGCTGCAGTTCATGCTTGAGGTTCGCCGCCACCTTGTCGGGCACTCCTTCGGGATAGCGCATGGCCGCCCCTTCCCAGGTGAGCATCTCCAAGGCCTGCTGCGGCGTCATGCCTGGGATCGTGGCCTCTTCGGGATATTGATAGGCCAGTTCGTCCAATGAAAAACGGCAGTGCTGCGCGATCTCGATCGTGCGGGCAAGCGCCCCGGGATGGCGATCAAACAGGCGCACCATCTCGTCCGGCGATTTGAGGTAGCGATCCGCATGCCGCTCACGGCGAAAACCGAGCTCATCGATCGTGACGTTATGACGGATGCAGGTAACGACGTCCTGCAGAATGCGGCGGGCTGGAATGTGGAACAGCACGTCGTTGGTCACGACCGTCGGCACGCGCGCCTGTGCCGCCAGGTTCGACAGTTCATGGAGCCGGAGCGCATCGTTCGGCCGGCGGTGCAACGTCAGTGCCATGTAGGCACGGTCGCCGAAGCTCTCATAAAGCTTGCACAGGTTAAGTGCGCAGACCTCGTCCGCATCATCGGGCACTAGAACCGCGATCAGACCCTCGCTAAAGCCGACCAGGTCGGACCAATCGAGCCGGCATTTCGCCTTGCCGGCGCGCTGTTTACCCAGCGATAAGAGGCGGCAGAGGCGCCCATAGGCGGCACGATCCATCGGATAGACGAGGACCGAGGGGCCATCGTCAAGATCGAGACGGCAACCCACGATAAGCCGCACGCCGTTCGTGCGGGCTGCCTCATGGGCGCGCACGATGCCGGCCAGGGAATTGCGGTCGACGACCGCAAGCGCTTCAATGCCGAGCTTTGCGGCTTGCTCGAACAGCTCCTCGCATGAACTCGCGCCCCGCAGGAACGAGAAATGCGACGTGCACTGCAACTCGACATAGCGGGTACCGATCATCCGAAAATTCCGTGCAGAAACCAGCGATGGGAGCCTGTCGCCCCATCCTCACCGTCGCCTGAGCGATAGATCCAGAAGCGTTCGCCGGTGCCGTCTTCGACCTGGAAATAATCGCGCACCGCCCTCAACTCGGTATCGCGCTTCCACCATTCGCCGAACACGCGTTCGGGACCGTCGGCGCGTTTGACGCGGCGCTTGACGCCGCGCCAGGTGAACACAACCGGCGGCTGGTCGGGCAGCAGCGCGATCGTCTCGATCGGCTCCGGGACCGGCAACAAGCGCGCAGGACGCGGCCATTGATTCGGCCATGTGGCGCCGGTATCAGGCGCCAGCGGGTCGATCTGCCTGACGGAGCGTTCCGGCACGTCACTCGCGACCGGAGCGAAACGGTAAAGCTGCCGGTGACCGACGCGGTTGGCGAGGGTGTCGATGAGGTTAGAAATGTCGACTTCCGCTTCCTCGGCCAGCGAGAAATTCGTTTGTCTCGGCAGCAGCGGCTCGGCGAGGGTGGCGGCCAGCCTCATGATCTCGATGCCGAAACCCGGATCGATGGTTTCGATCTTGTCGCAAAGGAGCCGCGTTAAGCGTTTGGCATCCCGCACGGGGAGCGAGGTGCCGATCCGGATCGCCTCGATGCGGTTGTCGACAAGGTGAAAGACCAAATCGAGGCGTCTTGCGCCGAGTCCTCTGGCCTCCAAGGCCTCGCAGAGCTTTATGACGAGCTTCCCGGTATAGCGGGCGATCGTCTCAGGGGCAGCGATGGGTTCCGCAAAGCTGCGGCGCACTTCAATGAGGTCGGGTGAGCGGACAGGGTCGATCGGCTGGCTGGCCCGCCCCGTCGCCTGATCGAGGCAGCGGCTAAGCGCGGGGCCGAAGCGCAAGGTGAGCGGCGCCCGCGGCTTATCGGCAAGTTCGCCGATGCGCTCGAAGCCGAGGACGCTGAGATCCGCAACCATTTCCCTGGGCAGACGAAGAGCAGCAATGGGCAGATCGAGGACAGCGTTCGCGCTCTCTCCTGGCGGAACGATGATGATGGGTCGGGAGACATAGCGGGCAAAGGCATGGGCCGCATCCCAGCTATCGGCAAGCGCGGCGCGCACGGTATAGCCGGATGCGGCGAGGCGTTCGACCATCGCCCTGATCATGGCTTCCTCGCCGCCATGAAGATGAGCCACGCCGGTGGCATCGATCACCGCTCCGTCCGGCGGATCGGATGCCACGATAGGGGCGTAACGCAGCATCCACAGCGCCAGCCGGTCGAGCGCCGCGGCATCCGCCTGCGGGTCCGCATTTCTGATGATGAGCCCCGGAACAAGGATCTGCGCCTTGGTCACCGGCATACCGACGTGCAGGCCGGCATGTTGCGCGGCTCCATCCGCAGCCAGCACTACGCGCCGCCGCCCCTCTCGTCCGACCAGGATGAGCGGCGCATCAGCGGGTGGTGCGGCGCCGCCCAATTGCCTTCTGACCCGATCCGTGGACCAGGTCGGAAGGAAGAGCGAGACGACCCTGCGCATCGCAAGCCTCCACTTCGAATTCGGCGCTTTCGCCGCCGCGGCACCGGATCAGTTCAAGCCGCCATCGAGCGCGTCCAACGCCCTGAACAGGTAACGGAGCCGACGGCAGTGCGCTGATGCGCCAGCGCGTGACAGCTGCGGTAGGCTGCCCGAAATTGGCAGCCTGGGAGGGCAATCGCATTTGGCCACTCTCCCCTACCTCTCCCCGCTTGCGGGGAGAGGTAGGAATTTGTGCGCTTGTCGCGCAAATTCCGGGTGAGTGGGCTCCTCCACGCGTCTGAAGCTGGGGAAAGGCCCCCTCACCGCGACCCTCTCCATAGCCGCTCCATCGAGTCCCCCCTTCGGGCCCAATGGCAGGCTCCGACGGGCGTAAACGCCCAGATGGCAAGCCGTGAGAGGGAGCAGCGTCGCTGCACCAACTGCGATTACCCTGCCCACAAGGGAGGAGGGAGTTCAGGCGGCTACCGTTCGTTAACTCGGCGCCCATGAGCCTACCCCGCATGTGGGGGAGGCGGCGGATGGCGATGCCGATGGTGCCGGAACCTTCCGCTGCAAGCTGAAGACGGCGGGAGGCCGTCATGGAAAGCCGTGCAACCTCGGCGACCACAGCGCCGAGTCCGCCATGAAGTCCATGAAGCCCGCCATGTCGCAATCCTTCCTCGAAGCAAGCCAGCACCGACTTCTCGTCCCCCGCTTCGACATAGATCACCCGGTCCGGCGCAAGCCCCGCCGAAGCGAGTGCCGGCGCGAACAGGTCCTGGCGGGTCACGCACCAAAGCACGCGCCCCCGGGTTCGTGTCGCGATCCCGGCGGCGAAGAGTGCGGCCGCAGCGCCGTCGATCGCGCCGTTACCGCCGCCCGCCACTTCGTGCAGCGCCCCGAGCGCCAACCCGCCTTCCGGCAGACGCTTATCGATGGCCTTGATGCCGAACGGTAAGACTGCGCGCCGGTGCCTTGCCCCGCCCTCAAGGCATCGAATGCGCTCCCGAAGTGACTCGACTACGGCAATGGGAACAGGCGTATTCATGCCCTGTTACAACCTTCTTTGGTATCCTATGTTCCCTATTTGTTCTCATCGGGGCTTAGGAGTCAATCAATCGGTGGCTGTCAGCTTGACGCGTTAGCTGCCAGCGCCAGTGCTTCTCTTGTTTTGTCAAAATGAGGTCGCCATCGTTCCATCGCGGCTCGGAGGTACACGCATGCAAATGATCTTCGCGATTGAGATGTGCTGCGCTGCATCAGGGTCATCCGCGAGCAGCAGGCATTTCAATGAATCCGATAGCCTCACCAAACAGACGAGACCTGAGCCAAGAGTCAAAATTTATAAATCAAGGATTATGACGTATGACGATTTTGCTTGTGCGTCATGGTGAGACTGCCGGCAATGCGTTACGCATTCTGCAGCGTGCCGACGTGCCGCTGAACGAATGCGGCATTCGTCAGTCGGAACAGTTGGCGGGGCGCTTGTTCAGTCACGGTTTTGTTCACATCGTATGCAGCGATTTGTTGCGCGCTCGTATGACAGCGGCTCCGCTCGCAACTCGCTCCGGAATTGCGATCGAAGAAAGCCCGCTGTTGCAGGAGCGCAACTTCGGCGATCTGCGCGGCGTGCCATATGCTGAGTTGACGGAGAATCCGTTTGGACCCGACTTCGCGCCACCCAACGGTGAAGACTGGCCGACATTTCACGCGCGCGTCGCAGATGCATTCGAC
>Ga0126371_10005554_pt1 | contig 11199 bp, 11 predicted proteins | sample PanSoiMetaPlot_4_FD_110145 | JGI IMG/M metagenome (GOLD analysis project Ga0126371, IMG submission 110145) | Tropical forest soil microbial communities from Panama - MetaG Plot_4 | ecosystem: Environmental > Terrestrial > Soil > Tropical forest > Bulk soil | place: Panama | collected 2016-02-17
ACTCGCACTCACTCGAGTACGTTCGCCAGGCGCGCAATGTCGTGGTGCTGCGAACGTTTTCAAAAGCATACGGACTTGCCGGCATGCGGATCGGTTATGCGCTTGGGTCTTCCGACCTGCTGGGGCGCTTCGCCGATATGCGGTCTACCTACTCGATATCCCGGGCAGCGCAGGCGGGAGCGCTTGCCGCTCTGGAAGATGAGGCACACATTCGGGAGGCAGTCACAAACAACGCGGCGGGAGCCAAGTGGCTGAGGCAGGAGTTAACTAACCTGGGCTACTGCCCGGTTTCGACTTGGGGAAATTTTATCTATTGCGATATCCGGGAAGAGGCGGAACAGTTCTCAACCCGAATGACCAACGAGGGTGTACTCATCCGCCCACTCAGCCTCTGGGGAGCGCCGAACGCAATCCGCGTGACCATTGGGACTCGCGACGAGAACCGAACATTCCTGCGAGCTTTCGAGAAAGTGAGAACGTCTTAGGCAAGAATGCCAATCTTGAAATTCGTTATTCCGGTAATTTGCTAGGTGTCTACCCGTGGTTGTTTTCCACCATGGGCAATCTGGCTGCGCCGAATAGGCCGGCATCGCTGCCCAGCAAGGCACGCGTGACGATCGTGTGCCGGCTTACTTTTACTTCCACTTGGGCGGAGGCGCCCTGATCGCCAGCCCGGCTCGGTGGTGCGGTGGCGGCATATACCAGGCAACGCTGCCGCAGTTCTTCGAACACCGAAGGAGAGAACGCCTCCCACGCACTGGAGACCCCACCTCCCACCACGTACATCGGAAGATTCAGCGAGTTCACAAGATTGGCAATGAGAATTCCCAGCGCGCGTCCGACTTGCCGGAATATGCGGCGGGCGTCCTCATCTCCCTGGATGGCGAGGTTGTAAACGGCCTTAGCGCTGAATTCCGCATCGGAACTGGCCGCCTTGGCCAAGGCCGGGGCGTGGCCGCCGACGATCATCGCTTTCGCCATGCGCATGACGGCGGACGCGGAAGCATATTGTTCAGCGCACCCGCGATTACCGCATCCGCAACAAACACCGTCGGGCTCAATGGTGGTATGGCCGAATTCTCCGGCCATTCCGTTCATGCCATGCCATATACGGCCATTCAGGACGATACCGCCGCCGACGCCGGTTCCGAGTGTGATGATCGCCATGTCTTCGACGTCACGCGCCGCGCCCAACCACTTCTCGCCAAAGGCGGCGGAATTGGCATCGTTTTCCAGAATGACCCGCGTTCCTAAGCGGCGTTCAATCTCCAAACGCACCGGGGTATCCGACCAGCCGGGCAAATTCGGCGACTCGCGAATCATGCCCGTATCCATGTCGATAATGCCGGGCACGCCGATGCCGATGCCCATCAAATTCGAACCATTGTGATACTTGTCGGCAAGGTGGCGGATGGCGTCGCACATGTCGTCGAGGACGCGGTCACGGCCCAGCGCGACCTTAGTTCCAAGAGTTACTTTTTCGATGAGGCGGCCATGCTCGTCAACCGCTGCGATGCGGAGGTTAGTGCCGCCGAGATCTACTCCGATGGCGAAGTCAGCCATAATGAAACGTTTTAGGCTATCAGATGTCCCGGCAAGTGACCAGATCGGCCAGCTTGCTAATCTGGCCAGCCGTAGTAGGCTCTTGGCAAATTCTCACTTCTGGCAACGTGGGCAGTAGTGACTGCTTCTTCCTGCGATGACCACTCGCTTGATGGGAGCTTTGCAGACGACACAAGCTTCGCCTGCGCGTCCGTAAACACGGTGGCGCATTTGGAAAAACCCTCTCTCTCCGGCCGCATCTACGTAGTCAGAAATCGATGAACCGCCCAGGCAGATGGCCTCGTTTAGTACTTTTCTGAGAGAGCTGTTCAACTTTTTCAATTGCTCTCGAGTAAGACTCGCGGCGCGTCTGCGAGGTCGTATGCCTGCTCGGAAGAGCGCCTCGTCGGCATAGATATTGCCGACACCTCCCAGAAGTTTTTGGTTCAGCAGCGCACTCTTGATGGGAGTTTGACGCCCGCGAAACAGACGAATAAAAGTCTCTCGATCGACTTCCAGAGGCTCCAGCCCGGTGCCAGTGAAATCGCCATTCATGGCTATACTGAGGCGCCCAAAGCGCCGAGGATCAACGAAACGCAATTCCCGCCCAGAAGCTAATTTCGCGATGGCATGCGTGTGCTTCTTCAGTTCTCGATCGGGCGGGCAGACCAGCATCTGCCCGGTCATCCCCAGATGGACCACCCATTGGCTTCGCCCACCAGCTGGATCTAGCAGATCGAAAACAATTTGCTTGCCGACGCGCCGTACCCTGTGTACCCGGGCATTCTCCAAAGCACGGGCGATGACCTTAGCCGGAGATTTCAGTGGCTCCTTCTTCCCGCCGAGCCAGATCGACTCGATAACATCGCCGGTGACCAGCTTCGCTAATCCCCTGGCGACGGTCTCGACTTCAGGAAGTTCGGGCATAGATACAGTTTATCGTGACTCGCCGATCGGCAAACACTAAGCCTCTCGAAGTGAGGGCTAAAACCATCAGGCCAGGGCGATTGCCCACTTCCGGGTCGGCAGGGTATGATGTTTTGTACACACCCCGTCCGGTTTACTTCCATTTTTTCCGTCGCAAATACTCGGGACAACAAGTGTGTGCGACCCGCACGGCGGCTGGGCAGCCGCAAATTCAACCGTGGAGTTCGAATTTGAGCAGAGGCAGGACTGCGATTATTGTAGGCGCGCAGTGGGGCGATGAGGGCAAAGGCAAGATCGTCGATGTCCTGTCGCGGAGTTTTCCGGTCGTAGCCCGCTACGCAGGCGGTCACAATGCTGGTCATACCGTCATCGTTGATGGCAAGAAGTTCATCCTCCAACTGGTGCCTTCAGGCGTGCTGCGGCCCGGTTGCCGCGGCGTAATTGGGAATGGGGTTGTGCTTGACCCCCTCGCATTTTTGAAGGAAGTTGCCGGCCTGCGGGCAGCCGGAGTGGGCATCGATGGAAACCTGTTTATCAGCAACCGCGCTCATGTCATCCTGCCCTACCATCGAATGATTGAATTGGCTTCGGAGAACGCGCCTGGACGTGTGAAGATTGGCACAACCTCGCGGGGCATCGGTCCGGCTTATGAGGATAAGATGGGCCGCAGAGGATTGCGGGTAGCGGATCTGCTCGATCTCAAGCTGCTCAAGACCCATATCGCGAACGCCGTACGCGAAAAGAATATGATCGCGCATGCGCTGTTCAACTCCGAGCCGCTCGATGCGGACAAGATGTTCTCCGAATACGCCCAGGCTTCCGAGAAGATTCGACCATTCGTTTGCGACACCGCGCTCGTGCTGAACAAAGCACTGGCGGCGGGCGAATCCATCATGTTCGAAGGCGCACAAGGCACCCTGCTCGATATCGATCACGGAACCTACCCATTCGTTACTTCCTCAAGTGCGACTTCGGGAGGCGCGGTAATCGGCACGGGCATTGCGCCCACGGCGATCGATAGCGTAATCGGTGTTACTAAAGCCTATTGCACGCGAGTTGGCGGCGGTCCGTTCCCGACCGAAGCTTTGGACGAAAGTGGAAGGCAACTGCGAGCACGCGGGAATGAATTCGGAGCCGTTACCGGACGTCCGCGCCGCTGCGGCTGGCTCGACCTGCCCCTGCTACGTTACTCTGTCATGATCAACGGGATTTCGTGGCTGGTGGTTACCAAGCTAGATGTTCTCGACGACTTGGCGGAAATTCCTGTCTGCGTACGCTACGAAATCGACGGCAAGGAGACCGCCGAGATTCCCGCTCAGGACAGCGGGTATGCCAGAATCAAACCTGTCTATGAGAAGGTGCCTGGGTGGAAGAGCTCCACCCAGGGTGTACAAGCGATGGAAAACCTTCCCGAGGCGGCGCGAGCATATTTGTCATTTGTAGAGAAAGAGACGGGCGCGCGAATCGGCATGGTTTCCACCGGTCCCGACCGTGAGCAAACCATTTTTGTAGAAGAATTCGCCGATGAGCTGAAAGCGGCGGCTAATCAAAAGAAGCGCGCGCGGGCGAGAAATTAGCGGCACGGAGCGGAGCGATGGTCGTGTTGGCTGTTACCTGGATGGCAAGGGTGGGACGCGAAACCGAAGTAGCCAACCTCTTTTCCAGACTGACCGAAGAGTCACGAAAAGAACCAGGCTGCCAGATGTACCTTGTCCACCGCCACCGGACTGAGTCGCGGCGCTTTTTTATCTACGAGCAGTACAAAGATGAAGCGGCTTTGGAAGCACACCGCGCCGCACCTCACTTCCTGCAATACGCAAAGAAGGAACTTACGAGAATCGCCGACCGGGTCGAGGGAAACCTATATGAGCCCCTCGGATAATGGAACTCCGGGCGGACATGCAACCGGCACTTGATGCACAGCTCTGGTTTGACTCTTCGTGGAAGCCACCCACAACCGCGTCTCGCCCAGCCCCAGCTTCGTCCACCATCGCATCGGTCATGCGCTCGGCTCGCCTTGCGCTTCTGATCTGCCGTCCCGGGCAACACAGATTAGGCAAAACCTCGGGATGCGCTGGCCGCCGATGCGGTGTCCAGCCATACCAATCCGCAGCAGATTTATTTCATTTCGCCAGTTCGTGACCGGCGAAGAAGAAGCTCAACTCGAAAACGGCAGTATCCTCGGCGTCGGAGCCGTGAATAGCATTCTTTTCGATGCTGGCCGCCCACTTCTTACGGATGGAACCTTCTTTTGCATCGGCTGGATTGGTGGCGCCCATCAGTTCTCGCAAGTCGGCAATGGCATTTTCCTTCTCCAATGCCAACGCAACAATGGGACCGCTGGACATGAAATCGGTGAGCGAATTGTAAAAAGGCCGACTGGCGTGCACGGCATAGAACTGTTCTGCCTGATGTTTGGAAATCTCCAGCATCTTCATGGAAAGAATATGAAAGCCGTTCTTCTCGAACTGCTCGATAATGTCGCCGATGGCTTTTCTCTTTACCGCATCGGGTTTGATGATAGTCAAGGTACGTTGCAAGGTTTTCATCTGGTCGTGTGTCCTTGGTCGTTGGCCTGCACCCCTTAGGAAATGGCGTCGATTGCTCTCGTCTCGGAGTCCGTTTTCCTAAACCCTGGCGGCGATGCCCAGCACAGCTGTAAGCGCATCACCGATGGCCGCCGGAGACTTGGCCACATGAATCCCCGCTAATTCCATAGCTTTGATTTTTTCGGCCGCCGTTCCCTTCCCGCCGGAAATGATGGCGCCGGCATGTCCCATGCGCCGTCCTGGAGGAGCGGTTTGTCCCGCGATGAATCCTATCACCGGTTTCTTCATATGCGATTTGACGAAATCGGCCGCGGCTTCTTCCGCCGTGCCGCCGATCTCGCCAATCATGATGACCGCTTCGGTTTGAGGATCACGGTTGAAAAGGTCTAATGCGTCGACGAAATTGGTGCCGACGATCGGATCGCCGCCTATGCCGATCGCCGTGGATTGGCCGATACCGCGGGTCGTGAGTTGGTACACCGCCTCGTAGGTGAGCGTGCCCGAGCGCGACACGATTCCGATGGGTCCTTCGCGATGAATGTGCCCGGGCATGATGCCGACCTTCGACTTGCCGGGCGAAATGATGCCCGGGCAATTCGGCCCGACCAGGCGCGAGCGCCGGTCCTGCAGAAAATCCCAGGCGCGCACCATATCCAGGGTGGGGATTCCTTCCGTGATGCAGACGATCAAATCGATCTCGGCATCGGCAGCCTCCATGATGGCGTCAGCGGCAGATGGCGGAGGCACGAAGATGACGGTTGTATTCGCCCCGGTTTTGGCTACCGCCTCATGAACGCTGTTGAAGATGAACCAGCCCTCGTGCCTAGTCCCTCCCTTTCCGGGAGTTACGCCACCGACGACCTTGGTTCCGTATTCGGCGCAGTTCTTTGCGTGGAAGGTGCCTTCGCGCCCGGTCAGACCCTGAACGATCAGTCTGGTATGCTTATCAACTAATACGGCCATAAATGCTCTCCGCCTGGAGTTGCCACTATTTGCTAATGCCTGGTTGCTAATGCCTGGCGGCTGCCACAACTTTTTCCGCGGCGTCTTGCATGCTGTCGGCTACGATGAAATTCAATCCCGACTGGCGCAGGATTTCGCGTCCAGCTTCGACGTTCGTGCCTTCGAGACGAAGGACAATCGGCAGTTGAATCTGTGTCTTTTTGGCCGCTTCCACCACGCCCGTCGCCAGCGTGTCCACACGCAGAATGCCGCCAAAGATATTGATGAGGACAGCCTTTACATTCTTGTCACTCAGCAGGATTTCGAAGGCGTGCGTAACCTGCCCGGCGTTGGCGCCACCGCCGACGTCTAGAAAATTCGCAGGCATGCCGCCGGCATACTTGATAATGTCCATTGTTGCCATGGCCAGGCCGGCACCGTTCACCATACACCCAACATTCCCGTCCAGCTTGATGTAATTCAAACTGTACTTCGAAGCTTCGACTTCCAGGGGATCCTCTTCGCTGATGTCGCGAAGTTCACGAATGTCGGGGTGGCGAAACAGTGCGTTGTCGTCGAAATTGAGTTTGGCGTCGAGGGCGAAAAGCCGGTCATCGGTCGCACTGACAAATGGATTGATTTCCACCAAGGAGGCATCGGTGTCGAGAAACGTGCGATACAGTCGAGTCAAGAACTGGACCGCCGGATTGATCTGCTGCGCCTTAAGGCCGAGTTGGAAGGCAATTTTGCGAGCTTGAAAGGGCTCTACCCCCATTCCGGGGTCGATGTGCTGCTTTAAGATTCTTTCCGGAGTTTCCTCTGCCACCTGCTCAATATCCATTCCGCCGGCCGAGGAGGCCATGAATACGGGCTTGCCCTCGGCACGATCCACCAGAATACCGAGGTAGAGTTCTTTTTCAATGGGCAGAGTCTCCTCGATCAGAAGCCGCCCCACCGTCTTTCCTTCAGGCCCAGTCTGGTGTGTGACCAGTTTCATGCCCAGCATCTTGTTGGCAATTTCGCCGGCTTCAGCGACGGACTTGGCAAGCTTCACACCTCCACCCTTGCCCCGGCCGCCGGCGTGAATCTGCGCTTTGACAACCACCCCGGTTGCGCCCGCAGCGAACAGATTCCGAGCCGCTGCTTCGGACGCTTCCCGGGTCTCAGCCATCTCTCCCCGGGGAATCGCCACCCCATATTTTTTTAGGATGGCCTTGCCTTGATACTCATGAATTTTCATAGATGATTCCCGGCAGGAACCTGCTTGCGGCTTGGAGCGGCTATCAACAAACTTTTCATTTTATAGAACGCTATAAGATAGGGCAAACCTGGAGCGTCTGAGCGGCCTTCGTGATTCCGACTACGATCGATGCTACCCTTGATGAGCCCGCATGATCATCGACGCCCTGCATCGCATCGCCAATCACCGCCAGTCGCTCTCGCGCGAAGAAGCGCGCGGAGTGATGGGGGAGGTGTTGGCGGGAAAATGCACGGACGCCCAGATCGCCGCGCTGCTCGTGGCCCTGCACATGAAGGGCGAAACCGTAGAGGAGATTGTCGGCTTCGCCGAGGCCATGCAGGGGGCTGCTGTTCCGCTGGACCTTCCCCGCAATTCCACCGTCGATGTCAGCGGAACCGAGCGCGACGCTTTGCTAGACACCTGTGGAACCGGGGGCGATGCCAGTGGCACCTTCAACATCTCCACCGCGACGGCTCTAGTTGTCGCCGGCGCGGGAGTGCGCGTCGCCAAGCACGGCAATCGCAGCGTGACCTCGAACTGTGGCTCGGCGGATGTCATGGAGGCGCTCGGAGTCAACATCCACCAGCCGCCGGCTCGGATAGCCGCTTGCCTGGAAGAAATTGGCATCGCGTTTCTCTACGCCCCGGCGATGCACTCAGCCATGAAATATGTGCAGCCTGCCAGGCGCGAACTTCGGCTGCGCACCGTGTTCAATCTGCTCGGTCCGCTCACCAATCCCGCCCACGCCTCGGCGCAGGTGGTCGGAGTCTATGCGGCGGAACTGGTGGAGAAATTGGCAGAAGCTTTGAGCATGCTGGGCTTGCGACGCGCCATGGTAGTGCATGGAAATGACGGGCTCGACGAGATCACCATCACGAATGCCACAAGAATTGCCGAGGTGCGCGACGGCAGAGTACGAATCTACGAGATTACTCCTGAGGAGTTCGGCTTCCCACGCGCCCCAATGACAGAAATCATGGGAGGAGATGCTGCTGAAAATGCTACCCTCATCAGGGCAATTTTGGCCGGACAGAACTCTCCGCGCCGAGATATTGTGGCGCTGAATGCCGCCGCCGCACTGGTGGCGGCCGGCAAGGCCGAGCATCTGGCAGATGCGCTACCCCTGGCTGTCGCGGCTATCGATTCAGGAGCGGCGGCGGCGAAATTGAAGGCACTGGTCGACTTTACCAACTGCTACCCTGCCGCCCGTTCGGTCTAGAAATCCTATTTCTTTCCTGCCTGCTGTTTGAGGCGCTCAATTTGGGCGATGTGGTTGGAATCATGTGCGGCCAATCGCTCTACCAGGTCTTCGACATGAACATTGCCTTTTTTCTCGGGGTGATAAGCGGATTTTTTCAGATCGTCGACTCCGATTCGACGTAATAAACGAATATTGTGGTGCCGATTCAGGCCGTACTGGGCCACCAGTTCAGCCGGAGCGGCTTCGGTATATCCCAGGTGGCGTGCCCACTCGTCCTGATCGATGGGCGCGATAACGGGTTTTTTGTCGGCCAACATTTGCCGCAAGCGGTAGCTGTAAATCAGCTCGACATCGGCAAAATGCCCGATGATCTCGAGGATCGACCATTTGTCGGGCGACGGCTTGTAGCGCAGCGTCTTGTCGGAGAGACCCGAGACTGCAGCCGCCAATTTTTGCGGCCCCCTCTCAGCCTCGTCCAAGAATTTCTTCAGCTCGTCTGCCTTCATAGAAACCACCTTCAGCGGAGCTCCACCTTCTCGATCCACTCGGCTATTTCGACGTTCCAACCCAGTTCCTTGGTTATCATATCGCGCAAAAGGGAGAACGCGGCCGGTTCACCATGCACCAGGTAGGTTCGGTCAGGCTTGTTCTTGAACGTGTGCAGCCAGGCCAACATTCTGGCCGATTCGGCGTGATCGCTGAACTCGTCGAGCGCGACTACAGCGGCCCGGACAGGTATCTGTTGACCGAATATCTTCAATGAGCGCTCCGTTCTTAATGGCATGGCCGCGTGTGCCGGGCGCCTGGAAACCGATAAACAGAATTGTGTCCTTGGCATCGGGCATGCGTTGCGCCAAGTGATGCAGGATGCGTCCCCCGGTCGCCATGCCGGTGCAAGAAATGATGATGGAAGGAGAGTAGTTCGCATTGATTTTCTTGGACTCTTCCGGCGTGGAAGCAAACGTAAAACCCGACCATTCCAGCGGTGATCCCGATTGGCGAATCAGATTGCGGGCGTCCTGACCATATTCGTTGGTATAGGACAGGAAGATCTCAACCGCCTTGATCGCCATCGGGCTGTCCGAGTAGACGGGCAGCCGCGGAATCTGGCCTGTCTCCATCAATTCTTTCAGCATGAAGAGGAATTTCTGGGTGCGCTCGACAGCGAAGGCGGGCACTATTACGGTTCCTCCACGCTTGACGGTCTCCTTGATGATCGAGGCCAGCGGGGGACGCACATCGGCGCTTGGATGGCGGCGGTCTCCGTAGTTGATTCCATGGCCAGAAGATCTGCGGTCTCCCCCTCCTTAGGACCTGAATGAACGACCTTGCCGGGGGCAATGCCGCGGTTCGTTACGCGACCGAGATCGCCGGTAAACAGCAATTTGCGGCTCACACCGTCTGTCTCGAAAGTGACTTCCACCATGCAAGAACCCAAAATGTGTGCTGCGCGGACGCACCGGAACGATAACTGGGCACAAAGCTGCTTGGACTCGCCCACCTCAACCAGCTTGAAGTATTCGAAGGAGGCGTGGGCTTCCTGGAAGCTGTAGAGAGGCAGCGCCGGAGTGTGCTTCGAACTTTTGTGTATGTTATGAAATTCGGCGTCCTCTTCCTGCGGGTGCCGGAGTCGGGAAGGAGGGATACTGCACAAATCGATGCTCGGTCGCGTCGCGTAAATCTGCCCACGAAAGCTTTCCTTGACGAGCCGTGGAATCCATCCGGAATGATCGAGGTGAGCGTGAGTCAGAACCACTGCGTCAATTTCTTTGGCTGGAACCGGTCACCACGCCGGCAGCGCCTAAAGACTGGATATAGGCCAAGAACTTGCCCTCCGCAATCAGAACCTACCAGGGAGGCGCGGACGAGACATGGATATCAGGACAGTCATGTGCCGCCATGCTAGGCACGGACGGCCGGCAAATGGAACGGCGCTAATTCCTTCTCCTTTTTAGCCGTTGGCTATAAGCACAGAGAGGAAAAAGGAATGGTGCGTCTGTATGCCTCTGTGGTGGGTCTCATTGCCTGGTTTCCTGTATCTGGAAAGCGTTGTTTCCGGTGTTCGTTTCCGGCACGCTGCCATCATTCACCACGATTTCCCGCGGCTGGGATGGGACCTCAACCCGAAGCACCGCGGTGGATTTCGCGTGGACAACAAGTTTGCTGGTCACCTCACCGCCCTCGAGGCGTACCATGACTGGAACTTCGGCACCGGCGGCGCCCTGATTCTCGACAGAGATGGTCGCCAGATAAGCTCCCTTCAACATCTGGCGCGTATAGGCCGAAACCACTCGAAAGTCAGGCAGCCCGCGATCACGATAAACCCAATCATCAAAAAACCACTCCAAGTCGCGATGCGATGGCGTCTCGATCAGCTTCTGCACATAGGAAGGCTCATTGTCGTTCTCGGGGCGATAGGCGGCTATGGCTTTCTTCAGGACCGATTCGCCAACCATGTCACGCAGCATCCACCATACGAACATGGCTTTGCTGCGGTAGTACTCTTCTTCGCTCGTCGAGATCATGGACTCGAACCGAGCCGAGTCTTTCTGGGCAGCAGTTGCCTTCTCGGCGGCTGCCAACGCCGGCAGATGTGACCCCATGTAGTCGAGTGCAGCGTGGCGGCCGGCTTGCTGCTCACGCCAGAGAGCCTGGGCAAAATGGGCAAGACCCTCGGCGATCCATGGCCTCGAGGACGGGAATGCCGCGTGCGTCAACTGGTGGGCCAACATCATTTCCGCCAGCTTCAGGTCGGTATTCTCGAAGGGCGTCAATAACATAAGCCCACTCTCAAAGGG
>Ga0126371_10005556_pt1 | contig 11197 bp, 10 predicted proteins | sample PanSoiMetaPlot_4_FD_110145 | JGI IMG/M metagenome (GOLD analysis project Ga0126371, IMG submission 110145) | Tropical forest soil microbial communities from Panama - MetaG Plot_4 | ecosystem: Environmental > Terrestrial > Soil > Tropical forest > Bulk soil | place: Panama | collected 2016-02-17
CAAGTGATCGTCGGCGGCGGCGAACATCTTTACTCGCGAACGCTGCGAACTCGGCGAGTGAATCTGATCTCGGTCGACGATCTGCACGACCCGATGCGTGTCGCGGTCAAGATTCGGCATCGGCACGAGCCTGCTCCCGCGACCATCGAGCGTGATGGTGAAGAGGAGATCCTGGTTACCTTTGATCAACCGCAGCGGGCGATTACGCCTGGACAGGCTGCGGTGTTCTATGACGGCGACCTCGTGGTGGGCGGCGGATGGATCGCCTGAGGGGCGAGCTTAGTACTGTCTTTTGGGGTAGTGCGTATTCTTCTGGCTGTTCTTGAACATCTTATTCTGCGCCTTCCTTTGCTTCTTCAAGTATTTCTTCATGGCCTTCTGCTGCCTCTTCTCAGCTTTCCGCTGGGCGCGGCTTTGAGCATAGACAGAGTTATCGGTCTTTGCTCCAGCCGGAGTGTTGAGCCAGAGGCAGAAGACCACCAGGCAAAGAAAGATCGCCAGTCGTTTCATAAAACTCTCAGTTAAGGGAAATCGCTAGACGATTTTACCCCAGAGCAGGTCTGATCTCGTCAATCGTTCAGTGACCGAAGTTACCTGATCATGGGTTAGTGGACAAAATGCAGCCACCCCTACACGAATCGGCCTTTTAGCCAGCGCAGGAAGGGCGTGCCTGACTCTTGAAGTCTCCTCTCGAGTTTGGCCGTGCAGTCGCAGTCGTTGCAGGCCCAGGGCTCGGTGCCGTTCTGGTCGCGGCATTTGCGCCGGTCGTGGGCGTCCTGCACGCGGGTGAGATCGAAATATTCTTCCCAGTAGGGTCGTTCTTCCTGAAGCGGCGTCGGACAGTAACAAACTTCAACCCATCGTGCCGTCTGGTCTTCGCACAGACGCGCCTCGTTCATATTGCGAAGATATTCGCCCTCGGCAACAGAACCCTCGCCCAGGGTTCCGCCTTCGATGGCGCGGAGCAGGTCGGATTCGCGGCCCGGCTTAACGTGGGCTCGAACGAGATATCGCATACAGATTGGATGTCGGAAATAGTATCGCAGATGGCAGATTGTGGCAGGGATGGCGCCGCTAACGACCACACGCTCGCTTCGTGAGCGGGGGCACCGCGCATTCGTTCGCCCCCTACGAACAGTTAGTGCAGGCCGGCTCGGGCCAGCATTTGTTGGAATTGGTTTCTGGTGCGCATGTCGATCGACTGCGCGACCATTTTACCTTCGCGGTCGTAGACGAAGGTTTTCGGGATGCCCTCGACCACGAAAGCGTCATTCACTTTGCGTCCGGGATCAAGCAGGACGGGGTAGGTGATCTTTCGCTCGCTGACAAATGGGGAAACTTTGGCCACTTCTTCGTCGGAGATCGACAGCACCAGAAAGCCCTGATCTTTGTACTTGTCGTAAAGGGCTTGCAAGTCTGGCATTTCCTTGCGGCAGGGCGGGCACCAGGTCGCCCAGAAATTCACCAGCACAACGTTCCCTCTCAGATCGCGCAGATGCCATGGCTTGCCCTGCAAATCCTGGAGCGTAAAGTCGGCAGTTTGACGCTTGGCGTCGTCAGCTTCGAGCTTTGCCATCGCCTGGGCGAACTGCGGATTGTCGGATTCTGCCTGCATGTGCTCGTAACGGACAAGCGATGCGAGTTCCACGAAAAGATCATCCGGTTGGCCGTCCTTCGCTGGCGGAAATTCTTGATGAAGAGTAGTAGCCAGCGTCGTTGTCACTTCCTGCAGCGTATCGCGGCCAAAATCCCCTTCTGTCGATAAATTCGCGAGATCCCCAGCAAGTTTCAGCTTGTTCGGCAACACTGGGAGCTGGCGAATCTGCAAAGCCAGTTCCTTCGTCGTGCGCGCTCGGACGGCATCGTCAAGCTTGCGGAGGGTCTTGATCTGATCGGCGATGGGCTGTTCTTGCGCGCTCCAGACAGTCTTCTCTTGCGCGAGCAGCGAACAGGTGAGCGCGAGAAGCAGCGTGCCGAGGAGAGTGGTGACGCGGTGAAGGAAAGATCTGGACATGGCAGGGAAGGTTTCAACGTTTCATAGTTTCAAAGACAAAACTGGGGCCACATCGGCAATGGATTCTACCTTGAAACCTTAAAACTCTGAAGCCTGAGCTCAGATAAACATTTCGTCTTGGGGCACGGCCCGCCGTTCTTCCCGGCTCCTGCCATTCTTGCGGCGGCCGGCGAAGAGAAATTCCAGTCCAACCGTAATGCCCTGCATCAGGCCGGAGATCTGACGGACGGGCGAGACGACTGTTCTCTGCACAACCTCTGAGGTGTATTCGACCCGGTCGAGCGTGCGGCTGAGCAACTCATCGGCGCGGATGACCTGCAGCCGACCGCGATCCATGATGTCGTTGACGGTGGCGTCGATGCGTTCGATCTGTGCCTTCACAGTCGCTGAAGTGTCTCGAAGATTCTCTGCGATGACCTCAATCTTCGGGCGAACTTCCGCGACGATCTGCTGCACCTGTTCGATGCTCGGCATGACCTTGGTACGGACCTCGCCCATCAGAGATTGCATCTCCGAGGTGGTCTTGCGCATGGTGAGATACATCGCGAGCAGCACGCCTGCCTGCAGGAGGACGGCAATGCCAGTCAGAGCAATGAACAGCGTTAGTTTGTCGTCCATAACAATTCCTCCGCTACTTCAGTCGTGCGCGCGCGGAGGGAAGAACCGGCGCGATTTCTTAGGGCCCAGCTTACAGATTCTTAGTGGTTCCCGTGTCCGTGGTCGCTTCGTGGTAGGCCTGACGTCCAGCTTCGTACGCGGCTCGGAATTGGTCTTTCTGCTGATTTACGACTTCACGGCCACGATCCGCCCAAGAGGTCGCCTGTTCGCGGGCTTCGCGCGCACGATTCTTCACGTATTCGCGCCCTTCTTCCGCGCGGGCCCGAATGACCTCGCGAGTCTCGCTACCTGAGCGCGGCGCATACAGAACGCCGGCAAGAGCGCCCAGTCCTAATCCAGCCAGAAACCATACGAAGCTATTACCATCACGATCGGACATAAGACCTCCCAATGAAAGCGTCTCTCATCGATGGTACAACCTCGGTGCGGCAAATACAATTACAGGGGATTCTGTAAGTTTTTACATAGGCTGCCGGCGAGGTGACTCACACAGTGGTGGACGGAAGAGAATCGTGCGCGGGGAATTTCTTCCCCGCGGATCGAGAGAGCTTCGAAAAACCCTACTTTTGCTGAGGCGGAGTGGTGGGCGCAGGCGCGGGAGCAGGCTGGGTCTTGACCGGTTGCGATTTAATCCCCTGAAGAACGGAACCTGGGGCACCGCTGCGCTTCGACGCATAAACCGACAGGGTGATGGATGTAATCATGAACGCCACGGCGGACCAGGTGGTAGCTTTTGAGAGTGCGCTGGCAGCCCCGCGCGGACCGAAAGCGGTCTGGCTGCCTTGGCCTCCGAAGGCGGCCGTGATGTCGCCGCTGGTGCCACTCTGCAGCAGCACGACAATGACAATGAACAGACAGACCAACACGTGAATCGTAGTGACGAGGTAGATCATAAGTTTCGAGTTTCCTGAATTCGATCGGCGAACTTCTAGAGAAAGCTAGATTCTAGAGAAAGCTAGATTCTAGAGAACGCTAGATTCTAGACAAAACTAGTTTCGCTCGGATTTCCCGGGGTAGTTCTGGTGCGGAAGGGGGGATTTGAACCCCCACGCCTTTCGGCGCCACCCCCTCAAGATGGTGTGTCTGCCAGTTCCACCACTTCCGCACTGATGTGAATCGCGACCGCCGGACAGCAACTTATTATAGCAAAGCGGGATAGAAGCACTGGATTGGGCGATTGTGTGATTGGGTGATCGAGCGATTGAAAACCTTATCGCATTCGGCTTTTCAATCAACAATCACCCAATCACTCAATCGACAATTCGCCTTGACCCCTGACGCAACGTCAGACCTCAGAAAGCTCTATGAGGGATAAGTGAACCAGACCTATCGGCCTCACCAATTCGCGAAGCGTGCTGGAGTGACGATTCGGGCATTGCACCATTACGACCGGCTTGGGCTGCTGAAGCCGAGCGGGCGTACGGCGTCGGGCTATCGCCTGTATACCGATCGCTATCTCGTGCGTCTTGAGCAGATCGTGGCGCTGAAGTTCATCGGGTTCCCTTTGTCCCAGATCCGGGAGTTGCTCAATCGAAAGGATCTCGACGTGGCTGCGGCACTACGGCAGCAGCGGCAGATCATTGCCGAGAAGCGAGATCATCTTGACCGGGCGATTGGTGATCCGGGTATCACCGAGAACCTGCAGAAACTCTATGCCGACAAGGCGAATTGGCCGCAGAACTTCAAGAAGCCTTACAGCGATGAGGTCGACAAGTTCCTTTGCGACGCGGCAAAGGAATTGGAGAAAGTTTCGATCGAATGACCGGGTCGGTTTGTACTGGCAGGATGAGTCTTCGGCTCATCCTGTGTCCCACCCACAAGACTGTCATGCAGAGCGCAGCCGGAGTGTAGCGAAGCGGAACTCCGGCGGAGTCGAAGCATCCCTACCTTAGAACAACTGCTGCGGACTGGGATCCTCGCTTCACTCGACATGACTGCAGACGAGGGCCTTTGTACTGCACCAACCGCCTTAAGGTCCATTTATTTCAACGAGGAAAGGCCCGGTTGCAACCATGAAAATAGGAATCCCGACCACTCTGGGAAGACTTGCGTGAGCAGACCCAGGAGTGGTGCCGCTCCATATCCGATTACCTTGAGCCAGAATTCGGAGCCAAGTTCTCCTGGCTTGGTGTTGGTGATGTGGCTTAGAGTCGCGTCGCGATGCATATCGGCGTAAGTGAAGATCACAATCCCACCGAAGGCGACAAACAAGAAGAGCAAGATTCCACTCAGTAGTGTTCGCGGGTCGAAAGGATAGCTGGACACGGCGATGCACAGAGCGATGAACAGGTAGACGCCGCCCAACACAATCGTGCGGATCCTCCCGAGCAGGTTCTGAGCGAATCCCAGGTAAGTAAGGCAAACGAGCTCTTCGGCATTCCGGATGAGCTCATTTTTCGATGCTGGCGGACTCTTGCGCTCTTCGTCGTGGGGATCTTCCGGATCAAGCTGGATGAGCGAGTGCTTCTCGACCCTTGTGGCGCGCAAGAGAAGCTCAGTGAGGACGACGCCCGTAGTCTGGGCAACCTGCTTCTGGAACGCCTGGAAATCCCGCAGGTCGGCTGCGTCGGGATGGTTGTAATTCTCGGAATACCACTCAGCGAACTTCATTCCTGCGGCGCGGCTGCGCTGAACGGAGTCCTGGGAGATGTCCTTGCCAGCAAACGCTTCCTGTTCCTCCGGCGTGTTTGGTTTCTTGAACAGACGTAAAGAGTTATGGAGATGAGTCAGGCATTCCAACTGCCGGGAGAGTAGCTTATAGCGCACGTCTAGTACGTTTCCGCTCATCTTCCACACTGTACCCCACGAAAATCCGTAGAGAGCTGACAAGGTGCGCCTCAGAGCCATGCGGTCCAGGAAAACGAGAAGCTGTCGAACACTGCTCCAGGTACGCCAGATCCGACAAGCCTCCGTCAGGATCAAACTGCAATAGAAGATGAGAGCGAGACAAAAAATGAGTGTGTAGCGACTTGCCCGCATGGCGCCCAAGTTGCGGACCGGGACGCCATGACCTAGTCCAAACGTCAACGTCGCCAGCACCGCGAATAAAACCAAGCTGATTCTGACGTTGTCCCATGAGAGTGGCTTGGCCATGCGTTCTGCGGGTTCTGCGACAGTTTCCTGGCTGAACATCGATAGCTTCAATTCCTTGCCTTCTGGATGATTCGCGTCTCCCGGGTTTGGAAGTTTGACTCCGAGTGTTTCCAGCGGAGGAATACACGGACGATCAGGTCCGAACAAAGCCAAGCCGTGCAAGGCATACCAAAACCAAAAATAGAGTCCAATTGTCAAAGACAGGAATGGAACAATCGCAGAAGCGCCGCTGGTCAGATTCATGGATCGCCAATAGACGAACGCCCGATTTGCCAGCAAGAGAACGTCTTCGATTGGCCATACCCACAGCAGGAAGAAAGCTGCTGTGCCCAAGGCAAATAAAATCACCGAAACCTTGAGGCGCATGGCGAAAGTTGATTTGTTGAAAACATCGCCGTTTAACTTCCGTGTTCTGACAATATTCGCGACGAGCGCAATCCCGCTAACGGCCCAGACAAAAAGTACGACAGCACGAACTACCCAGTTACTCACCGGAGGGCTAGGCGCAAGAGCAAAAACGCCGGCGCCCCAACCGGTGAAGAGCGCCATCAGAACGATCAAGTAACTCCCGATCAACACGAGCCACGGGTGGTGGGGATCAGCAGTAGCGAAATGTGCGCGAAAGGCGGGCTTCGCCGTGAACGATGCGAACCGGCAACACAGAAAGTGGAAGACCGCGAGACAACACAGCGCAACGAGCAAGACCTTGGTGGTTCGGGGAATAGCGGGCCAGTTTGGATCCTCATCTGACCCTGAATCCTGCAGGTTCGCCAAAGTGACATCTCGATTGATGGTGTGCTCATTGAGCACGGCCAGCGGCCAAGTACCGTTCCTCGTGATTACAGACAACCACGTTGAAGGCCTACATTTCGCGGCGTCTGCGTCACAATCTTTGTCTTTCATCCAGAACGGCGGAGCATAGTCAGGAAGTGGAGCGTATGTGACAGATTTCGGCTGACACTGCAGCGGAGGAACGAAGATTTCTTTGCTTTCGGAAAATTCGCAGTCCAGGTCGGGTGTCTCGCCACTGGCACGTGCCAAAGTCTGCAGCAGGAGACGCGAAGCGATGTAGGTTCCTTCGGTCGAGTTTTCGGGAAACACCCGATGGGAGTGCGCGTCGCCCTGCGCAAGCACGCTCCACTCGCGAGCCCAGGAAAACAACGGATAAGTCGAAAGGGTCATCACTCCCGTGAGGGCCATGGCGTCTTGGCCTCGTTGAAAAAGCAGATCGGAGTTGAACACTACGATCCGGGCTTCGGGATAGTCACGGCGAAGAAAATTTGCCAGGAAGAGCGGGTCCAGCGTATTGCTGCTGCGGAGAAGTACATACTCTGCGCGGTGCGACCTCAGCACGTCCACAATGCCGAGCAATTGAGCTTCCTGAGAAAGGGGTATCTGATTACCGGCATACGTGCGGACGGTATCGTGCTGCTGACGCGAAGGATCGGCCAAGTCGGTGGGCAGGCTCTTACGCTGCGCAGTGTCCGGATTTTGTTGCGCCGAACTAGAGCTGAACATGGACTGCGTCTGGTAAGCAGCCCGAAGGGTTGAGATATCGCGCGGATAGTAAAGGTTGATGGCGCCGTCGCAGACAAGTCTTGGTTTGTCCGATTCGAAGTTCCCCTGGGCCACAATTGCGCCATACGCCGTTTCGTCTTCGGAGATGATCGCGAGATTCTTCAAATGCTTATGCTGCGGATCAAAGTACTGGCAGACTCGATCGAGGGCGGTCGTGTCGTCCTGAACGAAGCTGCGAAAACTGACGTTCTTTGTCTTTGCGAAGTACTCCGCATCTTTCTTGCTCGAGGCACTGCCGGAAAAAATTGAAATTCCATGCCCTGCATTTAGCCGACTCAACTCCGCGGTTTTCTCCAGCAAGTCTGCTAAAGAGTTGAATGAACCTGAGAATGTCGGCCCCAGAATTGTGACTGAGGTACGTTGATCGCCAGACGGTTGCAGGGCGTTGATCCATGCGACCGCGTTTTCAAATTGTGCCCGATGAACTCCGCGCGTTGGCTCTTCCCCAACAATGAAAACGATCAGCGCTTTTTGGTAAGGCGACTCCGCCGCCGACTCGCTGGAGTGGCGAAAAAGGACAATTCCGGGTTGGCTCTCGCGCTTATCCCTGCGATCGTCGGCTTCATCCTGATCCGTCAGAAGTGCGAGAGAGGAGTCTTCGGTCTCCCAAGGCAGCCATGAGGAATCGTATTCGTAGCGTTCGTCTTGCGCCCCTTGTTGGATGGCTTCTACAAGCCGATCGAACAAAAGTGAGAAATGCGTGTGCAGCGGATCCGGAAGAGTCGCAATGACAAAGTTGGTCTGAAACTTAACGTCGAGTGGAGTGGGAGAAGCCTTGTCTGTATAGCATCCGGGGGGCCCGGTGATCTTCTCGTGCAGAAAGAAGTGTTCGAGCAGTGGGATTGAGTCGGAGCAGTGAGGTAAAACTCCGCTTTCCGGCGCGCCTTTCTTGGGAGCTTTCGTCGTGACGACGGACTGCCCTCCGAGACGCTCGGTGGAACTTGTCGCGGGTTTGTTGCCAGGCTGTGAGGAAATTCCCACGGCTGCGACGATGGCCACGGCCGCTGCGGTTCCCCATGCCAATTCTTGTTTCATGGCGCAATCTCATTCCGGGGGGAAGGGATAACGCACAAACGCAGTACTCGATGAGGGCAATATCTAACACTCCCCACTATGAAGGATCAAGCGTGGCACATAATGTTCGGGAATCGTAACGTGGTTTTCCCCTGATCGGCTCCAGCGTCTGCCCAGACCTTGGATGTGGCGCGCGCAAAACTTCGCCTACTGGGATAGTGATCAATCTCCCAAAAACATTACTTGTTGACAGCAGTGCCCACCCGTCCTATCCTCATCAGTCCGGCTTTCATACTGGACAACCGTAGTCTCATGCAGAGTGGCTGAGGGTAACGGGCCCGCAGAAGCCACGACAACCGGATCAGGAAACAGCCTGATCATATGGTGCCAATTCCCGCCCGGTTCGCGGGGGACATGAGATCTAGGGTGAATGCGCCTCATCCCCTCAATCCCGGATGAGGCATTCGTGTTCTTAGGGCGCGCAAAACCGAACGCAGCTGCTGGAGAAAGTCATGAATCCTCGCATTTATTTTGATCATTCGGCCACGACACCGCTAGATCCGCAGGTGCTGGGGGCGATGGGGCCGTACCTCGGGGGAACGTTTGGGAATCCGTCGAGCTTGCACCACGAAGGGCGCGCCGCTCGGGCTGCGGTCGAAAAAGCGCGAGCGCAGGTTGCGGAACTGATTGCTGCTGAGCCAGAAGAGATCATCTTCACTGCGAGTGGAACCGAAGCAGACAACCTGGCATTGATCGGCGCCGTGCGAGCGAGTGGCAAGCCCGGACATCTGGTCACGAGTGCAATTGAGCACGCAGCGATTCTTGAGACCTGCAAGTTTCTTGCGAGCAACGGAACCAGGATCACCCACCTGGCGGTAGATGCGGATGGGATCGTTCGGACTGAGAGTCTTCTGCGGACCCTGCAATCGAATGTGACGATCGTCTCGATCATGGCGGCAAACAACGTCGTGGGAACGCTGCAGCCGATCGAGGAACTCGCACACCTGACGAAGTTGCATGATGTGTTGTTCCACACAGATGCTGTGCAGGCTGGCGGCAAGATTCCGCTGGATGTGAAGCAGTTGAATGTCGATCTGCTATCCCTGTCAGCGCACAAGCTCCACGGGCCGAAGGGTATTGGCGCACTTTATGTCCGCAAGGGTGTGAAGCTTTCGCCGATTGTATTTGGAGGTGGGCAGGAGCGCGGGCTGCGATCCGCGACAGAGAACGTCGCGGGCATCGTCGGGTTTGGTATGGCGGCCGAGATTGCGCGACAGGAACTGGAAGAAGAAGCGTCGCGACTGGCACAATTTCGGGAGCAGATCGCGACTGAAATTCTGGGTGTGTTTCCAGGTGCGTATTTGTTCGGGCATGCGACCGAGCGTCTACCGGGACACCTGAGCTTCGGGTTCCGGGGACAGGAAAGGGAAGTAGGCAGGCTGCTCTCGGCGCTCGACCAAGCGGGCATCGCGGTTTCCGCGGGTAGCGCGTGCAGCGCGCATCATGCGGGCGCCCCGTCAAGTGTGCTGCTTGCAATGGGCTACGATGAAGGGGCTGCTCGGGGATTGATCCGCGTCAGCCTCGGAAGATTTAACACGCAGGCTGAGGTTGATCTATTCTTGCGGGCTCTGCGGTCGGTGGTCTTGACGCTTCAACGGGAATCGTCGCGTCACGAGGCGGCCGCCGAAGTTGTATTGGCCTGAATTAACTTTCCTGCAGGATTCCATGAGTAACAGTGACTCACACCGCCGTATAGTCGGTTACTACGGCAATTCCGATGAAGACTCCCGTCTGCGGATGGGCTGGTTTCGCCTGGAACACGCGCGCACGCAGGAACTGATTCTGCGTCATTTGCCACCGGCATCTGCAACGGTCATCGATGCTGGGGGCGGTTCTGGTGCTTATGCGTGCTGGCTTGCGGAGCTCGGCTACCAGGTTCATCTGATCGATGTCGTGGCGAAACATGTCGAGCAAGCACGAGCCGCATCGGCTCGTCAGCCAGAGCATCCGCTAGCGTCGGCAGAGGTCGGCGATGCGAGGCGGTTGGCGCACCCGGATGCCTCAGCCGATATCGTGCTATTGCTTGGACCGCTCTATCATCTGGTCGAAAAAGAGGATCGGCTTGCGTGTTTGCGCGAGGCGCACCGCGTTTTGCGGCCGGGAGGTCTGGTGTGGGGCGCCGGGATCAGTCACTTCGCTTCCTTGCTGGATTCGCTGACACAGGGATTCTTTGATGATCCCAAGTTCGGTCCAATTGTGGACCGCGACCTGGAAGACAGTCAGCATCGCAATCCGACTGACAACCCGTTGTATTTCACGGACGCATATTTTCACCGTCCGGGAGAGATGTCGCGCGAGCTGCTTGCAGCGGGATTTCAGGTGGTCGAGATTGTGGCGATCGAGGGTCCGGGTTGGCTGGCGCGCGACTTCGACCGGCTGTGGAACGATCCCCTTCAACGCGAGCGATTACTCAACGCCGTCCGCAAGGTCGAGCGCGAGCCAAGCATTCTCGGAGCGACAGCGCACATTATGGCGATTGGGCGGAAGCGGTAGTAAGGTCAAAAAAGAAGGGCAGCCAGGTCCGCTGCCCTTTTTCTTCTCTCTCACTTCGTCAGCAGACTCTGGGCCTTGGGGGACAGGTAGGCGATCCAGGTACCGACATTAAACTTCGCATCGGTCCACATTCCGACCATGGCAGAGCCATCCCCGGAGATGGCGAAAACACTGGTCAGAGTAACTCCCTGCGGAATGTCCGCCCCGGCGCGCACGAGAATCTTCTGCAGAGGCTGGATGCCGATCTTCTGCGTCCAGAGGAATGGCTTACTTGTCCAAAAGAAGGGGTTGATGCTTGAACCAATCACCAAGCCTTTGTCTGAAAGC
>Ga0126371_10005557_pt1 | contig 11197 bp, 12 predicted proteins | sample PanSoiMetaPlot_4_FD_110145 | JGI IMG/M metagenome (GOLD analysis project Ga0126371, IMG submission 110145) | Tropical forest soil microbial communities from Panama - MetaG Plot_4 | ecosystem: Environmental > Terrestrial > Soil > Tropical forest > Bulk soil | place: Panama | collected 2016-02-17
GTCGGCCGACAAGAAGATCGTCTTGTACCCAGGGTCGGACCATGGTTGGGATCTGGTGGAGCAACCGCCGTACGCGGCCAGGAACCGGGCACTGGTTCTGGGGTGGATCCGGGCACGATCTCGATGACTTGGTGGGTATAGCTAGCTCCACCGCCCCGGGCTGGAGCGGCCGCCACCCCGCGACTGGAAGCTGGCTCCAGTGTGCGCGAGCACAATGCTCAGTAGGCTCCCAGCATGATGTCGAGTACGCCGGTCATGGACGTCCGCCATGCGATACTCGTGCTCCTGAACGAGGGTCCCAAGTCCGGCCTGCAGCTTTGCGAGGAACTCGCGGCCCGCGCCGGCGGGGTCTGGCCAATGAACGTGGATCAGGTGTACGCCACGTTGCGCCGGCTGGAACGTGACGGGCTCGTGGAGCCTGGCGGCGCGTGCGAGGAGCCCCGGAGGAAGGCATCCGGAGAACCGCCTAGAGGTGGCGGTCCGGACAGCGTCTACGGCGGCCCAGGCGATCTTCCGAGTTCCTGATCCACATGGATGAGGTTGCCGCGGGCGGCGTGGGTTATCGGGTGCCGCGGACCCAGCACCTGCCTGGCCACAGTAAGCAGGGCGGCGAGCTGCTCCTGGGCCCCGGGCTTGTCTCCCGTCACGTCGGTCATCGCAGCGAGGCTCGTGCGCGCCGCGAGGGTGTCCGGGTGCTCGGCGCCCAGCACTCGCCCGGTGTCTGGCACTAGGGCCGAGAACTGCTTGAGTGCCGCGCTCACGTCCCCGGTCAGCGCCGTACAGACGGCGAATTCCGCCCGAACTTGCAGCACAAATGGGTGCTCCGGGCCCAACACCCCGAATATCGCGGGAAGCAGCGTGGCGTACAGATCATGTGCGGCGGCGGCATCTCCCGCCCGCCAGGTCCAGTGGGCCTGCTTGGCCCCGAGGGCAAGTGTGTCCTCATCGTTGGGCCCAAACAGTCGTTCCATCAGCGCCCTCAGCTCGGCGATCTGAGCGCAGGCGCCGGCCGGGTCCCCGGCCTCTCCAGTCCAGAAGGCCAGGTTGTACTGAGCGATCAGGGTGTCCGGATGCGCGGGCCCGGATGCCTGCTGGCGTACTTGCAGTAGAGCGGCGTAAAGCTGCTGGGCGGCGGGCGCATCGTGCTTTTCTGCCGCCGCGTCAGCCAGGGCTGTCAGGAGCGACAGGTCAATCTCACCGCCAGGGACCATATCTCCCCCGCCTTCGTCTGCGGTCAGGCTTGGCGCACTACGCCAACCACCGTGCCGAGGATGCGTAGCTTGGTCAGGTCGGCTACGGGGATCGGCTCGTGGTCCGGGTTTTGCGGCAGTAGTTCCAGCAGGCCGGGTTCACGGTGGAGAGTCTTCACCGTGACTTCCCCGCGAACCATGGCCGCTACGATTTCGCCGTCCCTGGCGTCTTCCTGCTGGCGGACGACCACCCAGGTGCCGTCGGCGATTCCGGCGTTGATCATCGAGTCGCCCACAACCTTGAGCATGAAGAGTGTTCCGTCGCCGAGGGGTCGCCTGTCCAGGAGAAACGCGCTCTCGAAAGCCTGATTGGCCAGGTTCAAGGGGCCGGCCGGGATCCACCCGCAAACCGGGACAAGGACGGTGGCACCGATCCGGGAAGGAAAGGTCACGTCGCGCGGCAAGTCATGTACCTCGACCTGAAGGGCAGGGGACCCGACCCGCCGCTCCCATGCCGCGTACCGGCGCCCGGCGCCCATGCGCTGGTGCCCGTTCGCCTGCAGGATCTTGAGCCGGTAGGAGACCTTCAGGCCCACCGCTTCGCAGACCTCGTACACGTTCGCCGGGTAACCGCTGCCCTGCAGGAAGTCCCGGAAATCCGCGTACACCCTCCGCCGGGGCACGCCAACGGCATGATCGGGCGGGTGCAGCACCTCCCTGATGTAGTTCACCGTGGCCTCCACCAGATTGACTCGGCTGAGAAGAACGTAGCAGCTAAACCAAGCTACATCAAGTACACATTCGAAGCATTGCTTGACTGATGCGCGATCGGGTTTTTTCGTTCGAAGCAGGTCGGCGATGCCTCCCCAAGAGCCTGACCTGCGTGGTTGCTAGTTTGATCTCGGGGTGACTGCAACGGGGGAGGCCGTCGGTGGCCGCGAGCAGCAAATCTTACGCCGTACGTGACGCCGGGACGCCAAGCAGACTCGGCAGGGTGTACAAGACATACCCGTACACGCTGGAATCGCTGCTCGAGGCCATGGACGAGGCGCGACTGCGGAGCTATCACGGCGGGCCTCAGGTCGTGACCATCGTGACGAGCAGGCAGAGCACGGTAATCCGCCGGTATGAGCAGGGCCGTCTGGTGCCGGTGAAGTCGGGCTAGGCATCGCGGATGACCCGTCGGTCTAGGCGGCAGTCCGCGTTCGTGCCACATGGCACAATGACGAGGTGACCGGCGAGGACGACCAGCGCTGGATGCGGCTGGCCATCGACCTGGCCTGGCGGTGCCCGCCGTCGGATACCGCGTACTCGGTCGGCGCGGTCATCGTCGGCGCGGATGGCACCGAGCTGTCCCGCGGGTTCTCCCGCGAGAACGACTCGCATATGCACGCGGAGGAGTCGGCGCTCGGGAAGCTCGCGCCGGATGATCCGCGGCTGCGGGGCGCGACCATGTACAGCACGCTCGAGCCATGCTCGCGGCGCAAGTCCAGGCCACGAAGCTGCAGTCAGCTGATCATCGCGGCCGGCATCGGCCGCGTCGTCATCGCCTGGCGCGAACCCAGCCTGTTCGTCGCCGACTGCGAGGGGGTCGAGCTGCTCGAACGGGCCGGGATTGCCGTCACCGAGCTGCCAGGTCTCGCCGGTGCGGCCGCTGCCCCGAACCGGCATCTCGCACTGTTAGCGGAACGAGCGGTTGGCGTCTGCGAGCCCCCCACGCAACACCTGCCCCGTCACCCCACGGCACCGGCAATCAGCTCTGTGCGACTTTAGTCACTTCCCAATGATTACGGTGATACCAGTGCTACTGGCCGGTAGATTTAGATCATTCACCGCGCTCGGGGGAGACGCGTGGAAGATCGCTGACCCGGTGATTGCAAGGGGCACACTCATGGAAACGACGACCTTCACCGCTTTGTGCGAGCGGGCTGGCCGCTGGTGGACGATCCGGGTTCCGCAGGTCGAGGGGCTGACGGCTTTCCAGGTGCGCAGCCTCGAACAAGCGGACATCATGACGCGACAGCAGATAGCGCGCTCACTTGGCATCCCGGCAGAGTCGGTCAGGGTTGAAGTTGTGCCCGACGCCCCCGCGCCGGTGGCGCAGGCGCTGCAGGCCCGGCAGGCGGCCAGGCAGGCCGCGGAGGCCGCTGGCCACGCCACCGTCATCGCGCTCGACGCACTGGCCAGGGAAGGGTTTCCATTCCCTGACGCCGCCACGATGCTCGGCCTGTCGGCCGCCGAGATGGAGCACTATGCACCCGCCCCGGGCTCGGTCGCTGACCTGCGCCGCGACTCCGGCCCGTTGCAAATAGCCGGGCAGTAAAGACGTTGGCGGCATGCCCTCGCACCCGTAAGGTAAGTACTGTTGTGAGCGAGTACGAGGTCATTGAGCGGATAGACGCCTTCTGCGACGCCGTGCCCAGACAGCGCGCCCGCGCCGAATTGATCGGCCCGCTCGTGCTGTTCGTGCCCGAGGGGGCGGGATGGCCGTATTACGCCCGGCCGCGGGTCGACGCACGGCTGCCAGTGGCGGCCGCCGACGTTCGTTCGGTGCGAGCCAGACAGCGGGAACTGCTGATCCCCGAGTCGTTCGAGTGGATCGAGCAAACCGCGCCCGGCATGGCAGCCGCGGCCGCCGCGGCGGGCCTGCAGGTCCACTCGCACCCGCTGCTCGTGCTCGATGAGCTCGCGGGTGCGCCAGTGGTGCCGAACACGATCTCCATCCGGGTGGTCGCGGCCGGCGACACCGAGCTCGACCTGGTGTGGGCGGTGCCCGGGGTCGCGTTCGGCTATCCGGGGACGGACATCGGCGAGGCAGGCGTCATGGAGCGGGACAAGATCGCCGCTGACCACGACGGCGGGACCATCGAGCTATTGCGCGAGCGACTGCAGTCCGGGCGGTCGGTGCTGGCTGCCGCATCCGGTCCCAACGGGCCGCTGGCCGCGGGCAGTTATCAGCTGGCGGACGGAGTCGCCGAGATCACCGGGGTCGGTGTGCTGCCGGCCAGCCGCCGCCGTGGCCTTGGCGCCGCGGTGACGCACACGCTCGCCGCGGACGCGATCGAGCGCGGCGCGCATACCGTGTTCCTGTCGGCGTCCGACGCGGCCGTCGCGCGCGTCTACGCCAGGCTCGGGTTCCGCGAGATCGGCACCGCGATGATTGCCGAGCCAGCCGGGGGCTGACCGTATGACGGGGCGTGCGGAATCGCCGATTCAGGCGCGGCGGACCCTGGCCAGGGCGACAGGGGTCAGGCCGGACAGCGCGGCGCACTCGCGGCTGAGGTGCGCCTGGTCGGCGTAACCTGATTGCGCCGCAGCGTCCGCCAGGTCTGGCGGCCCACCGGGGGCGTCGAGCATGCGGACGAAACGCTGGAAGCGAAGCACGCGGTGCAGTGTTTTCGGGCCGTAGCCCGCCGCCCTGTGGCAGCGCCTGCGGAACTGGCGTGCGGACAGGCCCACGTCTTCCGCCACCTCCTCGGTCCGCGCGCTTGGGTCGCGCAGCAGGGCGGCGGCCCTGGTCATGGCCGGGTCCGGGGTGCCGTCTGCGATCAGCATGCTGGTCACGTCCAGCACGCGGGCGGCGGCTTGCTCCGGTTCGAGGGCCGCGGGCAGATGTTTCGCGGCGGCGGGCACTAGATCGGCGAGGGGGACGCGCTGATCCCGGATCTCGCTCAGCGGCAGGCCGAGCACCTGGCCGCCCGCCGACGGCCGGAACCGCACGCCGACGATGACAGCGCCCGCCTTGCTGGTACTTGGGGCCGGGCCGGTGTCCGGGCCTGCCACGTAGCACCCGACGCCCTGCTCCCAGATCAGGTCACTGCACCCGTCTGGCAGTACCAGCGTTTCCCGGTCGGCGTGATCAGGGACGACGCTGGCCCACAGGCACGACACGACGTTCCTGAGGCCCGCGGGCGCTTGCCATTCCGCGTACCCGGGAGCGAGCCAAGCCGCCCGTGGAATCCACTCGCCGGGTGAGGACTTCATACCGCGAGCATGCCATGGGGGTCTGACAGTCGGGAAAGACCTGGCCGTTTCGTTCAAGACCACGGGACGCGACCGTGATGGGATGGCGGCATGAACGCGAATAAGACTCCAGACTTCGACGCCGCGGCCGGCTTCATGGCCGGGCACGCACGCGTACTCGACCGGCGGGTGTTCCAGCGGCTGTTCCAGGGTGGGGCGCCCGGGCCTGTGCGGGACGCCGTCGCCGCGTACCGCAACGATGACGGCGGCTTCGGGCACGGCCTCGAGCCCGACATCCGGACGGCAGCCAGCCAGCCAGCAGCGACCGAGATGGCACTGCGCCTGATGGACCTGACCGACGAGTGGGACACCATGATGGTCAAGGGCGCGATCGACTGGCTCGCCGCGATCGCGCCCGCCGAGGGCGGCGCAGGTTTCGCCGAACCGTCGGTGGCCGATGGCCCGCACGCGCCGTGGTGGGTGCCCGCCGAGGGGGCGTCGCTGATCCAGACTGGCCAGATCGCCGGCCTGCTGTACGCGCGGGGCTTCTCGCACCCGTGGCTGAACCGGGCGACCGAGCTGATGTGGGAGCGGATCGGCACGCTGACCGAGCCGAACGGGTATGAGATGTTCGGCGTGCTGGCGTTCCTGCAGCACGTGCCGGACCGGTCCCGCGCGCAGGCGGCCTTCGACCGGGTCGGGCCGCTGCTCCTGGAGCGGAACCTGGTCGCGCTGGATCCAGATGCGGCGGGCGAGGTGCAGACGCCGCTCGAGTTCGCGCCGCTGCCGGACTCGATCGCCCGCGCGCTTTTCGACGACGCGACGATCGCCGCGCACCTGGACCACCTGGCGGCCGCGCAGCGCGACGACGGAGGGTGGATGTTCAACTGGCTGGCCTGGTCGCCCGCTGCCGAAGCCGACTGGCGCGGCTTCCTGACGGTGGACGCGCTCCGCGTCCTGCGTGCCAACGGCCGCGCCTAAGCGCGGACTGCTTAACGGGCCGATGATGCTTTTACGGTCTTGCGCAGCAGGAAGAACACGCTGGGGCCGAAGTACAGCCTGCCCAGCGGCCGCTGCGCCAGGCGCTCGATGGAGAGCATGGCACGAGGCGGCAGCACCGCCTTGGCTGCCGGGTGCCGAAGGTTCGAGACCGAGAGCACCCGGCAGACCCGCAGGCCGACAGCGTCGAGCTGGCGGGCAATGGTGCCCGGGTGGTGATTGAAGTACGGGGCGGTGCCGCGCCGCCTTGACTCATCGGAACGGATGTCGACGGGCTCCTTCGAACCGCGGTGGCCAGCAAGCAGGCCGGAAATCCTGCGCATCGCGTGCACGGAGTTGGCGACTTCGACGACCGCGTGTCCGCCTGGCCGCAGCACCCGGGACAGCTCGGCGAACTCAGGCTCGGGGGCGGGCAGGTGATGCAGCACCCGGATCAGCGCGACCAGGTCCACGCTGTGGTCGGCGAATTGGAGGTGCGTGGCGTCGGTCAGCACCCGGTCGAAGTGCGGCATGTTAGGAAAGATCCGCGCCGACAGGTCGAGTTGCTGAGTGCTGGGATCGGTAAGCGTGACTTGATCGGCGTATTCGCCCAAAATAACACTCAGCCGACCGTATCCGCCGCCGATGTCGATCGCGTGCGCAAACCGCTGCCCGCGCAGCAGCTGCCGCAGCGCCATGACTTCAGCCTGATGCTCATAATCGCGGCCGACCCAGAATTGGGCGTAGTTGAAGTCCGGGTCGTTATAAAAGTCCGTCCGCCGATAGCTCACCGTACCGTCTGACATGACCCCCCCATCCCAGCCTGGCCCCTGATAGGCGTTTACCCAAGATAGCAGCAGCTCAACCGTAGTCTGATACAGTCGCGGCAGCGATTACCCGACCGGCGAGACAATTGGCGCACGATAGACAATTGTACTGCGGGCAGGCAATTGCCGCTTGCCCGGAAATTAGCCGCCCGCATGTTGGCCAGGCCTTTCTTCTGGGTAAAGCAAGACCGCATCTTCGGTGTGCAGACTAACCGCAACGGGGGGGATCGTGCATTACAAACTCGACATTCTAGCTGAGAAAGGCTATGTCGTCCTTGGCGATTTCGGCGGGACGCCCATCGGGCCGGCCGAGTGGGAGTCACTGGAGTACATGGACTGGAAGAGCGGCGGCGATACTAATTTCGCCCCGCTGGCATCGGCTACCGGCGACATGGACTGCCGCGGCTTCTGGGACCACGGCAAGCCGGACAAGTCCGGGATCTGGACCCGCAACCGCCAGGTAGCCCCGGGCCTCGCCCAATATGTTGAGGAAATCGGCGGCAACTACGGCCGCGTCAGGGTCATCAAGCTCAACCCCAGTGACGAGGCGACAGCCCTGCGGCAGCTGCACAGGGACGATAACAACCGGCTCAACCCGGACGGCACGGGCTGGGTGGTCCGGTCCTGGCTTGAGCTAGACAACACACCCGGCCAGTCGGTGTTCATCTTGCGCGAGGACAAGGCCAACCCCGCCACGGAAACTCGCATCCCGCTGCACCCCGGTCTCCAGCTGGTCATCGACACCGAACGGCTGTGGCACGTCGTATGGCACCCGGGACCGCGGCCGCGGTACGCGCTGATCACCTCGTGGGAAAGCAGCGATGTGATCGACGCCTGGATCAAGCATCAGGCGGTCAGGGAGCACCTGCTTGGCGCGAGCTAACTGGGGTCAGGCTAGCCGTAGAAAAGGCGGTCCATGACGGCGCGAGCGTGGCGGGCGGTGCGGCGGTAGTCCTGCTCGAGGGCTTGGGCCGGGGTGTCGCCCCAGGCGGCGGGGACGCCGGGGCCGCCGGCGCCGCCACCTGTGGTCGCGGTGGAGGTGGCCCCGGCGCCGAAGGCGCTGTTGTTGCCGGCGGTCCCGCTGGCGGGACCGCCGGCCGCTGCGGGGACGGTGCCCTTGTAGCCGAGCAGGCGGGCGACCGCGGTGAGCTCGTCATGCCTGGCAGGCAGGGTGTCTGACGGGCGGCCGCGAACCAGCATGATGGCGTTCCTGATCCGGCCGGCCAGCTGCCAGGACTCGCGGAGGGCGGTGGCGTCGGCCGGCGCGACACGGTCCGCGTCCACCGCGGCGTCGAGCGCGTCGAGCGTCCTGGTCGTGCGCAGCTTCGGCACCGCGTAGCCGTGCCTGAGCTGCAGCAGCTGCACCGTCCACTCCACGTCGGACAGCCCGCCAGGACCAAGCTTGAGGTGCAGCGCGCGATCCGCGCCGCGCGGGATCCGTTCGGCCTCCACTCGGGCCTTGATCCGCCGGATTTCCCGCACCGCCTGCTCGCCGATCCCGCCGTCGGGGTACCTGTACTGGTCGGCGAGCGCGATGAACTCGGCGCCGAGCGACGGATCGCCGACAGCGAACTCCGCGCGCAGCAGCGCCTGGGACTCCCAGGGGGCAGCGCGCCGCTGGTAGTACGCGCGGCACGCCGCCAGGCTGCGCACTAGCGGTCCCTGCCGGCCCTCGGGCCGCAGGTCGGCGTCCACGAGCAACGGCGGGTCGGGGGCCGGGATCTGCAACAGGCGGCGCAGCTCCGCGCCCACCGCCTGCGCCGCGTCCGAGGCCGCCTTGTCGCCGCCAGCGTCCGGGTCCGGCAGCGGATCATGCACGAAGACAACGTCCGCGTCGCTGCCGAAACCGCTCTCGTGCCCGCCGTACCGACCCATCGCGATCACCGCGAACCGGGTCGGCAGCGGCCTGCGCAGCTCTATCTCGATCTTTGCGATCGTCGCCGCGAGTACCGCATCGAGCGACGCCGTCGTGATAGCGGTCAGCGCCTCACCGGTCTCGGCCAGGTTCGTCAGCCCGAGCACATCGGCGGCCGCCACTCGCAGCAACTCGCGGCGGCGAAGAGACCGCACCGCGACCGCCGCCTGCTCCGCATCCGCCTCGTGCCGCTTGGCCGCCGCCATCATCTCCGAACGGAGCGGGCCGGCTCCCCGGGGCACCAGTTCCGCGTCGTCGGCGAAGATCGCCACCGCTTCGGGGGCGCGGAGCAGCAGCGACGTCGCGTACCGGCTGGAGGCGAGTACCGTGGCGATCCGCTCGGCCGCCTTCGTCTCGTCCCGCAGCAGCCGAAGGAACCAGGGCGTCTCCCCCAGCGCCTCGCTGACCTGCCGGAACGCGAGCAGGCCTGCGTCCGGCTCGGCGGCGTCGGCGAACCAGCCAAGCAGCACGGGCAGCAGCGTCCGCTGGATCGCGGCGCGGCGCCGCACTCCCGTGGTCAGCGCCTCGATGTGCCGCAGCGCGCCGGCCGGGTCGTGGTAGCCGAGCGCCTCGAGCCTGGCACGCGCCGCCTCCGGGGTGAGCCGTGCCGCCTCCGACGGCAGCCGCGCTACGGCCTCGAGCAGCGGACGGTAGAACAACTTCTCGTGCAGCCGGCGCGCCTGCATCGCGTGCCTGCGCCAGGCGTTAGTGAATGCCTCTTCAGGAGGAATGAGGGCACCGTTCGGAATGACTGAAAGATGGATGGCCCGCCCGAGCCTGCGAAGTACGGCGGGATCCTCGGGCAGGGTGTGTGTGCGCCGCAGCTGGTAGAGCTGCAGGAGATGCTCGGTCTGGCGCAGGAACCGGTACGCGGCGGCCAGGTCGTCGGCGTCAGCGCGGCCGACGTAGCCGTCCTCGGCCAGCGCCGCCAGCGCGGGCAGCGTCGCGGGCACCCGCAGCCGCTCGTCGGTCCTGCCGTGCACGAGCTGCAGGAGCTGCACGGCGAACTCGATGTCGCGCAGCCCGCCGGGGCCGAGCTTGAGCTCGCGGCCCGCCATGTTCTTGGGCAGCGTGGACACGACCCGGCGGCGCATCGCCTGCACGTCCTCGACGAAGTTCTCCCGTTGCGACGCCTGCCAGACAAGCGGCGTGACGGCGCTGGCGTACTTCTCGCCGAGCGCCATGTCGCCGGCGACCGGGCGGGCCTTGAGCAGCGCCTGGAACTCCCAGGTCTTGGCCCACCGGTCGTAGTACGCCTGGTGGCTGGCCAGCGTGCGGACCAGCTGGCCCTGCCGGCCCTCAGGGCGCAGGTTCGGGTCGACCGGAAAGATACTGCCTTCCGGGGTAGAGCGCTCGCAGACCCGGATCAGGCCGGAGGCCAGCCGGGTCGCGGTCTTCAGCGCGTCGTCGTCGCCGGTGCCGTCGACGGGCTGCGCAGCCGGCTCGGCGACGAAGATCACATCGACGTCGCTGGCGTAGTTGAGCTCGCGGGCGCCGCACTTGCCCATCGCGATCACCGCGAGCCTGCAGGGCGCGCCGCCAGGCGGGAGCTCGGCGCGGGCGATGGCCAGCGCCGACTCGAGGACGCCGGCGGCGATGTCGGCGAGTTCCTCGCCGACATCGCCCACGGTCGCGACGCCCGTCAGGTCGCGGGCGGCGAGGTGCAGGACGTGACGGCGGTAGGCGGCCGCGAGGTGCTGCGCCGGGTCGGTCCGCCTGGTTTGCTCGCTCGCCTGCTCCCCCGCCGTCAGCTCGCCGGCCGTCAGCTCGCCTGCTGTCGGCTCGCTCACGTACGGGTTGGCGCCGACGGCGCGCAGCAGCGCGGCGCGGATTTCCGCGGGCGCGGGGCGGCGGTCGGCGTCCGGGCCGCGCAGCCCGGCGGCGTCGTCAGGATGCCGGACGAGATGATCGGCGAACGCGGCGCTCACGCCGAGGACGGCGATAAGCCGCGCACGGTAGGCGGGATCCTCGCGCAGCGTGGCGAGGAAGGCGGCCGAGGGAGCTTCGCCCGGCCCGCCGCGTCCGGCGCTCTCCGCGATCCGGGTCAGCCCGGCCAGCGCGAGGTCGGGGTCCGCCGCCTGTGCGACGGCCGCGAGGACCGGATCGTCCTCGGTCACCGCGAGTTCGGCGATCTGCCGCTGCGCCCGCGCGACGTCGGAGAAGCCCATCCGGGCCAGCCAGCCGGTCAGCGAGGTGCGCGCGCCGCTCACGGTGTGAGCGTATAACGCCAACCTGAGGTGCGCGGAAACACGGCTGTAACCTGCCGAATCCAGGCACTTGACGCGCTAGCGCGGGCTGGCGCGGCCGGTCGCGGGCATGTGATA
>Ga0126371_10005558_pt1 | contig 11195 bp, 10 predicted proteins | sample PanSoiMetaPlot_4_FD_110145 | JGI IMG/M metagenome (GOLD analysis project Ga0126371, IMG submission 110145) | Tropical forest soil microbial communities from Panama - MetaG Plot_4 | ecosystem: Environmental > Terrestrial > Soil > Tropical forest > Bulk soil | place: Panama | collected 2016-02-17
GTTGCGGCGTATCTGCGCCACCGCGTTGCGGGTGGAGCAGTGATCGCCGGGCGAGAACGAAACCGTCTGAAAAAATTTTCGCTCGCCCAATTTCCAGTACAGCTTGAGATGCTTCCCCCATTCCTCCCGTTCTATGGTTCCCTTCACCCGCGCTATCTCGTCGCGGATCAATCGTTCGTGGTCCCGCATTGTGATCGCTCCTAGCTCTTTGCGTACCTCTCGTTGACATATCCCGTGGCTGCGAGCGGCAGGCCCTTTGCCCAAGCCGGTCCCGCCCGCATGACGACGCGCATGGCGTCAAACAACTCTTGCGCGTCGCCCTCGTCCGCGATGGCGATAATCTCGTCATGCACGGTCTGTCGAAGATTGTCGCCCCACCCCGCCGCGTCGAGCTTGACCAGCGCGTCGGCCATGATGTCGCGCGCCGTCGCCTGCGTGGCGTTCTCGATCAGCTTGCCCCCATAGGTGCGAAGCTCTTCCCATTTTCGCGTGTATTGGTTGACGCCGTTGTAGACGACGCCGCCGTCCACGATCCTCGCGTCGCGATAGACGACGCGCCTGCCGCTCGGCAGCGTCATCAGGAGCGCGCCCGCCAGTTTCCCGTCAGGCTTGCCCATCCGGAATTCCAACAGCCCGTTGACCGGGAAACTCATGCGCGGGTTCGAGATCGCCCGCATCGCCTGCTGCTCGCAGGAATACCACGCATTGACGATGGGCCAGTTGGCGCTGCGCCAGTTCTGCACCGCGAGATCGGCTTCATCGAGCGTGAGTTCTACGCCATAAACGAGCGCCGTCTCTTGGAACTTCGCCGCGCCCATGCCGTAGCCGCAGGCAAGGATCAACACCTTGCCGAACTGACGGTTGTTGCTGCCCTGCTGCTGGGCGGCGAAGACATACACGTCGTCGCCGCGCTGAAAGACTTGGAGCATGGCTCCGTGCAGCGAAAGCCACGCCACCACGCGGGCTTCGATGGCGGAATAGTCGCACACCACCAGAAGTTTTCCCTTGGGGGCGCAGAAGACCCCACGCAGGCACGACGAAACTACATCAAGGGGTTTACCCCAGATCAACCGGAGCGCCTGATCGTCCGCCCCCTTCTTGATTGCGTCGATTGCGCCCGGCACGTCCTTGATGATGGGCCGGGGAAAGTTCTGGATTTGCGGACCACGCCCTGCCCAGCGAAGAGTTCTTACTGCGCCGCCATATTGCGCCAGATGACGAGCGTTGCCGTCGATCTGGGAGAATTCCTTGATTGACGCCAGCTTCGCCGTCGAAGTCTTCGCCGCGTCGAGCCGGAGTTGCAAAACCTCCTGCGCATCGAGAGGAAGACGTTGGAATAGGGGATGGCCCATGAATTCTTCAAGCACGTCCCGCGCCAGACTGTCGCGAGGGTAGCCGCGCGCCTGCACATAATGGAGAATGCGCGTGTTCTGGGTGAACGAAGTCACCACGCCCTGCGTCACCGCGTCGAGCATGAAGTTCAGATGATGCATCTCGTGTTCGGTGAGCTTCGCCAGCTTGTCGAGCAGGTCGCTATCCACGGGCAGGCCCGCAAGCTGCATCTTCTGGTCGATCAGCCACAGGGCGCGCTCGTTCGCCGTCATACGCGGAATGATCTGCCAGATAGCGCGCTCGGCTTCCACGTCGGCGCGATTATATTCGATCAGCGCGTCCAATTTTTCGTCGCTAGTGAGATGCCACCATGTCAGCGGGTCTTCGCGGCGCGGACGCGCCATGCGCTTCATGTTGGCCGCGCCCTTCTTGTCCTTGACGAAGAGCGAGCCGCAGGCGTCGGCGGCTTGGTCGAGAGACATGGGCAAACCCGCGCACGCCGCCGTCGCCATGACGCAATGGAATTGAGAAAGAGGAATTCGCGGCCACTGAAAGCGGTCGGCAAGGATGTTGTTCCACACCCCGAACTCGAAGGGCGCGTTCCACGCGAGTATCTGGGTGTCGGGGTGAGTGACTACGGCAAGGCGCTCGCGCGCCCCCGCCGTGCTCTTGTGGGTGTTCTTGCTGTCGAAGACGAGGGTGTCGATAGGATTGTCGTCAATGGCGAACGACAACACGGTGGGGTGGGTGTCTTTGCGCTTCGTCCAAACGTCCGCGCCGACTTTCTTGAGATCGGAAACCCCGGAGAGTTCCACGTCGAGATGGACGAGCGTCGGCATGGATCACTTTGATAATTGCTTGCGTAATTCCTGTAGCCCCCGCTCGCGTTCGAGATCGGGCGGCATGGAGATGATCTCGACATACCATGATTTGTCTGGCGCTGCAATATGTTGTGGTACGTTATGCACAGGCCCATGATGACCGTCATCGCACCTTTGCGGTTGATGATAGCCCCAATGCGAGAAAAAATGACAAGCGTGAAGAGAAGAATGGTCGATCACGGCAGATTTCGCACTACCAGAATGGCGTGGCCCGCGATGTCGGCCCAATGGTCAGGGAAGTTGGGATCGCCATTGAGAATGCGCGCCATCTTCACCGCGTTCTGCTTGAGTGCATAGCGCTGCATATCCGTGAGGGTCCGCCAGTTGGGCGTCGTCTCCATCACCCGGCAAAGCTCGCCTTCGGTCAGCGCCGTGCCTGCGAAGGGACCGTGAGTTTTCTCCCGGCGATTGAGAACGGAAAGCTCGTCCTGTTTCGCCGCCTCGATCAGCGGTTTGACATTGAGCCGCGCCGCCTCGCGAATATGGCGCTCGACTTCGGTCAGCGCGTCTTCGTCAGGACCGTAAAGAGGGACTTTCTGTTCGTCGTTCATGTCAAAACCCCTGCCAAAATTTTTCGTCGCCCAACTTCGGCCCGGGCGCAAATCGGGAGAACGCGCCCGGGCCGCGTGATCCGGCGGGAAACCTCAAAGAGTAACCCGCCGAATTAGTAGTGATGATGTCCCGAGGGCATCATCAACGCGAGAATGAACGCCGCCAACACCGCCCCCGCGAGACAGAATGTCGGCGCGAGAAGGATCAAGAGCAGTATACGGAAAACCGGGAGTTTCATGGTCAGTGCCCGGACCAGCCGGTTGACCAAGCCGGTTGCGGCATCCTGATTTTCCGCTCGCCGTCGTCGAACGCCCGCTTGGCGAACAGGAGCCGGATGCGCGAATAGCAGGGAGCGCGGTCGCGCTCGCCCATCATGCGCCCGACCAGCCAGTCGAGATATTGCCCATCGGCAGAGAGCGCCATCAGACAGCGCTTGAACTGCTCGTGGCCCATTACAGCATAACGGCGATTGCCGGTGCGCTCGGTGTCGAGCACCAGCTTGCGCCACAGCCACATGCACAAGGTCAAGTTCAGCGCTAGCCACAATCGTGCGTAGGCGGTGTCGTGCCCCCACGCGGAATGGGCGACGCCCATGAACTCGGCCAGCTTCTCGACTTCGGCCTTATTGAGGGTCTTGACCAGTTCCGCCGCCGTGATCCGCCCGACGCTGGGCGTGTCGAAGCTGGAGCCGTACCACTGCTTAAGCACTGCGCTCATGGACAGGATCGGGCTATGGATATTCCGGCGAATATTCCCGTAGCCGATATAGGGACACCGCTCGCGGAGCGCCGAGAGCGTATCCGAAGACGCTTCGAACGCCCGCAAGATGTCGTCGGGCTGAAAGTTGACCAGCCGGGTGTTCAACTCCACGAAATCCACCGCCATGTCGGCGAGGTTGTCGTAGTGCTTGAACGACACGTCGGCGATGCACTCGCCCATGCCCGACAAGATAAATCCTTCCATCCGGTGTCTGCCGTCGCAGAGATACATTCCGCGCTCCGGCCCCATTTCGATCACGCCAATTTCAATAGTTCCCTTGATGACCCCGCCGTTCGCCTTCAATTCCTCGGCCAGTTCCCTGACCTTGGCGTTGATGCGGACGGGCCGCTGGAACGGCGGGGCCTGCCACTTGTCCAAAGTCTCTCGGTCGATCAGCAACGTCTCCGTCACCGAACGGTCGGTTCGCGAAGCGGAGCGGAAGCCCGCGTCCGCCAAATCCCGCTTGGTCGTCATTCGCATGTTTGCATTGTCGAGCATTGCTGCTCTCCCCTGTTTTGTGGCGATGCCCTCGCCGGTTAAACGTCTTCCTCTTCGGAATGCGCGTCCTGCGGGAACGCCTCGGTGGCGTTCATTCTTCCGTCGAGCCGTCTTCCCGGCTTGAGGAACTGCACCACGTCAAGAAACAAGCCGACGCCCTTGTTGCCTGCCTGCTCGTAAGCAAAGGGACGCACGAAGGCGCGCGCCAGCCACCCGGCGTGGAACTCAGTGAAGTCGATCACTTCCTGCCGCTGACGGTTGACGACGCCGGGCTTGTTCTTCGACCACGGCTGGATGAAGATATCGCCTGCCTTGTAGCCGTCGTACTGGCCCGATTTCTCCCCTCCATCTCGAAAACAAGAGCGCAGATTGGCGGGGATTTTGTTCTTGAAGAATTCGAGCGCTGCTTTTTGACAGCCCTCTTGCAGGGCGCGGAACTCGGGCGACGCCTGTGCCGCCTTGTCGAAGATCAAGACCATCGAATAGCGCGGGTCTTGGTTCACTACCCCCGGCATGATGCGCGGCTTTTCCAGATTGAGGAAAGAAACCGTGCCCGGAGGAGTGAGGAACGCCTTGGTAGCCATTTTATAGTGTCCTTCTAGCAAAGGGTCTTTTGGGTCCGTGTCGTTAGGGTCGCGAAGCCACTGGCTTCGCAATACGGAGATGATCCTATGGGTCAGATCGCGCATTCTCAGAGGCGAACCCGAATTGGAGAAGGCGCGAAGCAACTCATAGAGAGTGTCTCCGTTAGGTGTTATTTCGAACTGTTTTATCGCGTTGTCAAGAGCCTCCTGTCGTTTTTGTTGATCGAGGGCGGTTTCCGCCACCTGCATCATCTGCTGCTGGATCGAAACATGGGGATCGTAGACGTTGCTGTTGCCCCAGCCGCTCAAGCCGAACCCGGCGGGATTATTCTGCATCGCGACCATCTGCCGATGGAGCGCTTCTGCTTCGCGGGCGTCCATGCGGCGCAGATCGTCTTGAGTGAGATCGCTCACACTTCTTCCTCGACCCACTCCGGCAGGCTGTCGAGCGCGTTGACGAGTTTGAGCGCCTTGAGCGCCGGGCAGATCGGTCCCGCCTGACAGAAATAGCAGTGGCGACCGGCGTTGAGTTCGAGGGCTTCGTGGGGATCGTTGATGGCGTCGATGGTCGGCTTGAGCACCATGCTCGACCACACGAGGATTTCAGCCACAGGCACAGTCCACGTGCGCACAGGCGCGCCACCCGCACGAGGTTGCACGATGACCAGCGTGACCAGCTTGGTGTTCTTGGCGAGATCGGGACGCTCGTTGAGAAGTTTGTACCAAGCCCCCACTGCGTAGATCATCAGTTGGGAATTCTCTTCGACATTTACGCCATGACCGCGCCCATACTTGAGATCGACCACGTAGAGGATGTTCCACCCCACTTGGTGCTCGTCGCCGCACCCGATGAAGTCGCCGGTTCCGAACACGTCGGGCGGTGCCTGCGCCCCGTTGTTCCAAAGTCCAGAAATATCGAGGCGTTGCTCGACGTAGCTCCACACGAGTTTAGCGCGCAGGTCCGAAACGAGGGTCACGTAAAGCTGGACCGCGTTGAGCATGTCGTTGGTGACTTCGATCTCGACCTTGGTCTGCGGATCGTCGCCAACCATGAACTTCATCCCCGGCGTCCACGGAATGTCGTCGATGCGCAACGCCGCTTCGCACAGAGTGTGGGCGAGCGTGCCTTCGTTGGCGGCGAACCCAGCGATGGGCGGGGGCAGTTGCGCCCACAGCGATGGCGCGGCCAGACAGTTCAGCCAGATTTCGCTCTTGGAGGGCGCAAGAAGAGCGTGCTTGGGCTTGGAAGCCATGAATTCACCATTCCGTGACGACGGCCACGTCGGGGAAACCGTTCTTCTTGAGATGCTCTTCGATGAATTTACACAGTTTGTGCGCGTCAGGCGCGGCTTCTTCGATGACGGCGTAGATCACTGCCGGATTAGACGGGTGAAGCTGAGACGTGCGCTGCTCGATATCGGTGCAGCCAAGGTCGCCCCAATTCACCCCGCCAAAATCAAACCCGTTCTTCATCTGGTCGAACGCGTCGGCCAGACCGGCGTTGACCACGTCGCGCAGGCGTTCGGCGTCACGAATATTCATCCCCGGTTCTCCCCGTCGTCAAACACGTCGAATGCTGCCTTTAGTTCCATGACGCGCTCGGCTTCATCGCCGTCTTCGATCAGGGCGGCGGCGTCGTCGATGGCTTGTCGATAACCGGCGCGATACGCACGGCGGTCAGGACGGTCGCGAAGCGCAGCCACATCGAAGAACCCGCGTAGCTGCGGCTGCTCGTCCATCAGATGACGGGCGTAATAGGCGCGGTGCGCGTTGGCGATTGACCAACCGTTGACGCGCATGTGCTCGAAAAGCATCGCCACGGAGTAGCGTTTATGGCCCTCCGCGTAGCGGGTCAGCGCCAGTTGGCGCAGCCGCTCATAGACGCCGGGATTGGCGGCGTGGAACCGCCGCCAATCATCGAGCGCAGTCATCTTCACACCTGCGCGTCCAACGGGATTTTGTTGGTCTGGATAAAAGCGAACAGCGCAGGCCGATGCTCTTCGGTGGTGTTCTTGATGAGGTTCACCTTGATGACGCCCCGGAAAGTCTCCAGTGCGGTGCGGATGGGGCCGCCTTGCGGCTCGGACAAGACCGCCTTGGTGATCGCCGCCTTGAGTTCGTCCAGCGGCGGAAGCTCGCCCGGGGCGTCTTCCTCTTCATCGGGCTGGGGCGGGGGTGCCTGCGCCGCCGCTTTACGAGCAGCGGCAGCTTTCGCCGCTCCCTTGAGCGGCTTGGGTTCGTCGGGAAACTCGCTCTTGCCCTTGGGGGCGACATAGTCGGCGCGCTCGTCACCCGCCTCTGGGTGCGTCTCCGAAGTTCCTGCGCCATTGCTTTTGGCCTCGCTGGGGGTGTCGCTCTCTCCCGTCTCGTCCTGCTTGTACCTGTGCGCCATCTGGTTGATGACGCTCGCCAGATGCCGGGCGCTCTCGGCTTCGATAATCAACTGGATTTTTGGCATTGGAGTTCTCTTCTTCCTTCATAAACCTGAGTTTGGGCAGCGTAATCGGACGCTCGTCCATTAGACCGGATCGAGGATTTGCTCGATCTCCCCTGATTTCCTCGCCAGAACCGATTGAATTCGCTCGTCGATGGTTCCCGGCAGAGTGATGAACCGCGCATTGACTTTCCGGGTTTGCCCGTACCGATGCGCACGCGCCGCCGCCTGATTGTTGTCGTTCGGCACCCACGATGCCTCACAAAATAGCACGTTGGACGACGCTGTCAAGGTGGCGCTCACCCCGGCGCTGACAATGTTGAGCAGAGCCACGCGGCAGTCCGGGTTGTTCTGGAAGCGTAAGACCAGCCGGTCGCGCTCGCTGCACAACAAGTTGGCGTCCCATTTGGTCGAAGTCGAGCCGTCGATCTGGATGACCCCGTGGCGCTTAAGGTTGGCGTGCAGCGCCGCGCCCACGTTTCGGTGATGATAGAACACGATGACTTTCTGGATAGGATCGCTGGCGATGATGTCGTGGACGATGTCGCTGACCGGGTCCACCTTGGCCTCGCCGATGAGCCTGCGGACAGTCGCCATATGCACCGTGCCTGCCGCGCACGCGGCGAGAAAATCTTCGTCGGAGAGGTTCTCCAAGCCCGAAGTGAGGCGCTTGAGTTCGGCCTTGGCTTCGACCGAGAGAGCGATGTTGTCGGGCAGCACGTATTCCGAGAACAAGATCGGGGGCAGGTCTTTGAGCACGTCCTTCTTGAGTTTGCGCGACATGAAGGGTTTCAGGCGCTCGTGCAGTTCGTGGGTTCTTTTTGACCCGACAATTCTCCAGCCGAAAGCGGTCTGCTTGGCGACGCAGAAGCGCTCGACATACTGGTCGTAGGTCAGGGGCTTCCCATTCTGGATGGTGATGATCCCGGGCGCGAGTGCATGGACTGTCGGCCAGAAATCCGCCGCGTGATTGAGAATGGGCGTGCCTGTCAGCGCCCACACGGCGGTGGCACGCTGAGTGATCCCCTTCATTCGATCAAACTTCTCGCCGTAGACCTGCTGGGTGCGGATAGCATTCACGTCTTTCAGCCCGTGAGTTTCGTCGCCGATGACCACGTCCCACTCCAGCGCCTTGAGCGCCTCGATCACCGGGTTCATGCGCGAAATCTGGGAGTAAGGGACAATGCGCGCGCCGCCGCCCTTAACCCAATCGCGGGGATTAACTCCGGGTTCGAGCACGCGGATGTCGCTGTAAGAAGTCCAGTCGCGGAAGTGCCTGTGCCAGACGCCCGTGGCGATGGGCGGGCATAGAACCAATACCCGATGCGCCATCAATTCTTGGCAGGCGGTGACTGCGGGCGGCGTTTTGCCCGAGCCTGCCTCCCACGCCATCAGACGGGTCGGCTCTTTCTTGAGCCAGTCCACGCCCTCGTCCTGAAAATCGCGAAGTTCAAGCATCAGACTTCCTCGACCGGCATCTTGCGTCGGCTCCAGTAGTGCGCCAGCAAGATCGCTTCGGCGCGGTTATGATCCAGCTTTCTGCCAAGAAACTCAGCGGCTTCCGGGTGAAGCTGGACAGCTTTCTGGCGTGCCCGCTCCTTGTCTTTGCCTATGCCCATTTCGCGCTTCCACGTTCCGGGCGTGACCGTGTCGAAAGGCATGTCGAGCGCCATGAACGTCCCGATGCAGACACCGTAGGCGCAACCGAAATTGAACGTGCTGGACACACCCTGACCGGGGCGAGCGCCGACTTGTTCTATCACGCAAAACAAAGGGTTAGCGACAGCGATGATCTTGGCGAGCATGGCTCCGTTGAGATGCTTGGAGAACCTCGGCAGGTCGCCGACTTCTTGGATTTTGCCGTCCTCACCCCATACGGCGTAAGCGCCGTTCAGGCCCGGATCGATGGCGAAAATGGTGTTAGGCATGGTGGGGCTTTGCCCTATTTCGAAGCCCCTGTCAAGCTGTCCGATATTGTGATGTTGCGTATGATGGTAACAGGCCCACACCCTGTGTATAAACGCCTGTCACCTTTTTTTCTCAATAATTTCAGTATCTACCACAGGTAACATTAAAACTACACCCAAAATGGAATCTCATGCGTAAAGAAAATAGGAACTACGTCGTATAGAAGGGGTTTTCCCTACGCGTGCGCGCGCGAGGCAAACCCCTGTAGTTTCCGTGTCACCTGTGGATGTGGTTGATTTCGCTTGATAAAAAAGGTAACAGGCAGTTCCTTACAGGGTGTAGTCCTGTCACCTTCGCCTAAAAACGGCGCTGCCCCCGGGGGGCTTTCGCCACATGCCGGGGGCAGTTCGGGTAAGATACACGAAGAAGCGTAGCTGTCAAGTCCTAAGCGAAATACGGGGTTTTCGGGGGGTGGGGCGGTTTGGCGGGGGTTCAGGACGAATGTTTCCCCCTCTGGGGAGAATTTCGGACCTGCCGCAAAACCGGGGACTTTTTCGCCATAAGGCGCGCCGGGATCAAGCCGGAGGGTTTTCAAACCATTAAATTCCCGGCCACTTTTTACGTATAAGGCATGGAAAAGCCCCTGCGTGGCGCGGCGCAGCGCCCGCGCGCACGCGCCCGCGCGCACGCGCCCGCGCGCACGCGCCCGCGCGCGCATGCGCCCGCGCGCACGCGCTCGCGCGCACGCGCACGCGCCCGCACATGCGCGAGGGCGCAGGCACGGGAAGGCACGAGGCACGGCGCGTTCGATCTCGGGGCGACATCCGGCACGTCCGACACGTCCGACACATCCGACACGTCGGCGGCGCTCGCCCCGGCGGCGCTCGCCCTAATTCCCGTTTTCATGTCGGGAAAATACCTTGGCGTCGGGCGCGTCGAGGCGCTCGACATGGACGCCCGATTGCTGGCGATTAGAGCGCCGCTGACGGGCGTCGAGCGCCCGGGCGTAGTTCGGGCGCGTCGAGCGCTCGACGGGCGTCAGCGAGGCGCTAATGGGCGTGTAGGGCGAAACGCCCGGGCAAAGTTGGCGGCGCAGGGCGTCGAAGGCGCGGGAAGGCGATTTGCCGGGGCTGGGAGGGGGGCAGGACGGGCGTTCCGCCCCCTGCCCTTGGAATGATACTGGCGAAGGCGAAAACCCATCAGCGGGCGTTTTAGACGCCCTAGCGTCGATTGCAACCTAGAATAGCAAAACGCCCGGGCGCAACGCCCGGGCGTTAAAAGCGCTAAAAAGCAAGTCTTTTCAACTTGCTAGCGCCCGCTTGGCTTTCGACGGCGCGTCGAGCAAGACTTGCAGCGCCTTAAATCCGTTTTTAGACAGGGCTTTTACGTCGTCAACGTAAATCTTGTCGTCGCCAAACGCCTGCGCGAACGGCCCGCGCTCGCCGCCGCTGATTTGCATTCCGACGCCGATAACCTCGACGCCCATTGCGTTCGCCCATGCGCGCAGCGCCACGATGTTCTGGGGATGAAAACTGTCCATGCCATCGGACAGGACCAAGAGCACGCGCCTTGTGACGCCGGAGCGCTTGGCGAGGTTTCGGACCATCGTTTTCATCGCGGGCATGAGAACCGTTCCGCCCGCCGCATAGGACGCCAGCGCCGCCGCGCGGTCGCGCGTCTCGCCCGTCCACGGTTGCTCGAAGCGCTTGGCGTAATCGACGCGGGCGCGCTCTTGCTGGTTAATGGGCGAACCCACATGCATGCCCGCAATCTCGAACGGGACGGAGGCGATGCGCAGGGCGTCGCCAATGTGAAGCGCCAGACAAGCGCTCGCTTCCATGCGCGAAGGCGAAACGACGCAAGTCCCGTCAGCGTTCGCGGTATACTGGCGCTGGCACATGCTCGACGAACCGTCGATCAAGAGCGACACGGCGACCTCGCGCCCTTCGTCTTCGACGCGGCGACGAAAGACGTTCAAGGTCCCCATGCGCGCCGCCATCATTTCGCGCATGTCCCAGCGCCCCGCGCTTTGCTTGCGCTCGACGCCGACGCGTTCCGGCGATTTGACGGCGTTTATCACGTGCCTGCGAAGACGCGCGGGGGTCTGAATAAGCGCGCCCACTTTGTCGGGCGAAGACCCATTGCCGGATAAATTCCGCTCGATGCTTGGCGGCGCGGAAAAGAACGCGGACGCATTCCGGTTTTGCGCCTCGACGCGTGACAGGTCTTTCCCATGCTCTTGCGCAA
>Ga0126371_10005559_pt1 | contig 11195 bp, 8 predicted proteins | sample PanSoiMetaPlot_4_FD_110145 | JGI IMG/M metagenome (GOLD analysis project Ga0126371, IMG submission 110145) | Tropical forest soil microbial communities from Panama - MetaG Plot_4 | ecosystem: Environmental > Terrestrial > Soil > Tropical forest > Bulk soil | place: Panama | collected 2016-02-17
AGCGGCGAGCCCTGATAAGTGCCCGTGCCGTTCAGGTGGACGGAGATGCGGTAGTTGGATGTGTTGCCAGCGTCTGGCCGCAGGCCAACGAAGTAAGTCGTCGCGGTGTGGTCAGACATGTCGTATACGCGAAGGACGTTGCTCGCCCCCATGCTGTCGGCCAGGGACGACCCGAGGGTGATGTGACCATGGGCCCATTCGACGGTGTATGAGCCACCATGCGTCGAGAAGTTGTGCACGTCGACGAAGTAGGGCTGGGTCGGCCCGTGCCCGGCGTTGTCGTTCTCGAGCACATAGTCATTGATCGGCGGGCCGAAGCTGCCGACGGCGACTCTATTTGAGAAGTACCTGCTGTCCCACAGGCCGAGATCGTTGTCGACGCTCGTGCCGTCGGCGCCTGACCTGATCCCCACCGCGTTCCAGAAGTCAGCGCCGGCGCCGCCGAAGCCGCTGTCGGTATTGATACGGAACAGGTCATCGAACGACGTTCCCGCCGAGTGGAAAACTCCCACCGGACTTTCCGGTGCCAGGAAGGATGGGCAGTCGGCGTAGCACAGATCCATCGTGCGCACGTCGTCGGTGCCGTTGCGGACGTCAGTCCATACCGGGAAGGTGTCGAAGTTGTTGTTCTCGCTCTCGATGCCGTTGTAGTCACCGATGAACGATTGCGAGCCAGGGTTGCCGAGCGTCCCGTCAGCGGTGTAGGCGACGAAGGAGTCCGCCCGCAGGTTCGTCAGGCTGCTTGCCTCCGATTGGCCCTCGTTGTAGCTGAGCCCGTTCGGGTTGCCAGTCGAGGCGCTGCCTTCCCGGTCGCTGAACCCGACGTTCAGCCTGCCATTGGGTGCGAAGCCTGCCCAGGGGAAGAACTTGTCGCCGAAGTCTTTGAACGCCATGTAGTCAAACGAGAAGTTCCCGCCGTTCCATGCGCCGCCGCCATTGACGGTGGACAGGCCACGAAGCTGGGAGACGTTGGCCGTCACGCCGCTCTGGGTGGTCGACTCAAAGTTCGCGAACACGACGAAGAACGCGCTGCCGCCCGCGTCGGATGCGTTCGGGTCGCCGGCAAGGCTCGGGAAGCTGTCGCAGCGGAAGGCGGAGCCGCCATGGTTCAGCTCGCAATGGCTGGCACCCGGGCCGCCGCTTCCGATGTCGTTCACGGCGGAGATCACGGTGTCGCTGCCCTGACTCCAGTGCGTACCGCCGTCGGTTGTCAGTTCTTCCCTGATGCTGGTCCCGCCGTTGCAGTCGAACCAGGCGGCCATGGCGTCGCCGTTGGCGTCGAAGGCCGGCGAGACGCCGTTGCCGCAGTCAGGCACGATGTTGATGGAGTCGTCTGAGCCGGACCAGTTGGCGCCGCCATTGTCACTGAAGGCGTCGATGAAGGCGTCCTGCCCGACGTGCTCGTCGCGCCAGGCGACCAGGACCCGCCCGTAGCGCGAGCTGCCGGTGTCCTGGTTCACCGTGATCATGACCTTGTCGAGCGCGCCAGCGTTGGTGTCCAGCGTGGTGCGATCGAACCAGCTGACGCCGTCGGTCGAGCTCGCGGTGTTGATGCTGTTTTGGGTGGTCGAGCGCGAGAACTGAAGGAAGGAGTAGACGAACACGTGGTCCTTGGAGTCATAGACGATGCCGACGTCGCCGCCAGCGAGTCCGGCAGTCAGACCCGGCATTATTTCTTCTTTCCAATGCTGTCCGCCGTCGTGGGAGTAGAAGACCCACGGGTGTGCGTCGTCGCAGTTGCCCGAAGCGTCCACGTACATCTGCGCGGCGACGACGACGATGTTCGGATTGTCGGAGCTCTGGGCCACGGACGGCTCGTTGAGGAACGGGCTTGAGCAGCCAGATGTGGCCGAGTCCACCTGCGTCGATGAGTAGAAGGCTGCCGGTGACGAGTTGCCGAGCCCGCCGCTCACCGCTGGCCTGGTTGGTATGAGGCGACGGGGCAGCGAGTTAGGCCGTGGCACGGGCACGGCTGGCGCGACCCAGCGTGTGCCGTTCCAGTAGGAGTGGCCACGGGATGTCTGCGCTGAGCCGACGGCTCTGACGAACCTTCCGTGCAGCGGGCCAGCTCGGCGCGGTGCGGCCTGCGATTGGACGGGCTTGTGCATCGCCGCGCGGAGTGCACGGGACGCGGATGGCGTGAGTATGACGGGCGGCCCGCCGTGCGAGGGCAGACCCGCGGTTCCGCCTGATACCCGCACGGTCTCGCTCGCCGCGATATGCCGTCGGACGGTCCGCACAATGGCGTGCGGACGCTGCGGTTTAGTATGGAACGTCGTAGCTTGGGCGAAATTCTGCCCTACTACAAGAACTATGAATATCATGAAAATTGATATATGGAGCATTCGACGCATCTGCTGATCCCCTCGGTCAGAGTCCCACGATGTTCGCGTTACCCACAGTCGTCCCCATGTCGGACAGTAAGGGCAAAATAACTTACCGACAATGACGAGGGAATAGCTGCTATAAGTGGCTATATCTTCTCAGGATATGATGCATTTATCATGTTCTACCCATATTGGGTGCTCGGCCTGACCTCGCTACATCCCGCCTCGATCGCCGTCATTCGTGCCAGGCTCCGGTCACGGCAAGGCGATGCGCCCATTGGGCTTCCCCGGTTCCTCCTGGCTCCTGGATGTGGCAGAGGTCAAGCAGGGAGCGGCACCGGTCGACCATGAACTGCTGGCGGTCGGGCCACGGCGGGATTGACCCGCCGTAGGCGTCGAAGAACAACTCAAGCAGGCTCAGCTGGCCAGGATGATGCATACGGAGGATCCATTCGCACCACGCGAGGTCCTCGACCGGGTGTCCGGCATGTGCCCATTCCCAGTCCAGGACCGCGGTGATCCGCAGGGTTTCCGGGTCGAGCAGCACGTTCTGGGGGCCGTAGTCCCCGTGCACGAGTACCCGTCCGTCGTCCGTGGGGCCCGCGAGCGGAGCGGCCATCACGCCGGCATCGAGCTGGTGGATGCGCCTGAGCATGGTGCCGCAAGCGCGCAGCACGCCGGCACCGTGCCCGGCCTCAAGCAGCTCCTGGCCGTGGACGCCGCTCATGAACGTCATGGTCAGCCATCTGTCGCCGGAATCCAGGATCCGCGGCAGAGGAACCCGGTCCTGGAGGCTGTGCAGCACAAGGTGCTCGCGTTCGGACCTGGCCAGCGCGCCGGGTCCTTCGTAGTACTTGACGACCGTCGCGCCGTCGCCGAGCGTGCGATTGGTGTAACTGTGGCGCAGAGGCTGCATATCCCGATTGTCTCGTCGGGCCGGAGCTTCACCTAGATCGCGCTGAGGAAGCTGAGCACCCGCTGGGTCAGCAGCGCCGTGGCGTCGGCGTCGTATGAGGGCAGCGAGCTGTCGGCGAAATAGTGCTGGTCACCCGGGTAAAGGAACAGTTCGCCGTCCTCCGCCTCAGCGACCAGGGCGCGGGCGGCGTCGATGTCGCCCTCCCCGACGAAGATCGGGTCCGCGTCCATGCCGTGGATCTGCACACGAACGCCTTTGGGCCATTCCGCGCTGAACTCCGCTACAGGAACGCAGGAGTAGAAGAGCAGCGCGCCCCGCGCGCCTGGCCGCGTCTGCGCTAGCTTTTGCGCGGCTACGACTCCGAGTGAGAAGCCGGCATACACGAGTTCGGCTGTCAGCCCTTCGACGGCTCGGGCGCCCCGGTTGATCACCTCGCCGAAACCCAGCTCCTCGACATGGCTCATCCCCTCGTCGATGGAGCCGAAAGTGCGACCCTCGAATAGGTCCGGCGTGTGCACGGTATGCCCGGCGCCACGCAACTCGTCGGCGAACGCGGCGACGCCAGGAGTCAGGCCTTGCGCATGATGGAAGAGCACAACCTCGGTCATCCCAAAGCTCCTGTCCAGTGTCGAGTGTTCGGTGTCGAGTGTTGATTGGCTGCACGGCATCTTCACAAACCAGTGGTCGAAATCTTCACATCTCATCAACTAATTTCGAGATGTGGCCAAGATCGTGGTCGTTGAGGATGAAGCCGAACTCGCCGCGGCGATAGCGGCGCGGCTCCGCAGTGACGGCCACATCGTCGCGGTCGCCGGAGACGGCCCTGGTGCTGTCCGCATGATCACCTCCACCCAGCCGGACGCGGTCGTGCTTGACCTGATGCTGCCCGGTTTCGATGGCCTGGAGGTCTGTCGCCAGATCCAGCGGGATCGGCCGGTCCCAGTGATCATGCTGACGGCTCGCGGGTCGGAGACCGACCTAGTGGTCGGGCTCGAGGTAGGCGCGGATGACTACCTCAGCAAGCCGTTCAGCATGCGCGAGCTGACGGCAAGGGTTCGTGCGCTGCTTCGCCGCGCAGAGCGGTCATCGCATAGTCCAGATCGCGTGCTATCGGCAGGCGGCGTCGAAGTCGATGTCTCCCGGCGCAGAGTCAGGCTTGACGGGCGGCCGGTTGCGCTCACCGCGACAGAATTCGATTTGCTTGCCTACCTGCTGTTGACGCCGGGAGTCGTCAGGACGCGCGACGAGCTACTTGCCGAGGTCTGGGGCTATCGGGACGGATCGGGGCCGCGCACCGTTGACTCGCACGTGCGGGCGGTACGCCGCAAGGTTGGTGCCGACCTCATAAGGACCGTGCACGGCATCGGCTATGCCGGCGCGGACGGGGAGGGCAGCTAATGGCCAGCGCCCGCCTCGGATCCCGTCCACTCGACTGGGTCAGGTCGATCAAGGTCAAACTTGGGCTGGTCGTCGTCGGCGCGGTCGCAGCTACCGTCGGCGCGATCTTCCTTTTCATCAGCCTCGGACTTCACGCGCGCTGGGCCTTCCTTGGCGGCCTCGTGGTGTCTCTGCTGGTGATCCAGTTGCTGGCGCACGGAATGGTCATGCCGCTGCGCGAAATGGTGGCTGCCACCAAGGCGATGGCGGAAGGCGACTACAGCGAGCGCGTCACCGCGACGGCGCAGGATGAAGTAGGCAGCCTCGCCAGGTCGTTCAACACGATGGCCGCCAAGCTCGAGCAGGTCGAGTGCCAGCGTCGAGAGCTAATCGCCAATGTCAGCCACGAGCTCAGGACGCCGATCTCAGCCCTCAGAGCCCGGCTCGAGAATCTCGCCGACGGGGTCGAGTCGCTTGACAAGGACGCCGTCGGCGCGATGCTCAAGGCCACCGAGCGGCTGAGCAAGCTAGTCGACCAGCTGCTTGAGCTTTCGCAATTCGAATCCGGAGCGATCGCCGTCCACCGCCAGGAATTCAAGGTCCGCGAGCTCGTCGAGGATGCCGTCGCCGAGGTCGGCCCGGTCAGCGAGGAGGTGCGCATCATCACCGAAGTGGCCGATGGGCTAGCTGGAACCGGCGATCCTGAGCGAATCCACGAGGTACTCACCAACCTTCTCACCAATGCCGTCAGGCACAGCCCTGCCGGAGGACAAGTCAGCGTACGGGCCTCGCCGGTCCCCGATGGCTTTCGTGTTGAGGTCAGCGACGAAGGCGTGGGCATCCCGCCAGCTGACATAGGCCGCATCTTCGATCGCTTCTACCGCGTGGATGCCGCTCGAGGAAGCGGGGCGGGTGGTGCGGGCCTAGGCCTGGCGATCGCGCGATCGATCGTAGAACTTCACGGCGGCTCCATCTGGGCCGCACCGCAATCGCCGGCCGGGTGCCGCGTCGTGTTCGAGCTACCTGACTGACCAACCTAACGATCTCGGCCGGCCGGACCCATCGACCGGCGGTCGATTGATTCGGCATGCCCAGAGAAGGGACAGCTATGGAACCGCCCGTGCCTCCCGGCCCCGTGCCTCCCGGCCCCGTGCCTCCCGGCCCCGTGCCTCCCAGCACCGCACCGCCGCCTTCGCCAGCCGCGTCCATACCGCCGCCGATGCGACCGATACCGGGCCGGCCTCAGTACCGCCCTGTCCCCTGCTTCCTCGTCAGGGCCCGTGCGGACCGCAGGCTGGTCATCGGCGCCCTGGCTGGCGGCATCTTGTTCGACGTTGCCGTCCACAGTGGCGTGGCGACGGTCGCCGTCACGGGATGGCTGGCCGTGATAGCAGCCGCCATGCTGCTGGGCGGGCGCGTTCGCGGCATCGTCAGCAAGGTGCTCCTAGCTGCCGTGCCGGTATTCGGCCTATTGTTTGCCCTCCGGTCGAGCCCGTGGGTCATTGTCCCGGTCAGCCTGGCTGAGCTGCTCCTGCTGTTCCTTGGCGTGTCGCTCGGCGCCGATGGTGGCGGCGTGACCCAGACATTTCCCGCGCTCATCAATCGCTTCTCGCTAGTCATCGGCCATCTGGTAGTCGCTCCGGGCATGTTCAGGTTCACTGCCGAGGCTGGCCGCGATGACATGGTGCAGAAACGGGCGGCTGCCGTCGTCCGCGGCGTGCTGCTTGGCTTGCCAGTCATGATCGTCGTCGGTTTGCTGCTCGCCACGGCCGACCCGATCTTCCGTTCATGGTTCGATCTCGGTCCGCTGCTCGAGCACCTGGCGGTTGTGCTAGCCGGGGCCTGGGTTGTGGTCGGGCTGGCCAGGGCCGCGAGCGCGAGGGATCCATCGCCGGCCGCGCCGCCAGCGCCGTCGCTTGGAACGGTCGAAGTCTCATTCGTGCTTGGCGGCTTGTGCGCGCTCTATGGCGCGTTCGTTGCCGCCCAGTTCGTCGCCCTGTCTGGAGCCGGTCACCGCATCCTTGTTACCCACGGCCTCACCTACGCGCAGTACGCCCGCGGCGGGTTTTTCCACCTCCTGGCCTGTGCCGCGATCACGCTGGTGGTGCTGCTAGGGGTGCGAGCCTGCAGCGACAAGACCCGTCTTATCCCAGCCAGTTTCGCCGGGCTCACAACCGCCCTCACGCTCGGCGTGGTGTTCGTCGCCATCAGGCGCCTCCAGCTGTACGAGGCCGCGTACGGTCTGACGATGCTGCGCCTAGCCAGCCTGGTGGCGGCGATCTGGATCGGAGTCGTGTTCGTGCTGCTGGCGATGACGATCGTCCCGCGCGCGCTTCCGGCCAGGCTGTTCCCGGCGGCGATGATCGCATCTGGCCTTGTCCTGGTGGGAGCCTGGGGCATCTCGAACCCGGCTTCGATCGTGGCGACGATAGATCTCCACCGCGCAGAGCATGGTCATCGCCTTGACGTTCGTCAGGCCGTGCGCCTGGGGCCAGACGCGATGCCGGCGCTAGTCGCTGGTCTTCCTCATCTGGACGTAGCCGCCGACCTTGCGCTGCGGCGGGCGATCTGCGCTCGGTCGGCTGAGAAAGACGCGGGCACGGCCTTCAACCTGGCCCGAGCCATGGCCGCCCACGCCATCTCGCAGGCATGCAGAAAATCCGGCTTTTCATGATCTAATAACCAACGTTCAGCAATCTCTGAGCAAGTCCTAAGCTGACTCGTATATTGCAGACCGTCCGCATGGGGTAACCCTGAGTAGGCGGGTTCTCTTGGCTGGCGTCGCCAGGCCCACATCTGGCCGCCTCGAACTTTGAGGAAGGTGTCCATGCAACACCTGAGGTATGGCGGCCGGGCCTGGTACGCACCACTGGCCAGGGCTGCAGTCATCGCCGGGACGGTGGCCGTGGCCGCGTCCGCAGTGGGCGTCTCGGCGGCTGCCACAGCGTCCACGCACGCGAACCCAACCTCGCAGCGCCCGCATGCGGCTGCCGCGTGCCCGACTGGCCGGTTCCATAGGCCACCCATCACCGTCACCAGGAACTTCACCGTGCCGCCTACGCCCGTGGTCAGGGCGGTCCGGGCCGCGAAGCACCCAAGGTGCCGCTTCGACCGCATCGTCTTTGACCTCAGTGTCAGGAACCCCGGTTACAGCATCAAGTTCGTGAAGCACGTGATCGCCGACCCATCGGGTAAGACGATCAAGCTGCCAGGCAAGCGCTTCCTGCTGATCACGCTGCGGCCGGCTCAGGCACACAACAGTTCTGGCACGGGCACTCTGCCGACGAAGGTGCAGGTGCTCCGCTTCCCGATGCTCAGGTCCTGGGTGCTCGCAGGCGACTTCGAGGGCGTCGTGAGCATCGGCATCGGACTGCACGCGAAGACCAGCGTCCGGGTCGGCGAGCTCCACCATCGCCTGTTCATCGACTTCAGATACTGATGCCCGCGGGACATGCGGCTCGGGTCGTGGTTCAGGCCGCGGCTCGGGCCATCCCGGCTTCGGCTGTCAGGGCGGCTAGCTAGACTGGGCTGCAGACCCCTCGCACGGCGTTAATCCCGCCAACTCCCCCAGGGCCGGAAGGCAGCAAGGGTACGCGGGCTCTGGCGGGTGTGCGAGGGGTCCTTCCCCCGAGGGGTTCTTCCCTTCCCTGGCGAGGATGAGGTCATGACAGCCGACGCCTCCAGTTCCGAACATGGCTCAGAACGCGGCAAGGGCCACAGCTCAGAGCACATCAGGGTCGCCGCCCCGCTCGCGCTCTACCGGCGCTATCGGCCGGCCACCTTCTCGGAACTCAAGGGCCAGGATCACGTCACTGAGCCGCTTCGCCAGGCGCTGAAAAGCGGCCGGGTCAACCACGCGTACCTGTTCAGCGGGCCCCGAGGCTGCGGCAAGACCTCGAGCGCCAGGATCCTCGCCAGGTCGCTGAACTGCGATCTCGGGCCGACCCCTGATCCGTGCGGTGAGTGTGCGTCATGCGTGGCGCTTGCACCGTCCGGTCCTGGCAGCATCGACGTGATCGAGATCGACGCGGCCTCGCACGGCGGCATCGACGATGCGCGTGACCTGCGGGAACGCGCGTTCTACTCACCTGTCTCGGCCAGATACAAGATCTACATCATCGACGAGGCCCACATGGTGACCGGCGCGGGTTTCAACGCGCTGCTCAAGCTCGTCGAAGAGCCGCCGCCGCACCTCAAGTTCGTGTTCGCGACCACAGAGCCAGAAAAGGTCATCCCTACGATCAGGTCGCGGACCCACCACTACCCGTTCCGCCTTGTCCCGCCCACGGTCCTGCGCGAGTTGCTCGAGGAGATCCTCGCGGCCGAGAAAATCGCCTTCGAGCCCTCAGTGTTGCCCGTGGTCATCCGTGCAGGCGCAGGCTCCGTGCGTGACTCGCTATCCGTCCTCGACCAGCTCATCGCGGGCGCAGACGACGACGGCCTGCGCTACGAGTCGGCGATCGCGCTGCTCGGCTACACCGATGACGCGTTGCTCGACGAGACGGCCGAGGCCTTCGCTGCAGGCGATGGGGCGCTGGTGTTCCGCGCCATCGACCACGTGGTCGAGGCCGGTCACGATCCGCGGCGCTTCGCGCTGGACCTGCTCGACCGGCTGCGCGACCTGATCGTGCTGGCCGCCGTGCCAGACGCCAGCGCGGCCGACCTGCTTGACGTGCCGGAGGATCGGCTAGACCGGATGCGCCAGCAGGCGAAGAACTTCGGCCAGGAACGACTCGTGCGCGCGGCCGAGACGGTCAGCAACGGCCTGGTCGAGATGCGCGGTGCCACCTCACCCAGGCTGCTGCTCGAGCTCATGTGCGCGCAGGTGCTGCTGCCAGCGTCGGCGCAGCAGCCATCTGGCCCGGCCACCGCTACCGCTGGCGCCGACGGCCTTGATGCTCGGGTGCAGCGGCTCGAACGTGAACTGAGCGCCGCCGTGGATCGACTGACGGCGATCTCGACCCGCGCCGACGAGAACCGGCCGGCCGTCGCCAGGCCACCGGATCGGAGCCAGCCAAGGCCGACCCCGGCACCGCAGGAGGCGCGGGTCCGTCCGCAGGAGACCCAGAGCCGGCCGGCAGAGTCCGCGCACCGGCCCGAGCGAAGCCGGTCGGCTGCGCTTGACATCTCGACCGTGCGCGACCGTTGGTCGGACGTGCTCGATGCGATCCGTGAGGTGCGCAAGGTCGCGTGGATCTTGCTCAATAGCGCGACCGTCGAGTCGGTCGAAGGCAACGTCATGACTCTCGCGTTCGCCAGGGAAGGCGACGCCAAGGGCTTCGGCAGCAGCGGCTGCGACCAGGATCTGGCTGACGTGCTCGACCGGATGTTCGGGGTCCGCCCGATAATCAGGCCGGTCGCTGCCTCGACGCAAGGTCGTGGCGCAGCGAACGACGCCAGCCAGCCGCGACGAGACCGGCCACGCGCCGAAGCCGGACGCGCTGACACACCTGGCCACGACGATGGCCCGGTCGCTGGCAGCGCCAAGCCGGCCAGCGCGCCGGCCGAGGAAACCGGGCGCGGCGCGGCCAGCTCACGGCCGGCACCGGCGCGACCGAGCAAGCCAGCCGCCGACCCGCCGGCTGACAAGGCAACACCCACCCGCACGCGCTCCAGTGCGAGTAAAGCCCGCGGCAAGGCGCCACAGCAGGATCCGACGATGCACGACGACCCGAGGCCGCTTACTGACCCGGACCAGCCAGGCCCGGCCGACGACCTCACCGGCACCGACCTGGTCATGCGCGAGCTCGGCGGCAAGGTCATCGAGGAGACCGGTGACGAGTAGGCAGCCAGCCAGGCGGCCGTTGCCGGCAGGCAAGCGGCGCCACAGGTCTGGCCGCGCCGTAGGCTCTCAATGACGCACCATCCGCGAGATATATAGGCCAGAGAGATACAGGTGAGGGCGGCATGGAACCAGGCGGGCAGCTTGACATGCAGCAACTCTTCGCTGCCGCTGCGCAGATGCAGAGCCAGATCGTCAGCGCCCAGCAGCGGCTAGCCGAGACCGAGGTCGAAGGCAGCGCAGGCGGCGGTCTGGTGAAGGTGACGTTGAACGGCCAGGGTGAGCTCGTCGACGTTTCCATCTCCGCGGGCGCGATCGACCCGAGCGACCCCGACGAGACCGCGCAGACCGTGGCCGACCTGGTGCTTGCGGCGTGTCGCGACGCCTACGACGAGCTGAGCGACCTGCAAGCGGAGATGATGGGCCCGCTGGCCGGCGGCCTCGGCGGCCTAGGAGACCTAGGCGGGGGCGGCGGGCTGCCGCCTATCCCTGGCCTGCCCGGGTTCCCTCCGGCTGGTGGCGGCCAGGCAGGACCGGGCGGCAGCGGACAGGCCGATACGGGGCCGGGCGAACTGGGACAGGGCGAGCACTGAGGTGTACGAAGGCGTAGTGCAGACCTTGATCGACGAGCTCGGGATGCTGCCTGGCGTCGGGCCGAAGGGTGCTCAGCGGATCGCGTTCCACCTGCTGACCGCCGATCCGGCGGATGTACGCAGGCTTGCCGTCACGGTGATCGAGGTCACCGAGAAGGTGAAGTTCTGCGGCACTTGCGGCAATGTCTCGGAGAACGACG
>Ga0126371_10005560_pt1 | contig 11195 bp, 7 predicted proteins | sample PanSoiMetaPlot_4_FD_110145 | JGI IMG/M metagenome (GOLD analysis project Ga0126371, IMG submission 110145) | Tropical forest soil microbial communities from Panama - MetaG Plot_4 | ecosystem: Environmental > Terrestrial > Soil > Tropical forest > Bulk soil | place: Panama | collected 2016-02-17
CGGATTGGCCCAATCATGCGCGAAGCCCATGATTCCGCCGACGCCGCCCGATATCGTCATGAGATGCCTGATGGCCTTGACGAGATCGTCCGGCGTGCCGATCGCGGCCGACGCGTTTTCACCGATGGCGGACTTCTCCAGCGCGTCGTCCACCGACCTGAACGGCTCCAGGCCCGGCCGCATCAGCGTCCCGACATTATATTCGTTGTGCCAGCGCATCAGTCCTGCGCCGGCCTCGCGATAGGCCTGTTCGCGCGTCTCGGCGATATGCCAGCTCATCAGCACGCGCCAGTCGGCGCGATTGACCGTGGTTCCATGCTTCTTCGCGGAGTCCTCCGCGAACTCCCATTGCTGGGACAGCGCCATCAAGCCCTGCGTCGAATTCGAGCCCAGCGAGAAGACGCCGATGCCATACTTGCCGGCCAGCGTCATGCCGGACGGCGAAATCATCGACGCGACGACGAAGGGCATGTCCTCCTGCAGCGGCAGGATCTGCAGCGCCGCGTCCTGCATGGTGAACCACTCGCTCTTTTCCGTGACACGCTCGCCCCGAAACAGCCGGCGGATGATCCCGATCGCCTCGTCCTGGCGGTCGCGCTGGGTCATCGGATCGATGCCGAGCGTATGCGCATCCGAGGCAAGCGCTCCGGGACCGGAACCGAAGATGGCGCGGCCTCCGGTCATGTAGTCGAGCTGCACCATGCGCTGCGCGACGTTGTAGGGATGATGATAAGGCAGCGAGATCACGCCGGTCGCGAGCTTGATGCGCTTGGTGCGTTCGCCGGCGGCGGCCAGAAACATCTCGGGCGAGGCGATCATCTCCCAGCCCGAAGAATGGTGCTCGCCGCACCAGAACTCGTCGTAGCCGAGATCGTCGAGTTGCTGCACGAAATCCAGGTCGCGCCGAAACTGCAGCATTGGATGCTCGCCGATCGGATGATGCGGGGCGAGGAAAGCTCCAAATTTGAGGCGCGCCATGACGTTTATTCTCCCGAACGGAATTTGCCGTGCTGCCCGATGCCCGAGGGCTCAAGACACAAGGCCATGTGCTGGCAAGGCTACGTGCTGGCAAAGCTACGTGCTGGCAGGCGGCAAGGCAATCGTCACGAGGCTTACGGACCTCAAGCAGAATGCTGCCATGCGCGCAGCCGATGGATGGCAGAAGGCCGGGATGTTGGCGGCACGGATCGGTCCGCAGCGGTCCAATGGTTCCCGCCGGCGGGCTTAAAAATCTGCGAGGAATGACGCCGGTTCGTTCAAGAAATCGTGGGCGATGCCGTTGAACTACCTGCAAGGTAATCGCGCCGATGACCGCAAGCTGAAATATCCGGTGCAGCGGAATAATGGGCGGGTCTCATCCCATGCATCAACTGGTTTCAGCGAATCTGGACTCCTCGCGCCGCTGGGTCGTGCTCGCGATCGTCGTGTCGGCGCAATTCATGTTCGGCGTCGATGTCTTCATCGTCAATGTCGCGCTGCCGACGATCGGGGCCGAATTGCACGCCAGTTCGGCGCAAATCGAGTCGGTGATCGCCGTCTACCTGATCGCCTATGCAACGCTGGTGGTGACCGGCGGCCGGCTCGGCGATATCCACGGCACCAAGTTCGTGTTTCTTGCCGGCGTCCTCGGCTTCACCTTGACCTCGCTGTGGTGCGGGCTGGCGCGATCCGGTCCGGAGCTGATCGCCGCGCGGCTTGCGCAAGGCGCCGCCGCCGCGCTGATGGTGCCGCAGGTGCTGGCAACGCTGCATGTTTTGTTCGCCGACCAGTCGCGCAGTCGCGCGTTCGGCATCTACGGCATTGTGCTCGGCCTTTCCGGCGCCACCGGCTTCGCGCTCGGTGGCGTGCTGGTGACGCTGGATTTTGCGGGACTCGGCTGGCGGTCGGTGTTCTTCGTCAATGTGCCGATCGGCCTTGTCATCATCGCGGCGGCGCTGCGGCTCATGCCGTCAGTGCCGCGGCGCGCCGGCACGAGGCTCGACGTTCCCGGCGCGGTCGTGCTGTTCGTCGGACTGCTGTGCCTGATCGGGCCGCTTCTGTTGGGTCATGATGCACATTGGGCGCCTTGGCTCTGGGGTGTCATGGCGGTGGGTGTCGCGATCACGGCGGCATTCCCGACGCTGGAGCGTTTCGTTGCGCGCCGTGGCGGCATGCCGCTGATCGATCTTGCGCTGCTCTCCGATCGATCCTTCATGCGTGGTCTTGGAGCGGCGTTTTTCTTCTTCTTCGCTAATCAGTCATTCTATCTCGTGATGACGCTGTTCATGCAGCGGACGCTGAAAATTCCGCCGCTTCATGCCGGCATGGTGTTCGTACCGGCGGCGCTCGCCTTCGTCGTCGCCTCCCGCAACAGTGCCGCGCGTGCCAGGCATCGCGGTACGTTGGTGCTCATTGAAGGATGTACGATCCAGATTGCGGGCCTTGCCGCGCTCGCGCTGACATCGGCCGCCATCGAATCGCCGGCCGCGTTGCTGCTTGCGCTGGTGACGACAATCTTCGGTTTCGGCCAGGGAATGGTGATGGCGCCATTGTCCGGTGCGGTGCTCTCCACCGTGAAACCGGCGAGCGCAGGCTCCGGCGCGGGCATGTATGGCACGACCGTGCAAATCGCCGGTGCCGCGGGTGTCGCCGCGGTCGGCGCCGTCTTTCTCGCGGTCGAATCCGCTGGTAATCCGCGGCACGCGTTGTTTGCATCGCTTGCCGTGTTCTCGCTATCGATAGTGAATAGTGTCGCATTTCTGACGTGGATGAGGCGCGCAACAGTCTGAGACGTTGCGCGCATGACACAAAGAATCAGATAATGTCGGTTCACCTCCTGGGGATGTGACAGCACACAGTCTTTTTATTTTGCAGTGCAGCAACTATTTCTCCATGGTGAGATTGTAAGTCTGCTGCACTGGAGCCGCCCGTGTCTCTTGCGAACAATGTCGAGTTCTTGAGGCATCTGCCGAAGCCTGGCCGCTTCGGCGGCCTGGCGGAGCTTGGGCGCAATCTGCGCCCGGATCTTCACAGCCCGCTTGCCGTGGTGAAGGGCTTTGGAAGCAACCCCGGCAATTTACGGATGTTCAGCTATGTTCCGGTGATGTTGCAGCATCCGCGCGCGCTGGTGGTGGTGCTGCATGGCTGCGGCCAGACCGCGGCCGGCTATGATGTCGGCGCCGGCTGGTCGACGCTTGCGAAGCATTACGGCTTTGCCCTGCTGATGCCGGAACAGCAGGCGTCGAACAATGCCAACGGCTGTTTCAACTGGTTCAATCCCGAGGACATCGCGCGCGAGCGTGGCGAGGCCTGCTCGATCCGGCAGATGATCGCACGCATGGCCGGCGATCACGGCATTGATCCGCATCGGATTTTCATCACCGGCCTGTCCGCAGGTGGGGCGATGACGTCGGTGATGCTCGCCAACTATCCCGAATTGTTTGCGGCGGGCGCGATCATTGCCGGCCTGCCGTTCGGCGTCGCCTCCAATATCCGCGAGGCGCTGACCGGCATGCGCGCGTCGCGCACGCGCACGGCACGCGAGCTGGGCGATCTGGTCCGCAAGGCGTCCGACCACAGGGGCAAGTGGCCGAAAATCTCGGTGTGGCACGGCAGCGCCGATCGCACCGTTTATCCCGCCAACGCCGACGAGATCGTCAAGCAATGGCTCGACGTGCATCGCCTACCGCTCGAACCGATGTCGGACGGCATCGTCGACGGCTATCCGCGACAGGTGTGGTGGGACGCGCATGGCGAAACCGTCGTCGAGTCCTACAGCATCACCGATATGGCTCATGGCACGCCGCTCGGCATCGCCGAGACCGACAAGCGCTACGGCACGCAGGGCGCGTTCATGATCGAGGCGGGCATCTCGTCCTCCTATCACATCGCGAAATTCTTCGGCCTCACGAACTGGATTCGCGAGCCCAAGCCGGCCGTGCCCGTCGCGACGCCCAAGCCGCCCAGGATGTCGGTCGCGGATTCGCCGAGCGCGAAGCTGATCCCGACCGTGTCGCCGATCCCGTCGCCGCTGCCGATCCAGTTGCCGAACATCGGCAAGGCGCTGTGGCCGGCAACGAAGCCCACGCCCGAACCGAAGCGCGAGCCCGAACCGAAGCGGGAGCCGCAAAAGAAGCGCCGCGCCGTCGACATCAGCGCCGCGCTCACGCGCGTGCTCACCGCCGCGGGCCTGATGAAGTAGCGGCGCCGGCTACGCCGCGGTTTGCGCGATCAGCTCGATCGGCGTGACCGTCACATGGCCGCCAGCGGCCTGCCGGGTCTTCTCTCTGTAGTGCTTGAAGAAGTCGCGCGACTGCAAGGTCGCAATTGCCGCGTCGTCGGCTGCGGCCGCCAGATGTAAGTAGCTCGAATCATCGCGGCTCTTCATGCAGCGATAGCTGATCTTGCCCTTCAGCTCCGGGTCGCTATCGATCGCCGCGATGAAGCGATCGATCTCGCGATGCCAGTCCTCGGTGGTGCCGTTCTTGAATTCGTATCTGATCAGGGAATATTTCATCGGACGCTCCTTCGCGCGCGCGACGAGTTCGGGATGGATCGTCATCGCGCTCTTGCCGGGGATCATCTGCCCTTTATGTGCATATGCGCAAGTATGGACAAAAATGATAGTATGGACTTTTTGCGAAGTGACGGGCATGGTGAGGGTTGAGGGAGATGACCCCTATGGCGAGAGCAAGATCGGCGCACGCTTGTCCGGTCGCGGCGTTCCAGAAGCTGATCAGCGGCAAATACAAGCTCAGGATCGTCTGGGACCTGAAAGACGGGCCACGGCGTTATGGCGAGATCAGGAGCGGGCTATTGCGCGGGCTTGACGGCAGCGCCGAAATCGCGCCGCGCGTGCTCAGCCGGGAATTAAAGGCACTGACGGAAAGCGGCCTGATCGACCGCAGGGATTACGGCGTCGTCCCGCCAAAAGTCGAATACCGCCTCACCCGCAAGGGAAAGAGCTTCGTTCCCGTCATCGCAGCGATCCGCGATTGGGGCTCGCGCTATCTCGCCGAAGCCGGCCCGGCCGAAATGGCCGCGGAGTAATTCTGGAGCGCGATGTGTTGAGGTGGAATCGTTATCGCACTCTTTCTTGAGACGCGTACTCGCAGACCCGCGCCGCAGATCAGGCCGCGTTGAGGTCTGCTGTACCCCTGATAGCAGCGCGATAGCGCACCTCACAGAGGTCCGAGTTGGGCCATGAGCGGCCATTCCAGCCCGACTAACGGTGCAATAGGCTCCGCCTGCTTGGCGGGGCGCCTCAACCTCTTCGAGCTAAACATTTGCGATTTGCGCACGGACGTTCGGTAACGCGATGCGCGAAAGTCCAAGAAACCTATGCCGTCCGCCTGATAGTCTCTTATCGGCTCAACTCACCCGCCATCCAGCGTGGCGGGCGTTCTTTTGAGTGCCGCTCAGCGACTCAAAAACGATTCAAGGATTCGTATTGGCTCTGAACGCTACCGGTGCGCCGGTGTGCAAACACTGGGTAGCACGTAACCCATGTTAAAGTTCGCTGCGGTGCGACGATACTAATAAACAGCAAATCGATTGTTTTGGAAACATTCCAGATGCGTGTCGTCGCGAGTTAGTGCATCCTTCAGATGCATCGCGGTCATGATTGGAAACCGGACATTGCCGGAAAGCGCTGTCACTCGGTGGAGCTGGGTGCAGAGGCAAGAAGGTAGCGACGGTGGGCTCGGCTTAAATGACTCTCACCGTACGACCTGCCACCGGCGGCGGGGTTTTGCTAAGCGTGAAATCGATCCCGTTGGTGCGCCACTTGCTGGCGGTGTTGGATCAGGTGGTGGTCAGCGGCACGGCCTTCGTCTCGGCGGTGCTGGTTGGCCGGTGGTGCGGTCCCAGCGAACTCGGCCGCTACAAGGTTGTGCTGTCCGCGTTGGGAACGTTGCTTGCGCTCCAAACCGCATTGATCTTGCTTCCATACGCAATCCAGCGACATCGCAAGATGCGCGCTCCGGCCGTAAACGCCGGCATTGCGCTGCTTCAGAATACGATACTTGCCGGCGCCGTTACAGCGGCGTTGGGGCTAGCCGCCGCCGTGGCGCTGGTCGCCGGCGCGGACACGAGGCTGAGCTGGCTGATGTTCGCGCTTGTGCTCGCCGCTCCATTCGCGCTGCAGCGAGAATTCAGCCGTTACTACGCATTCGCGCATCTGGATGTGGCAAAGGCCCTGATGTTGGACCTGGCTGTCGCGGCATTGCAGATTACCGCGCTGGGCTGGTTGCGGTGGACGGACAGGTTGTCCGCGTTCGGCGCCTGCGCGGCCCTTGGCGGCGCTTGCGCGCTGGCGAGCGCCGTATGGCTATACCAGGAGCGGGCGAACTTCATCCTTACAGACGGCCATCTGCGTGAAGTAACAACCGAAACCTGGACGCTCGCCCGATGGTTCTGCGCCGGGCAGATCGCGTATTCGGTCCAGTGCTATGCGAGCTACTGGCTGTTGCCGCTCCAACTTGGGATGGCGCAGACAGGCGTGTACGCGGCATGTGAAGCCGTCGCCTCGCTTGCCAATCCCTTGGTCACCGCGTTCCGGAACCTCCTCACACCGCGGTCGGTCCTTGCCTTCAAGGATGGCGGTCATGCGGGTCTGCGGCGTCAGGCAATGCGTGATGCGCTCCTGCTCGCGAGCGGTATGTCGATCTTTTGCCTCGTGATCTTCGCCAGTGGCGAAGCAATCCTGCGTCTCCTCTTTCACACCGAATCTACCGGAGCGGGGCATGTGGTTACCGTGCTCGCCGTTGCGATGATGGCTTCGGCGGTGGGGTCCCCCGCTTCCTACGCCCTGGCGGGTATGGAACGTCCGCGCGCGACCGCGGGGGCGACTTCGCTCGGGGCTGTCGTAACGGTGATCACGCTGTGCATCCTTTCCAGCCGATGGGGTCTGCCGGGCGCAGCCTACGGTTTTTTGGCTGGGAGCGTCGTCGCGTCGGTCGCGCGCTGGGCGGCATTCCTCACCGTGTTTGCCAAATCTGCCGCGCATCGCGATCAGAGAGCCGGAATGTCTCATGCATGATCTCCGCGCAAACGCGTTTCGCGTTTGTCGCGAGGGAAAACCGGTCTCCACCTTTTCGGATCATGCTCTCTTTTAGTTTGAGCATGATCTCCGCGGAAACGCGTTCGCGTTTATTTCGCTCAAGAGAAAGTCGGTTTCCACTTTGCGCTAACGCGGCCCGCCCTGATCATCCTCTACAATTCGCCGGTGATGAAGGGATTGGTCCGCCGTTCGTGGCCGATGGTCGATCCCGCACCGTGGCCGCAGATGAAGCCGACATCGTCGCCGAGCGGCAGCAGCTTTTCGGTGATCGACCTGATCAGGGTCTCGTGATTGCCGCCGGGAAGATCGGTGCGGCCGACCGAGCCGTTGAACAGGACGTCGCCGACATGGGCGAAGCGCATCTCCTTGTTGAAGAACACGACGCTGCCTGGCGAGTGTCCGGGACAGTGCAGTATGTCGAAAGTCAATTCGCCGATCGCGACCTGGTCGCCCTCATCGAGCCAGCGATCGGGGGCGAAATCCCGCACGCCGGTGATGCCAAATCGCGCGCCGCTCATCACGACATTGTCGAGCAGATATTTGTCGCTCCGGTGCGGTCCTTCGATCGGCACCTTGAGAGCGTCGCGCAAGTCCGCCGCGCCGCCGACATGGTCGATATGGCCATGCGTCAGCCAGATTTTCTCGACCGTCACGCCGGTCTGCTTGATCGCTGCTTGAATCCTCGGCACATCGCCGCCGGGATCGATGACGACCGCCTTCTTAGTGGCCTCGCACCAGATGAGGGTGCAGTTCTGTTCGAACGGCGTCACCGGCACGATGATCGCGCCGGCCTTCGCCTTGCTCTCGGTCTTGGTCTCGGTTTTCTCGGTCATGGCGCCCAGCATGCCGATTTTTGCCGGCCCGCCAAGCCAAAGTTTCGTGCTTTTCGGCGGGAATAGCCATTTCCCCAAGCGCCCCCAGCGCGCACCCATGCGCGTCCCAACGCGCGCGCTGTCACAGCGGCGCCGCGATCGGACCGGACCCTTTACCGGACCTTTGGCGCAAGTTCCGCGTTGCCTCGCAACGCGATCTCGGCGGAAGCGGCTTTCAGAGCGATGATTGACAATTCGATTTGGTGGCGAAACGGAATTTTCTATCAGATCTATCCGCGCTCGTTCCAGGACAGTGATGGCGACGGCGTCGGCGATCTCGCGGGCGTGATCCGAAGGCTGCCCTATCTCTCCGCGCTCGGGATCGATGCGGTCTGGCTGTCGCCGATCTTTCCCTCGCCAATGGCCGATTTCGGCTATGACATTTCCGACTACACCGGCATAGATCCCCTGTTCGGCACGATGGAAGAGTTCGACACGCTCTTGAGCGCGGCGCATGAGCGCGGCCTGAGGGTGATCCTAGATCTCGTGCCGAACCACACGTCCGATCAGCATCCATGGTTCATCGAGGCGCGAAGCTCGCGCGACAATCCGAAACGCGACTGGTATATCTGGCGCGATGCGAAGGCGGACGGCGGGGCGCCGAACAACTGGCTGTCGGAGTTCGGCGGCAGCGCCTGGGCCTATGACGAGACAACGGGACAATATTACTACCACGCCTTTCTCGCGGCGCAGCCCGACCTGAATTGGCGCAATCCGCAGGTGCGTCGGGCCATCTATGATGTGATGCGGTTCTGGCTGCGTAGGGGTGTCGACGGCTTCCGCGTCGATGTGATCTGGCACCTGATCAAGGATGCGGAGTTCCGCGACAATCCGCCGAACCCGCATTTCCATGAGAGCCGTCCTCCGCACGAGAAGATTCTGACGCAATACTCGACGGATCAGCCGGAAGTGCACGACGTGATCGCCGAGATGCGGCAGGTCACGGACGAATTCGACGACCGCGTGCTGATCGGGGAAATTTATCTGCCGCTGCATCGGCTGGTGGCCTATTACGGCAACGATCTGTCCGGCGCGCAGATGCCGTTCAATTTCGCGCTGCTGTCGACGTTGTGGAGCGCGCGCTCGATCGAAACGATCATCGCCGATTACGAGAAGGCGCTGCCGCCGGGCGCGTGGCCGAACTGGGTGCTTGGCAATCATGACCGCCCGCGAGTCGCGAGCAGGGTCGGGCGCGAGCAGGCCCGCGTCGCGGCGATGCTGCTGCTGACGCTGCGCGGGACGCCGACGCTCTATTATGGCGACGAGATCGGCATGCGCCAGGTCGCGATCGCGGCGGACGCGGTACGCGATCCCTTCGAGAAGAACGTTCCCGGACTGGGCGTCGGCCGCGACGGCTGCCGCACGCCGATGCAATGGGACGCGACGCCTCACGGTGGATTTTCCGACGTCGAGCTCTGGCTGCCGCTCGCCGACGACTTCGCCCATGAGAATGTCGTCAATCTCGATGCGGATGCGCAATCGATCCTCAATCTCTACAAGGCGCTGATCGCGCTTCGCAAGCAGGAGCCGGCGCTGGTCTCGGGCGGCTATATGCCGATCGCGGCGGAGGGCGATCTGCTTCTATACCGGCGGCAGAGGGGGGACGCCGCCTTCGTCGTTGCACTCAATCTCGGCACGGAGCCCGTGTCGATCGCATCCGAGATGATCGGTCTCGATGGCGAGATCCTGCTGTCGACCCACATGGACCGCGTGCTCGAAGCGATCCACGGCACGCTCGATCTGCGCGGCAATGAGGGCGTCGTCATCGGGGCGGCGCAGTCATAGCTTTCACATCGTCCTTGCGAACGCAGCGACCGGCTTGAAAGCGTAGGGTGGGCAAAGGCGCATCGCGCCGTGCCCACCGATCCGAGTCGCGAATGGTGGGCACGCGGAGCCTGTCATCGGGCGCGCATTCGCGCGACCCGGTGGCTTTGCCCACCCTACGCGGCGAAAGTGATGCTTTCGCAGGAACGACGTGTGGAGAGAGTCCTCACGATCCGCGCCGACTCACGCCGGATGCCCTGCTTTGCCGGTCGTAACCTCATCAATGTCGCTGCGCTTGAGCAGGTAATCGAGGCCGCCGACCCGGTACCAACGATAGCCATAGGGCTCGAGCACCAGCCTGTGGCGCCCGCGTTCGTCGGCGCGGCTGTGGTCTTCCGCCAGCAGATTGATCAGGAGCTTGCCGGCATCGCCGGGAAGGCCGGCGGAAAACGCGATCTCGCGCGGCGTCTCGTCGAGATTATGCACAAACAGCACCGAGTTGTTGCGCCAGTCGTAGCGGATGATCAGCACCGCCGGATCGCGCGTCGCAATCACCCGAAAATCGCCCCAGCCGACCTCAGGGACTTCCTTGCGCATCCGGATGATGCGCTCGGTCCAGTTCAGCATCGAGTTGGGATCGCGGCGCTGCTTGGCGACATTGACGTGCTCGTAGCCGTAGGGACCCTGGTCGATCACGGGCGAGCAGGGCCGGTCGCTTTCGGTGAACCCGGCCTGCGGCTCGGTCGACCATTGCATCGGCGTGCGGGCGCAGTTGCGCTCCGGCAGCGCAAGATTGTCGCCCATGCCGATCTCGTCGCCATAGCGGATGACCGGCGTTCCCGGCAGCGTGCACATCAGGCTGTAGCCGAGTTCGAGCCGCCTGCGATCGCCACCCATCATCGGTGCAAAACGCCGACGGATGCCGCGATCGTAAAGCTGCATGGTCTTGTCGGGCCCGAAATTCTTGAACACGACGTTGCGCTGCGCAGCCGTCAGCCGGCCGAGATCGAGCTCGTCATGATTGCGCAGAAACAGGCCCCATTGCGCGGTGGCGGGCCGCGGCCTGGTGTCTTTCAAGGCCTTGGCGAGCGGCCGGGAGTCGCCGGATGCGAGCGCGTAGAACAAATGCTGGTTGACATGGAAATTGAACATCATGTGCATGCGGTCGCCGTCTTCGCCGAAATAATCCATGTCGGTTTGCGGCAGCACATTCGCCTCCGCAAGGATGATGGCATCGCCCTTGCGCCATTGCAGGAATTCGCGGAAGGCCCGCAGCATGTCATATTGTTCGACGGGCTTCTTCACCTTGGCGCCCTTGGTCGCGATCACGAAGGGGACGGCATCCATACGGAAGCCGGAGACGCCGAGCTGGATCCAGAAGCCCATGATCTTCAGGATCTCCGCCTGCACCTGCGGGTTCGACGTATTGAGATCGGGCTGGAAATCGTAGAAGCGGTGGAAGTACCAGGCGCGGGCATCCTTGTCGTGGGTCCAGGTCGATTTCTGCACGCCTGGAAACA
>Ga0126371_10005561_pt1 | contig 11192 bp, 10 predicted proteins | sample PanSoiMetaPlot_4_FD_110145 | JGI IMG/M metagenome (GOLD analysis project Ga0126371, IMG submission 110145) | Tropical forest soil microbial communities from Panama - MetaG Plot_4 | ecosystem: Environmental > Terrestrial > Soil > Tropical forest > Bulk soil | place: Panama | collected 2016-02-17
CACTGCGCGAAATTAGCAGGGAAGGGCGCAGCCTCTTGTCGTGAGGGTTTTTCGATTCGCACACCGCGCAATGGCATCCCAGCGTAGGCACGCCCATCGACGTCCCCGACCCCAGCACCCTCACCCGCAATTTTTCCCCTTTCCCCGTTCCCATGTTCTTATTGTATCCATCTTGCTTCCCTGTAGCTGCCGCGCCTTAGCCCGGCGAGTCGCCAGTAGCACAGGCTTCACCCGGTGAACACCGTGAGCCACAAGGACGGCCTCTTACGTCTTGCCACAAATTCTCCGTGTCCTTTGGGGCTCCTCTGCGGTAATCTTTTTTTCTTTCTTCCTCAAGCAACAAAAAAACGGCGCGAACCGAAATCCGCGCCGCCAAACCTCTTCCCGATCACTGAACCCCGATTACTGATTACTTTTTGCCTTTCATCGCACCCTGCACCTGCGCCATCTGCGCCGCCATGGCCTTGTTAATCTCCAGGTACGTCATCTTCAATTTCCCCAGCAAATCCAGGATCATGGAATCCTCTTCGGGAGCCAGGTTGCCTTTGGTCTTCGTGTGCAGCGCGTCCAGCATGTCAATCAACTCCCGCGCCGCCTCCGGATCGATCACCGGCTCGCCCGTCCGCGGGTCCGCGTACGCTCCCAGCACCATCGCCGCGTTGCTTCCGATCATGCGCACCAGATTTTCAAACGCCTGCAGCTTCTTCGGCGTTTCCGCGCCTGGCGCCGCAGCCTTCTCAGCCGCTGCCTGCGCCACTTTTTCCTTTACCTCTTCGCGTTTCGCCTCGCGTTCCTGTTCTTCCACCACTTCCTTGCGGATCTCGCCCTCCGCCGTGAACGGCCGCCGGTCAATGACCTTGAATTCCTCGTCTTTATGTTCAGACACGGTTTGCTACCCCTTTAGCCAAAATCTGCGCATCCAGTTTAGCACGGGAAGGGAAGTTGCGTTTCCTACCAGCTCGCCGACCCCCGCTCCTTCCTCCCCTCGTTCACTAGGTGCCCGGAGTACGAGCGATCGTGTTCGTGTCTTGTAATTTCCTATTTTCGCCTTTGTTTGGATCCCTACTAGTCACCGATCAACAGTCACCAGTTTGACTCCGCCTCCCGCAAACCGTAAATTGTTTTCAGGAAAACCCTCGCATGCCTGGTCGAAAACTCAAGCGCCCTCACAAAAAATTATCCCGGAAGCCATCCCGCACGAAAAAATCTCCTCAGAGTAAAAATGCCGGCCCGCCTTTCGCCAAGCTCGCCGCCGTCATGGCCCGCCTCCGCGGCCCCGGCGGCTGTCCCTGGGACCGCGAGCAGACCCACTCCACCCTCCGCACTTATCTCATCGAAGAGGCCTACGAAGTCCTTGACGCCCTCGATTCCCACGACGACGGCAAATTCGCCGAAGAACTCGGCGATCTCCTCCTCCAGGTCCTCTTCCACGCGCAAATTGCTGCCGAAGAGCGCCGCTTTACCATTCTCGATGTTATCCGCGAAATCCACGACAAGATGATTCGCCGCCATCCCCATGTTTTCCGCAACGTCAACGCCAAAACCTCCGCTGACGTCCTCCGCAACTGGGAAATCCTCAAGAAGCAGGAACGCGCCGCCAAGCAAGGTTCCTCTTCCTTTACCTCCTCCAGTTCATCAACCTCCTCGACCTCCTATCTCGACGGTGTTCCCCACGCGCTTCCCGCTCTCCTTGAAGGTTTTCAGCTTACCCGCAAAGCTGCGCGTATCGGATTCGATTGGGACAACGTCGAAGGCATTTTTGACAAGCTGCACGAGGAGTCGAGCGAACTCCGAGAAGTCCTCCACAAAAAGGAATCCGCAGAACGCATCGAAGGCGAACTCGGCGACATCCTCTTCGTCGCCGTCAATCTCGCGCGCTTTCTCCACGTCGACCCCGAGCTAGCGCTGAAAAAAGCCAACGCCAAATTCACCAGCCGCTTCCACGAAATGGAACGCATCACCCGCGAGCAGGGAACCACCCTCGCCGAAGTCCCCCGCCCCCAGCTAGAATCCCTCTGGGAGCAATCTAAGCGCAACGAACCCACGCCTCCCGCCAAGCTGGCGGCTCCCAAGGCTCACGCAAAATGAGCTGGCAATCCTTCTCCGTGAACTCTGTGTTCTTGCTCTGTGCTCCTCGTGCTAAAGCCTTTCCCCTCTCTTTTCTCGCCACTTGCCACTCGCCACTCGCCACTTTTTTCGCCAATCACCGCCCCCAATGAACAACGAGATCCAAATCCGCAAATGCACCTCTCTCGACGACTTTCACCGCTGCGTCGAACTCCAAAAAGCCGTCTGGAACGAATCCGATCTCGAAACCGAGCCCTATGTGGCCTTCGTCGTCGCCAACCAGACCGGCGGGCAGGTCCTCGGCGCTTTCGACGGCGACACCATGATCGGCTTCACCATGGCCGTCGTCGGCGTCCGCAACAAAACTCCCTATCTCCACTCTCATATGACCGGCGTCCTTCCCGAATACCGAGACCGCAAGGTTGGCCGCGCCCTGAAACTCTTCCAGCGTGAGGAAGCCCTTTCCCGCGACATCCGCCTCATCGAATGGACCTTCGATCCGCTCGAAGTTCGCAACGCACACTTCAATCTCAATCGCCTCGGCGCCATCGTGCGCACCTATATTCCGAATTTCTACGGCATCACCTCCAGCCCGCTGCACCGAAACCTGCCCACCGACCGCCTCCTCGCCGAGTGGCATCTCGACTCCAAGCGCGTCATCGCCGCCATTAGCGACCTTGCCCCCGAGCCCTCCGCCACCCCCGCCGTCATCCACGTCCCCAAAGTCAACTCCGCCTTGCCCGCAACAGCAGAGCTGCAATCTCGTGTCCGCTCGGAATTCCAATATTGGCTCTGGAAAAATCACGCCGCCACCTCTGTCCGCTTCACCCCCTCCGGCGCCGACTATCTCCTCCATCCCTGGTCCGACTTCTAGCTTCCCGAGTAGCACAGGCTTCAGCCTGTGTTCTTCTTTGGCGTTCTCCGCGCTCCTCTGCGAACTCGGCGTTAGTCTTTTACTTCTTCTATTCACTAGCCACGGGCCACTCTTCCACCCGTCACTGTCAGCAATCACCAGTCACTCTCCTCCACTTGTTTTTTTTCCCCTTCTACGGAACCATAGAACACGCGTCCTGGCGACTCTCGAGGAGTTCGTTCGACCTCTCCATGCAAATCCGCAACCTGACCCTTCGCGAAATCCATCTCAAGCTTATCGCTCCCTTTGAAACCTCCATGGATCGCATCACGGAGCGCCGTATCCTTCTCGCGGAACTCAATATCGACGGCACTATCGGCTGGGGCGAATGCACCGCCGGCGAAAATCCCTTTTACTCACCCGAAGACACCGACACCGCCTGGCACGTCATCACCAAATATCTCTGGCCCATGCTGAAAGGGAAGAGCATCCATTGCGCCGCCGAAGTCTGGCCGCTGCTCGAACAAGTTCGCGGCCACACTATGGCCAAGGCCGCGGTGGAAACCGCGGCGTGGGACGCCGAAGCCAAACTCAAGAAAATTCCGCTTTGGAAATTACTCGGCGGGACGCGCGAAGAGATTCCTTGTGGTGTCTCCATCGGCATCAAGGACACCCTCGAAGAACTCGCCACCACGGTGAAAAAAGAACTCGACGCCGGCTACCAGCGAATCAAAGTTAAAATCAAACCCGGCAAGGACCTTGCTCTGGTCCAGCACGTCCGCAATCTTTACCCGCACATCAAACTGTCCGTCGACGCCAACTCCGCCTACCGCGCCGAAGATCTTTCGCTCCTGCAGCAACTCGACGCCTTCTATCTCATGATGATCGAGCAGCCCCTGGGCTGGGACGATCTCTACGGCCACGTGCCCATCCAGAAAAATCTAAAGACGCCGATTTGCCTCGACGAATGCGTCCATACCTACGAACAAGCCGAAGCCGCCATCTCCCTCGGCGCCTGCAAAATCATCAACATCAAGCTCGGCCGCGTCGGCGGCCATCTGCAGGCCAAGCGCATCCACGATCTCTGCGAACGCAACGCCATCCCCGTCTGGTGTGGCGGTATGCTCGAATCCGGCATCGGCCGCGCCCACAACATCGCCATGTCCACGCTGTCCAACTTTTCCTTGCCCGGCGACGTTTCCGCCAGCGCCCGTTACTGGCACGAAGACATCATCAAGCCCGAAGTCATCGTCACGCCCTCCGGCACCATCAAGGTCCCCGCCGCCCCGGGCATCGGCGTCGAACCCCGCTCCACGCGCATCGACTCCCTCACCATGCGCCGCCTCCACCTCACTTAAGCGTTGGGCACAAACTTGGGTGCCGCACCCTGCGGTTTTCGGGGTGCGGATTTTGCCTTCCATCCTTTCCGCTTCCTCTGTGCTCTTTCTCAGTGCTCTCTGTGTTCCATCTTTTCTCTTCTCTTCCTATTTTCTATTTTTCAATTTCTATTTTCGCCTTTGTCACCGAATCACCCGTGACCCACTCTTGCGTATAATGAATCCCATGCTTTTCGCCCACCCACTCCCGTGCGCATAACTCCCTCCGACGGCCATCGTCCCTCCAACTCCGTCCTCTATTTTTCGATCACCATCATCATGTTCGTCTGGAGCCTCAACTATCTCGCCGTCAAATACGCTCTTCGTTATTTGCAACCCCTCACGCTGGCCTCTTTCCGCGTTGTCGCCGCTGCGGCCTTCATGCTCCTTTTTTATCCCGTCGCCGCGCGACTCTCCGCCTTCCGCAGCGACCTCCTCGCGCACAAACAAAGGCACACCGCGCACGACCTTTTCACCTTCGCGTATCTCGGCTTCTTTTGCGTCACTTTGAATCAGATGTGCTTTACGGTTGGCTTGCGCTACACCAGCGTGGCCCACTCTTCGATCATCCTGGGCATGGGCCCGATTTATGCCCTCATCCTCGCCGTTCTCTTCCGCCTCGAACAACTCACTTGGGGCAAGACCCTCGGCATGGCCGTCTCGTTCTCGGGCGTAGCCATACTCGCCTCCGCCTCCGGCGGCGTCTCCCGCCACTCGCCCACGCTTCTCGGCGACGCCATCACCCTTTGCGGCTCTCTGGCCTTCGCGTTTTATGCTGTCCTCGGCAAACGCGTGGCAGGAAACTACGACGCCCTGACCATGACCACATGGAACTACCTCTTCGGCGGCCTCATTGTTGTTCCTATAGCCATCCACCAGGCCATCGCGCTCGGCCCGCCCGCCAGCTGGCTCGTCATCCCCTGGCAGGCCTGGGCCTGTTTCGCCTTCACCGCCATCTTCAGCTCCACGCTCGCCTATCTCTTCTACTTCTGGCTCCTCCGCTACCTGCAAGCCTCGCAGCTCAGCGCCTTCACCTATTTCCTGCCTGTCGCCGCCACGCTGCTCGGCATCCTCTTCCTCGGCGAACGCGGCTCCTGGGGCGAACTCCTCGGCGCCGCCCTCGCCTTAGTCGGCCTCTCCCTAACCGAATCCACTCGCGCCTCCTGATGTTCTCTCCTTCTCCCGATGGCGCAGTAGGACCTTCGTGCGATTCTCACTTCTTACTCACCGTGCCCATCCCGATATCCGTGCAACCCGGCTTGTCCACGCAAACTCCGAGTTCAGTCAATCAAACCGCGCCGAATCACCAATTTAAGCCCCAGACCTACGCATTCTCTTTAATCTTCTGCACCTTGATCACGGTGCGCTCCGCCGAGGGATGCAGCACGATTCCTTTTACGCCAATGCGCAAATTCTCCAGCTTCTGGAACTTTCCGCCGTCTCCTTCCAGTTCCACCGCTGACAGCGATTTCCCATCGATCACCACCGGGGCGGGCATGTGCAGTTCCCAACCAGTCGTGGTTACTCCCACCAGCGACACCTTCACGAGAATGCCCGTCAACTCCACCACCTCGCCCTTGTCTTCCGCCGCCACTGCCGGCGCGTTTGTCCACATCCCCGCGCACAACGTCACCATCGCTACCACCATGCCAATGGCCATCAGCCTCTTCATTCTGTCCTCCGTCGTATTTCGCACCACCCCGGGTCTCGAGGATTCTACTCCACACCTTTCCCTACCTACAGGCTTTTCTTCTCCGCGTCCTCTGCCTCCCTTCGGTGGTGTCTGCGTAAAAGCTTTTTCTTCCTTCGTACTGATTCCTGATTACCCTTCCGCGACTATGCTAACGTACCGTGTCTGCTTTCGATCGGAGGGCAACCGTGCCCGCAATCCCGCAACGCAACGGCGGTCCCAGCGCGCGCATCGCCGTCATCCCTGGCGATGGCATCGGCAAGGAAGTCACGCCCGTCGCCGTGAAATGTATCCAGGCCGTCGCCGCCAGGCGCAATCGCCCGCTAGAGTTCGTCCACTTCGACTGGGGCGCCGACAAATTTCTCCGCGAAAACGTCACCCTCCCCCCCGGCGCCGTCGAAATGCTTCGCGACGAATTCGACGCCATTCTCTTCGGCGCGCTCGGCGATCCTCGCGTGCCCTCCAACCAGCACGCCGCGGACATTCTCCTCGGTCTCCGCTTCAAGCTCGATCTCTTCGTCAACGCCCGCCCCACCGAACTCCTCCATGCGCGTTACACGCCTCTTCGTGACATCACCTGCAACGACATCCGCTTGATGGTCTTCCGCGAAAACACGGAAGGCCTTTACGTCGGCGTCGGCGGCTTCTACAAGAAAGATACGCCCGATGAAATTGCCGTCGAACAAGACGTCAACTCCCGCAAGGGCGTCGAACGCATCATCCGCCACGCATTCGAATACTGCCGCACCCACAAGCGCAAGCGCCTGTGCATGTCCGACAAGTCCAACGCCATGACCCACGCCGGCAATCTCTGGCAGCGCGTCTTCAAAGCCGTGCGCGCCGAATATCCCGAGGTCGAATCGCGCCACCTCTTCATCGACACGCTGGCCATGGAACTCGTCCGCGATCCCCGCCAGTTCGATGTCATCGTCACCAACAATCTTTTTGGCGACATCATCAGCGACCTTGCCGCGCAACTTGCCGGTGGCCTCGGGCTCGCTCCCTCTGCCAACATCCACCCCGGGCGCACCTCGCTCTTCGAGCCGGTCCACGGCTCCGCCCCCAACATCGCCGGGAAGGGAATTGCCAACCCCTTCGGCGCAGTTCTTACCTCCGGCTTGCTAATGGAATTTCTCGGCTGTAATGAAGAAGCCGCAGCGCTCAAGCAATCCGTGAAATCTGCCCTCAACGACAACATCGCCACGACCGACCTGGGCGGCTCTCACAACACGCAACAAGTTTCCGACTATCTCCTCAACCAGATCGCCAAACATTCTTGATTCGGTTGTCGATTGTTTCCGCAATCTCGGGTGAAGGCGCCGGAGGCGCGACAGAATGTAGCCCTAGGGCGGAAAGCCCCGGGCTTCGCTCGAGGAAACGCGCAAGTCCCGCGGGGGCGGCACATTTTTGTCGCAAAGAAGCAGAACTTCACGCCTGCAACCTTCAAGTAAAACTTGAAGGTTCTCGGACTGCTGCTCCCGCACTCCAAGATGTCAGCGCGCCGACATCTCAAGTAAAACTTGAAGGTTTGGTTCTCTCTTCTTCTGAGCTTTCCCTGTGCATTTCGCTGTAAGATTCTCCCCATGCTCATCCAATCCGCCATGAACGGCTCCCGTACTCGCGCCGAAAATCCCGCCGTTCCCATCTCTCCCGCCGAACTCGCCGCTTCCGCTAAGGCTGCGGTCGCCGCCGGCGCGCACGAATTGCACTTCCACGTGCGCGCCGCCGATGGGCGCGAATCTGTCGCGGCACCTGACGGCGCTGCCGCCGTCACCGCCGTGCGTGCCGCTGCCGCCGGAATCCGCTTCGGTGTTAGCACCGGCTGGTGGATTGTTCGCGACACCGCCGCGCGCCACGCCGCCATCTCCGAATGGAAAGTTTTCCCGGACTACGCCTCGGTGAATTTCAATGAAGAAGGAGCGGTCGAGCTCGCGAAGCTGCTCCTCTCTCTTGGCGTCGGCATCGAGGCGGGCTTCTCTGGCCTCGCCGGCACGCAAGAGTTTCTCGCCTCCGGCCTTGCCCCGCGTTGCCTGCGCCTCCTTCTTGAGCCCTTCGAGCCAGACGTTCGATCCGCGCTGCAAAACGTCGCCGCCATCGAAGCCGCGCTCGATCGCGGCGGAGTAAAACTCCCGCGCCTCCTCCACGGATGCAATCAAACCGCGTGGCCGGTGCTCGACTTCGCGGTCTCTCACGGCTACGACACGCGTGTCGGCTTCGAAGACGTTCTCACGCTCCGTGATGGCTCTCCCGCGCCCTCCAACGCCGCGCTCGTCGCCGAAGTCCTTGGCAACTTGTAAAGTCAAGTTGCGATCATTTCTTCCTTCACATTTGCACGTAAATTCTTTCTTTTCCGGTTCTTTGCCCTTGTGAAATCTGTCCGTCAGGTCTTCACCTGGATCGCGTGAAAAAAGCCATTCGATACTCTTCGAGGGACGCAACTCCGCCTGCGACCCGAATCCATTTGTTCCCTGGAGGATCCATGTCAGCCGTTGTAGCAGCCATTCCCGCCAGCGAGCAGCCGAGGCGCTCTATCCGTTCGCGCTTCGCGAAGCTGTTGGGAGTGACGCTGGTTGCGTTCACTTTCCTGACCTTCGCTTCTCCAAACATCGTCCGTGATAATCATCCAGCCTCGTCCGTTCCGTTCATGACCATCACTGCGGACTCACAGTCCACCGGCGAACTCACAGGTAAAGTCACCTACGAAGGCACGCCAAAGAAATTCAAGCCCATTGATATGTCCGCGGAGCCCAACTGCAAGAAGTTCTATGACACGCCGCCGCTTCCCGAAGCCAGTATCACCGGCCCGGGGAACGCGCTGCAGAACGTCATCGTGTATATCTCCGAAGGCGCGCCGGACGAGAAGCCCGCCACTGGCCCCGTCGTTCAGATCAACCAGCGCGGGTGCCGCTATGCGCCCCACGTGGTTATCGCCGACGCCGGCCAGGAGATCTGGGTGAAAAACGACGACAGCGTCACGCATTCGATCCATCCGCTCGCGCGCAGCAACGCGGAGTGGAATCGCTCGCAGCCTCCCGGCGCTCCGCCGGTCGTGATCCGCTACGAGCAGCCGGAGTTCATCCGCGTGAAGTGCGAACTCCATCCCTGGATGCGCGGTGTGCTCGCCGTTTTCAAAAACTCGCACCACGCGGTCACAGACGCGAACGGCGGCTTCACCCTGCCCGACCTGCCGCCGGGAAAATACACGGTGACTGTCTGGCACGAAACATACGGCACGCAGTCGAAGCAAATTGTGATCACCGCGGGCGAAACGCAAACGCAGAACTTCGTTTTCAAGGTAGCGCCTTACTAACAAGCCGTTAGCCATTAGCCGTCAGCGACGGTCCGAAAGTCTTAAGCCTCCAGCCCCGGAGGCGCGACACAACCTGCGGCTCCAAAAGCTCACAGTTCACTTCGGCAAACCGTGAAGGAAAACTTTAAAGGTCAGCGCGCCGGCGGCGTAAAGCCGCCCCTAGCTGATCTCTGCTTGGAATTTTCTGCGCGCTCTGCGCTTCTCCATGATCTCCGCGTAAACTCTTCGTCTTCAACCTTTCCGCACCATCAGCGCAATAAACACTCCCATCAAAAATCCGCCGATGTGCGCCCACCACGCTACTCCGCCTGCCCCAGCCATCCCCAACCCGCCAACCCCCGCCAGGAATTGCAGCACAAACCAGTAGCCCAAAATCAGAAACGCCGGCACCGGAATCAGAAAGATAAAGAAGAATGTCAGAATCCGGTGCGTCGGAAAATACACCGCATACGCCCCCATCACCCCGCTGATCGCGCCGCTCGCCCCCAGCGCAGGAATCGACGAATGCAGATTGAACAGCACGTGAACCAGTCCCGACCCGATCCCGCAGAAAATGTAGAACACCAGATAGCCGAAGTGCCCGAAGACGTCCTCGATGTTGTCTCCGAAAATATAGAGGAACAGCATATTCCCCAGCAGGTGCATCCACCCGCCATGAAGAAACATGCTGGTGAAGAGCGGTTCGAGCGCGAGGCTGGCAGACACGTGCCCGGCCACAAACGCCGGAATGCGTGCCGGCACCGTGGCATTTGCCAACACAAAAACCTGGAACGCACGCGGCGGGAGGGTTAGTTGGTAGAGGAACACCAGCACATTTGCGACGATCAATAGGATGTTGACGAAAGGGAAGCTCTTGGTCGGATTAATATCCTTCAGCGGAATCATGGATTCGCCAGCATAGCAGACTTGCCTATTTGAAGGCGGCCTAGGCAAACGAAACACAGTCTTGACTTTTAGAGGGCATTCTTGCTCGGGATGAGGTTCTGGCAAAACCTTCAAGTTTTACTTTAAATGTCGGCGCGCCGACATTTCTCGAGGACGCGCACCTCTTGCTTGGGTACGGGACGGTCGTTGGAACGACTCTTCATTAACGTGACCGCGGCGCTTTGCACGGGCAGCGGCTTCTATCGATACTCTTCGCAAAACCGCGGCGCGTCGGGGCCCTCGAGCATGCAGCTTCGCCGGATCTCTTCGGTAATCACCCGGCACGAATTGTCGGCGTCGCACGCCGCGCGCGTCCCGGGCGCCACGCGTCGGCACTGTTCCACCAACTCGTGGGCGCGATCCTCGCCGATGGCACTGCGGCAGGCCCGCCCGCGATGCTCGCGGCCGCTGCGTCCCCGGACCACAAAATCCGCGCGGCAACCGTGATCCACCCAAATGCCGCGGTCATCGGCGCCCCAGGAATATCCCTCTTGGCAGGCTGCGTCGCTGCGCTGCTTGGCCAGTTGTGCGCCGCTGCGCGTGTCTACTGCGCAGTAATTCCTCCGGCCGTCGTCGGAGGCGCAGTAGAGCGATTGCCCTGGGCCGCCAACTGGCTCGCCGTATTCCGGTCGCTCGTTAGGCTGCACGACAAAGTCTCCGCGGCAGCCTTTGTCCACCCAGACGCCGCGCTCGTCGAAACCCCACGAATAGCCTTCGGCGCAATCCGCCTGGCTCCGCTGGCGTAGCAGGTCAACGTCACCCCGCGTATCCGCCTGGCAATAGTGCAGCCCCCCGTCATCGGACGAGCAGTGCACCACGGTGTTGCCGCCCCAGTTTCCGGCGGGCACCGCAACCTGAACGACGAAGTCCGCGCGGCAGCCATGATCCACCCAAATCCCGCGGCCGTCGTAGCCCCACGAATAGCCTTCCTGGCATCCCGCGCCGCTGCGCTGCTTCACGAGCGCCACGCCG
>Ga0126371_10005562_pt1 | contig 11192 bp, 7 predicted proteins | sample PanSoiMetaPlot_4_FD_110145 | JGI IMG/M metagenome (GOLD analysis project Ga0126371, IMG submission 110145) | Tropical forest soil microbial communities from Panama - MetaG Plot_4 | ecosystem: Environmental > Terrestrial > Soil > Tropical forest > Bulk soil | place: Panama | collected 2016-02-17
CATATCATGCCTTGCGAGGCTAGTCGGTCGAGATTCGGTGTCTTGCCCGACATCATGCCCCGGTGATACGCACCGATGTTGAACCAGCCGACATCGTCTCCCATGATGAAAAGTATGTTCGGCTGCCGCTGCTGCTGCGCGGCTGATGGCGAGCTCGCCACCAACGCGGAAGCGAACATCAGGCCGAGGTAGACATTCCTCATCACACTCATGGTTTTCCTCAGCATTGCTGCCCGCATCGGACCGGCAGCCAGCGCCCAACGGCGAGCGCGTTCGACCTCCTCAAAAATTTAACATTGACCAAGCGTGCGGCTCGGCCGGACACAAAATCTCAATTGAGCTTTGGGGATGTCAACGCTGCCGCCTGCTTCGCTTTCGCCGTTCCAGCAGGCACCGCCGAGCTGAACGGACGAACAGCACTCGTTGTGCCCTCTCATCATTCATCAGTCCTTTCTGTCTCGAACGATACAGCGAAATCCGACATGGCTGGCCGAAGTGTCGATCGGTTGAGCGTGGCGCGCTGCTGGGCGATAACGGCGACAGTAGTTCGGTGCGCAAAGATGCGATCCACCCTTAATCACCTTGCGCGGAATTTTTATATGAGGCATGCACGGATCGTAGCTTTCCTCTTCGCACCCGCCTCTCGGGCTCTTGGGAATGCAGCACGCCTTCTGCATATCACCTTCGTGCGTCGCGGAGTACCAGTCGGTGGTCCATTCCCACACATTGCCAATCATGTCGTGAATGCCGTATCCGTTTGGCGGGAACGCATTCACCGGCGACGTACGCTCATAGCCATCTTCTGCCCGGTTGAAGCGCGGAAATTCCCCCTGCCAGGTATTGGCCATGTGCTTTCCTCCCGGCGCGAACTCGTCTCCCCACGCATATTCGGCGTTTTCGAGCCCGCCCCGCGCAGCAAATTCCCATTCTGACTCCGTTGGCAGTTCCTTTCCCGCCCACGTGGCGTAGGCGAGGGCATCCGAATAGGCGACATGCACCACCGGATGATCGTCGAGACCGTGGATGTCGGTCTTGGGACCGTAGGGGTGGCGCCAGCTCGCCCCTTTAAGGAGCGACCACCATTCGCCCCAACAATGCCGGTCAACAGGCCCTATCGGAGGAGTGAAAACCAGCGAGCCGGCATAGATCATGCGTGCCTGCGCACCCGGATAATGTTTTGGGTCAGGCGGAATCTCCGCGACCGTGACATGGCGTGTCGCCTTCACGAACTCCTTGAATTCTCGATTGGTGACTGGATGGCGATCTACGCGGAAAGCGCCGACCGCTACGACGTGGGCCGGAGCCTCCTCCGGATAATGCGTGTCCGAGCCCATGCGGAATGTGCCGCCGCGTATCCAGATCATATCTGGTGACTTCATATTTGCCAGGTCCTCGCCCGGGCTCGAAGGGCCGTCACGATTCTTCCTGTGCAGGGACCCTGGGTCGCCGAGCACTGGCTGCTCTGGATGGCAGCACTCAGCCGCGACAACAATTCTGCTGACGAATTCGTTGCCATTTCCATGAAATATATATCGACCGTGCATCGCCCGAATGGATGTGGTTCCTCAATTGCTGAGCGCACCGGCGTGGCCACAAAGTCGCGAATGCGTCATTGAACCTTCAAGTCCGGCGATGGGTCGATTACTGTCGAAAAAAAGATTCTCGAGGCAACAATGACTCAAAAAGAGCATCGAAAGGGAAAGTTCGATTCAAAAGATGCGTCCCTATGATTCGATTGGTGCGTGTCAGCGGAATGCGGCCGACTTTTTCAACAGCATCGATAAACAGCGTCGATCTAGCAGTGCGCCGGCCTTTTCCGGTCTAACCCCAACAGCCGACATGTCGACGAGCGCTAGATTTCGTCGGCATGGGGTCAATGCAGTCGAAAAAAGAGTTTTTGAGGATCTTTCGCAACATTGATTAAAAATGAGGGTCGAAAACGCAAGTTCGATTAAAAAGTAGAGTCTGATGGTTCGATTGTTACGTTCCAGCGGGATGCCGCGGACTTTTGGACAGCATCGGCCAAAAGGCGACATCGGTGACGTTGCCTTACTGAGCTAGTCCAGCCTCACTCCGTTTGCTGCCACGGCCTGGATTGAGAACCGCTCCCGAAACCTGGCCCCCGGCGTCCCCTAACGAAGGCAATGCGGGTGTGGTCGCCGTCGGCCATATAGAATTCTGTGCTCGACTTCGCTGTCACACCGACCGGATGTCCATCCTCGAAGTCGAGGATTGGCACAAGTCCCGCTGACTCGATCAGAGTTTGCCGGTTTCGAGCCGAACCGTAACTCGACCCCGGGGGATCACGTCACGGACAACAATGAGCTCGAGGGTCTATCCGATCACCCTGTTGGGGCAGCCGGAACGAAGCGGTCGTTCCCCAATTAGTAGGGTTGAGATATCGGGACCAAGACAATGGATGGCCAGGTGACTGGGCTCGAATTACCAGACCAACGAATTGGATTCCGAGAAAGCCAAGCCATAGAAAGGAAAGGACGCCACTATGTCAGATACAACGCAGCAGGACTGGATCAAACCAGTGGCGATGGCGATCCCCAAGGGGGGATTCTTCAAAGATAAGGCTGAGCAGGGCAGATACGGCATGATCTTCCCCAAAAGTCCGGCTTGTTATGGCTTCTCGATCGTGGCGAAGGTCATCCCCGGAAGGGAGCAGGTATTCTATGAGTATGCCAAGAACATAGAAAAGGCGGTAGCAGACCAGCCCGACTGCCTCGCCACACTCAAGCTGCACTACCTGCGTTGGGTGCTCTTCCCCATCAAAGGGGAGACCTACTTCATGTATCAGGGTATCTTCGACACCGACTTCGACAAATATACCGAGGACGCCGTGACCCTCTTCACGAAGCTCGGCATCAAAACGGTCTTTGAAAATCTCGAAGGCTTTCCAACAGACTGGCAGACGAATGCTCCGGCGTTCATCAAGTTCGTCCGGGACCACCAGTGCCCCAGCTTCCTCGAGTACGGCGAGTATCCCTACGTGAGTGCTGATGAAATCAAGAAAGCGCTCAAGCTCAAGGCGGCTTTCTCGGACATGCTTGACCAAATGCAGTGATGCACTGCGCGGCCCGCCATGCTTGAAAACGAAGACATCCAGCACATCCTGCTGACTCGGACGCCCGCGCTCACAGGACAATATAAATTTCTTTCGTTTCGCAACGCCATGAGCGCACGGGTCTGGCTGTCGGCCATTCTTGAAACGGTGCAGTCGGCTGCGGAGGTTCAGGCTTCGGTCGACCAGAACAAGCGCTGGGTGACGGTGGGCTTTACCTGGAATGGCCTCCGCGCCCTCGGTGTGGACGAGGCTTCGCTGGCGACGTTCCCCGACGAGTTCAAGCAAGGCATGGCCGCACGCGCGGAGATTCTCGGCGACACCGGCGAGAATCATCCTGACAACTGGGTAGGCGGCCTCGCCCGTACGGACCTTCACGCCATCGCTATCCTGTTTGCCCGCGACGCCGCCGAACGCGCGCGCTGCCAGACAGAGCACGAAAAACTCATCGCGCAATGCAAAGGCGTCGAGGTGCTCTCGACGCTTGATCTGGAGGCGACGCCGCCATTCGACTATGAGCACGACCACTTCGGCTACCGCGATCGGCTCTCGCAGCCGGTCATTGAAGGCACCGGCGAGGTGCCGACGCCCGGCTCCGGCCTGCCGCTTAAGCCGGGCGAGTTCATCCTCGGCTATCCGGACGAAGGCGGACCGCCTGCCAATCTGCCGCAACCCAGAATTCTTTCTCACAACGGCAGCTACATGGCCTATCGCCGCCTCCAGGAACATGTGGGCAGGTTTCGTGACTTCCTGCGCCGGCACGGTCAGACCCCTGAAGAGCAGGAACTCGTGGCGGCGAAACTCATGGGTCGCTGGCGCAGTGGCGCGCCGCTTGTGCTGGCGCCCGACAAGGACGATCCGGCCCTCGGCGACGATCTGAAGCGGAACAATGACTTCAACTACAAGCACATGGATCCGCATGGGTATGCGGTACCGCTCGGCGCTCACATACGCCGCATGAATCCCCGTGACACGGCAGCGAACATGAACCGCCGCCGCATGATCCGCCGCGGCGCCACCTACGGTCCGCACCTGCCGGAGGATGCGCCGGAGGACGGCGTGGAGCGCGGTATCGCCGCATTCGTAATCTGCGCGAGCCTTATCCGCCAGTTCGAATTTGCCCAGAACGTCTGGGTCAACGACCGGAATTTTCACCAGCTCGGTAACGAACGCGACCCGATCATCGGGACCCAGGACGGCACGCTCGAATACAAAATCCCGAAGCGTCCGATCCGCAAAAAAATCACCGGCCTGCCCGCCTTCACCACCTTAAGAGGCGGGGCTTACTTCTTTCTCCCTGGCATCAAGGCGCTCGGATATCTCGCGGCACTCAGCGATGTCCGCCAGGCTTAGGTCCTAGGAAAGGAGAAAAGGAGAAGGGAACAGCCATGAGCACGCTGCCGCCGGCACGCACGTACAACCAAAATCACGTCACCCGTAAATACACGCCGGGCAAACGCCGCCTGAGTATTTATTGGACGTGGAGTTACCCGTGGGAATCCCAGCGCGATCCCGCGGCGATGGAAAACCGCTTATCTACGATGACCGAAGTCCGCACCGTGCTGTGGCCACGATACGAGACTCCGGAGTGGAGTGCAGCGCAGTTCCTCCAGGGGATCGCGGGCACGCTGGAACTGTTCCACCGCTCCACACTCAGCTTCCAGCAAATTGCCGGCGAAGCCACCGGTCATCCGGTCGCCGTGTTCCAGCGCATCGACCAGGCGGGATTCAAACTGCCGATCGACGAACGAATTCTAGCCGATACCGACACCCTCATGGTGTTCGGACTGGATCATCTGCTTTCCGAGCAGGAGGCCGCACCCGAAGAAGTCGCTGCGATCCGCAAGTGGCTCAAGCGCGAAGGCACCTGTCTGCTGCTCGCGCCGCACCACGATGTCGGCTTCACCGACGATCTAAAGCAGCGTCAGTTGGAATACCTTCACCACGGTGACGCGCTGGTGCCGCGGCAGCAGCGCTTCGGGCAATACACCCGTTCGCTGATGAAGGCGCTCGACGTCCCGGTACACAATACCTACGGACTCCGTCCGGCGCTCGTCAAAGGCAGCAACGAGATCGCTCCGCTCACGGCGTTCCGGGACATTGACAAGCTGGGGCTGCTTAAAAAAGTCCCTACGCTCAATTTCCATCCGCACCTGCCGCACTACGAGCTAACTACTGACGACACAAAGTCAGTGCATCTGCTGGCGCGCCAACCCATTGATCTCGACCGTCCGCATCCTTTCACCGCGGCGGGCAACACGGAGTTCAACTGCCTGCTCTGGATGCCGCCAAATACACAGCGTGCTGGAGATATCGTGCTGGTCGATTCGACGAACTTCACCACGCTCTTTGGCGGCACGGACAGCCTGGAGAACTTTTGGTGGAATCTCGCCATGATGAAATGAACGCTGGCACCGAATGGGAGTCTGGAGTGCTTCTGGAAGGCACGTGAACGCAAAACAAAATCGCTGCCAGGCGCATTCTTCAAATTCGTTATGGAGGCATCGAGGTTGTTGGACCTGTTGAGCACGGCAGCGACGATGGCCATGCTGAGCTTTGTTGTTTCGAGCATGCTGGCGATGGGTGCCGGTCTTACCCTCGCTCAGATCATCGAGCCATTACACAATATCCGGCTCGTCGCGCTTGCTCTGCTAGCGAATTTCGTCTTGATGCCGCTCGGCGCCGTTGCCCTGGCGAAGACGCTCTGGCTCGATGAGTCGCTTGGAATTGGACTCCTGCTGCTTGGCTGCGCAGCCGGCGCGCCGTTTCTCCCGAAACTCGCTGAACTTGCCAAGGGCAATCTCGCGTTCGCCGTTAGCGCGATGGTGTTATTGATGGTCGCCACGGTTGGTTACCTGCCTGTTGTCCTACCCCTGCTACTCCCAGGAGTCACTGTTGATCCGTGGACGATTGCTCGCTCCCTCATCCTGCTAATGCTGCTCCCGCTCGCCGCCGGGCTTGCCCTGAAGGCGCGTTACGCGGACTTGGCCGCACGGGTGAAGCCCGGGCTCGACTGGATTTCCAACATCAGCCTCATCCTGTTGGTATTGTTGATCACCGCAGCGAACATCGACAAGGTTCTACAAGTGTTCGGCACAAGAGGAATCCTTGCCGGGCTTCTATTTATCGCATTGGGGTTCGGGACTGGTTGGTTGCTCGGCGGACTTGGTGACGACTCGAGACGGGTCATGGCGCTCGGTACCGGACAGCGCAATATTGCCGCTGCACTGGTAGTCGCGGACCAAAGTTTCAGCGACCCAAAAGTGGTCGTCATGGTAATCGTTGTCGCGATTGTCGGATTAATCATCCTCATGCCGCTTTCTCGTGCGTTGGCCAGTCGTGGTCTTACGTCATCCGATTGAGCCAAGGCCGCAGCCTAAGACTATGACTCGGCATCATTCCTCGGGAGCAGCGCGTGAGCCAGTCCGCTATTAGCGGCCATGGGCGTCGGAATTCCGGCTGGGCGTGGTTTCTCTTCAATTGCTCCGAACAACGGCAATTGGCGGGCTATTTACCGGTCAGGTCTCACCTTCCCGCTGACGCTGGTTGGCCGCGCTGACGAAGTGATCGAATAGCTGCGACGGCCAAAAGTGGTGGCTCCTAATTTTGCAACTCAGCGCTTGGGAATGACCGCTTGGAGCCAACAGCGTCGCTCTTGCCGTGCGCCGGCCATTTCCGGTCTAACGCCGACATGTCGACGAGCGCTGGATTTCGCCGGCATGGGGCCAAAGAACGAACCCGCTCGCGCGGGAACGCCCTGCGCGCGGAGCGGAGCAAGTGGCGAAGGTGGCGCTAATCAACTGATCGACAGGCGATGACGCCAGATTTCTCAGCCACTCCCCCGACACTGCGACCAGCGACGACATCCCCCGCTTCCAGCTCGCGCAGCTCGAGCATGGTGCGCGCAGCCACCCGAAGTTGAATGGACAGGCCTCGGCGCTGCGCTTCTTCTTCACCATCGCGCTCGGCCGCGCCGACCTCGCCCATCAGCTTGGCCGGTTGGATGCCGAGGATGTCATGACGCACGTGAGATACCGCATCAAGGGTGACCCTGCGGGTGCTGACCCTGCGGGTGCTGAGACTGCTCTGGTAGCTTGGCGGATGTGAATACTCAACTAAATATGCTCACCTCCCGCCGCCTCCAGTCCATTCGCTGCCGGGCAAGTCAAGCGCCACACCAGACCCGAGGGAGCGTAATCGAGCTGGACCTCACCTTCGACGGCCGCCGTCGCCATCGAAGCGATGACCATGCTGCCAAATCCACGCCGCTCCGGCGGTGACACAGGTGGTCCGTCGCGCTCGGTCCAGCTCATGGTGAGAGTGCGGCCGTCTGTCCCCCAACGAACATCGACGTGACCCTTATCCGTCGAGAGCGCCCCGTATTTTCCGGCGTTAGTCGCCAGCTCATGCAGCGTGAGACCGATGGCTTGCGCGGCGGCTGCATTCAGACGCAGCTTGGGGCCATGAACGACGATGCGCGAGCCCACGAGGTCGGTGAAGGGCGCGAGCTGAGTGCGAACCAGCTCTTCCATATCAGCTCCTTGCCACTCGTTCCTGACGAGCAGGTCCTGATTGACCGAGAGCGCCCGGATGCGCTCAATGAAGCGCACAACAAAGTCGTCAGGCTCACGAGCCGCAGTCTGGCGGGCTATCGCCTGCACAATACTGAGCATGTTCTTGACGCGATGATCGAGCTCCCGCATCAGGAGCTGAACGTGCCCCTCGTGAGCTTTCCGTGCCGTGATGTCGCGCACGATCCCGACGGCTCGGACCGGCAGCCCTGCAGCATTCGTTTCCACCCGATCCTGATCTTCCAACCACCGGATTACGCCATTCGGCATCACCACGCGGAACTCAAAGGGGCGAATGTGATCGGCATCGAGGTGGGCGCTGCGTGCGATGTGCTCTTCGAGCCGTGGGCGGTCCTCCGGGTGTACGCGGGAGCGCAGAAGCTGCCTGGATGGGGGCTCGCCAGGTTCGACCCCGAGTAGCTTGCGTGTTTGGTCCGACCACACCAGCGTGTCGCTTGCATAGTCGTAGTCCCAGTGACCTAAGCCGCCGGCCTCCTGCGACAGGCGCAAGCGCTCCTCGCTCGCACGGAGGCCCTGCTCTGCCTCAAACCGCTCCCAGGCTTGGGCAAGGAAATTGGTTATCGTGCCGAGCCAAGCGACTTCGTCATCGGTGAAGCTCTCGCGTGTCGCCGATGCAACTGCGAATGTACCAAGAAGGCGACCGTTGGACGCCTCAAGCGGATAGCACGCATAGGCCGTAGCGCCGAGTTCGCGCACGAGACCGCCGTTCGGGTCGGAGGCGATGCGCTGCTTGTCGGCAACAAGCGGCTGGCGGGTGAGCGCAGCAATCCCACAATACTCTTGACCGAGTTCGAGCGACCCGGCCATCTCCAGATATTCCGATGGCACGCCGTGCACGAACACCAGTCTGAGGCGCTGCGTTGCTGCGTCGAGTTGAAAGTTGGTACAGACAACGGCGCCGAGGGCCGCGCTCACGTGCTCGAACGTCTTGCGGCCGAGTTCGCCGGGCTCGCAGGCGCGGATGAGATCCGAGGCGACCTGCCCGCACACCACGCAGCCGATGTCAATGGTCGGTTCGATACGAGCTATCATTTTTCTCTCATCTTGCCGACGTTGCGGCATATGCCAATCAAAAAATACTAGAGATTGCTCATTTGCGTCTTGCGACTTTGAGCCAAAGGTTTGCGCAAACGCGCCAGCCTCGAAACTCAGACCATCAAATGCTGCCGAAGTCGGTCTCCTGCCTTCTCAAACGATCACGTTTTCGGCGCGCCCGCGGCGCGTCGAGACCGAGCGCGTTGGCGGTTTTGAGGCTGAGCGCCATGCGGGTCACGCTAGGCTCGGTCCCGGTGCCTCCATCAGTGGGCGATCGAGTCGCCTTCTGGGGCGAGTTATTTGCACGACTTGACCGAGTTTCGAGCCGCTTCAGCCACGAGATGACGAAGGCGCCGCATGACAGCGTCGAAGCATTGGCTCTCAGCCTGCCCAAGCGCACCTGGCGCACTGCCGCGTGGCGGGAAGGCACCAATAAGAAGCTGCGGTCGCGCTTTGCCCATGTGCGCGTGCGCATTTCTCCGATCGGGGCGAAGCACGTTTCGCCGAAGAGACGCTGCTCATCGAGTGGCCCAAGGGCGAGACCAAGCCGACCAAATACTGGCTCGCAACCGTCGACCCGGACATGTCGCTGCGCCGGCTCGTCGATCTCGCCAAGATGCGCTGGCGTATCGAGCGCGATTACGGCGACCTCAAGCAGGAAATCGGCCTCGGCCATTATGAGGGCCGCGGCTGGCGGGGATTCCATCTTCGGGGCACACTGTGCTCGCATCCGACGGTTTCCTGATCTCCGAACGAGAGAGGATTCCTCCCTCAGGACCACATTGCGCCGCTCGAATCGAAAAATCTGCCGTTCCCAGTGATTACCGACTTCGATGCAGGCGGCTTCGCTCCGCTTTTGTTCACCGCGCGAGGAGGGCACAATGAAGCGTGCCTTTTTGTTCGGCTTGGGCTGGTGCTTGGCGCTGATGACTCTTGGTGTCGTCAAGCAGGAGGGGGGCCGTTTGCTGTCGCTTGGGCTTCCGACAGCGGCGGCGGAATTAACCGGAGTCGCAGTCGTCATATTCGGAGTACCGTCAGCATTCGCTTTTTTGGCGGGCCAGACGCGCGCCCCAAACAAATCGCGGCTGGACGGCGTTTGGCGGGTGGATGCTTGGGTTCTGGATTATCCCTGTGCTGTGCTTGGCTGTAGTTTGGGTCATTTTGGTCGCCAACGGGGTACGCTGACGACCGCGGCGAGCGCGTGTTGAGCAGATCCCGCGTCGACCGCGCCAAGCGGTCGAGGGCGTCACGACGGCGTGTCACCTTTGCCGATCGCCTTAGCAGCTTCGACTTCCGACCTTACGCCATCATCACGCGGCGCGGCGAACGTGGCACGTTCGTTGATGTACGGGAGCATTTGCTTGTACTCTGCATCGGCATCAGTAGCATTGCCACTGAAGCGGAGACCCAAGAATGTGTGCGTTGCGCGCGTTGATGGCGAGGTTCAAGATGGCGGCTGTCAACAAGGTTTGATCGACACGCACTCATCGTGGAACATCCGGGCGATGTCTTATCGGCCCTAACGAAGGAGCCTGCCATGGCACTATCACGAGTCCAGGTGTCTATTTTCGGCCTCGGCGCTGCGGTCCTGGCCACGCAGAACATTGACACCCGCGCCCAGGCGCAGATTGCAGCATCGAACGTTGAGCGCACGACGACAGGCAATCCGATCACCGGGGAGGGTCTGCCCAACCCGGCTCCGGTCGTGACCCGGAACTGGGGTCAGCTGCCGGCGGGCCGCAAGTGGGGCACCACCGCCGGCATTGACGTCGATCCCATCGACGGCAACATCTGGGCCTACGAGCGCTGCGGCGCGTCGACTGCCGGCGGTGGTCCCGTCGACTGCGACAACACACCGGTTGATCCCATCTTCAAGTTTGATCGCAAGACCGGCGCGGTGCTTGCGAACTTCGGCAAGGGCGCCATGGTCACGCCGCACGGCATCGCCGTGGACATGCAGGGCAACGTCTGGATCGCCGATTTCGCGGGCAACAAGGCAGGCACCAAGGGGCATCAGGTCCACAAGTTCAGCCCGAAAGGCGAGAAGCTGCTGAGCCTGGGCATCGCGGGCAAGGCCGGCAACGCCGACGGTGAGTTCAACCAGCCGAATGACGTCGTCGTCGGCCCCGACGGCAGCATCTACGTGGCCGATGGACACGAAGCACAGGGCATGATCACCGCGAACGCGGTCGCAGAGGGCATCAAGCGCGGCGCGACGTCGCGCATCAGCAAGTTCTCGCCCGACGGGAAGTTCATCAAGTCGTGGGGTGGAATCGGCGTGCGTCACGGCGAGTTCCGCACGCCGCACGCCCTAGCGTTCGACGGGCGAGGCCGCCTATGGGTGGCCGATCGCGGCAACCACCGCATCGAGATCTTCGATCAGAACGGAACGTACCTTGAGTCGCGCTATATGTTCGGCCGTCCCAGTGGCCTCTTCATCAGGGGCGACACGGTGTACGTGATCGACTCCGAGTCGAGCCCGTACAACCACCCGA
>Ga0126371_10005563_pt1 | contig 11191 bp, 7 predicted proteins | sample PanSoiMetaPlot_4_FD_110145 | JGI IMG/M metagenome (GOLD analysis project Ga0126371, IMG submission 110145) | Tropical forest soil microbial communities from Panama - MetaG Plot_4 | ecosystem: Environmental > Terrestrial > Soil > Tropical forest > Bulk soil | place: Panama | collected 2016-02-17
GATCCTGCACGCCGCCTGCCGGCAGGGGCGGCTGTGGGAGCAGCGCGGCGACGGCGTGCGCATCGCCGTCAATCTGTTCGCGTCGCAGTTCAAGACCGGCGATCTCGCCCGCTCGGTCGCCTCGGCCCTCGCCGACAGCGGTCTTTCGCCCCATCTGCTCGAGCTCGAGGTCACGGAAAACATCCTGCTCGAGGACGACGAGCGGGTGCGGGCCATCTTCCGCAGCATTCGCGAGCTCGGCGTGAAGGTTGCGCTCGACGACTTCGGCACCGGCTACGCGAGCTTGAGCTACCTGAAGCGATTCCCGCTCAACCGGCTCAAGATCGACCAGTCGTTCGTGCGCGAGCTCCAGGCGGGATCGAGCGACGCGGCGATCGTCGAATCGACCATCGCGCTGAGCAAGGTCCTGGGCCTCGCCGTCACCGCCGAAGGCATCGAGCAGCATGCGACCTTCGAATGGCTCAAGGCCATGGGTTGCGAGGAGGGGCAGGGTTACTATTTCGGCAAGCCGATGCCCGCCGCCCAGTTCGAGGAGACGTTCCTCGCGACCGCGCTGTCCGCGATGCCCACCATCGCGGGCCTGACCAACCCCGCGACCGCGGCGTGAGGCGCGCCAGAGGGGCGAACGGACGCCAAATTCATCGCGGGCGCGAACGAGCCCGTGGTACGGCGCCTTTCTCGAGCGCCGCGCAAGGTTTGGTTCACCACATTTGCCGAGCAACCGCCGGCCTCGCGCAAAGGTGAAACCGGCCCTTAAGCGGCGCAATATATTTTATTCGATGTCAGAACAAGGGAGGGCAATTCATGACCAATTCCAGGAATGGCCCGATGGCCGTCGGCGCCGTCGTTGCGTTCGCGCTTGGCGTCGTCGCGTTTCATTCGATCACCGCCGACACCGTCGGCCCCGCGGCGCAGACCGGCGTGTCGAAGCCGATGTCGCCGCTGCAGATGATGCGGCGCGATCGCGACGCCGCGATGCAGGTGGACGACGAGGCAGCCGCGTTCCGAGATCGCTGAACGCGTCCTCGTGCGGCCGGCGCGGCGCGCGCCGGCTCATGCCGCCGTCGCGTCCTGCGCGTTTTCGGCGAGCGGAATCTCCATGACGCAGGTCAGGCCGCGCGGCGCGAACTCGGTCGCGATCGTGCCGTTGAGCTGATCGCGCACGCTGCGCTCGATCAGGGTCGAGCCAAAACCCCGCTTGAGCGGCGGCGCGGCCGGCGGGCCGCCGCGCTCCTTCCACTGCATGCAGCAGGTGACGCGCTCGGTGCCGCGGCTCAGCTCCCAGGCGAGCGACACGCTCCCGCCCGGGGCCGACAGCGCGCCGTATTTCATGGCGTTGGTGGCAAGCTCGTTGACGATGGTCGCGACGGCGAGCGCCGACTGCGGCTTGAGGCGGATGTCGGGCCCCTCGACTGCGATGCGTCCCGGATCGCCCACGCCGTCGAGCACCGACCTGATCGTCGCCATCATTCCGGCGTCCTGCCAGAACCGCTCGCTCAGCACGTTGTGGGCGCGCGACAGGGCCAACAGCCGCGCCTCGATGGCGCTGCGCGCGGCGTTGCCGGGGTCCACCCCGCGCAGCGTGCGGGTGACGATCGACTGCACGGTGCTGAGCGTGTTCTTGACCCGGTGGTTGAGCTCGTGGATCAGCAGCTCACGGTCGGCTTCCGCGCGCGCGAGGCTTGCCGCCAGCCGCAGCGCGAACACGAGCCCGACGGCGAGAAACAACAGCCCGACGCCGAGCGTCGCGGCGAGCTCGCGCCAGGCCGGCCGGGCGATCGTGCCGGATGGCAGTCCCATCGCGACGACCCAGCCGGTCGTCCGCGAGCGCGTGAAGGCGGTGAGCAGCGGCGTTCCCTCGATCGCCAGCGTCTCGGCGATCCCTTCGTCGCGCCGCGCGAGCTCGGCGGCGAGCGACTGCGCCGCGCGGCTGAGCTCGTCGGTGGGCGCGAGCTGTGGGCGGCGCGCCACGTGCGCGCCGGTGCGATCGAAGATCGAGATCACCCAGTCGGACGGCAGCCGCTGCGCGTCGATGATCTCGAGGAAGCGCGAGAGCGGCGGATTGAACCCGAGCGCATAGGCGACCCGCCCGTCGATGACGACGGGCACGTCCACCGAGAAGATCGTCCGCTTGAGCGTCGTGCCGATGAAGACGTCAGACACCTGCGGCTTGCCGCTGTCGAATACGGCCCGCACGACCGCCGGGTCGGCGCGCCGCGGCAGCCGCAGGCCGGCGTCGACCCCGCTGTTGAACAGCTGCTGGCCGTCGCGATCGGTGACGATGACGTTGTGTCCGGGCGGATACTCGGCCGTGAACCGCAGCGCCTCGGCGCGGAACGCGGCAAGGTCCTGCCGCTGCAGGCTCGGCGATTGCCCCAGCACCTTGAGCGCCGACATGACGTCCTGCAGCTCGTCGTCGACCGCCGCAAGCGTGCCGCGCGTCGTCTGCAGCACGCGCTCGGACGCCTGCTCACGCGCCTCGTAATAGTTCTGGTAGACGATGGCGCCCGCCGCCAGGATGATCGGCAGGATCGTCCCGGCGATAAGGAAGGCGAGGCGGAATCGAATCGACAGTCTGCGCAACGCATCGCCCTGCGGTCGGGCCGCCCGGGGCGGGGGCCCGCCAGCGATGATAGCATGCATGCTCGGGCGGTGGATTCCCGGTGCGCTGCCGTGGCACGATGGAACTGCCCGGCGGGGCCATCGCTTGTGCCTGGGCAGGGCGTCGTGCGTGCGCCCGCACACGGGAGAGCGTCCCACGTGAACGCCGCCGAGCTGCCGGGCCTCAAGGTGCTCCTGGTCGAGGATGAGCTGCACGTGCTCCTGCTGATCGAGGACTTTCTCGTTGAGCTCGGCTGCACGGTGGAGTCCGCCACGAGCCTCGACGCCGCGCTGCGCGCCGCCGGTTCCGCGCCGGTCGACGCCGCGGTGCTCGACGTCAACCTGCAGGGCGCGACCAGCTTTCCGGTCGCCGCGGTGCTGGCGAGCCGCCGCATCCCGTTCGTGTTCGCGACCGGCTACGCCGGCCGCAGGCTCGGCACGCCCTGGCAGGACCGGCCCTGGCTGCAGAAGCCGTTCGTCGCCGCGCAGCTCGCACAAGCGCTGCGCACCGCGCTGCAGGCTCATAGCGCTTCATAGCGCTTCACAGCGCGCCATACGATGATGCCGCGGCGCTGCAAAATGAGGCGCCGCTGTGAGCCGCTTCACACGCGGGCGGCGGCGCGCGCGCGATCCTCCCCGCATTGCGCCACCCGCGGCGCCGGGCACCATGCCGCGCCCGCCGAACGAGAATGTCCCGCGCTCGCATTGCGCCAAAAGGGGGAGACGACACATGACCCAATACACCGCGATGTGCCAGGCTTTTGCGACCAACGTCGCGTTCAACGATGCTTCGCCGGTCGGATCGCCGGCCGGCTCGCCGTTCGATGCGCGCGAGCTCGCCAATGTGGTGCGCGGCGCGGCCGCCGCGATGCCGCCGGGCTACGCCACGTCCTACGCGGCGCCGCTGGTCGATGCGCTGCCGACCGTCACGCGCAGGCTCGAGGCGCAGATGAATACATCGATCGAGCAGGGCGAGAACCCCGCCGATGCGCGGGCCGAGATCCAATCCTTCGTCGATACGCTGGTGGGCGCGGTGCGCGACTGGTCGGAGCCGGCCTATCAGGCACCGTTGCGGCGCTTCGAGGCGGTCATCTCCAACCTCTACCGCTCGTTTCTCAGCATGAGCCAGCGCAGGATGGTCGCGCTGCCGCTGATCGAGACCATACCGCCGCTCGCGACGTTTGCGCCGAAGCCCGACCAGGGGCCGTTCACGCTGCCCTCCGACGCCGTGAAGGACCTCGCGTCCATTCCGATCGGCGTCGTCAGCCTGCCGGGCAGCTATCGCGAGCATCCGCTGCTGTGGCCGTCGCTCGCGCACGAGACCGGCGGGCACGACGTGCTGCATGCGGACCCCGGCCTGCTCCGCGAGCTCGCCAACGGCGTCGCCAACCTGCCGCATCTGCCGCCCGGCATCGGCCGCCTGTGGGCCGGCTGGATGGACGAGGCCGCCTCCGACGTCTACGGCCTGCTCAACATCGGGCCATCCTTTGCGATCAGCCTCTCGGCCTTCTTCTATGCGCTGCGCGCCTCGACGGCGCGGCGCAAGCCGAAGCTCGGCGCCATCTCCAACATGCTTCAGGTGCAGGGCAACGTGCCGCTCGACGTGCACCCGGTCGATATCCTGCGCATTCCGCTCGCCATCGGCGTGACCTCGCAGCTCACCTCGCTGTCCGCGAGCGCCAAGAGTCAATGGCTCGACGTGCTCGGCTCACTCGTCACCGAGGCCGCGGGCGGCGCGACCGCGATCGACGTCGTCGACGTGCGCACCCGCGCGACGATCCAGCAGCTGCCGCTCGATCAGATGTCCGAGGCCGCCAAGGCGGTCGGCGCGTTCATCGCCACCGCGCGGCTCGACGCCCTCGAGGGCCACAGCGTGCAGGACATCGAGACCTGGGACGACCTCGACGAGCGGGCCGCGCAGACGATCCGTCAGGCCGCCGCCGCCGGCGATACGCTGGTCGGCCTCGGCGACGACGCCCAGTTGCTCGCCGGCACCACGCTGGCGCTGTTCGACAATGCAAAAGCCTACGCGGACATCACCAAGCTGCTCGATGCCGGGCTCGACGACAGCTTTGCGCGCGATCCGGTGTTCGCGCCGCCGGCACCGCATTTCATGCTGTTCGATCGCGACCGGGGCCGGCGCGGCAAGGCCGCGAGCCGCACCCCGGCCTTCCCGCGCTTCCCGCTCGCGCAGACCGCCGAGCCGCCGCGCCCGAAGCGGCGGGCATAGCAGGCAGCCGCTTGCCGGCGCCCGCGCTCCCTCTCCGACGAAGCCCGGGCCTGCCCGGGTTTCGCATTGTGCAAATCAGGCGGGCCCGACTTGCGGCCGGGGAGGGGACGCGCCAAACCTGTGGCTCTTTACATTCCTGACATATCGCCGAAACACGGCTGACATGTTTGCCTCCCAATGGTTGCGGCCGCGCAGTTTTTGCGTCTGCAGGATTTTTCGGGAGGCCGACCCATGCTCAAGCAAATCAACAGCCGTCTGCTCGGACGCGCTGTCGTGACCGCCGCCATTCTGTCCATCTTCGGCTACGACGCGGCGAGCGCCGGCGGCCCGAGCCCCTTCGGGTCGGACCGCAACGACAACAAGACCACCAGCCCGATCAAGCACGTCATCGTCATCATGGGCGAGAACCGCACCTTCGACCATATCTTCGCGACCTACCGGCCGCGGGCCGGCGAGTTCGTGGACAATCTCCTGTCGAAGGGCATCGTCAATCTCGACGGCTCGCCCGGCCCGAACTACGCCCGCGCGCAGCAGTTCGCCGCCCAGGACACCAATTTCTTTTCGATCAGCCCCGGCGGCAAGACGCCCTACACGAGCGCGACGCTGCAGGCGCCGAGCACCTCCTACGCCTTCCAGGCCTGCTTCTCCGATATCGAACTCGACGCCATCACGGGTCCGGGCTGCCTGATCAACACGACGCTCGCCGCCCAGGCCGACTACGGCCTGCGGCCGCAGGACCTGCCGCTGCTTACCCGCGGCGCGACCGGCCTGCCGCCCGGCTCGCCGGACAGCCGCGTCCTCAACTACAACCACCTGCCCAGCGGCCCCTATCCGCTGGTCACCAACACTCTGGCGAGCCTCTACGACACCTACGGCGGCAGCCCGGTGCACCGCTTCTATCAGATGTGGCAGCAGCTCGACTGCGACGCCGGCAAAGCCACGCGGCGCAATCCGAGCGGCTGCCAGGCCGATCTCTTCCCCTGGGTCGAGCAGACGATCTCGTCCGGCAGCAACGGCGCGGCGCCCCATGCGGTGACCGAGGGCGACATCGCGATGGGCTTCTACAACGTCGCCCAGGGCGATGCCCCGTATCTGGTCGAGCTCGCCCGCAAGTACACGCTCAATGACAACTATCATCAGCCCGTGATGGGCGGCACGTTCGCCAACCAGATGATGTTCGGCTATGCGGGCGCGCTCTACTACGCCGACGCCAACGGCTTTCCGGCCACGCCGCCCAGCAATCAGATCGAGAACCCCAATCCGTTTCCGGGCAGCAACAACTGGTACATTCAGGACGGCTATTCGGGCGGCAGCTACACCAACTGCTCCGACCCCTCCCAGCCCGGCGTCGCCGCGGTCGTGACCTATCTCGCCAAGGTCGGCGTCAACCCGAACTGCCAGCCCGGCGCCTACTATCTGCTCAACAACTACGTGCCGGCCTTCATCGGCAGCGGCGCGACCGACCCGGTCAACAACGGGCCGTTCACCTTGCCGCCCGTCATCAAGCAGCGCCACATCGGCGACGTGCTCAGCAAGGCCGACGTCTCCTGGGCCTATTTCGGCGAGCGCTGGAACGACTTCAAGACCGCGCCCGGGCTCGGCGCGAACTTCGGCTCGCTCGATCCGATCGCCTATCTCTACTGCAACATCTGCAATCCGTTCCTCTATTCCGCCTCGACCATGACCAACCCGGCGGAGCGCAACGCCCACCTCAAGGACACCCTCGACCTCTACGATGCGATCGCGTCCGGAGACCTGCCGGCGGTGTCCTGGGTCAAGCCGAGCACGTTCAACGACGGGCACCCGGCCTCCTCGAAGGTCGACCTGCTCGAGGCTTTCGCGCGCAAGATCATCGAGGGCGTGCAGGCCAACAAGCAGCTGTGGGAGTCGACCGCGATCCTCCTCACGGTTGACGAGGGCGGCGGCTATTACGACTCGGGCTACGTGCAGCCGCTCGACTATTTCGGCGACGGCACGCGCATCCCGCTGCTCGTCGTCTCGAAATATTCGCAGGGCGGCCATGTGGCGCACGAATATTCCGATCACGCCTCGATCATCAAGTTCATCGAGCGCAACTGGGGCCTGCCCAAGCTGTCCGATCGCACGCGCGACAATCTGCCCAATCCGCGCACCTCGGACGACAATCCGTACGTGCCGCAGAACCGCCCGGCGCTCGGCGACCTGTTTGGCAATTTCGCCTTCGTGGACCACGACGGCGACGGCGATCACGACGGCGACGATCATCGCTGACGCGGCTCGTGGCACGGCGCTTGCTCCTCTTCCACCGAACTCGGGCTTGTGCAACGAAGTGGCCCGAGTTCGGCCTCGCGTAGCGCGCGGGCCGGGCGCGCCCGGCCTGCGTGGAAGAGGGACCGCAAGTGCTTGTTCCGGGAGTCGCTCGTTGACGCGCCCGCCCGAAATTGCCGACACCGCCGCAGCGACCGATGCGGCGCGCCGGGCGCTCGCGGCCGGCGACATCGCGGCCGCCGAGCGCATCTGCAAGCAAATCGTCTCGGTCACACGCCAGCACGGCCCGGTCTGGGCGCTGCTCACCGAGACCGCGCTCCTGCGCAATCGGCCGGATGCCGCGATCGTCTGCGCCGACCGCGCCGTTGCGCTGATGCCGGACGACGCGATCGCCCACGTGCTGCGCGCGAAGTGCCTGCTGCTGTCCGGGGAGATCGGCCCGGCGCTGCTCGAGACCGAGGCCGCCGAGAAGCTGGTCGGCGCGGCGCCCGACGCGCTCGATGCGGTCGGCGCCATGTTCGGGCTGATCGGGCGGCACGCGCGCGCCGGCGAGCTGTTTCGCCGCGCCGTCGCGGCCCGGCCCGACGTTGCGCAATATCTGTTCAATCTCGCCGCCACCGAGCGCATGACCGGGGCGCTCGCCGACGCCGAAGCGCATTGCGACGCGGCCATTGCGCTCGACCCGCGCTATTGCGTCGCGCACTATCTGCGCGCCGACCTGCGCATCCAGACGCCCGAGCGCAACCATGTTGCCGAGATGGAGCGTCCTCTCGCCGAGGGGAGCCTGCCGTGGGGCGACGAGGTGATGCTGCGCTATGCGCTCGGCAAGGAATGCGAGGACCTCGGCGAGCATGCCCGCGCGTTCGCGCATGTCGCCGCCGGCGCCGACCTGCAGCGGCGCTCGATCTCCTATGACCCGCGCACCGACATCGCCGAGATCGACGGCATCGTCGCGACCCAGACGGGCGCCTGGCTCGCATCGCTGCCGGCCGGCTGCCGCGATGCCGCGCCGGTTTTCGTCGTCGGCCTGCCGCGCACCGGCACGACCCTGGTCGAGCGGATCATCGCCGGCCACGGCGCGATGACGTCGACCGGCGAGACCGGCGCCTTCGCGGTCGCGCTGCACCGGTCGATGCGGGCGGGCGGCCGGGCCGATTTTGCCGAGCTCGGGCGGCACTATCTCGACTCGGTCGCCGCGTTCGGGCCGCCGCGCGGCCACCGGTTCGTCGACAAGACGCTGAAGAATTATTTGCTCTGCGGGCTCGTCCATGCGGCCATGCCGCACGCGAAAATCGTTCTTGTCCGCCGCCATCCTCTCGACGCCGGCTGGGCGATCTACAAGGCGCATTTCCGCGGCGGCTTTGCGTTCTCCTACGATCAGGCCGAGCTCGCCGACTACATCCTGGCGTTCCGCCGGCTGGCGCGGCATTGGCGCGCGACCTTGCCGCCGCAAGCCTATCTCGAGGTTGCCTACGAGGACGTCGTGCACGACCTGCCGGCGACGGCGCGGCGCCTCACCGAATTCCTGCATCTGCCGTGGGAGGAGGGCGTCTTGCGCTTCCACGAGAGTCCGACGCCGTCCGCCACCGCAAGCGCCGTGCAGATCCGCCGGCCGCTCTATTCCTCCTCGATCGGCAGGTGGCGCGTGCACGCCGAGCGCCTCGGGCCATTGCGCGCGCGGCTCGCGAGCGAGATTCCGGTCGCAGAGCTGGAGTGATCGCCTCCGAGACTCGTCGCAGTCCGTCGAGGAATTGGCAAAGCACCGATATCAGGTGCAGGCAATCGACAAACGGTTACAAAATAAATCGAGCGGAAGTCGTTTACGACCCAAAGCCCGCATAAACCCTTCGGATATCCCGGATATTCGTTACGCACGGTTACAAAGTGCGCGCCTCATGCCGCGTCACCGCTCCGTCATTTCCCCGATGTAGGTCGCTGCGTTCCGAAGCTCGCCACAGGGGATCACCTCATGACAGGACTCAGCCGATTGTTGCTCGCCAGCGTTTTCACGGCAGCATGCGCGCCCGTTCTCTTTGTCGCGCCGCAGGCGCAAGCGGACAACGACAAGCGCTTCAATATCCGCCATGTGCTGCTGGTCAGCATCGACGGCATGCACGCGCTCGATTTCATCAACTGCTCGAAGGGAGTGAGCGGCGTCAACAACGGCGAGCCTTATTGCCCGCGCCTCGCCAAGCTTGCGCAGACCGGCGTGAATTACCTCGATACGTCGACGTCGAAGCCGTCCGATTCGTTTCCGGGATTGATGGCGATCGTGAGCGGCGGTTCGCCGCGCAGCGTCGGCGCCTTCTACGACGTCGCCTATGACCGCTCGCTCGATCCGCCGGCGACCACCACCGGGAACGGCGTCGCGGGATCGCCGGGTCTATGCACGCCCGGCGCCGCGCCCACCGGCACCACCACCGAATACGAGGAAGGCATCGACATCAACCAGGGCGCGCTCAACGGCGGCGCGCCCGCGGGCGTCGACGGCGGCCGCGCCTCGATCGATCCCAACAAGCTCCCGCGCGATCCGGCGCATGCCTGCGCCCCGGTGTTCCCCTGGAACTTCGTGCGCACCAACACGATCTTCGGCGTCGTCCATGCCGCCCACGGCTACACCGCCTGGTCGGACAAGCATCCTGCCTATCTCTCCGTCTCCGGCCCCGGTGACGGCACGAACGTGGACGATTACTTCTCGCCGGAGATCAACTCGGTGCCGGTGGCGCTCCCGACCGTGCCCGGCTGCAGCCCGCTGCCCGACCAGACCACGGTCGCATCGTCGAACGCGTGGACCGACAGCTTTGCCAACATCAAGTGCTACGACGGCCTCAAGGTGCAGGCGATCGTGAACGAGGCCAACGGTCTCACCCATGACGGCAAGCACCGCGCGCCGACGCCGACGCTGTTCGGCATGAACTTCCAGGTGGTGAGCGTCGGCCAGAAGCTGATCCAGAAGTCAATCGCGACCACCGGCGGTTATCTCGACAACGAAGGACGGCCGACGCCCGCGCTGCTCGGAGAGATCCAATTCGCCGACGCCGGCATCGGCCGGATGGTGGATGCGCTGCACGACCGTGGCCTGCTCGAGCAGACGCTCATCGTCATCTCCGCCAAGCACGGCCAGAGCCCGATCGACTCCGCGCGCTACCTCGGCATCGCCAACAAGCCCAACGATCCCGTCACCACGTCGCCCGCCACCATCCTACAGGCACTGTTGCCGTTCTCCGAGTCGCCCGCCAATCCCAATGGGATCGGGCCGACCGAAGACGACATCTCGCTGATCTGGCTCGCCGACTCGGGGCAGACCGCGAACGCCGTGAAGATGCTCGAGACCCAGTCGCCGGCGACGGCCAACATCGCTGGGATCGGCGAGATTTTTTCCGGACCGGGCATCGGCCAGATGTTCAACCTGCCCGGCCTGCCGCCGCACGGCGATCCGCGCACGCCGGATATCATCGTCACGCCGAACGTCGGCGTCACTTACTCCGGGAGCGGCAAGAAGCTCGCCGAGCATGGCGGTTTCTCGCATGACGACACCAACGTGATGATGCTGCTCTCCAATCCGGGATTCGCGCCGAGGACGGTGACGAGCCCGGTCGAGACCGCGCAGATCGCGCCCACGATCCTCCTCGCGCTGGGTCTCGATCCCAATGCGCTGCAGTCGGTGCAGCAGGAGCACACGCAGGTCTTGCCGAGCGTTCCGCCGGTTGACGACGACGATCGCTGAGCGGCGCCGAAACGAGAAGGGGCGGGCATCTCCGGATGCCCGCCCTGTCTGCTCTTCGATCAACCGATTTCAAGCCACGTCGGCGTCGCAAGCGCCGCGCCACGCTCATTCGGTTTGGACTTGAACCGCAGCGCCATGCTGGGCCGGGCTGCCGGGAGCGATCACGAGGTAGCGCCGCTCGGCTTCGCCCTCGCCGCGCGCCAACTGGCGGATCGGCCCGATCGTGTTGACCACCGCCGAGCCCGCCGGATTGGTCATGAAGACCTGAAGCGGCTCGAGCGCGCCGGCGCCTGATCGCTCATGTGACAGGGCGAGCACATACGGTTTGGCCGGCTCGAGCCCGGCGACGGCCGCCTCCAGCACCTGCACGAGGCCCTGGTCGAACA
>Ga0126371_10005564_pt1 | contig 11189 bp, 9 predicted proteins | sample PanSoiMetaPlot_4_FD_110145 | JGI IMG/M metagenome (GOLD analysis project Ga0126371, IMG submission 110145) | Tropical forest soil microbial communities from Panama - MetaG Plot_4 | ecosystem: Environmental > Terrestrial > Soil > Tropical forest > Bulk soil | place: Panama | collected 2016-02-17
CATCGCGGTCGCGCTGCTCGTCGGCGCCGCGCTCGGCTGGCTGATGAATGCGGCGATCTTCGCGCCGCTGCGGCACAGGGGCAACGAGCTCCTGCCGCTGATCGCGACCATCGGCGTCTCGGTAATGCTGGAGAACGCGATGCTGGCCTGGTTCGGGCCGATCCCGTACGCGTTCGAGTCGCCCTTGAGCAACGACGTGATCCGCTTCGGCCATACCTTCATCACGCTGCAGAACGTGCTGATCGTCGCGACCTCGGTCGCGACCATCGCGCTGCTCTATGGGTTCATGAAGTTCACCTTCCTGGGCAAGGCGCTGCGCGCCGTGTCGCAGGACCGCGAGACGGCGGGCCTGATGGGCATCAACCCCGACCGCATCGTGATGCTGACCTTCGTCATCGCCTGCGCGCTCGCCGGCATGGCCGGCGCCCTGCTCGGGCCCGTGCTGGTGCTGACCCCGTTCGCCGGCACGTCGGTGATCGTCAAGGCGTTCGCGATCGTCATCATCGGCGGCTTCGGCAATGTCGAGGGCACGATCCTCGCCGGCCTGCTGGTCGGCCTGATCGAGAGCTTCACGACCCAATACCTCGAGCCCGGCATGATCGACATCGTGGTGTTCGCGCTGCTGCTGCTCACCCTCGCGCTGCGCCCGACCGGCCTGATCGCCGAGCGGCGGGAAGAGAATGTGTAGGTGTTCAGAATTCATCGTCATGCCCGGGCTTGTCCCGGGCATCCACGTCTTGCTTGAGTCATCGGCTGACTCAAGACGTGGATGGCCGGGACAAGCCCGGCCATGACGAGTGAAACAATAGCCAAATCGCGTCTGCGCTCGCGACCCGCGGCCTATCTTGCCGCCATCATCGTCATCGCGATCCTCCCGCTCATCTTCACCGACTCGTACTGGCGCACCAACCTGATTGTCTGCGCGCTGAACGTCATGCTCGCGCTCGGCCTCGACTTCGTGCTCGGCTATGCGGGGCAGCTCAACCTCGGACAATCGGCCTTCTACGGGCTCGGCGCCTATGCGTCGACGCTCATGGTCATGCGGCTCGGCGTGCCGTTCTGGGCGGCGTTCGCGGGCGCGGTCGCGCTCGCCGGCGCCGCCGGCGTCGTGCTTTCGCTGTTCGCCATGCGGCTGCGCGGGCACTACCTCGCGATCGCCTCCCTCGGCTTCGCGGTCATCACCTATCAGATCCTGCTCAACTGGATCAGCCTCACCCAGGGACCGCTCGGCATCTACGCGGTGCCGCCGCCGCCCGCGATCGCCCTGCCCGGCCTGCCCGCGATCGACTTCCACGACCTCGGCCATCTCTTCTACCTCGTCGCGGGCTTCGCGTTGCTGAGCTACCTGCTGCTCGATCAGCTCATCCGCTCCCCGATCGGCGCGACGCTGGCCGCGATCCGCGAGGACGAGGTGTCGGCGACCGCACTCGGGATCAACTGCGCGGCGTGGAAGGTGTTTGCCTTCGGCATCGGCTCGGCGATCGCGGGCGCCGCCGGCGGGTTCTACGCGGGCCTCGTCGGCACGCTGGTGCCGGATGCGTTCTTCATCACCGAGTCGTTCACCATCCTGGCCATGGTGATGGTCGGCGGCATGGGCACGCTGACGGGGCCCGTGCTCGGCGCCATCCTGCTCACTGTCCTTCCCGAGCTACTGCGCGGCATCGGCGACCTGCGGCTGGTCGTCTACGGCGTCGCGCTCACGCTGGTCGTGCTGTTTCTGCCGGGCGGAATCGCGCAGGCGGCGCGGCTCGCGCTCGACCGTCTGCGTGGACCGGTCAAGACGCCATGACCGGCGCCGAGGCCATCCTGCTGCGCGCGAGCGGCCTTTGCAAAAGCTTCGGTGGCGTGCGCGCTGTGCAGGACATTTCGCTCAGCGTTCCGGCCGGCGCCGTGGTCGCCGTGATCGGACCGAACGGCGCCGGCAAGTCGACGCTGCTCAACCTGCTGAGCGGCGTATTCCGCCCCGACGCCGGCAGCGTGACCTTCGACGGCGCCGACCTCACCCGCGTGCGCGCGCACCGGCGCGTGCGCCATGGCATCGCACGCACGTTCCAGAAGATCCGGCTGTTTCCCCACCTCTCGGCGCTCGAGAACGTGGTGGCGGGTCTTCACATCCGCACCTCCATTCCGGCCTGGCAATACGTGGTGCATGGTCCTGCGTTCCGCGCCGATCACGCGCGCTGCCGCGACGAGGCCGCGCGGCTCCTCGCCTTCATGGGACTTGCGGCGCGGGCGAGCGTCACGGCCGGCTCGCTCTCCTATGGCGAGCGCCGCATGCTCGAGATCGCGCGGGCGCTCGCGACCGCGCCGCGCCTGCTGATGGTCGACGAGCCGGCGGCCGGCCTCAACGCGCAGGAGGTCGAGAAGCTGGTCGAGCGCCTGCAGACTCTGCGCCGCGACGGCCTGACCATCCTGGTGGTCGAGCACAACATGGACCTGGTGATGACCATCGCGGACCGGGTGCTGGTCATCGACTACGGCCAGCATCTCTTCGAAGGCGCGCCCGCCGAGGTGCAGCAGCATCCCGGCGTGATCGCCGCCTACCTGGGCGACGAGGCGCCAAGCGGAAAACCATGAGCGCGCTGCTCGAAGCCGCGGGCCTGGAACTCGCCTATGGCGAGGCATCGGTCTGCCGCGGCCTTGCCTTCGAGGTGCATAACGGCGAGATCGTGACGCTGCTCGGCGCCAACGGCGCCGGCAAGTCGACGACCCTGCGCGCGATCGCGGGCGCGCTGATTGCGCGCGCCGGCACGATCCGGCTGCGCGGGCAGGACATCACCCGCCTGCCCTCGCACGCGCGCACGCAGCTCGGGATCGCGCTGGTGCCGGAGGGACGGCACGTATTTCCCTATCTCACGGTGCGCGAGAATCTCGAGCTCGGCGCCTTCAAGCATCGTGCCGACGTCGCCAAGGTGCGCGCGCTGATCGACAAGATGCTGGCCATGTTCCCTCGCCTCGCCGAGCGCACAAGCCAGAACGCCGGCACCCTCTCGGGCGGCGAGCAGCAGATGCTGGCGCTCGGCCGCGCCATGATGTCGGAGCCGACGCTGCTCTGCCTCGACGAGCCGTCGCTCGGCCTCGCGCCGCGGATCGTGCAGGACATCTTCCGCACCATCCGGGCCGTCAACCAGGAGGGCGTGAGCGTGCTGCTGGTCGAGCAGAATGCGCGCTACGCCCTGGAGACGGCGAGCCGCGGCTATGTGCTGCAGACCGGACGCATCATCGCGGCCGGCACCTGCGATGCGCTGCGCGAGGATGCGCGGGTGCGGGAGGCGTATCTGGGGCGGGGGGCGGCGGTGGCGAAGGGGTAACCGTCACATCGGCTTGAAGTGGCGGTCGAGCGCGACGTCGATCAGCAGTGACGTGCCTCCCTTGAGGCCCTTCGCGACGAGGTCGGTTGCTTCCTGCACGGTCTTGGCCCGTTCAGCCTCGATGCCGAGCGAGCGTGCCAGCCCGAGGAAATCGACCGCCGGGTCGGTCAGCTCCATGCCCACATACTTGTCGACCTGCTCGGCGTGGCCGCGGTAGGCGTGCAGGCGCTGCTTGAGGATGCGATAGGAGGTGTTGTTGAGGATCACGATGATGACCGGGATGCGGTAGTGCGCCGCCGTCCACAGCGCCTGGATGGTGTACATGGCGCTGCCATCGCCGATCAGCGCGACCACCGGGCGATCGGGCAGCGCAAGCTTGGCGCCGATCGCGGCCGGCAGGCCCCAGCCGATGCCGCCGCCGCGCAGGCCGAAATAGCTCTGCGGATCGTCGCTGCGGATGAGCGAGCGGATGCCGGGCGCCGACGACAGCGCCTCCTCGATCACCACCGCGTCGCGCGGCAGCATCTCGCCGATGGCTCCGAGCAGCGCGAGCGGCTGCACCGGCACCTGCGTCGCCAGCGACCGCGCCTTGGCCTTGAGCGCCTCGCGCTCCGCCAAGGTGACGTCGCTCGCGGTCTTGAGCCTGTCGCGCGCGGCGCCGCGCGCCGCGCTGGTCATGCGCTCGCGGATCGCGGCGGTGAGCTCGGGCAGCGTCGCCTTCGGATCGCCGAGGATCGCGGCCTCGGCGGGAAAATTCTTGCCGATCTCCCACGGGTCGGTGTCGAGATGGACGAGGCGCATGCCGGGCGGCATGGGTTCGACCTTCGACGGCAGCGACCAGGTGAAGAGGTCGCCGCCGACCGAGAACAGGACGTCATGCGCATCGAGCGCCTGACGCACCGCGACCTGCGAGCGCGCGGTTGCGCCGCGGAAGAGCGGATGCGAGGAGGGAAACGACGCCCGGCTCGGCACGAACTCGGCATAGACCGGCGCGCCGAGCAACTCGGCGAGCTCGACCAGCTCGGCATGGGCATGGCTCTGCGCCACCGCGTCGCCGGCATAGATCAGCGGATGCTTCGCCTGCGCCAGGATTTCGGCAGCGGCCGCGATCGCCGCTGCGTCGCCGCGCACGCGCGGGGCGACGCGGGTCGGCGCCAGCATGTCGATCTCGCCCTCGTCCTTGAGGATGTCGCCCGGCAGCGACAGGAAGACCGGGCCGGTCGGGGGCGCCAGCGCGGTCTTTGCCGCGCGATGCACCAGCCGCGGCAGGTCGCTGACGCGATGCACCTCGGCGGCCCACTTGACGAAAGGCCGCGCGAGCGTCGGCAGGTCGGCCCACAGGACGGGCTCGGTGACGACGTACTCCATGTCCTGCTGGCCGGTGGTGAGCAGGATCGGCGAGCCGGCCTTCTGGGCGTCGTAGAGCATGCCCATAGCGTTGCCGAGGCCGGGCGCCACATGCAGGTTGAGCACCGTGAGCTTGCCCGAGGCCTGGGCGTAGCCGTCCGCCATGGCCATCAGCGCGGCCTCCTGCAGGCCGAGCACGTAGCGAATCTCGTTCTCGACCGCGAAGGCGTCCATCAGCGGCAGCTCGGTGGTGCCGGGATTGCCAAAAACCATCTCGACGCCCTCCTGCTTGAGCAGGTCGAGGAAGGCGCGCTTTCCGGACATGACGGGCACGGGCTTGGCTCCGAGGTTGAGGGCAGGTGCGTGGCTAAGGGATGCGGTCGCTAAAGGAATTTATGCCTGACTTTACCGCAGATATGCATCACGGCCGACATTCATCGCAGATATCAGTTAATCCGCAATGCGGGGCGAGTGCGTTTTCATCAGACCCCGCCCGCGCTGGCTCCCGTCAGGGATGGTGCCCCGCGAGGACTGCGGTTAGCATCCGAATCTGCCCGTGCCGGGCAACGCATGCGGGATGGGGGACGCGGCGATGCATTCACTCCGCTTTTCGATCGCAGTTCTGGCGCTGACTGTCGCAGTGCCGGCGGCGCGCGCCGCGACGCTCGCGCCCGAGGAGGCGGCGAAGCATGCCGGCGAGACCGCGACCGTGTGCGGCGTTGTCGCCGGCGCGAAATACGCCGCCGAGGTGCGCGGTGGCCTCACCTTCATCGACTTCGGCAAGCCCTATCCGAATGCGCCCTTCACGGCCCTGATCTTCGCGGCCGACCGCGCGAAGTTCGGGACGCCGGAGAAAGGCCTGCAAGGCAAGCAGGTCTGCGTGACGGGAAAGATCGAGATGTTCAGGGGCAAGCCCGAGATCGTGCTGTCCGATCCGAAGCAGCTCGTGGCGAAGTGACAGTGTCCACGCGGGCGCGCAACGATCGGCGCGTCGCGTTCGGTGGCGGTGCAGTGGTTCCGTCCATCACCGACTTGTGAGCCGCTGAGAGCGCACGCCGCGCACTGCTGGAAGAGGAACCGCGGCGTCATCGAAGCCGTTTATCCCACAGCACATTGAAAGCGGGAGGTGGCTTTCGGAGGCTGCCATGCCGCTGATGTACGTTCCCCTGATCATGTATGCGAGCTGGATGGATTTCATGACGCGTGGTTTCGTGGACCTGCCCGACCGGGCAGACGATCCCAGCGTCCGAGATTAGCGAATGACACGCGTGCCCGCGTGAGGCCCGCGCAGCTGACGCGTCCTCACGCGGCCATCTTCATGTATGGCTGGACGCCTTTGCCGGCGTGCCCGCCTCGCCCAAATCCCAGTACACGCCCGCCATCATCCGCAGGCCCTCGCGCGCGATCGCGAGCGGCAGGTGCTCGTTCGGGGCATGCTGGGAGCAGCCGAGATAGGAGTGCGGCACCCACACGGTCGGCAGTCCGAGGCCTTCGGCGAAAATATCGTTCGGCAGCGAGCCCCCCGCATTGGGCAGGATCGCGGTCGGCTTGTTGGTGGTGCGGGCGATCGAGGCCGCGGCCCATTTGACCCACTGGTGATCGGGATCGAGCCGGGTGGCGCGAAAAATCTCGTCGCGGCCGCGCGCGATCTGCACCATCGGAAAGCCGTGCCGGTCGAGATGGCGACGTAGCGCGGGCAGGATCGCGTCGGGATCGATGCCGGCGACGAAGCGGAGCTGGCCGCGCGCCCAGGCACGCGGCGGCACGGCATTGACCGGGTTCTCCGGATTGCCGGCGGTCATCGCCAGGACCTCGAAGCAGCACCACGCATAGACCTTCTCGGCGAGGGTGAGGCCGGGCTCGCCCCAGTTGGGATCGATCACCGGATCGCCCGGGCCGGCGTGCACCTCGCAATCGGCGAGCGCGCGACGCACCGAGTCGGGGATCTCCCGCGGCACCCATTCGGGAATGCGCACCTGGCCGGTCGGGCCGACGATGGTCGCAAGCGCGTGCGCAAGCTGGATCGACGGGCTCGAGAGCAGCCCGCCCCAGTTGCCGGAATGATGGCCGCCCTCGCGCGCCTCGATCCACAGGTCGATCGGGAAGGCACCACGGCTGCCGAGATAGATGGTCGGCCGGTCGATGGCGAGGCGCGGGCCGTCGGAGGCGATCAGCACGTCGGCGGTGAAGAGGTCGCGATGCTCGGCGCAGATCTCGCGCAGGCCGGCGGAGCCGGTCTCCTCGCCCATCTCGATCAGCCATTTGAGATTGAAGCCGAGGCGGCCGCGCACGCCGAGCACGGCGGCGAGCGCCGCGATGTTGATGGTGTGCTGGCCCTTGTTGTCGACGGTGCCGCGGCCGTAGTAGCGGCCCTCCGTCTCGACGAGCTGCCAGGGCGACAGGCCCGGCTTCCAGCCGGCCTCGAGGCCGCGGATCACGTCGCCGTGGCCATAGACGAGGACGGTGGGCAGGCCCTCGCCCTCGCGGCGCTCGCCCACCAGGAACGGCCCGCGCGCCTTGGGATGGCGCAGCACGCGGCAGGCGACCCCGAGCGCCTCGAGCGCGGGCTTCATCTCGGTCTCGATGTAGCGCGCAAGCTCGCCGGCGCGATCGGGGTTCTGGCTCTCGGTCGGGATGGCGACGCGGCGCGCGAGATCGGATTTGAATCCGCCGCCGTCGAAATAATCGGCGGCGCGGGCGATGGCGGCATCTCGGCTCATGCGATCTCTCGGTTGGTCGAAGCAGGCATCATGCGGCGGCCGGCGCGACGATGACAAGCGACGTTCAGGCAGGCTCCGACGGCGCGATAGTGGCGTCTTCCAGCTCCTCGGTGAGGATGTCGCCCTTGGTGCCACCGCGCCATTTCGCCATCCGCTGGCGTGCCACCTCGCGGATGCGCTCGGCGACGCGCGGCTGGCGGTCCATCAGGGCATGCAGGTCGCGCGCATCGAGCACGAGCAGGCTGGTGCGCACCAGCGCGGTCGCGGTGGCGGAGCGGCGCGCGCGCCGCAACGCCGCGACCTCGCCGAAGAAATGCCCGGCGCCGAGACGCAGGCGCTCGTTCTCGAGCGCGACCTCGACCTCGCCGGCGGCGACGAAATACATGGAATGCGCCGGATCGCCGCGCCGCACGATCACCTCGCCGGCGTCGATCTGCTCGGCGCGCAGCAATTCCATGATGTCGGCGATCTCGATGGCACTCAGCTCGGCGAACAGCGGCACGCGCGCGACCATGCTCCAGGTGACGACGAACTGGCGCCGGTGCACCTCGTTCGCGAATGCCGTCGCGATGATGCCGACCGGCAGCGCGATCATCACCAAGCCGGCGATGACCGTGACGGAGGCGACGAGCTTGCCGACGGGCGTGATCGGAACGACGTCGCCGAAGCCGATGGTGCTGAGGGTGCCGATCGCCCACCACATGGCATCCGGAATGGTGCCGAATTTGTTGGGCTGGGCGTCGCGCTCGACGAGATGCATGACGGTCGCCGAGACCAGGGTCGCGCCGAGCAGGATGACGAGACAGCCGACCAGCGCACGGCGCTCGGCATATAGCGCCGAGAGCAGCGAGCGGATGCCGGGCGAATAGCGCGCGAGCTTGAGGAAGCGCACGACACGGAAGATGAGGAGAACGCGCAGATCGGCCGGCGCCACGAAGGCGAGCCAGAACGGCAGGACCGCCAGGAGGTCGATGACGCCGAACGGGCTCACCACGAACTTGAGCCGGGCCGCGAGCGCCGACATCTGCCGATAGGGCGCATGCTCGGTCGCGACCCAGACCCGAAGCGCATACTCGACCGTGAAAACGACCAGCGAGAACAGCTCGAGCGCGAGGAACCCGGCATGGAAGCGCGTGCCATAGGCCGGCACCGACTCGACGACGACGGCAAGGACGTTGAGGACGATCAGCCCGACGATGAACTGGTTGGCGATCCGCCCGAGCCGATCACCGATCAGGCCATGCTCGAGGATGGCGTACAGGCGGCGACGCAACTGCGCGACGGATCGGGCCTTGGGCATCGTGCGTTCTTCGCCTCAGCGGGATTCAGATAACACAGATACCCAGGACCTGGCCGAACCGGAAGCCCTGAACCGGAAGCACTGAGCCGGAAGCACTGAGCCGGAAGCACCTGGCCGACCTGCAATGCGCCCATCTCCTAGCGTCAGCGTCAGTAGGCCTTCAGGTATTCCAGCAGGGCCATGCGATCGGGTTCGGCGAGGTCGGTTCCCCATAGGTGGCCGCCATTCCCGTCGCCGGTCCGCGTGGTATCGACGAGACAGTCCTGGGGGCTGCAGGCGGTCTCGACGACGAAGCCGACCTTCAACGTGTCATAGGCGCGGCCGCCGAGCGCGAACGTCCTGGGCCGCTGCTCGGGAGGAAGCAGCAGGTCATGGAGCGTCGGGACCGACCCGTTGTGCAGGTAGGGCGCCGCGGCCCAAATCCCATAGAGAGGCCGCGCCGCATAGGGACCGTTGGGCGGCTGCGCGTCGAGCAGCGTGTCGCGCCAGGCGATCGCTCCGTGCTGGTCGAGATCCTCCATTATGCGCTGCTGCGCCGCAGCGATTCCAGCCGCTGCGTAGGCTTTCTGCTTGATGCCGTCCACAGCGGCCTGAACGGTCCGCGCAAACGAGTTGCCGGTGAAAGCCGCGCCGGCCGTCACGCCAGCGCAGTCCTTCAGGAGCTGCGAGTTGTCGGCGGTATAAGACTTCGGCGGAACCGCGAGCGCGCCGATGTCGGGGACGGGGCACGAAATCCTGAGCGCCGCGGTCGCGTCGGTCCCGACATCCGCCGGACGCATTCCGCGCAGCCTGATGAGACCGGTCGGCGAGCGTCGGTCGTCGCCATACTCGTGGCAGCCGGCGCACCGGCTCTGGAAGATGCGTTCGCCCGCGGCGGCGAGATCGGGCTTTATCGCGCCGAAGATCGCCTCGGGCCAGCGCGGCGGATCGATGTAGTAGGCGAGCCACTCGAGGTCGTGCATGTTCCTGATCGGAATGGAGCTCTCGAACAGGGACGAGGCCTTGGGATCGAGCACGACGCTCGCGCCGGCGCCGAGGGTCTCGGTGACATTGCGCTCCATGATCGTGTTGGTGTCGACCGTCCATTCGACCCAGTCGTAATCCTTGAAGCCCCAGACGCGCGGAAAGCGCTGCGGCTGATCGCGGTAGGCCTCGACCGGCTCCGGCGGCTGCGCCTTGCGCGACCAGAGCCAGGGAAATTTCACCGGCGCATCGAGCTTGACCATGTTCGCGGTGTTGACGGTGAAGCTCCCGCCCGTGTCGGCCTTGCGCAGGCGCGTGAACAGGAAGTTGCGGGTGCCGTTGAACGCGTCCAGGCGGCCGAAGCCGGAGGTCGGATGGTTGGGGTCACGCTGCGCGGCGGCGACCTTGATGACGGCGAGCAGCTCGAGCCGCGCATCGAGCCTGTCCCGGTGCAGCAGGATGTTGGCGCCGTACCAGACGAGCGTGGCTGGGCGGACGAACGGCGCCGCAACGCTGTAGCGTGCATAATCCTGCCGCCCCAGGCGCTTGACCGCCCGCCACAGCTTGCCGCGATCATGCAGCGCCGCCATGACGGCCTCGATGGCATCCGAGTAGAAGAGCTGCAGATTGAACATGTTGGGAGCGCCGTCGACGCGCACCGCCTTGCCGTCATGGCGCAGCTCGCCCACATGGCAGGCCGCGCAGGTGATCCCGACGAAGTCCATGCCGAAGGTGAACGAGTTGGACGTCACCGTGAGGCCCACCGGCAAGCCGTCGTTGCGCGCCGGATCGGGTAACAGGCCATAGCGCGCCAGGTTCTCGGCGAACGGCTTGTCGGAGGCAGGATCGGCGACATCGATCGCGGTGAGCAGGATCCACGGCAGGATCTCCGCGCCTTGCGACAAATGATAGAAGCTCTCCTTCTGCCCGGCCGTCAGCCCGTTGCCGTAGTCCGCGACAATGGACGGATCGGCACGATCGAACCTGACCTCCATGCTGTGGTCGAGCACCCCGCTGATCACCGGAACGGCGTAAAGGACGACGGCCAGCAGATAGAGGCCGACGAGGACGGCGAGCACAGGGCGCAGAACGCGAAAGAGCCTGTGGAGCAGAAGGCGAAACTGCTTCATGGCGGCCTCCTCCGACGACGCCGCAAGTGGCGCAGATCACGGAAAGAGAAAAACCTTCAGCGCGCTCCACAGCGCCTTCAGATCGTACTGGCCCTGATAGACCGGCGGCGGCGCCGGGCCGCGCTTGAGCAGGCGGTGAATCGCTTCCCACGCCGTGCGGACGGAGCATTCGATCGTGAAGGCAATTTCCCGGGGGACCTCGACGTACTGTCCGAAGAGGCCGAGATTGGTCGCCCCCTCGAGAACCGGCGGCGGCCTGTCGTTGCGGCGCCGAGGCAGCCAGATGTTGTTGACGTAAGGCATGTAGCAAGGCACGCAAATCGATGACGCCATGATCGCGGCCAACTGCTTGTCGAGCCGCAACTCCTTCAGCGTCTCCTCCAGGATCTCCGCGCCGGTGCAGGCCGTCATCGGCTTC
>Ga0126371_10005565_pt1 | contig 11189 bp, 12 predicted proteins | sample PanSoiMetaPlot_4_FD_110145 | JGI IMG/M metagenome (GOLD analysis project Ga0126371, IMG submission 110145) | Tropical forest soil microbial communities from Panama - MetaG Plot_4 | ecosystem: Environmental > Terrestrial > Soil > Tropical forest > Bulk soil | place: Panama | collected 2016-02-17
CCCTAAAGCGCTGGCGCCCGACAGCACTGCACCACCAGGCTTGGCAAGTCCAGCGACTGCGGCAAAGTTTCCTGTGCCGTTCCACAGGATTGACACCGACGCCTGAGTCGTGCCTGCGACAGCTAACGCACCGACACCCACAAACGACGCTGACGCAGCGCCAGGCGCTAGACTGATTGCTGCCAGATTGCCAGCACCAGCAAATATCGCCGCGTCAATTAGCAGCGCGCCAGGCGCAACGTTGAGAGCGCCAGTACCTGAAAAGCTAACGGCGCTCGTTTCCCAATCGAGCGCCGCAACAGCAAGCGCGCCGACACCAGCAAACGCGGCGCTGGTCGCGCGCAACACATAGGCGTTGACACTAAGGGCGCCGGCACCGTTGAACGTTGCCCACGTTGCGCCCAAGTCATAGGCTTGAACAGCAAACGCACCGCTGCCAGCAAGCAACGGTGCGTCAGATTGGAGTCGGCCGCCAATCGCGGTTAGATTGCCAGCTCCGTTAAAAGCGGCCGACCCCGACCAACTAACCGCACCAGAAATTTGAGTCGCGTTGACGGCTAGCGCACTAGCGCCAGCAAACAACGCGTTGCCAAACTGCTGTGGTAGGGCGTTGACTGCGAGCGCACCAGCGCCGGCTAGCAGCGCGGCGCCAGCTTCAAGCTCTGGCGCATAGGGTCCGTATGCTGTTCCAACGCCAGCAAACAGCGCCGAGGTCGAAGCAAGAACGCTGCCGCTGACGCTGGCCGCGCCTGCACCGTTGAGAGCGGCCGACGCAGGACGCAACCCGTAACTGCTGACATTAAGCGCGCCGACACCCGCAAACGACGCGGCGATTGATTGTACCCAACTGCCGTAGACGTTGAGCGATCCTGCACCAGCAAACAACGCAGACGCTTGCACAGGTAGGGCAAGACGTGTGGCATTGACTGCGAGGGCGCCGACACCAGCGCCGCGCTCGCCTGTGGCGGAGTAGCTAAGAGTCCAATCAAGTTCGCCAAGTGCTAGATCGCCAAGAACACCAGGCGGACCCTCGTAAGCTTGCGACGGATATGTGAGTCCGTTGACACTGAGCGCACCAGCGCCAGCAAATGCCGCGGCGCCTTGCCAGGTCGTAGCCGTCGATACATAGACCGCGTCAGTGACGAACGCGTTACCGTCTGTAGCTGTATAAGTTGGCGTCTGCGTTACGATCGATGCGTTAGCTTGGTACTCAGCACAGTGATAGGTGTTGCCCACTCCTGAGCAAATAGGATTCCAACCTGACCCTATCGTCGGACCTGTAGTGCTCAAATAACGAGAAAGCCCGAGAGCTAAATTAGGTGCAGACGCTGGCGTGATTGATGCTGGCGCATTTACCGTGCCGCTTAGCCGTGGGCCGCCGCTGTCAAAAACAATGTTGCCGCCAGAAGGATCAGAAATAGCAAACGCAGTGCCTGAGACCCAACTAGGTGCCGCGCCAAAATTGACTGTGAAGGTGACGGCAGACAATGGAGTCGCGCCGACTGATGCGACCCATTGCTCGATACCTTGCCATGCGGTGCCGCTGATTGCTTGAATCGCGCGACGCGTGAATGTGAGACCACCACCAGTGACGCTTTGCACGTCACTGGAATCGCCCATAGCATGACCAGAAACCAAATTGACAGTCAGGCTGATGACAACTTGGCCGCCAGCTTTGCTTGTTGTGAGTGGGCCGAATGTCGGATTCTGTGCGCTCGACCCAACGACGTTAACTGTGGCTTCTACAAACGGACCAGTAGCCGCAGGCCAAACAACCGCCTGCATCGCATTGTTGAATGTTGAGCCACCGCTGCCAGGAGTCAGCGTCGAGCTAATAGCTGTCTGACCCGCTGTTAGGTTATAGGCCAGACTACCAGAAAGATTTGAGCCAGGACCTTGCGAAAGACTGGCAAGCTTAGCACCTGACCAAGCGAAGCTACCTGCACTTGCCTGCGCAGCATAAGCAAAAAGTATTTGAACGCCATTAGCTGGCGTAACTAAGGTGACGGTGTTAACTGTACCGTTTGCACCGTAGACGGTTGACGCGGCACTCGTAGGCGCTCCTGACGCCATGCCCGTCATATACAAACATTGAAAGACGTAGAATCCTGTGTTGTTGTTTCCGTTGAATGATAGAGTGTCGGTCGTGCTCGACGGTATGTCTGCATACCACATCGAGCCGTTGCCCGATGCTTCGTTGTCGCAGCGTGTTAGATTGACGGTGCCGAATTTTAGATTGCTAGGAACGCCACCAGTGCCGCCACCATTGGCAACACCAACAACAACTTTGCAGCCAGCGGGAAAATTAGTGCCGCCGTTCATACCTGTGACGTTGAAAACTCCTGTTCCAAAACTTGTGGAGATCAATAAATTGGCAGCGGCACCGTTGACGTTTGTGCCGTATGACAAAGGCGAAGGTAACGGACCAAAGCGCTGAGACCCATCAACAGCAAGCCCACCAGCCGCAACACCAGCGATTGCGCCCGATCGAGCTGTCAATGGTTCTATTTGGTCAGCCATCAGGACAACGATATAACAATGGCACCTGATGCGAACGACAGCGTGTCACCTGAGACTAAAGACGATGACGCGCTTAGTTGACCGTAGAAAAGCATGTTGCCGCTGTTAGTTCCTAAATTCGTGTCCCATATCTCATAACCACGCACTGGCGTTGCTGTGACTGCGGCATTTGCCGAGAACGTCAAGGCTGCTGTGTTGATAGCGGTGCCCGACGAAGCTACAGTTGAGGCCGCACCAAATGCCAACGCCTGACGCGTATAGCCTGACCAGCTACCCTCAGACCCGCTGACTGATGATGGTGTGCCTAGCGATAGACCCAAATAGCGGCTAGTTGGCCGCGTGACGGCAGCGCCGCCAAGCAGCCAATCGAGCATTGCTTTGCGCGCGTATCCCGAGAATGGCATAGCTCACGCCCACGCACCGCCGTTTGTTTTGCCTGGTCCGTACATCCATGCACCATCAAACCAGGCATCGCTTTTCCACGCGCCAGGCAACCACGACCGCGGGTGTTTGCTCCAATCGTGATAGGCTGGCGGCACCAGCGGCGTCACCTCGTCACGCTGCTGTGGCGCATCTTGTGACGCGTCGCGCTTAGTCGTTGGAGTCTTGGTCATGATAGCGGCGCTCTCTGTAGTGGCGACGCGAAAAGTTGCAATGACCGTGGCGCCAGTAACCGCCGCGCTCGTAACACTGGTTGCGTTCGTAGCCACCACCATTGTGGTGTTGCACCTCGACGCCTGGTCCGACCTCGACCTTGACGCCAGCGCTCGCAGGCGCCGGCAAAGCAAGCAGCATCGCAAGCACAAGATACTTGTGCATGTCGCACTCCTGTTTGTTTGGAAGGTTAAGCTAGGCTGATTGTGAGGGCGCCTGAAGCAATCACCAGCGAATCACCTGACGCCAAGGTGCGCGCGGTTGTTAGAGTGCCGTACCACAACATATTTCCTGAATTTAACGTTAGGATCGTGTCCCACAGTTGCACGCCTGAGATTGTCAGCGCGGTATTGAACGGACCAAACGTGACGGCCGACGCGTTAGTTGCGCTGCCGGCTGGCGACGCCGCAGCACCAAACACGGCCGTCTGCCTGGTGTAGCCGAGACCTGTGGTCATTTCGCTGCCTGACGTGCTGGCAGGAATGCCAAGTGACAGGCCAAGCGCTCGAGTCCCTGGTTGCGTTGGCGACGCGCCGCCAAGGCACCAATCTAACATCGCTTTTTGCGCATATGCTGCTATGTTTGCCATGTTTGGCTGCTCCTATTCCGCAGCCAGCAACAACCGCGGACTGCGAGTTAATAAACCTTGTGCTGCTGTCAGTATTTGTTCCGCGCTGATGTCGGACATACACGCCGCGGCCAAACCTTCTTTGTTTGGTCGACAGGTGTCTGGTTTGTCATGCAATCTGTGGCACGGGTAGCAATCAACCCGCGCCTGGTCCGCATGAAGCGTGACGGTGTTGATCCAGTGTTTGGTTATGTTCTCTGCACTGGCGTGTCCGAGCAAACAAATCTTCGGTATCTGCTCAAACGCGACGCCCCACATGACGCCGGTATCTGGTCCGATGACTAGATCGCAGTGCAGCGCTTGCGTCAGCGTGCGACGTATCGGCCAGTTTTGATCTTCGTCGCTTTTGCTAAGCGCCAGGTGCAGACCGCGGTGCGTGCCGTTCTGCCGCTCGACGTGATCCATGATGGCTTTGGCGTCTTCAAAGTTGCGCCCCATGCCACCAAACATCACCACAGCAACGCCTAGCTCGCGTATCAACCGCGCAATCACCATCGGCGAGAAAGGATAAATCTTGTCAAGCCTGGTGCCGCTGATGCACCAACCAATCACCAGCGGTCCCATGGAAAGCTTCGTGCGACGTGCGCGCTCGTGCTCGCGTTTGCTGGCGTGAAATAAGGGGCCAAACTCGTAAGGGACTCCAGCCAGGTCGTGCATAAACTCGACATAGCTTTTGTTTGCAAGTCGGCGACGCACAGCGTCAGGGTAATAGAAAGGAGTGTTTGCTGGAACAAAAGCGTGTAAATTTTCGATGCTGTGCGATCCGTTGACGAAGACATCGTACTCATCGGCTCGACCCCAATGCCATTGCTGCCACGTCAGCATATCGTTGGTGCTGATTTCACGTTTGCTCTTGACGCTGAGCTTGTCGATATGCGGATTGTGTTCAAACACGGACCAGGCAGGGTCGGACGTGATGACCTCGACCTTGAGCCCTTTTTTCTTGAGCTGTGCCGCGGGTGACACAGCAATCAAATTGTCGCCGATGCCGCCAAAGCGCACAATGGCAGCCCAACCGTTCGCGCGTGCAAACGCCATGCTAACGCCTGTTTAATTGTAGGTGTGTGTCTGGTGCGGTTTGTAGCGGCTCGACCTTGTCTTCGTAGTAAACTATGCGTTTGATCGAGCCGTCTTTGTTATACTCAACGAGCATCACCCGTTTTAAATTTCCAAGGTTTAAGTTCAACTTTGACGTAGTCTCTAAACTCATGGGGCACTCCTAACAAATTGTAGCTAACAACATTTGCATAATGATTTTGTTTGATGTCGCGATAGTTGTTTGGATTGAAAAGCGGAGTCTTGTGCTCGTAAATGTCGTAGCCAAGCTCGCGCATCGTTCTAGGCAAGTCGTCTGTGTCGTCATCGTTCTCCAAATAGAGGAACGGCTTGCAGCGAGCGATAGTGTGCAGCGCGCCAGCGAGCACGACCGACTCCATGCCTTGCACGTCTGCTTTGATTAGCCGGCACTGTGGCAGCTCGAGGCTATCGATAGTGAACACGTCAACCATTTCAGGCGTTGCTGTATAGGACAAAGCTACACCGCCGAAATTGCCTGGTTGCGTGTAGTCAACCGGAGGCACGCCGAGCTTTGTTTGTGCCGCGCCGAGCGCCGCATGTTTGGCGTGAATCTGCCAGGCGCCATTGAGCGCAACGTTTGCACACAGCATGTTGAAAATGATTCGCTGTGGTTCATACGCATAGATGCGACCAGACATGCCGATTTTTTTCGCCATGCCCAAAGTCAACGTGCCGATGTTTGCTCCTGCCTCGACCACCGTTGAGCCTTCGGCCAACATCTTGCAGAGGAATGCACACTCTATCTCTGCATATTCGCCGTAAGTGTGCAGCGCGCCGCCGATATAGAAATCGTGCGGAAAGTACAGAAAGTGACCATGACGGCATTCGTTCAACTCGAGCAGCGGTGTGTATTCCTGTTTGTGTGCGTTATTTAGCATGTCCCCGTCCTAATAAGCTGGAAACGTGATTGAGAATGCGGAAAGACTGAAGGGATTCCCCACAGTGATAGCTAGCGAGCTAGATAGCAGACCAGAAGCGTACAATACTTTGTTGACTGTGTCGACGAGCGCCCACGCGACCGCAATGCCTGTGACGATACTTTGCCCGTTTGTTATTTCGATTGTTCTAACAATGCGACCATTAGGTAGTGCGTCGTTTGGTGCCAATACGGTGCCGCCTGCACCTGGATTAGCGTTGCCAAGCGCCAGGGTGTTGACCGCGTCGTTGTAATTGTTTGGTTCAGCATTGCACAGATAGATCGAGTTGACATTGTTGTGCAAAGCGTTCAGCCCGCCGTCGAGCGCTGGCGCATATAAGGTCATGGTGTGCCTGCCATGGGTCCGCCTGCCTCGAGGCTCGAATAATCGAATATCACCTCAGTGTGTGCAGGCTTGAAGCGGTTAATCATGCACTCTAGGTCGAGCGCTGTACCAATGATTAGGTGCGGATCGACTCCACACTGGCCGTGAGTGCAGCGGAACCAAATAAGTGACGCCAGGCCGACATGCACCGTCCACATGTAGCGCATTTCTGGTGCGCCGAGAGTCCACCGCGGCAGCGGTGGCGCCGCCACACCTCCGCCGACGCTAAGAGCAAACAACGAGCCATGACCAGGCAGATTGACGCTAATATTTGCTTTTAAAACTGTGTTGCCGATAACGAGGCGACCTGCACCTAGAAAGGGCGAAGGATAGCTGACGTTTGTTCCGCCCGCGTAGGCACCTAATGGCTGTTCGCCTATGGCAACATCTACAAGCATGGCTAACTCGGAAACACAGCAAATAAGACTTGTGCGGTGGCAGCATTGAATTGCGGAATCGGTGTGGCTGCGCTGCCGGCTTCAATCGGGTAAATCGAATGTGCGCCAATGCCGACGAGACCTTGAAATTGTGGAACCAAACTATACGCGCAAGGATTTGTTGATTGATAGTTAGTCTTCCACATGGCATTGCCATGACCAGCTTGTGAGGTCGTGGCGTCAAGTCCGAGGCCGTTATAGCCAGTGTTTCCACCCCCCGCACCTAACACTATTTCATCCCAAAAATGCGCTTCGATTACATCAATTGATTGACCATTCATGAAATTAAAATACATAGCACCAGAACCACGAATCGCACGCCATGCGTTGCTGTTGTAGGTATAGGCTGCACCATTGTCGACTGCGTATCCTATCTGACGAATGCGATTGTATCTGTTCCATAGCGACATGACGATGGCAGCGCCGCCGTTTGCTGCTGGTGGTGTTGGATCCCACCTAAAGTTTGCTGATGCACCTGTGAAAGCTGAGCCTACATAAGTGCCTTGATACTGCGGAGGTCCGTTGGTGATTGCTGCGTTGTTGACCTCAATGCCATTGAGTCGCGAAAGACCGACCGAACGGGTAAACTGACCCGACCATTGCTGCCGCGTCAAACACAGCGTACCGTTTTTCATCCAAACAAAGAAATCGTATAGCTGACCTCCTATAACCGCTGGTGGTGGATTAATTGTTGTGTCCGCGCCGTTCATCACCAGGTCACTGATGACAGGCTCCATAGACCATTTGATACCATTGAAAATCGGAACCAGATTGCCAACGTAAGGAGTCAAATAAACATTGCCCGACGAAAGTACAGGCAGCGTGACAGTCGAAATGTTCATGACTGGCACGCCTGTGGCATACGTCAAACGACACTGCGAGCCGAAAGAATCTAAAACGTCGTCGCCACCTTCGACAATGGAAATTTGCGCACTACCAGATAGACTGATTGGAGTATTGCTATTTGTTGATACGATGACATTGCGCGTCAACGTCGTGCCATTATATAAACCAGTGCCGACCTCGCGATTGGTGCCGTCAGAAATCGAGTACGTAACAACGTCGTTGACTTGCACACCAGCGGCTGAGAACGACAAATAACCCGTCGCTGCCGAGCCAAGTGTTAGCGTACCCGTGCCTACAGTAGGCACCCCCATGCGTGTTAGATTGTAAAGCTTGGACATCAATCAACACATATGCTGCGCGCTGAAATAGTTAGCGCCGGCTGCGTTGAGAGTTGCTGTGACACCTCCCGCATTTTCGAGTGGGTAAAGAGTATGCGCGCCGTTACCAATCAAACCTTTCCAAAATGCTTGTTGAGAAAAGGCGACCGTGCTTGCCACAGGACACTGCGCAATGTCCATAGCGCCAAGTGAGTTGCCAGTAGTGGAATCCAAACCAATGCCCGCATACATTGTTTGACCGCTGGTGCCGCCAGAGGTACTTTCTGTCCAAATATTGCAATCCGTAACATCCTCCACTTGACCACACAGCAAATAAATAAAATAGGTTCCTGGTGCATTGCGCATCACACGCCAGGAGTTGGACGCGTAAGTGTAAGAACCTCCGCTATCTGAAACCACGCACTGCGCGCGAATGCGATTATACATATTCCACAAACCAAGCCACGCACGACCACCACCTGTGGCTGATGACCCTGTGTCATAAACAAAGTTGTTTGCTGAGTTAGTCATGATAGAGCCGACATAGGTGCCTTGGTTGGCCGCCGGCCCATTGGTGATTGCTGATGCGTTTGTTAGAATGCCGTTGATGCGCTGCAATGACATCGCTCGCAAGATCGTGCTAGACCAAACAGGACCACGCGATAGCGTCATCACTCCGCTTTTCATCCAAATAAACAAATCGTAAATGCTGCTAGCAACTGTTGCAGCCGGATTGTATGTGGCATCCGAATTGAGATTTTGAAGGTCACTGGCAAATGTTTCCATCGACCACTTGGAGCCGTTGAAAATTGGAACGTTATACCCGCTGTATGACGTGTAATAGGCGATTGTGCTAGTGACTGGCATCGTCAGGTTGACGGTGTTCATCACTGGCGCACCTGTAGCAAACGTGATGCGCCCCTGTGGTGGTGACGGTGTTTGTATGTCTTGCGCTGCCGCAGTGATCACGACTTGCGCATTGCCGGATAGGCTGATTGGATTGTTTGAGTTGGTCGAATTTAAAGCACCGCGAGTTAGCGTCGTGCCTGTGGCTGTGTAGACGCCACGCCCAATCTCACGATTGTTTCCGTCGCCTATGCAGTAAGTGATTAAGTCCTGATCTTGAATGCCGGCTTGTGCGAATGTTAGAAAGCCAGGAACAGCCGAGCCAAGCGTTAGCGTGCCCGTGCCCGTTGTGGCAGTCGTCATGCGCGCAAGGTTGTAAAGTTGAGGCATCTAACACCTAAACAAAACGTTCATAAATCGGAACACGGCGTTGTATGTTGCGGTGTTGCCGTCTGCTTGTTCATTCATCGAATAGGTGTGCACACCACTGCCAGGATGACTTTGAAGAGTCGTGATGACATCATAGTTTGCAGCGCCAGCACCTGAGTTTTGCGAGCGCGTGTACATGTTCATGGTGGTGGTGCTGTCGACGCCAATACCAATCAAAGAAAACACACCAGCGGTGGCGCCTAAACCCTGACGCCCAAAGTCAGTCACTGTTGCAGCATCTTCTGTTTGACCATAGACCACAGCGCATTGATTGCCAGCGCTGCCGCGAGCTTGGCGCACCGTGGCTGTAGCATAGGTGTATGAGGCGCCGTTATCTGTCGTGACCGAATTGATACCCACACGATTGTACTGATTCCAAACCATCAAACGGCCAGCGCCGCCACCGCTCGCAGCGGTGCCAAATATCCAGTCAATCGTGCTGGTGCCGTTTGATGCAATCGTGCCTACGTAAGTGCCTTCGTTAGCTGGTGGTCCGTTGGTGATGGCTGAAGCGTTTACCAGAATGCCGTTCTGTCGTGTTAGCAACAGCGACCGAACAGAATTGCTGGTCCATGCCGGCCCACGCGACAGCACCAGCGTTGCGCCACTTAACCAAACAAACAAGTCATAGACTGAGTTGGCAGCAACCGCGGCCGGATTAGTTGTTGCATCTGTCGTGACGTTTTGCAGGTCGCTAGAGAATGACTCCATTGACCAGCGCACGCCATTCCAGATCGGAACACAGTTGCCAGCGTAGCCGGTATAATAGATCGTGGTCGCGGCGCTGACGGTCGAGAGCAACACAGGCGTGCCGCTGGTCAGCGTCAAGCGCCCCTGTGGTGGCGAGAATGTTAGGACATCTTCAGCCAGCGCTGTGATGATGACTTGCGCATTGCCTGATAGGCTGATTGCTGCATTTGAGTTGGTCGAGGTCAGCACATTGCGGGTTAGCGTGGTGCCTGACGCAGTATAGACGCCGCGGCCGACCTCACGATTAGCACCGTCTGCAATCGCGTAGCTAACAACGTCCTGGTCAGTGATGCCAGCTTGCGCGAACGTTAGGAAGCCAGCAATCGCCGAGCCTAGTGTTATCGTGCCCGTGCCCGTTGTTGCTGTGGTTACGCGTGCGAGGTTGGCAAGCTTGCTCATTTAGGCACTTGATACCATTGCCCACACCAACTAATCCCACACATGAACGGCGAGTATTCGCTGATGGTGATGCGATAGCCAAGTTTGAACGCCATGTCTTGAAACATTTGTCTCGAGGCGCCGCCCATAAAAGTCATCTTCAGCATCAACAAAGCTTGACGCTGCACGATTGAGTTGGCGGACCCTTCAAAACAAGGGTCGGGTAAACCCCACGCTCGCTCCCAATCAGGCAACAGCTCAAGCGCAGTGCGTGGGTCGGACTCGTGCTCGAGCAAATCGGCTGCTCGACCGTCAACGTCGCCCCATATGCGCGCCAAGCCCGTAACTGTTTGCACGAAGATTGAGTCGAGGTCGTGCCGCGGCCAAGCTGGTCCGTGTGGCAGTAGCTGCAACAGTGCGTCTGTGTATTCCTCCGCGCCGCGGCGTCTGTGAAAGTCATAAGGAACAACACCAGGTGTTAGTTCGTAAGCTTCAGGAAACGTGATGATTGGTGCGCCAATGACGATGTTAAGCGCATTCGGCCGCTGACTGGCGACCACACCGCGCCAGGTGCCGGCACCGCTGAACGCAGCGAAGGTGAATTGTGCGTGAAAGTCTCGAGCGACGAGGGCACTGCTACCGGACCAAATAGCGCCGCTAAACCATTGCGGCGAGCTGTCGGTGGCTAACCCGCTGTTGCCCGTAAATGCCGCTGATGCGTTGATGATAGCCATCAGGCAAACGTCACTGTGCCGAGCACTGGCATATAGCCAGGCGCCGGCATCGCCGTGGTCGTAAACGTCAGCTCGTAATAGTTGACGCCAGGCGTGTCATTGATCGCACCGTCGACCCACGCATGATAGATCGTCTGACCAGGCAACGCCTTTTCAAGCAACATCGCGTTGAGCGAATCAATGACGCGTTGCTGTGTGCTCGCGTCATCAGGATTCATGCCAGTAACTGTTAGATTGATCGAGAAGGGTAGCGGCGCTTCGACCCAAAAATC
>Ga0126371_10005566_pt1 | contig 11188 bp, 8 predicted proteins | sample PanSoiMetaPlot_4_FD_110145 | JGI IMG/M metagenome (GOLD analysis project Ga0126371, IMG submission 110145) | Tropical forest soil microbial communities from Panama - MetaG Plot_4 | ecosystem: Environmental > Terrestrial > Soil > Tropical forest > Bulk soil | place: Panama | collected 2016-02-17
TATGGCCTGGCGCATCCGGACAAAACATTCCGGCTGGTGAGCGGAGGCACCGAACTGCTGCACGTGACGCCGGTCGGCACGCTGGAAGAGCGCGTGTACCAGGTGTTCGGCAGCCAGGTGCTCGAAGATCTGGTGGAAATCGGCGCGCGGGAGAAAGAACTTTTCTTGGCAGCTGCGAGCGTTCCTCCCTCGCAGGCCATCGCGGAATACCGTAGCGAGCCCGATGAGCCGCCTTCTCGAAAATTCCGGCTGAGCGGTTTTTTCTCGCGGCCGCAGGTGCAGAAGGCCAACCGCAACTCGATCTACATTTTTGTAAACGGGCGGCTGATCCGCGACCGGCTCTTACTACACTCGCTCTCGGCGGCGTACCACAACCTGATGCCGCCGGCCGCATTTCCGTTCGCGCTGCTATTTCTGGAGTGCGCGCCGGAAGAAGTGGATGTAAACGTCCACCCTTCGAAAACGGAAGTGCGGTTCCGGCACGGCTCGTTCGTGCACGATTTCGTGCGCGACACGCTGCGCGAGCGGCTGATGGAGAGCCGGCCGGCGCCGTCGTTCTCGCCGGCGGCGCGGGTTTCCACAGCCCCACAGGCGGGCTCGCAACTGCCGTACTCCGAATTCAGCCAGATGCTGGAGAACGAAGGGCCGCCTGCGGCTACGCTGGAACCGCCGGCGCCGGCCGAGACAACGCTGCCCGAGTTCACCCTGCGGCCTGCCGGAGGGCCGGTGCCACGCCTCGACTTCAGTGCGCCGCCGCTCGAAGTGGCGCCGGGGCCGGCGCCATCGGGAAAACTGTCGCGCCGTCTCGACGCGCACGGCGAGTTTCCACCGGAAGCCATTCCGCCGCCGGAGATGTCCCTTTCGGTGCTGTCCGACCTGCGGCCTCTGGGCCAGATTCACGAGAGTTTCATCATCGCCGCCGGGCGCGACGGCCTCTGGATCATCGACCAGCACGTGGCGCACGAGCGCATTCTCTTCGAGCAGGTCATGAAGCAGCGCGCCGCGGGGCGCGTGGAGGTGCAGCGGCTGCTCATGCCGCTAATCCTACAGCTCACGCCCGAGCAGCAGATCGATTATGCGCGAATCGCCGATGAGCTGCACGCTTCCGGTTTCGAGACCGAACCGTTCGGCAACCGCACGATCGCGGTGAAAGCAGCGCCGGCCGCGGTCGGACCCACCGATCTGGAAAGGATCATTTTCGAGATTCTCGAGACCGCCGAAACCGAGTTGCGCGGCGCTTCGCTCGAGGATCTGCGCCGCAACATCTGCGCATCGATCGCGTGCCGCGCCGCGATCAAGATCAACATGCGGCTGGATCATACCAAGATGGAGTGGCTGTTGCGCGCGCTGGCGCAAACCGATTGCCCGATGAGCTGCCCCCACGGCCGCCCGATCGCGCTGCACTATTCCACGCGCGAAGTCCTGAAGGCGTTTCACCGGATTTAGCGACGTAGCGTAAGGCTCCGCCTTCGCCGCCGTCCAGTGCTTGCACGAGGCTGGAGCCTCATGCTACCGGCTAGGCCTGCACCAACTGGCGCGCCGCGCGGGCCTGATGCGCTTCGTAGGTGGCCTCAGCCGTCATATCGCGCATGCCGAACTGGATGCCGATTTTCTTGAGAAACTCGTTGGGCGGGATGCCGCCGGCAAAGACCCACACGAAATCGTTGGGGAGTTCCTGCGCCGCGCCATTGACGTCCAGAATTACGGAGTCGGGCTTGAACTCCACGGGCGTGGAGTTGAACACTACATTGACCTTGCCCGTGCGCATGCACTCCTCGATGCGCTTGGCGTTGCGCTCCTTGATGCGGCTGAAGGCATCTTTCCGGTAGGACAGCGTGACTGTATTGCCGTGCTGGTGGCCGAGCCCCATGGCGGCTTCGATCGCGCTATCGCCGCCGCCCACCACCAGGATTTTCTTGCTGGTGTAGTGATCGGCTTCGATCAGCCGGTACATCACCTTCGGCAATTCCTCGCCTTTTACCCCCAGTTTCCGCGGAGTGCCGGTGCGGCCCAGGGCCAGAATGACGGCGCGCGCGCGGTACCGGCCTTTTGCAGTTGTGACGTCAAAGACGCCATCGGGGCTTTTGCGAATCTCGTCGACTTTTTCGCCGGTGCGCACTTTGAAATCGGCGCGCTCCATCACCTGGTGCCAGAACGCCAGCAGGTTTTCTTTCGACAGCTCCGTCTTTTTGAATGTGCCGTACATCGGAAATTCCACCGGACTGGTCATGACCAGCTTCTGGCGGGGATATTTGGCCACGGTGCCGCCGACTTCGTCCTGTTCCAATGTCAGGTAATTGAGCTTGTTCTCGATGGCCCGCAACGAGGCGCTGATGCCGGCCGGGCCGGCTCCGACAATTAGCACATCATAAACATTGGACATCGGCCGGGTGGCGCCCATTGCGGCGAGGCGTTTGCCGATGATGTCGATCGATTCGCGGCCCTGGTTGACGGCATTCTTGATCAGCGCCAGGCCGCCAAGTTCGCCGATAATGAACAGGTTCGGGATGCTGGTCTCATACTCTTCGGTCATGTAGGGCATGTCGGCGCCCATGCTCGGCGTGGCCCGGACCATGGTCAGCGCACCGACCGGACAGGCCTCCGCGCAGAGACTGTGGCCGATGCACTTGTACCCGTTGACGATGACCGCCTTGCCACCCAGCATGGCGAGGACGTCGCCTTCGGGACAGACTTGTGTGCAGATCTGGCAGCCGATGCAATGCTCGACATCGATGTGCGGGTGTTGCGCTTTGGGCCCTTCGGAATACACCTTCCCCTTTTCCGCGGCCTCGCGCGCCTTCGCTTCCCGTTTCTTCAGGCTGCGCAGATAATAGACGAGCGGAAATCCCAGGATCGCCCCGTACATCACGGCGTAGAGGCTATAGGAAAGGAAAGTGTCGATCATATTCGAAGTCTTTCAGGCACACGTTGCCGGTCGCGCACCACCCGGTGTGCGATAGGCAAGTGATTGACCCGAGATAACTTCGGTCAATCGAAAGCGAAATTAAACAGGTTGCCGGCGGGTGCGCGGGATGGGTGCAGGCTCGTGTGTAAGAAGTGCGGGCAATTCCGCCACACCCAGTGCCGTTTCGCACAGAGTTGACACGTTTCTGCCTTCTCTGTAAAAATCAAGTATAGGCGAATAAAAGACGAAAATGGGTGCCGCGGCAGATCTTCAAAAGCAGTTCAAATCGGTGCTCCAGTGGCAAATCCGGCCTGGACCGGAAACGATCCGTTCCGGAATATCGGAGTTGGATGCGGTCACCGGAGGGCTGCCGCGCGGATGCCTGACGGAGATCTTCGGGCCGGCGTCTTCGGGGCGCACCAGCCTGCTGGTTTCGATTCTGGCTGCGGCTACCGAGCGCCAGGAAGTGTGCGCGCTGGTGGACACCGAAGACTCCTTTGACCCGGTTTCCGCCGCCGATGCCGGGGTGCGTCTGGAGCGGCTGCTATGGATCCGCTGCGGCCACAATGCCGAGCACGCGCTGAAGTCCGCCGATTTGCTGATTCAAGGAGGCGGGTTCGGCCTGGTGGCGCTGGATCTGGGTGATACGCCGCCGCGAACAGCGCGGCGGATTTCGCTGACCTCCTGGTTCCGGATGCGGCGGGCGGTGGAGAATACGCCGACCACTCTGGTGACGGTGGCGCAGCAATCGAACGCCAAGACCTGCGCTTCGCTGATGCTCGAATGTTACCGGGAAAGCGTGACGTGGCGGGGAAGCACGCCACTGTTGCGCGGGATGCGTGTGCGGGTGGCGCGACGCAAACCGGCGCACGAAGTGACGGCCGCGTTCCAAGCCATCACGGTGGAGTAAGCCAATGTTCGCGTCCCTTCACGGCAGCGGAAATTTGCACGCATTGGCGTTCGAATTTTCTCCGGTGGTGGAGCAGACGGGCCCGGAGACAGTGACTTTCGACGCCTCGGGATTGGAACGCCTCTTCGGACCGGTGCAGGATATCGCCGCGGCGGTGATGCGGCGCGCGGGCGAAACGGGCGTGACGGCGCGGCTGGCGCTGGCCACCAATCCCGACGCCGCCATTTGCGCGGCGCGCGGATTCGCGGGAGTCAGCATCCTTCCGCAAGGCGACGAAGCCAAATTCCTGGCGCCACTGCCGCTGCAATTGTTGCAGCCGTCTCCGGAATTGCAGGAGACGCTGGAGCGTTGGGGCATCCGGCGGTTTCAGGATCTAGCGGCGCTGCCACCATTGGGGATTGCTGAGCGGCTGGGGCCGGAAGGGCTGCGCCTGCGCGAACTGGCGCGTGGGGAGGCGGAGCGGAAGCTGGTGGCCTTGGAGGATCCGCCGCGATTCGAAGAGGAACTCGAACTGGATTATCCGGTGGAGCTGCTGGAGCCGCTGTCGTTCGTGCTGGCGCGGTTTCTCGGCGGGTTGACGACGCGCCTCGTGACACGCGGCCTGGCGACAGACGAACTGCGGCTGCGGCTGAAGCTGGAACCGCAGGGGATCCACGAACGCACGTTGCGGCTGCCGGTGCCGTCGCTCGACCAGCGGGCGTTTCTGAAGCTACTGCAATTGGACCTAGCGGCGCATCCGCCGGCGGCGCCTGTAGTGCACGTGCATCTGGAAGCGAACCCGGTGAAGCCGCGCGCGGCGCAGAGCGGGCTGTATGTGCCCGTAGCGCCCGAGCCGGTGAAGCTGGAGCTGACGCTGGCGCGCATTAAAGCGCTGGTGGGGGAGGCGAAGGTCGGATCGCCGGAGTTGCTTGATACGCACCGGCCGGGGGCGTTTCGCATTCGAGGCGCTGAGTGGCGTAAGGCTCTGCCTTGCGCAAGGCGGAGCCTTACGCTACTGGCGCTGCGCATATTTCGGCCGCCGCGGACGGCGCGGGTGACGATCGCTTCGGGACAGCCCAGTTTCGTCGCCGCCGAGGGCGTCCGCGGACGGGTGCTCGAACTGGCTGGGCCGTGGCGCACATCGGGGGACTGGTGGACGGTGGATCCGTGGGAGCGCGACCAATGGGACATCGCGTTGAGCGACGGCGCGCTCTACCGCATCTATTGCGCGCCGCCGGGATGGTTCGTCGAGGGCAGCTATGACTGAAGGATATGTCGAGCTGCGCGCGCGTTCGGGTTTCAGCTTTCTCGAAGGCGCGTCGGTGCCCGAGGAACTGATCGGAGCCTGCGCGCAATACGGGATGCCGGCCATGGCGCTGGTGGACCGCAACGGCGTCTATGGGGGGCCGCGGTTCCACATGGCGGCAAAGAAAGCGACTGTCCGCGCGCACATCGGCTCGGAAATCACGTGCGCGCATGGCGTCTCTTACCCGCTGCTGGTGGAGACGCGCGAAGGGTATCGCAACCTGTGCCGGCTGGTGACACGCATGAAACTGCGGGCAAAAAAGGGCGAAGGAGCGGCCACCCTGGAAGAGCTGGCGGAATTTTCCAAAGGCCTTGTTTGCCTCACGCGCCATCCCGACGAACGATTGATCGACATTTTCGGAAAGCACAATGTATATGCCGAGCTGCAGCGCCATTATCACCGTGAACAAGAGGCGCGCAACCAGGAGATTATTGAGAAAGCGCGGCGGCTGGGGCTTCCGCTGGTGGCTACCAATGCGGTGGCTTACGCCACGCCGCTGCAGCGCGAACTGCTGGATGTGTTCACATGCATCCGCAACCATGTGACGCTCGACACGGCAGGGAGGCTGCTGGAGCGGAACAATGAGCGGCACGTGAAAACGCCGTCCGAAATGGCGCGGCTATTCGTCGATTTGCCGGGGGCGCTCGCAAATACCCTCGAAATCTCCTCGCGCCTGGAATTCACGCTGGCCGATCTCGGCTACGAATTCCCGCACTATCCGGTTCCGGAAGGGAAGACGATGATCTCGTTCCTGCGCCAGCGCACCGACGAGGGCGCGCACCGCCGCTATCAGCCCTATAACGAGAAGGCGCGGCGGCAAATCGAGCGCGAGCTGGCGCTTATCGAGAAGCTGGAGCTTCCCGGCTATTTTCTGATCGTCTGGGACATCGTGAGGTTTTGCAAAGAGAAAGGAATTCTGGTGCAGGGCAGAGGGTCGGCCGCCAACAGCGCGGTATGCTACGCGCTCGAAATCACCGCGGTCGATCCGGTGGGGATGGAGCTGCTGTTCGAGCGATTCCTTTCCGAAGAACGCGGCGAGTGGCCGGACATCGATATCGACCTTCCCAGCGGCGACCAGCGCGAGCGCGCCATACAGTATGTCTACGAGCGCTTCGGAAAGCTCGGCGCGGCCATGACCGCCAACGTGATTACGTACCGCGGGCGCTCGGCGGCGCGCGAAGTGGGCAAGGCGCTGGGATTCGAAATCACTACGCTCGAGAAGCTATCGGGGCTGGTACGCACGTGGGAATGGAAAGATCCCAAAGATACCACCGAACGCCAGTTCCGCGAGGCCGGGTTCGACCTCCACCATCCGCGCGTGCGGAAGTTTTTCGAGCTGTACCAGATGGCGCAGGACCTGCCGCGCCACCTCGGCCAGCATTCCGGCGGCATGGTGATCTGCCAGGGCCAACTCGATTCGGTGGTGCCGCTCGAACCGGCCACCATGCCCGGCCGCGTGGTGGTGCAGTGGGACAAAGAAGACTGCGCCGATATGGGGATCATCAAAGTCGATTTACTGGGGCTGGGGATGATGGCGGTGATTGAAGAGTGCCTCGACCTGATTCCCAGAGTCTACGGCGAGACGGTGGACCTGGCGCACCTGCCACCGGAGGACCCCGCGGTCTTCGCGGCTTTGCAGAAAGCCGACACCGTCGGCATGTTTCAGGTGGAGAGCCGGGCGCAGATGTCGTCGCTGCCGCGCATGATGCCGAAGAAGTTTTACGACATTGTGGTGCAGGTGGCGATCATCCGGCCGGGACCGATCGTGGGCAAGATGGTGCATCCGTATTTGAATCGGCGGCAGGGCCGCGAGGCCGCGGACTGCCTGCATCCGTCACTGGAAGAGGTGCTGCGGCGCACGCTGGGCGTTCCGTTGTTTCAGGAGCAATTGCTGCGCATGGCCATGATCGCGGCCGGGTTCACCGGCGGACAGGCGGAAGAACTGCGCCGCGCCATGGGGTTCAAGCGTTCGGAAAAACGCATGGCCGATATTGAAGTGAAGCTGCGCGCCGGCATGGAGCGCAACGGCATCACGGGAAAAGCGCAGGAGAATATTGTCCGGTCGATCACTTCGTTTGCGCTATATGGATTTCCGGAATCGCACGCAGCGAGTTTTGCGCTGCTGGCGTATGCCAGCGCCTACCTGAAGTGCCATTACCTGGCGGCGTTCACGTGCGCCATGCTGAACAACCAGCCGATGGGATTTTATCCGCCGGCAATTCTGATCAAAGACGCGCAGCGGCACGGGCTGCGCGTGCTGCCGGTGGATGTGACGCGCTCGGAGTGGGTGTGCACGGTTGTGGAGGCCGGGGGCCAGAGGCCGGGGGCCGGAGAGGTGTGCCTGCGGCTCGGGATGCGGTATGCCAAGGGGCTGCGCGAAGAGGCCGGGCGCGCGATTCTGGAGACGCGCGCCCAGCGGGCGTTCAGCAGCGTGGACGATCTGGCGCTGCGCGTGCGGGAACTGCGCAAAGACGAGCTCAACCGGCTGGCCGAGATCGGCGCGCTCAATTCGCTCGACAGGCTGCACCGGCGCGACGCGCTCTGGCAGGCACAGCGCGCGATCTTGCCGGTAGGCCCGCTGCTGGCGCCACTCGAGGAAAAAGATGCGCCCTCACCGCTGGCGCGCATGAATACGGAAGAGCGCCTGTGGGCCGATTATCGCGGGACTGGGATGACCATCGGCCGTCATCCCATGGCCTGGCGGCGGGCAGAAATGAACGCGCTCGGGGTCACCCCAGCCAATAAGTTGGCGGCGGTTCCGGACGGCCGAGTGGTGCGGATCGCCGGTTCGGTGATCGTGCGGCAGAGGCCCGGCACGGCCAAGGGATTCGTCTTCCTCAGCATGGAAGATGAGACCGGCATCATGAACGCCATCATCACGCCGCAGATGTTCGATCGCTACAAATTCCCCGTGCTGGGCGAGCCGTTCCTGCTGATCGAAGGTGTTCTACAAAATCTCGACGGAGTGATTTCAGTGAAGGCCGGACACATCGAGGGCCTGCCGGCGGGCGCAGCGGCGGAATCGCACGATTTCCACTGATCCTTGCCTTCCTCCACCAGCTGAACTAAACTTAGTTTAGTCTATGAAAACGGTCAATATCCACGCGGCCAAGACTCATCTTTCCAGTCTGGTGGAAGAAGCCGCCGCCGGCGAAGAGATCATCATCGCGAAAGCGGGAAAGCCCATCGCGCGTCTGGTTCCCATCGAAAAGCCTGCATTTCATAAGGCATTCGGAGCTCTGAAAGGCCGCATTCACGCATCCGATGATTTCGATGCTCCGCTCCCTCCGGAGATCCTCAAAGGTTTTGGGATCGAGTGACTAGCCTATTGCTGGACACACACGTGTTGATCTGGTGGCTTGAGAAGAGCGCCCGGCTCGGACCGCGGGCGAAGAAAATTCTGCTCAGCCCGGCCACACGAACCGTGGTCAGCGCCGCCTCCATCTGGGAGATTGCGATCAAAGCAGGTTCCAATCGCCTGGATTTAGCGGACCGGCTGGAGGAATGGGTCCCCCGGCTCTCCAGCGACTGGGGAGTGCATTCGCTTCCGATCACGCTCGAGCACGCGACCATAATCGGCTCCTTGGCGCGGCACCATGCCGATCCATTCGATCGCATTCTGGTTGCACAGGCCCAATGTGAAGGCTTAACAATCCTCACAGTGGATCCTGCGATCACCGCCTACGACGTGCGCACTCTGGATGCGTCGGCATAGCTCGCATATGTGACGTGGTGGACCTCATCGAGTAGATGGAAGCACATGGCCTTGAACTCGCCCGCTTCGATCTGAATGTTCATACAGCTTTCTACTGGTTTGCCGCGCAAGAAAGCTGAACTCTTCCTCCGAATCCCGCTTCGCCGGGGAGCTTCGCCACGTGGATCTCCGGACTCTTTCCGCAGGTCCACTGGGCTTCATACTCTTTTACGCAACCAGGCTTGGGATCGCCCAGGACGCTGACATCGATGACATAATTGCAGGCTTGCTCGCCTTCGCACTTCGCTTTCACATCTTTGGTTGCGTTACCTGCCACTCCGCCACAACTGGCGCCATAGGTGGCGGAAACGATCTGAACTCCGGATTTCGAGCCACATGTCGAGAGCGCCAGCAAACCGGCGGACACGACAAGGGCGCGCCGGACTCGCTCCCTTCTTCCTGATCCCATCACGGCTCCGTTCTGCATCCATTCAATTCTGCCAGAATCCGGGTGGCGACTTCTTTGCCGCGCTCGCCGATTTCGCCGGCGGGGCCGACGCACGAGGGGCAACCGGCTTCACATCCGCAGGCGGCCAACAGTTCGGCTGTCTGACTCAGCAATTGCGGCGCCATGCGGTAGAGAGGCGCGCTTTGGCCGATACCGCCGGGATAGGTGTCATACAGATACAGATTGGGCTCGAACGTGGCGGCGAGTTTCTCACTGAGGGCGACGCCGAGGTCGCGCGGGTCGCACATCAGCAATAGCGCCGCCACGGTGCGGAGCGCGTTGCCCAGGCCGGTGATGCCGCTCTGCTTTTCCGTGGGCGTGAATTCGCCGAAGCGCGCCAGGAACTCCGCGGGGAAATGCAGCCAGAAGGCGGTAGTGTGCATCTCCTGCTCAGGCATGGAGAGCTTGCCCGCGCCGACGTTTTCCATGGTGTAGAACTTGATTTTCTTGAAGCCGACGATCTGCCGGTTGACGCGGACGTCGCCGTGCAGGCGCCGCGCGCCGGCCAGATCTTCTCGTTCGGCCTCATCGAGCACTTTGACCTGTGTGTAGTCGATGGCGTCGGTGTAGTAGTCGCAGTCCACGCGCCGCACGTATGCCTTGCGCTCCTGGTAATCGAACCGCTCGACGTGATATTGGCGCGCCTCGTGGAGATAGATGGCCTTTTCGTGCAACGTGGTGAGGGCCGAAGGGAACGCCACTTCGGCGATGACCGCGGGTTCTCCGGTGATGTCGACGACCACGAAATTGTCGCTGGTGACGGCACGCAGGCCGGTCGCGTCGGCCGGATAGGTATCTGACGTCCAGTGCCAGGCGCCGGCCGAATGGTGCAAGAATCCCCGCTCTTCCAGAAACTGGCACGGGGCGGCGGTGTCATGCGGTCCGAATCTTTCGCCGTCGCGGATGGGCAGTTCAAAGGCGGCGCATTTCAGATGAGCCAGCAGGATTTCCAAATTCTCTGGATTGACGTAAGCGTGTTCGGGCGAACGGCCGAAAAAGTAGTCGGGATGTTCGATGACATATTGATCGAGCGGAGCGCTGGAGGCCACGAGCACTGCGGCGGAGGAGCCCTGGCGGCGGCCGGCGCGGCCGGCGCGCTGCCAGGTGGAAGCGATGGTGCCTGGATAGCCCGCCATCACCACGGCATCGAGCGAGCCGATGTCGATCCCCAGCTCCAACGCGTTGGTGGCGGCAAGGGCGCGGATCTCGCCGTCGCGCAGGCTTCGCTCGATTTCCCGCCGCTCGCGCGGCAGATAGCCGCCCCGATAACCGCGCACGGTTTCGCTGGGGACCGGCCCGCGATCACAGGCGTCTTTCAGGTAAGTCACCAGGACTTCGGTCGCCAGCCGGCTGTTGGCGAAGACCAGCGTCTGCAGATCCCGCTCGATAAACTCCATGGCAACGCGGCGCGTCTCCTGGATGTAGCTGCGCCGGATACCCAATTGGCGGTTGACCACGGGCGGATTATAGAAGATGAAAAACTTCTCGCCGCGCGGGGCGCCGTTGCGATCAATCAGCTCGAAGGGAAGGCCGGTGAGGGCTTCAGCCAGCTCACGCGGGTTGGCAATAGTAGCGGAGCAGCAGATGAACCGCGGGCTGGAATTATAGAACTCGCAGACACGCTGCAGGCGCCGGAGCAAGTTGGCGAGATGGCTGCCGTAGACGCCACGGTAATAATGCAGCTCGTCAATCACAACGTAGCGCAGGTGCTCGAAGTAGCGCGCCCAGCGCGTGTGATGCGGGAGGATTCCGCTATGCAGCATGTCCGGGTTGGTCAGAACGACATTGGCGCGCTGCCGGATCGCTTTGCGTGCGTCCTGCGGTGTGTCGCCGTCGTAGGTGAAGGCGCGAAGCTCGGAGCCCACCTCGGCAATCGCGGCTTCCAA
>Ga0126371_10005567_pt1 | contig 11188 bp, 11 predicted proteins | sample PanSoiMetaPlot_4_FD_110145 | JGI IMG/M metagenome (GOLD analysis project Ga0126371, IMG submission 110145) | Tropical forest soil microbial communities from Panama - MetaG Plot_4 | ecosystem: Environmental > Terrestrial > Soil > Tropical forest > Bulk soil | place: Panama | collected 2016-02-17
AACAACAAAACATGCAGTCTGAAAAAGCGGGCGAACGTCACCACGCCGATCCCGTTCTGGCTGCCGAGCAGCCGCACCAGGTACGGGCCCAGCACGGGTGCCGTAGCCGCAATGTTGGTGGCCACCACCGTGCCGAAGTACGCGCGATTGTCCCAGGGAAGCAGGTATCCCGTCAGCCCGTACCCGAGAGTCAGCAGAAGAAGCACCACGCCCACCATCCAGGTGGCTTCACGCGGCTTCTTGTATGCCCCGTACACAAAGACCTGGATCATGTGCAGCACCACCACCACGATCATGACGCTGGCGCCCCAGTGGTGCAGCCCGCGCATCAGGCGCCCGCCGGTCAGCTCCGTCAGAATGTACCGCAGGCTGTTGTAGGCGTCGCCCGGCGTCGGCGCGTAATTGAAGGCCAGCATGGCGCCGGTGAAAGCTTGAACCAGGAACGAGAACAACGCGATGCTGCCCAGCACCTGGTGCCACCCGCTCGAGGCGGGGATCTCTTCGTACAGGAAATTGCGCGCCGCTGTCTGAATGCCGGTCCGGTGATCGAGCCACTCCAGGATTCCGCTCAGAAACCTCATGCGCTCTTCTCCGGCGAGATTTGCAAATGGCCGATGAGCAGCTTGTTTCCTTGGACTCTGGTTTCGTACCGGTCCAGCGGACGCGGAGCTGGGCCTCCCAGCACCTGGCCGTCGATCGAGAACAGCGAGTTATGGCACGGGCACACAAACTCGTTCTTGGCCGAATCCCAATGATAGGCGCAGCCCAGATGCGTGCATTGCGGCCCGTAGGCGATTATCTGGTTATTGGCAGTTTTGAGCACCCAGGTGGTGTCTTGCTCGCTCGAAACCTTCCAGCCGTCCACGCGCATGCGCCGGAAAGTCATTTCCACTGGCGTGCCGGTGGGCACCTGAGAAAGGTCGCCGGCCTCGATCCAATCGCTTTGCTTCCGCATCCTGGGCGGTACCAGCAAATAAATAAGTGCAGGCACGGCCAAGGCGGCGCTGATCAGACCCCAGATGCCGTAAATTGCTGCTACGTAAAAAGTTCTCCGCGTTTCACCCGCCCCTGGCTGCGGGTTTTCGGTAGTCTCCACATGGTCCATGGTACAAAAATTTCCCCTGTGAAATGCCTCTACGTTGTAAAGGATTTGCAAAACCCGCGAAGGTTACACCCGCTGCAAGTGATTGCGCTACTTCAGTTCCTGGCTGTTGACGGTGGCTGGTTCCTGGCCGTAGTTCTGATGGATCACCATGGTCTGGTCCGAGAAGAACGTGCGGCTGCCGCTGCTGTTGAAGGCGACGGGTTGGGCATTGATCATGTAGCCACCCTGATTACCGGTAAGCGTGAACTTATATCCGCTTTTATCGCCGCCCGACAAATCGTTGCCGATCAGATCGGCGGCTGAGGCGTTCGCGGAGCCACTCGCCGGTGGCCCCAGTTCCGCCAGGGAAACCGCAAACCGGCCATAGGTCGAATAGAATTGCACCTGGGCCGTATGCAGCGTCCGGATTGCGGCAATCGCCGCCACTTCTTGCGACTGCATGCGGGCGCGACTCAGTTTGGGCAGCGCGATCGTGATGATGATCAATATGATCGCCACTACGATGAGCAGCTCGATCAGGGAAAAACCGCGACGACGCTTCTTGAGGTTGAACATATCCGCCACTTACATCTTATGACGCTTCACCCGCGCGAAGCGTGCAGGGCATTGAGCGATTGGACCGCGTGGTGGACCGCTTCCAGCTGTTTTCGGAAATCGGCTAACAAGCTGAGGCGCAAGGCATTAGGCCCGTCCGACAAGGCTCTTTCCGGCCTATCGTGGACTTCGACAAAAATGCCAGAGACGCCCACCGCCACCGCGGCTCGGGCCAACGGAGCAATGAACTCCGGCTGGCCGCCCGACGCCGCGCCAGTGCCGCTGGGAAGCTGGACGCTGTGTGTGGCGTCGAATACCACCGGCCAGCCGGCGTCACGCATAATTTTCAAGCCGCGCATATCCACCACCAGGTTGTTGTACCCGAACGAGGTGCCGCGTTCCGTAAGCACGACCTGTTGGTTGCCCGTTGCGGCCACTTTATCGGCCGCGCGGTGAATATCTTGCGGAGCGACGAACTGGCCTTTCTTGATGTTGACAATGCGGCCCGTCCGTCCTGCTGCCAGCAGCAGATCCGTTTGCCGGCAGAGCAGCGCGGGGATCTGCAGAATATCAGCGACTTCCGCGGCGGCCTCGGCCTGTCCCGGCTCGTGAATATCGGTGAGGATGGAGAAGCCTTCCTTCTTGACGGCGCCCAGGATGCGCAGACCTTCCTGGAGACCGGGGCCACGGTAGGAGCCGCCGCTGGTGCGGTTGGCTTTGTCGAAAGACGCCTTGAATACGAAATCGCCCAGCGCCTCGCGAATTCCGCGCGCCATGCGGTGGACGTGCTCGTCGCTCTCGATGACGCACGGTCCAGCGATCCACACCAGGGAGCCGCGAGAGAAAGCGCTGTACTCAATGGGCACGCGAGTATTGAGGCTCCGCTTGCAGCTCGTTGCCAAGCCGGCGTTGGCGGTGCTCGTAGGAGGCGCCGATGAACGCTTTGAACAGCGGATGCGGCTCCATGGGCTTGGATTTGAATTCGGGATGGAACTGGCAGCCGAGGTACCAGGGATGATCGGGGATTTCGCAGATCTCGACGTAGGTGCCGTCCGGAGTCTCGCCGGTGATGCGCAGGCCGGCAGCCTTCAACTTGTCTTCGTATTCCCGGTTGAACTCGTAGCGGTGCCGGTGCCGTTCGTTGATTTCCCGCGTCCCGTACGCGCGGTGCGCGAAGCTATCTTCCGCCAGGCGGCAAGGCCACCCGCCGAGCCTCATGGTGCCGCCCAGTTCATCCACGCCCTTCAATTCGCGGAGTTTGAAAATGACGCGGTGAGGCGTTCCGGGATTGAATTCGGTGGAATCGGCGTCTTCGAGTCCGCAGACGTTGCGGGCATACTCGATGACCAGAGTCTGCATGCCCAGGCAGATACCGAAGTAGGGCACCTTGCGTTCGCGCGCATAGCGGATGGCGTTCAGCATGCCGGCGATGCCGCGCTTGCCGAAACCGCCGGGGACCAGAATCCCGTCATAGCCTTCGAGCTGGCGCTCCCAACCTTCGCCGGTCACGCCTTCGGCCTCGATCCAGTGGATCTTCACTTTCAGTTCATGCGCGAGGCCGCCGTGCAGCAACGCTTCCTTCAGGCTCTTATAGGAATCCTCGTACTCGACATACTTGCCGACAAGGCCGATGGTGACTTCGTCGCGCGGGCGCTCCATCCGGGCCAGCATCGCGTTCCAGCGGCTCAAATCGCGGGGCCGCGCGTCCATGCGCAAAAGACGGAGAACGATTTCGTCCACGCCTTCGGATGCGAACATGGCGGGGACTTCGTAGACCGATTTCACATCGCGCGCCGTGATGACGGCCTGGACGTCCACGTCGCAGAACAGCGCGATCTTCTCTTTCATCTCCTGGGGAATAAACCGCTCGGAGCGGCAGAGCAAAATGTCAGGCTGAATACCGATCGCGCGCAGTTCTTTCACGCTGTGCTGGGTGGGCTTGGTCTTCAGCTCCTGCGCCGCCGCAATCCACGGAACCAGCGTCACGTGAACGAAAATGCAATTGTCGCGCCCCTGTTCGTGGCGCATCTGGCGGATAGCTTCCAGGAACGGCAGAGATTCAATATCGCCGACCGTGCCGCCGATCTCAACGATGACCACATCGACATCCTGTGCGACCTTTTTCATGGCCGCCTTGATTTCGTTGGTGACGTGCGGAATGACCTGGACGGTCTTGCCCAGGTAGTCGCCGCGCCGCTCGCGGGTGATGATCTGCTCGTAAATGCGGCCGGAGGTGAGATTGTTGCTTTGCGTGAGCTTGGCATGGGTAAAGCGCTCGTAGTGGCCGAGATCCAAGTCAGTCTCGGCGCCGTCGTCAGTGACGAAAACCTCGCCGTGCTGGAAGGGACTCATGGTCCCGGGGTCTACGTTCAAGTACGGGTCGAATTTCTGACAGGCGACGGTCAGGCCCCGGCTCTCGAGCAGACAGCCGATGGATGCCGCCGCAATCCCTTTCCCCAGCGACGAGACGACGCCGCCCGTTACAAATATGAATTTAGCCATTCGTTTTCACCCCCTGCATGAGCGAAGCTTCAAAAAGTTGAGTGACCCGTTCCAGGTCGTGCGGCGTGTCCACGCCGATGGAGTCGTAATCGGTTTCCACCACGCGAATGGGATAACCGTTTTCGAGCGCGCGGAGCTGCTCGAGCCGCTCGAACTGTTCCAGCGGGCCGACCCGTAGAGACGGGTAGGCCAGCAGAAAGTCGCGGCGGTAGACGTACAGGCCGATATGCTTGAAGCGCACAGGGGGAGCGGCCTGGTCGCGAACGTACGGGATCGGATAACGGGAGAAGTACAAGGCGTCGCCGGCGTGGTTGGTTACAACTTTTACGACGTTGGGATCGGACAGCTCGCCCGGATCCTCAATCTGTTTCTTCAGCGTGCCCATCGGAATTTCGGGATCGTGGACGAGCGGAAGGAGCGCCGCGTCGATGGCGGCGGGATCGATGAGCGGCTCGTCACCCTGAATGTTCACTACCAGGTCGGCATTTTCGGCGGAAGCGACTTCCGCCACACGGTCTGTGCCGGCCTGGTGATCGGGGCGCGTCATGCGCACGCGGGCGCCGAAGCCGCGTGCGGTGTCATACACCCGCTGATCGTCGGTGGCGATGATCGTGCTCGTGAGATAGCGCGCCAGCGAGGCTCGCTCGTAGACGTGCTGCAGCATGCTTTTGCCGGAAATGGGAGCGAGAACTTTTCCTGGGAAACGGGTGGAGGAGTACCGCGCGGGAATTACACCCAGGATTTTACGTGGCACAAAAAATCATACCACAAAAACCCTGTGATAGACTTGGAGGAAGAAAGCTGGGAACCACGATGCTGCCGTTACATCGTAAGTTGTTCCTGATCAGCGCCATTCTGGGGCCATTCGCTGCCTTGGCGTGGGGCGCTGATGGGCCGCCTTCCGCCCCCAAAGTTTCCATTGAACCGCGCGCGAAACCGGAAGCGAATCGGATCATCACGCCCCGCGCAAACATACGCGTCGATACCACACTGGTGCTGATTCCAGTCACCGTCACCGATCCGCTCAACCGCTTTGTGACAGGGTTGGAAAAGGAAAACTTCAAAGTTTTCGAGGAGAAAAAAGAGCAGGAAATCGTTTCCTTTACCAGTGAGGATGCGCCGCTTTCGATCGGTCTGGTGTTCGATTGCAGCGGCAGCATGGGAGGAAAGCTGGAAAAGTCCCGCGAGGCGGTAGCTCAATTCTTCAAGACCGCCAACCCGGACGACGAGTTCTTCCTGGTTCAGTTCAATGACACCGCGGACAAGGTCGTGCACTTCACAACCAGCCTGGAAGAAATTCAGAACCGGCTCACTTTCACACAATCCAAGGGGCGGACGGCGCTGCTCGATGCCGTGTATCTAGCGCTGCACGAGATGAAAAAGGCAAAGAACCCGCGCAAGGCTCTGCTGATCATCTCCGATGGCGGTGACAACAGCAGCCGGTACACGGAAGGCGAAATTAAGAACCTGGTGAAGGAAGCCGACGTCCAAATCTACGCGATCGGAATTTACGAGCCCATGGGATCGCGCTCGCGGACGCCGGAAGAGATGGCGGGCCCCGGATTGCTCACCGAAATCGCTGAACAGACGGGAGGGCGGCAGTATCCGGTGGGGAATGTGAACGAATTACCCGATATTGCGGCAAAAATTGGAGTTGAATTGCGTCATCAATATATCCTGGGATATGCCCCGCAGAACGCGCTGCACGATGGGAAGTACCGGAGAGTCGAAGTGAAATTGATCCAGCCGAGGGGCTTGGGTCCGCTGAGGGCCTTCTGGCGACATGGTTACTATGCTCCCCCTGAATAAAACATCAATCACCATTTCTGGTTTGGCTGCCCTGGCGGCCGGCCTTTGTGTCTGGGGCCAGCAGTCTCAACCCGCGGCCCCAGCAGAGGATAGCGGCACGGTTTTCCGCGCCGACACGCGCCGGGTGGACCTTCATGCGACCGTCGTGGACAAAAACGGCCACTTGATTACCAATCTTCCCAGGGAAGCCTTCACCGTTTACGAGAATGGCGTCCAACAACAGATCGTCAGTTTCAAGCGCGAAGACGTGCCGGTCTCGATGGGATTGATCGTCGACAACAGCGGCAGTATGCGGGATAAGCGCGCGAAAGTGGAAGCGGCAGCCCTGACGCTGGTGAAAGATTCCAACCCGGAAGACGAAGTCTTCGTTGTCAATTTCAATGACGAAGCGTTCAACGATCTACCGCATGGTAAGGACTTCACCAACGACATCAAAGAGATGGAAGAAGCGCTGACGCGCATCGATTCGCGCGGCGGGACCGCAATGCGCGATGCCATCCGGATGTCCATCGATCATCTCAAGGAGAAAGCCCACAAGGATAAGAAGGTCCTGGTGGTGGTGACCGATGGCAATGACAATAGCAGCCTAGTGAGCCTGGAGAACCTGGTAAAAGCGTCGCAACAGAGCGGTATCCTGATCTATTCAGTGGGCTTGCTCAGTGAAGAAGAGCGCCGCGAAGCCAAGCGCGCGGAACGCGCGTTAGAGGCACTGGCCGAGGCCACCGGCGGCGAGACGTTCTTCCCCAAAGAAGTCTCCGAGGTCGAACGGATCGCGCACCAGGTGGCGCGCGATATCCGCAATCAATACTCGATCGTCTACGCGCCGTCCAATCAGTCAATGGATGGGACGTTCCGCCAGATCAAGGTGACGGTAAAAGGTCCGGGCGGCCCGACGGTGAGGACGCGGAGCGGCTATTATGCCACGCCGGATGCGGCTACGCCTCCGGCCCGCACATCGCTGAACAAAACGCCCGAAAAGTGATACGCCTGCTTTGGGGTCTGACGGACGGCTACCGGCTGCGGCCGTGGCGGAGTCCGTATCTGCGTTGGCGCATGGAGACCTACTGGGGAATGCACGCAGCCGAGATCACGTTTGCGCAGTTCTGGAAGTTTGCGTGGAGCCAGCGGCGGGAGTTGCGGCGATACCTGGATTGGGCGGACGGAATGCGGAAACGGGCAAGGGAGCAGGGAAGCCGCGGCGTTGCGAGCGCGGCTCCGTGGCAGACTTAAGTCCGTACGGGACCGCGCGCGTAAGCAAGTGACCGGTTACTTCGAAGCCGGTTTGGCCGGGGCAGCGTTGGTAGGGGTTGCACCCTTCTTCGCGCCCTTGTGGCTTTTCTTGACGTGCTTTTTTGGCTTCTGGGTCGTGGCTGGGGTGCTGTTGCCTGTCGCCGGCGTGGAAGCCTGTGGGGCGGCAAAGCCCAGAGTGGCGGCCGCAAGCGCGATGGTCAGTAAACTCTTCGTCATGGTTCGTTCCTCCTGAGGGCGGGTTCTTCTCGGCCCGCCTTACAGTCCCATAGTGCGGCAGGATCGCCGGAAACACGATAGCCTGCCGCGGCTAGCGCCGCACCCGAATTTGGGTGTATGCCGATTAACGTTCTTTAGTCTTGGGAAATAGCCGATTCGAGGGATGCCCCACGGAAGCTTTCCGGGGGGATACTGAAAGCGGCAATGGTTCCGCGGCAGATAACGCATCAGAACATTTACCGGGTATTGATCGGCGGATTCGGGTTGGTCATCCTGCTGCTGTTGGCAGCGGCCCTTGTGGGAATCCGGAACATCCAGTCCATCCAGGAGAATGCCAGCAGCCTGGTGCGCGAGCAGGCTGTGACCAACCGGCTGATCGACGAACTGCAACAGCAGCAGAGAACGCTCACGGAAGTGTTTTCGATTTTGGCGCGCGATCCGGACTCGGTGGACTACGACCACATCCTGGCGCAACTGGCGGAGGCCGATCGCGATATCGGACGTATCTCGGCTGAAGGCGCCGGGACTGTGGAACGGGACCAGTGGAGCCGGCTGAAGCGGGCGGCGCTGACGTTTTCGGGCGAGGCCCGCCGGCTGCTGATGGATGAGAACACCGAATCGTATGCCACCGTGGAATTATTCCGGGACCATGAGGAGTTTGTTTCGGTGGTGGAGAGGCTGATCGGCGCCGAGTACCGGAAAGTGAGTGCGGCGCAGGCGCAGATCGATCGGCGTTCCTCGCGGCTGCTCTCCGCGTCGCTGCTGTTTGGCATTGCCAGTATGGCGTTGGCTCTGGTTTTCGCGATCGCGACGGTGCGCCTGGTCTCGAATCTGATCCGGCAGATGGAGTGGCAGACGGCCGAACTGGCGCGGGTTTCCTGGCACATGCTCGAGGACCAGGAGGCCACGGCGCGGCGATTCTCGCATGAGTTGCATGACGAACTCGGGCAATCTCTCACCGCCGTGAAGACCAATCTGACGGCGCTCGATGTCGGTGGAACGGAGGAACCGCGCGTGGCCGATTGCTTGCGGCTGGTGGATGACGCGATCGGCAATGTGCGGCAGATGTCACAGTTGCTGCGGCCGACCATCCTGGACGATTTCGGATTGGAAGCGGGCCTGAAATGGCTGTGCGAAGGCTTCAGCGGCAGGACCCGGATTGCCGTCGATTTTCAGTCGACCTTCGCGAGCCGCTTGCCGGAAGAGACCGAGACCCATCTCTACCGCATTGCCCAGGAGGCGCTGACCAACGTGGCCCGGCATTCCGGCGCGAAACACGTGGAGGTGAAACTGGAGGCGCAAGGCGACGAGATTCATCTTTCGATCGCGGACGACGGCCGTGGTCTGCCGGCGGCGTCAGGCAATGGCCGGGGCATGGGGATGATCGGAATGCGGGCGAGGGCGCGCAGCGCCGGCGGCGACGTGACGGTTCGTTCGCGTTCCGGGCAGGGTGTATCGATCGAGGCGCGGGTTCCACTCCAACATGGCACGTATTCGCATACTTCTGGCTGACGATCACGGCGTGGTGCGGCAGGGATTCAAGATGATCCTGAGCGCGCAGTCCGATATGGAGGTGGTCGGGGAAGCCGCCAACGGGCGCGAGGCGATTGCGCTCGCAGATGAGCTCAAACCCGATGTCGTGGTGATGGACGTCGCGATGCCCGAGTTGAACGGCATCGAAGCGACGCGACGGATCGCGCAGGCCGACTCGCACGCACGGGTACTCGCGCTGAGCATGCATAAGGATTCGGTATATGTGCGCGAGGTTCTGCGAGCCGGGGCGCGCGGCTATCTGCTGAAGGATTCAGGACCGAACGACCTGGTCTCAGCAGTCCGCTCCGTAGCGCGTGGCGAGGGCTATCTTAGCCCGGGCGTTTCCGACGCGGTGCTGGACGATTACCGAAAGCACGTCACCAATCCGATCGACCTGCTTTCGAGCCGCGAACGCGAAGTACTGCAGATGCTCGCCGAAGGCAAGACGAACAAGGAAATTGCGAGCGCGCTCAATCTGAGTGTGTACACGGTCGACGCGCATCGCGGACGCATTATGGAGAAGCTGAATCTCCACAGCATCAACGAACTGGTGCGGTTCGCCGTCAGAAACGGGCTGATCGACTAGGAGTGTGCCGCAGTGGGGCAGACCCCTCGTCCGGGCAAATTGTACTTGACAATCAAGTGGAGCGCCCATTAGACTGAGCCTTGAGATTACTTGAATGTCTAGTGAAAAGACGTCGGTGGAGCTGTTGCAGGGGACGCTGGATCTCATCGTGCTCCGCACGTTGCGGACGATGGGGCCGATGCATGCCTACGCCATCGCGTCCCGGCTGGAGCAGGTTGCCGAGCATCAGTTTGCGTTGAATCAGGGAACGCTGTATCCGGCGCTAGTGCGGTTGGAGCAAAAAGGTTGGATCAAGGGGGTCTGGCAGAAAACGGAAAACAATCGTGAGGCGAAGTATTACAACATCACGAAGGCCGGCAGCCGCGCCTTGCGGAGCGAAACGGGGCGCTGGCGCAGGTTAGCCGGGTTCGTGGAGAAGCTGTTAGAGGGCGAAGCATAGATGCGCCGGTTTCTTCATCGGTTATGGAACACGTTCCGGCACGCTCGAAGCGAGCACGAACTCGATCGCGAAGTCTCTTCTCATCTCGGTTTAATCGAAGACGAATACAAACGTCGCGGCCTCTCCGACGAAGCAGCGCACCGGGCCGCAAGACTGGAGCTCGGGGGCGTCGAACAAACCAAAGAACGGCACCGCGAAGCCCGTTCATTTGGCCTGATCGACGATCTGCAGCGCGACGTACGGTATGCGCTCCGGACGCTGGCCAAGTCCCCGGGCTTTACTTTCGCCGTCATCGCGATCCTTGGCATTGGTATCGGCGCAAATACAGCGATGTTCACCGTGCTCAATGGAGTTGCCTTGAGACCGTTGGAATATCCGGATGCGGGCCGCATCGTGCGGGTCCAGAGCCGCTCGACTACCACGGGACGCACGCCGGACGCAATGCCCGGCGGAGATGAAATCGATATTCGCCGGCTCGACGGTGTCTTCGATGCGCTGGCTTACTATCACGGTGGAGAGATGGGCGTTCAGATAGCCGACCGAGCCGAATTCGACGGCGTCCGCTTCGTCCATCCGGACTTCTTCCGCGTCTTTAGTGTTCCGCCGTTGGTTGGACGCATTTTTACTCTGGAGGACGCGCAGCAATCGGTAATCGTCGGCGCCGCATTCGCGCGGAGGCACTTCGGCACGGCCGATGGGTCTTTGGCACGATCAATTTTTATCGAAAATCGCTCCTACCAGATCGTGGGCGTCATGCCGGATGCGATGCAATATCCGGCGAACGTTCAGGTCTGGGCAGCGGACTCGCTCGAGCCGGAGAATAAGAACCGGTCCGGATACAACTACCGGATCGTGGCGAAACTTGCCCTTGGCGTTTCGGATGAGGTCGCGGGGACCAGGCTATCGGCCCTGGCAAACCAGCTCGCATCGACATATCCGGACACGAACAGCAAGAGGACCTTCGTGATCGTGCCGCTGCTCGAGAGTCTCATTAGCAACGTTCGTTTGACGCTGTACATAATGATGGGCGCCGTCTCATTTGTGCTGCTCATCGCATGCGCCAACGTCGCGAACCTCATGCTGGCGCACTCGTTGGTGCGGTCGCGCGAAATTGCGGTCCGCGCTGCGCTGGGGGCGAGGCGCCGGCACCTGATCGGACAACTGTCAGCAGAAAGCATGCTGCTGGCCTTAGTGGCGGGTGCGATCGGCATCG
>Ga0126371_10005568_pt1 | contig 11187 bp, 10 predicted proteins | sample PanSoiMetaPlot_4_FD_110145 | JGI IMG/M metagenome (GOLD analysis project Ga0126371, IMG submission 110145) | Tropical forest soil microbial communities from Panama - MetaG Plot_4 | ecosystem: Environmental > Terrestrial > Soil > Tropical forest > Bulk soil | place: Panama | collected 2016-02-17
ACACCCACCACATCAGCCAGCCGATCAGTAGTCGCCTGCCATGCCTCATGATTGGCGATGAGTCCGCTCTGCACCATGGCGTTGTTTGAATCTGTACTTGCGGGGGGAACGGAAGGAGAAGGATTCGCTATCGCAGGGAGCTGACTTGCAGAACTGATTCTATAGACCACTTTAGGGGACGCAGGCTTCTGCACAACGGAGGGCGGAGGCTGCAAGATTGCCGCAGAATCCGGCGGGACTGGTTTGCGATGCTTTTCCGCCTGGTCGAGGCGCTTTTGCAAGTCATCCACTTGCTGACGCAATTGTGCAATCCCTTCCGATGTAGGGCCGGAGGAAGTTGTCCGGAAAGAGTCATTGTAAATTTTGAAGCCAATTATTCCCACGCTGCTGAGCGCAAGTACAAACAGTGCCGGGCCAAGAGCTTGAAGAGAAATACGACGAGGCGGGGACTGGGTGGCGGATGCGAATACTTGGCGGTCAAAATCGATTCCAGGCATGGTAATTTCTCCTCATTTCTCGATTCTGTGTTCTGCGAAGCAAATCATCGGGCCATGCATTAGTGCAGTGTCACGCGCGTGGGGTACCGTTCTGCAAGTTTTACCGCTAGTTCGCGTGTTTCGCGGGGCAACAAAGCCACCACAGACTGATTACGCTCCGCCCGGGGGCCTTCCACTTCGACCAGATACTTCCCGGGAGGCACAACCAACAGCATGGGTGCCTTACCGACGGGCTTTCCGTTGATCCAGACTCTTGAGCCGGGAAGAGTCGAACGAACCAGAAGCTTGCAAGCTTCTGTGCCGGCTTTTTGTTCCAGGACCGCACGATTCGTTTCTTCGGGTGGAACGGTGGAAGTAGCAAACAAGTGTGGAGAGGGAGCAGGCTTGCTCGCAGGAGCGGGCGCACTCGGAGGTTTGGGCGATTTCATGGAAAAAGGGGCTGTTGCGGAATAGGTGGTAGCGCCGGCGGCTTCAGCGGCGTCCTGCGCATGGGTAGGCTGGCACAAGAAAACGCTTAAAAGTGTGCCGCAGAAAAAACACGAAGACGCGGCGAATGTTCGTTCCGCGAAACGTTCAGCGAAATTCAAGGCAGGGTTCCCTCCGGAAACAGAATGGTTCTGAATGGGGAGCAAAACAGCTATAAGCAGGGCTACCCCCAAACTAATTATTTTCTTCAGATAGTTCGTGGCCGAGAAGCTACTGAAGAGGCAGAACTTCTTCGAGGCCAGCAAGAAGCTGCCAAGCCATCGAGCGAGTCCGTGTTTCCAAAATCGGACACTCGTTCTCATTCGTGTCCTCAATCGGAGACAAATCAACGTGGATGCGGCTTGCATTTAGCCGAAATGCGCACTGGGGTGCAACTGGAAGCGCTCGTGCATTGAATCGTGAATAGGTCGATTTGCGGGAATAAGAGTGCCTCGATCAGGAGTTGGGCGGTCCTTTTGTTCGCTTCCGAGGCTGAGATTATTATGGGCGTGCCACGTGTTTTTTGACCGTAAAACGGCCGAGAAGAGTGAGTTTCAAGCCCTAGACCTGCTACGGCCTGCTCCTTCGACGGAGGAGGCACCCTGCAGTGTCTCGGTGGGCGCTCTGCCTGTATTTTTGACGCCACGGGATTTTTTCCGCCACAGCTGGCTAGACATGCTGAAGATGGCGCTGACGCCCTATCCCGCAAATCTCGCAAATATTTATACACAGCTATTTCGGCAGCTCCCAGTTGCCCAGGGGCGTCTCGCTCTGCGGTCGGTTTCTTTGTCGCTGTGTTTGCATGTTTTGGTGCTGCTTGGTCTGCCGTTCTTATTGAGCTCGTTGCCGTCCTCGAAAGAGGAGATCGCACTTTCGGGTGCGAACCTGGAGCCGGTTTATTACAGAATCCCCAATCTTCGACATCAAGTAAAATTGCCAAAAATACTTCCAGCGGGGCCCGGTTCAAACCCCGGAAGTGGCGTGCTGCCAGATATGTCTCCTGCTCGTGGCGCGTCAAAGTCCTTAAACAATATTTTTGCGGTCGCTCACCCGCGCATCCCGGAGAATGATCAGCAGACAATTCTGCAATCTCAGAATGCGCCCGAATTAAAGATAAAGGCAAATCTAAAGCTGCCGAACCTGATTGTGCAGAACCACACCGGGCCGCGGCGCCCATTCGTGTTTCACCCGGATGAAGTGCGGCCGCGGGAGCCTTTGAAGAAAGAAACACCAATTACGGATGCGGCACCCAGCCTGAAAACGACCACTCCGACGGCGACAGTGGCTACTCTGCTTTCCGCTTCAGGTCATCAGCCAAGACTTGCCGTTCCGATTGGCGCAGCTCCAGCGCCAAATCTGCCCTCGGGCGGATCAAAGCAAACCGCAGATAACGCAGCACCCGAAATCGGGATCGGAACAGGAACTTCGGCGCAGGGGCTGTTGTTTTTGGGAACGGAGCCTGCCGCCCCAGCGAGCCTCGTCGTTTTGCCACCTGGAAACCAGATGGGACAGTTTTCCATTACTCCTGGCGGTTCCGGTGCGGGCTCTCCTGGCGGTAGCGCGAATGGAATAGATGGCGGAGGAACGGGCGAGGGAAAATCAGGCGGAAACGAGAGCGCAGGAGTGGGTGGCGGAACATACGGTGGAGGAGGCGGAGACTCTGGGGGCACCGGAATTGTGAGCTTGCGAGGGTCAGGCAGGGGTTCGGAAAGCATGGGAGTGGTGAATTCAGGGGTCATTGAGGGCATGGTCTTTGCTCTACCGAAGTTGCGTGGCCTACGTCACCAAGGGATAGTAATTACTGCGGGACCCATTGGGGGCGGCGGACTCGGAATTTACGGAGAGCTCCGTTGTGGAAAGGTCTATACGGTTTTGCTCCCCGTTTCCGGCAAGAACTGGACGCTGCAGTTCTGTCAGACGCGAGCGCCGGGAAGCGAGACTTCAACGCAAAACCGGTCACCGGTGGTACATATGGAACAGTCGCTCGTGCCGCCCGAAGCGGAGGTCCAGTACGACTTCAAGCGCTTACCACTTCCGCCTGAAAAAGCCCATAAGCTGATTATATTGAAGGGAACAATTAGCCCGGAAGGTACGGTAGAAAACCTGAATATACATCAGGGGTTGCTGCCGGAGATGGACAAAGCTGCCGTGCTCGCATTTAGCCGATGGATATTTAAGCCCGCAATGCGAGAGACAAAGGCCGTCAGCGTCGACGTTTTGGTGGGTATTCCGGCTGACATGCCTGTTACAGGGGCCGGGCTGGCGGCGAAAATTGAGTCGGGTAAGACGGGTAACAACTAGGTAGGGAAAAGCAACTTAAGGAGAAAAATAAATAAATGGAGTGTTGCGAAAGGAAAAATTTTTCACATAACACCCTTCTCAAAGAGCGCCCGGAAATACGGTCGTTATTTTTCAATACGATACGTGGCATTGAAAGGCTTGTTTCGGCTGCCGGAACGGTAACAAACGTGCACCTTCCAAATTCAACAGTGAGTTCGACGGTTCGCGATCGGTAGGCAAGCCATGCCCCGCACGCAGAGTAGATGATTGCCCGATTTCCTCAAGCTGTATGACTTTATGAGTTAGCCGTCAGGCCATTTGTCCCCAGAAGTATTCCGGGTGTTTTAACAGCGAGCAAAAGCGTCATGGATGGCTCGCTTGGGAGACGCAACCTGGTGGAAAAGCAAGTTCTTCAAGTATCCTTCTTAAGCCACGATCACGGTTTGGGTGAAGCCATCGCTCGCGCGCTGGGGGAAGGTTTTCTTCTCCGTGCCGATAGCGCGCAAGCCGTCGATAAACTGCAGGAAATATTAGCGTGGTCGGATGTAGTGTTCCTCGACCTGCGACGATCCAATCTGCAGACAGAAGAAGCAGGGCTGCGTCTGCTGGAAGATATCTGCGCGGAGCCAGCTCATCGGCCGGTGTTGGCGCTTTGCGACACGGAGGACCGGGAGTTCCTTTTGCGAGCCACCCAGAAGGGCGCGATCGATAGCGTCCCGAACCCGCCGAACGTTGTCGAACTGCGGCTGCTTTTTCGCAGAGCGTATCAAGTTTTTTCGACCGAGCGCGAACTAAAAAGCATAAAAACGCAAGAGAACCATAACGGGCGACTCCATGAACTGCTTGGAAATTCGGAGGCCATGCTGGAGCTTTTCGCGTTGGTTGGGCGCGTTGGTCCCTGCGATGTAAACGTACTGATAACCGGTGAAACCGGCACCGGCAAGGAACTTGTTGCGCGTGCGATCCATCAGATCGGTCCCAGAAGCAGCAGTCCTCTGGTGGCATTCTCATGCGCCAACTTGCCTGAAGCTTTAGTCGAAGATGAACTGTTCGGACATGAGAAAGGAGCCTTTACAGGTGCGATTCACCTCAGGCAAGGGCGGATAGAATCCGCCAATCACGGGACATTGTTCTTGGACGAAATCGGAGATCTCGCTTTGGGGCTGCAACCCAAGTTGCTTCGGGTTCTGCAGGAAAAAACGTTCGAACGAATTGGCAGCAATAAAAAGATCTATGCAGATGTGCGTCTGATCTCTGCGACCAACCAGGATCTGAACGACAGCGTGGCACAGGGAAAGTTTCGAGAGGACCTCTACTATCGCCTCAATGTAGTGGAACTCCATCTGCCGCCATTGCGGGAGCGCCGGGACGATATTCCCGTTCTGGTGTACCACTTTCTCACCAAAGCTGCGGAGCGTTTTCACCGGAAAGAGTTATGCGTGACCCGGTCGGCAATGAGAGCCCTTGAGCAGCACCACTGGCCGGGGAATGTGCGCGAACTCGAAAATGTCATCCAGCGCGCCATGGTCCTGGCTGAAGGTCGCACGTTGGATGTATCGCACCTCCCGGCACTCCTGAGAAATCAAGCGGAAGATAACGTCCTCCAGGGGCCAGCGCGAAGAAGCTCGCCCGTTGTTGCCCAAGACGGCCCGCCCAGAGAATGCACATCCGGGCTTACAGCTTCTTCCTACGAAGAAGAAATGAAACATTTTAAGCGTAATCTGGTGTTGCGGACGTTGCGGCAAAACGGATGGAGTAAGGCCGAGAGTGCGCGCGCGTTGGGCGTTGCTCGGGGTTATCTGCACCGATTGATTAATCAACTGAATATCAGGGAGGAGGAAGAAAGAACAGCGACCGAAGGGAGCATGAAACGGTCCCCTGCCGGACCTGTGATGTGAGTTTTGCCTGAGTGCAACTACTAGCAGCTGCTACTCACACCAGGTAAACTCAGAAAGGCAGGTGAAGGCGGAAATGGACGCAGGGCTCTGTGCAGAGAAGAGCGGATGTTCTCCAAGAAAAGCAGAACAGCGACGGCGGGTGGGGATATCACGAGGAAACACCAAGTCGAGTAGAGCCGACTTGCTGGGCGGTGAGCGCGCTCACTGCCGCAGGCGAATGCGGGAAAAGATCAGGCGCAATTACCAACGCGAGACACTACCTGCTGGCCAATCAAAAAAAAGAAGGTTTCTGGACAGCCAGTCCGGAAATGAAAACAGGAAATTGGGTGACTTCGCTGGTGTGCGCCGTGCTCTCGCAGCAAGCGGGAACAGAAAGCCCCACTCTCGCAGCGATGGAATGGCTGTGCGGGGATTATCCCCTCGACAGCAGTCCGTTGTTGCGCTTTCTCCGCAGCTTTTCCAAGGCAAAGGACATTTCGCAACATGAAAACACTTATCGAGGTTGGGGCTGGACCCCCAGGACCAGCAGCTGGGTAGAGCCAACGGCGTTCGCACTGCTGGCTATGCAGGAATTTGATCAAAAGCGCTTGCCGAGTGTCGCGGCCCGCCGCCAAAAATCTGCAGTGGGACTGCTCTACGATCGTAGGTGTCCGGATGGCGGATGGAACTGCGGCAATCCTCGTGTTTACGGAGTTGCGGGAGAGGCTTTGGTTTTGCCGACAGCCTGGGCCCTGATCTCGCTCCGCAATTTGCCCAAACACGAGAGCAAGTCCTTAAGCCTGGCCTGGCTCGAAAAGCAAATGCCAAAAATTCAGAGCCCGGGCTCGCTTGCAGTAGCCGGCATGTGCCTTGAAACCTATGGCAAAGAGTCGACACAGTTAAAAAGCAGGCTGCACGATTACGCTGTGGAGACTCTACTGGAGGACGGTATTCATGTCCTTGCGTGGGTTTGTCTCGCGATGAACCCCGGGCGCAGGTGGCCTGCGCGAATTGAAGGGCGCCATGAACCTTCGTAACCGGCGGCTCATTCCGTCCTTCCAGCGTCCTCCGTCAAGAGTTCTGATTCGGAGAGTGGCGGACTATCAACGCGATTTGGAAGTGCTGATCGGTGAAAGCATTATGGAGTTCCGGTTAACCATCCAGGGGAAAACCGTTCTTCTGAAACCTAATTTGGTAGGACTCGACCCTCTTGGAGTAATGAACACACATCCCACTGTAATTTCGGCGGCCAGGACGAGTTTTCTGCGATTGGGTGCGGCACGCGTGCTGATAGGAGACGGACCGGCCATGGACCGAGATACTCACGCAATCCTAGAATCCGTTCGCCTTCGCGAATTCACAGGCAAACTGGGTGCAGATTTTTGCGACCTAAATCTTGATGACGTCGAGCGGGTCATTTTGGAAACGCGCGCCAGCAAATTGAAGGAACTCTACCTGCCGAAGACCGTGCTCGGCGCGGATCTGCTGGTGTCTATGCCGAAATTGAAGACCCACCACTGGGCAGGAGTCACACTTTCTTTGAAGAATATGTTTGGGATCGTGCCGGGAAGTTGCTATGGCTGGCCGAAAAACATTTTGCATTGGGCTGGGATTGACCGCTCCATTTTAGATATCAATGCGGCGGCACGGCCGGATTTTGCAATCGTGGACGGTATTTTGGGTATGGAAGGAAATGGACCTATCCAGGGGACACGCAAGGCCGCAGGCGTTTTACTCTTTAGCGACGATCCCGTGGCTGCGGATGCCACGGCTTGCCGCATTATGGGGCTCCTACCCGAAAAAGTCGCTTATCTGGCGCGGGCTGGAACGATGCTTGGCCACCTTGATCCCCAGAAGATTCAACAACTTGGCGAGACAGTAGAAAGCGTGCGCACGCCTTTCGCCGTACTGCCAGAGTTTCGGCGGTTAGTGGAAGAGGCAGTCGAATGAATGGAACCTGACTTGCGTTGAAGAGTCAGAGCTAGAGCCTCGGAAGGTTTGAGGTGTACACAAACGTGCACTATCCGATAGACGGTGCCTTTCTACCGAGAATGTTCAACCGAGCCTGTGATTTCTGTCGCAGCAGGGCAAAAGGAAGGAGGCCGCAAGTGAGGCGTAAGAGCGAGGCTGGTCAAGCGTTGGCCTTTACTGCTTTGTCGCTGGTGGTGCTCCTGGGGCTTGCAGGCTTGGGAATTGATATGGGCGTACTGCGATACCAGAAGCGTTTGCAACAAACTGCGGCGGATAGCGCGGCCATTGCAGGGGCAACAAATCTTAGTCCTTATACGGGTGTACAAGCTGGGGCACAAAATGCCGCGGGATCAAACGGCTTTACGGATAACACCGGTGGGGGTGCCTGTGCGGCACCTCCCTCTAATCTCGCTGTTGGCTCGGTTACAGTTACGGTATGTAATCCACCAATCACCGGACCTCATATTGGGCAGGCCAATTACGTGGAAGTCTACGTGACCGTGGGTCAGCCGACCTATTTCAGTAGGATCGTAGGTGTCAACAGCGAAACAATTACGGCGCGCGCGGTCGCGACGAACCTTAGCGGTGGAACCAGTGGAAACAACACGGGCTGCTTGTATACGCTCGGCCCTCCGTCTTCGTCCATTGAGGGCGTCAGTATAAATGGAAGCGCAATCCTGAACGCTCCTACATGCGGGATCGTAGATAACGGCAACTTCAACACGAAGGGAAACAAACTCGACGTCAATGCTGGCACCTTTGGCGTGGCAGGAAGTGCGAACGTGAGTGGCCCTGGCGGCACAGTTACTTGCTCTGGGGGCACTTCCAACTGTCCGACTTACAACACACCTTCGACTTCAGACCCTTTGGCCTCTCTTCCTCCACCCTGTTCCCCTTGCACTGGAGGATCCTCAGTTTCGATCCAGGGGAATGGAAACTTCACCGGTACGGGCGTGACCTATAGCAACGGTGTGTACACCGTTAGCCCAGGAACTTACAGCCAATTCAGTATCAATGGCGGCAACGTGGTTTTCAGTCCTGGAACGTACATCTTCGATGGCAGCGGTGGTTGTCCTGCGGCTTGCCTCGACATCCCTGGGAATTCCACGATCACTGGTGATGGCGTGACTTTCTATTTCACGAACGGCGCTACCTTGAATATGACTGGCACGCCCAGCGTCAATTTGTCTGCGCCATCTTCTGGAACGTACCAGGGAATTTTGATGTATCAGGACCCACTCGATACCAATGTGGGTCCGGCTCCAAGTGGTCCAACGCTTGGGGGCAATACTGGAAGTACTTTCAACGGCATCTTGTACTTCCCAAGTGACCAGCTCACGTTTTATGGGAACAACGCGAGCTACAGCGTGGGCGTGGTGATCGCGGATGCTCTGGCGCTGAGCGGTAATCCCAACGTGACTTTTAACGGAGCGGCCGGAGTGCCGGGCGGCCTGCCCCCTGGGTTTACCGTAGGCTCGGCGACTCTGGTGGAGTAAATATGAGTAGGCTGGAGAGCTCCCCGGATGGATTATCAATGATAAAACGTTGCCAGGTTGCTCGGCGGTCGGAATCGGGTCAGAGCCTAATCGAGGTTGCTCTTCTACTCCCGTTCCTCGTTTTGATGATGCTGGGGGTGATCGAATTAGGGCGATACGCATATATAGGCATTCTGGTCGGGAACGCGGCCCGCGCAGGTGCCGCATACGGCATCGAGAGCCTTCCGCAATCGGTGGATACAGTGAACATATCCTTGGCCGCACAGAACGATTTCCAGAATAATGGGCAGAGCGGGTTGACCGTCACCTCTTCGGTCTCTTGCGGATGTGACAGCGGAGGTTCGGTAACTTCATCAGCGTGCACTGGTGCAGGATCTGGAAGCTGCCCTTCCGGTCACTGGGTGGTAATTGTCTCGGTGACGGCCTCAGGGACATTCAATTCGCTGTTTAATTACCCAGGGATTTCCTCGTCTATTACCATCTCGAGGACATCGTCAATGCGAGTGAGGCTGGTTTGAGGCCGTAAGGCGAATCGATGTTGCGGAATCTTCATTTCCGATGTTGCACAAACCCTGGCCAAGCACGCATGCGCGGTGCTAGGGAACGTGGTTCAGCGCTCGTCGAATACGCTCTGATCTTCATCGTTTTCATGACCTTGCTATTTGGGATAGCCGGTTTTGGCCACGCTCTTTACGCCTATCACTTTGTTAACAATGCGGCCAAGGAGGCAACCCGCTGGGCGGCTGTGAATGGTTATACCTGCAGCACGGATAACAGTTGCAACGGGACAGGTAACATGAACAATGGGTCCGCCAGCGCGGGGGATGTTACCAATTTTGTGAAGACGATTACCCCAGTCGGCATTGATCCAACCAAAGTCGCGGTGACGGCTTGCGGCGTAAGCGGCGGAACGGCCTGCGCAACGAGCACTCCGGACGATTGCACCAAGACAGTCGGTACTGTCGCCCCGCAACCGAACTATCCCGGCTGTACAGTTCAGGTGACAGTCCAATACACCTTCTCATTCATTTTGCCGCTGATTCAAACGGCGCCTTTGACGGTGTCCAGCACGTCAGAAATGATCATCGCTCACTGAAAGATCCGTCGCCAAGCTGGCGCCTCCAACCGTTGGTACGAGGACCAACGGGAGCGCGAGTAATGGCGTCGCTCGGCGAGTCCCCGCACCGAAATTCCCCTCAAACAGAAATTCCGAAGCTCAGAGGGCGTGCCGATCAATGACCAAGATTTTGGCTGGTCACAGATGTACCCTGAATCTTCCTCCGTTTCTAAACCTGTCACTTTCTCAGCCTCCAAACCAGTCTACAAAAAGTGACCAACGCCTTGATCAGCACATGCCATTGAACCGGATGCTTTCCGTTCAAAATATAAAGCTTACCAACTCAAGCAGATACGAATTTCGCTCGGAAGCCATGGAATGGCGCTCCAGATGCAATTGGCAACGTGAGGGCGGGGGCTCCCTGCACTGCTCGATCTAGATCAAACGAAAGGAATCAATATGAAGAACGTTCTGATGCGTCTTTGGAAGGAACAGGAAGGCCAGGACCTGACGGAGTACGCCTTGTTGCTGGCTCTCATCTCTGTCGTCATGGTGGCCACCATCAACACCTTGGCGGGTGCGATTCAAACCGCCATGGGAAAAGCAAGCACGGCACTCACCTAGAAACAAGAATTAATCTGGCTCCTCGCAGGCCACCGCCCAAGGCCCAGCCTTGTGGTGGCCCGAGGTAGCCAAGATTCATTGAAAGATCAGTGGTAGCCGACTAGCTCTGTTTATGGAGGGGTCTAATGAAGCTGTTGTTTGCAAGGCTCTGTAAAGAAGAAGAAGGGCAGGACCTGACGGAATACGCTCTGCTGCTGGCTCTCATCACCGTCGCCATGGTTGCAACGATTAACACCTTAGCGGGCGCGATTCAGACTGCCATTGGCAATGCATCTACAGTCCTAAGCACTTAATCCTCTGACCGCTCAAGCTCCACCGCGAGAAACGACCTCTGCGGTGGGCTTGAGTGGCTTTTAGTGAGGTTGGCAGAGCGGAGTTTAGACGAACGAATTTGGGTGGCATGCAGAATTGGGTAACCAAAAGGAAAGAAGAGATATGCAAGCAGCGCAAATCATTTGGGCACTGACCTTGGCACTGACGCTATCCGCGGCATTCTTGGATTGGCGCTCTCGCCGGATTCCCAATTGGTTGACGGTCCCGGGCGTGCTCCTCGGAGCTGTTGCCCACACTGTAATCAGCGGCTGGCACGGAACGCTGTTCGCCATCGAGGGAGCGGCTTTGGCGCTAATTCTCCTGCTACCTCCGGTCTTGACGCGCCTGTTGGGTGCAGGGGACTGGAAGCTGATGGGCGCAGTGGGTGCGTTTCTGGGTCCGCAATTGACGTTAGTGGTCTTGCTCGGCAGCCTCCTCGCTTCCGGGTTGATGGCTCTCATTCAAATGATGCGGGCGCAACGTGTCCTCGAAACACTTCGGAACATGATTTTGCTCGTTCGTGGGTTTTTGGCCTTTGGATTGAACAAGAATCCACAGATTTCATTGGATAACGCGACGCTGATGAAGCTGCCTTTCGGCGTTGCGGT
>Ga0126371_10005569_pt1 | contig 11185 bp, 9 predicted proteins | sample PanSoiMetaPlot_4_FD_110145 | JGI IMG/M metagenome (GOLD analysis project Ga0126371, IMG submission 110145) | Tropical forest soil microbial communities from Panama - MetaG Plot_4 | ecosystem: Environmental > Terrestrial > Soil > Tropical forest > Bulk soil | place: Panama | collected 2016-02-17
GAGTCCTCCATCGCTGTCTCGACTGCGATCCCGTCCGGGCCGACGACGACAACCTTTGGATTGTCGTGGACTTCAGCGTCGGTCTGCTGCTCGGTCATGAGTCCTAGTCTGCCGGCAATCGAGCCCTGCGCATAATCGGGCCCCGCTTGAGGCACGAGAACGGGTTAACTTCAGGCTCTGAGCAGGATCTTGCCCACGTGCTTGCCCGTCTCCATGATGCGGTGAGCCTCCGGCGCTTCCGCCAGCGGCAGGACGGTGTCGATGACGGGCTTGACCTGGCCGGAGGCGATGAGCGGCCAGACGCGCTCGCGGACTGCAGCCACGACCTTCGCCTTCTCCGCGACTGGCCTGGCGCGCAGCGATGCACAATGCACCGTCAGCCGCCTGCGCAGCATCGTGCCGAGATCGAGTTCTCCGGTGGCGCCGCCCTGCAGGCCGATGACAGCCAGCCGTCCGCCGACGGCGAGAGCAGCGATATTGCGCGGCAGGTACGAGGCACCCATGATGTCGAGAATGACGTCGGCGCCGCGGCCGCCGGTGAAATCGGCCACCTGCCGGACGAAGTCCTCCCTGGTGTAGTCGATAGCCAGGTCGGCCCCCAGGTCGCGACAGCGTTGCAGCTTCGCTGGCGAGCCGGCAGTGCATATCACTGTGGCGCCGTGCGCCCGGCCGAGCTGGATCGCGGCGGTGCCGATTCCGCTCGCACCGCCGTGCACGAGCAGTGTCTCGCCTGATGCGAGGCGCGCAGCCATGAAGACGTTGGCATAGACCGTACAGGCGACCTCAGGCAGCGCCGCCGAATCGGGTGTTGCGACGCCGGCCGGCACTGGCAGCAGCTGAACGGCGGGCGCTGCCACCTGCTCGGCGTAGCCGCCACCCGCAAGCAATGCGCACACCTGATCGCCAGGCTCCCAGTCGGTGACGTTCGCGCCGACCGCGGCGACCTGACCGGCACACTCCAGGCCGGGATATTCCGGCGCCCCTGGCGGCGGCGGGTAGAAACCCTGACGCTGCATGATGTCAGCGCGGTTCACGCCGGCGGCCGCGATTGTGACCAGGACCTCGTCCGGGCCGGGAACCGGGTCCGGGACGTCCTCGATGCGCATGACGTCTGGTCCGCCTGGCTCACTGATTACCACTGCGCGCATGGTGCCTCCGGCCAGCGGTGATGTCCCGCGACATCACATCGGCGGAGGGTGTGGGATTCGAACCCACGGTGACGCTTGCACGCCACAACGATTTTCAAGACCGTCGCCCTCGGCCACTAGGCGAACCCTCCGCGGACAACGATAGCCGGGCGGACGGCCGGAGCGGCCAGTAGAGGCTGGTGAGTAGGCTCACGGATGAAAGGAGGCAGGCATGCTCGGGCCGTTCGGCTGGTCAGCGGTGCTTACGCAATGGCAGTTCGCACCGGTCGTTACCGCCGCAGTCGTGGTATCCGGTGGCCTGTACGGCTGGGGTGTAGCGCGAGTAGCCCGCCAGCACCCGGCCCGTCCGTGGCCCGCCTGGCGTACCGCTATGTTCGCGGCCGGGCTTGCGGTCATCGTCATTTCCACGCAGAGCGGCATCGGTGTGTACGACGACCTGCTGTTCTGGGATCACATGGTCCAGCACCTGATGCTGATCATGGTGGCGCCGCCGCTCCTGATCTTCGGACAGCCGATAACCCTACTGCTGCACGCAAGCCGGAATCCGGTTCACAGCTGGGCTAAGCGACTTGTCCGCTCGAAGGTTGCGACGTTCTTGACCTGGCCGGTTTTTGGCGTCGCCACGTACGCCGCCGCGATAGCTGCCGCTCACCTGACCGGCGTCGCGAACCTGGTGGAACAGAATCAGACTGCCCACAATCTGGAGCACGCCGGCTTCCTGATCGTTGGCTACCTCTTCTTCCTGCCGATCCTCGGCCGGGAGCCCATTAGGTGGAAGCTCTCTTACCCAATCCGGTTCGTGGTTCTCGTCCTGATCATGCCGGTGGATACCTTCACCGGCCTGGTGCTCGGCTACGGCAGCGCGACGTCGCCCGGCATTCCAACCGGTGCACGGCCTGCCTGGGCCGGGAGCGCGGTACAGGACCTGCATCTGGGTGGCGCGGTCATGTGGATTGCTGGCGACGGTCTGATGTTCGGCCTCATGATGCTCGTGTTCTTGATGTGGAGCACCGACGAGCGGGCCGGATCTCAGGGTCGCAGCTGGTTCGAGCAGGCGCGCCGGGAGAACCTGGCTTCGCTCGTGGCCTCCCATCTCGGTTCGGCCGGGATGGCTGGCACGGGTACCGCAACACCTGATCCGGGCGCCGAATTGCCGTCGGGACACGGCGGTATAGACGACGACGAGCATCTCGCGGCGTACAACGCCTACCTCGCGAGGCTCAACCGGCAACCGCCAGAAACTGCTCGGTGAACTTTCTGGCCGTGGGCTGAACCGCCGCCGGGTCACGCGCGTAGTTAAGGTAAGCACCGTGCCTTGGCCGCACCCGTTGGCGCGGAGCGTCGCCCGTCGGATTGTGTCAAGGAACTAATGGCCCCGTTTCTTGACCGGTCCGGCGGGCTTCATCGTGTGCAGGCCATGGGCCGCATCACGCGTTCGCCCGCGACACGCCGACAGCGGTTTCTAAGCCAATCTAGGGAATCTGCTAGATCCCCTCATAAGCTCCTATCGCATGGACCCTGTACGCAACCCGTATGCTCCGGGCGCTGGCCAGCGGCCGCCAGAGCTGGCTGGCAGGGACCGGGAAATAGGTCAGTTCGAGATCGTGCTGGAGCGCGTGGCTCGGTGTCGCCCGGAACGAAGCATGGTGCTGACCGGGCTGCGCGGTGTCGGCAAGACTGTGCTGCTTAACTCCTTTCGGTCAATGGCGATGCAGCGCCTCTGGGGCACAGGAAAGCTCGAGGCCAGGCCAGATCAGTCAATCCGGCGCCCAGTGGCCAGTGCACTGCACATGGCCGTGCGCGAGCTCGCGCCACGACACCGGGCGCCGGACCGTATAGACCAGTTCCTTGGCGTGCTTAAGGCATTCGCAGCCAGGGACAGCCGGGCGCCGAAGGGCTCGGCCATGACTCAGCTCGGCATCGACGTGCCAGCTGTCCGCGGCCGTGCTGACTCAGGTGACCTAGAAGTCGACCTCACCGAGTTGCTGACGGACGCCGCTTCCGTCGCCGCGGACCTGAGCGTGGGGATCGCGCTGTTCGTGGACGAAATGCAAGATGTTCCAGCACCGGACATCTCCGCGCTATGCGCCGCCTGCCACGAGTTGTCGCAAAGCAACGGACCGCTGATCGTGGTTGGTGCAGGACTGCCGCACCTGCCGTCGGTGCTGTCGGCGAGCAAGAGCTACTCGGAACGGCTGTTCCGATACGTGCCAATTGACCGGCTCGATCGGCCTTCCGCAGATATCGCCCTGCTGGCTCCAGCCAGACGCGAAGGAGCCGACTTCGAGACCGCCGCACTCGATGCGCTCTACGCAGCGGCCGACGGCTACCCGTACTTCGTGCAGGCTTACGGCAAGGTGACCTGGGATGTCGCCGCGTGCAGTCCGGTTACCGAGCACGACGTGGCCGTGGCCGGGCCGGTGGCGGCCGGTGAGCTGGCAGTCGGCTTCTTCGGCAGCCGGTATGAGCGTGCGACTCCCGCTGAGCGTGAGTACATGCGGGCCATGGCCATGCTGGGTGATGCGCCCGTGCAGACCGCGCAAGTTGCCGACGAACTTGGCCGCAAGCCGTCCAGCGTCTCTCCAGCCAGGGACAACCTGATCAAGAAGGGTCTCATTTACAGTTCCGAACGCGGCCTTATCGCCTTCACGGTCCCGCATTTCGGCAAGTTCCTGCGCACGCAGCCGACCTGACCACAGCTGGCGCTAGGGCGTGAGTCGGCAGGCTAAGCCCGTTCCCTGCCGCACTATGAGTCTTTATTGGACCATCTAGCGCAGGAACTAGAGATCGCTAGACAAGGGCACATCAGCCGGGGCCGAGCCGACGTGGACAGGGACAGATGGAGCCGCGATCGGCAGATTCGGCCGCCGGCGCAGGAGTCCAGTCCTCGGCGGCGGGGCCGGCCATGGGAGCGGCTGGCCGGTTCCAGCGTCGACCAGGGCAGCGTGCACGGTCGGATGACGCTGGGCGAGGAAGATCGCGAACACTACTTCCGTCCGGCGGTCTTCGACGCTGGCCGGGAATACGGCATAGCGCCAGCACAGCTCCCGCCACATGTCGATGGGCGCCGGGTCAGTGATCATGCCGACGCGGCGTCGCCATTGCTTGCTCCGGCGCAGCGCGGCGAGGGTCCGTTCCGCCGACGTCGCCCGGAGTTCGCATGGTGCCGAGTAACCCAGGCGGATGAGCCCTTCGCCGAGTTCAGGCGAGAGGGCACCGAGAATGATCAGCTCGGCCGCCAGGGTCGCCAGCACTCCGACCTTATTGGTGTTCAACATCGACTTGTTCATGGCTGGCAATGAGATTGTCGACAGCGCAGCCACCGCCAGGAATGCTGACCGAGCGAGCGTCCTGCCGCTCACGGGTGCGGTGCTGAAATCACCAAAGCAGCCGCACCCAACATCCGGCCGCGCCGACCGCAGCTCGATCAGCGCACTGGTTGCAACCAGAAACATCACGCCTGTGACCAGCCTGATTGAGTCTGCAGCCGCCATCGACCGAATGGGGCCCGCGGTCAGAATCAGGCCGACGCCCAGTCCGAGTTCGATCGCGCACATAACGATCGCCAGTGGTCGGCGCATGCGCATGGGAAACAGGGCGGTCGGGCCGAGGGCGGCATCCGCGGATCCGACGCGCAGCGCGCGGGCTAGCTTCGCTCCGCACCCCGCGAGCAGGAGCGCCGCTATCAGCGGTAGCTGCACCTCACGTATGGCGTTGAACAACATCACTCGCCAATCGTGATAGTGGCGTTGAAGCAGCTGCGGTCCAGCTCGCCGCCGAGCGCGACGAAGCTGGCCATGGTCAGATCGGCGATCCGGCCGCGCGGCGACGTTCCGCAGATGACACACCGATCGTTGAATAGCCGGGCGACCGGCGCGCAGCCGGTCACCGGGAGCATGCAGTCCAGCCCGGTGCACTCGTTCTTGACCCGCAGCACGCTGCCGATGGCGAGATAAGGCATCCGTGCGTAACCGTGCGTCTGGCCGCTAGCGGCATCTTCGGCGCAGTTGGTCTCCGGGTCAAGCGCCGGGTAGCACACCCCGAGCACACCAGGAGGCTCGTCGCCCGGTTCGTGCCATGTGGCCGAGCCACCGATGGAGTCAGGGATGCGCCCGCTGACGAGCGGCGGTTGCGGCATTGTGCTGACCGGGTAGGCCGGCTGTGACGTGGCCGGGATCATGCCGTCGAGTTCGCCATCACGGCGCAGGCCGATGACATCGATCAGGTAGCCAGGCTCCAGGGTCGGGAAGCGGACCTGGATGCGACCGGCCGCCCGCGGCTGGATGGCAACCACCCGCGGACTCCTGGTGGCGCCCTCGTCTACGACTATGCGGCTACCGGATCGCTCGGTGATGATTCCGGTGACGCGGCCGATGTTGGCCCAGATCCTGTCGGCGGTCTGCCTCGAGGAAGGATGCAGTCGCACCACCGCATGGTCGCCCTGTCGCAGGGCGGTGGGCTCTAACTGAGCGCCGCGCCAAGCGACCGCGTCCGGGGTCAGCGTGAAACGCTGCTCGTCGCCGGCATCGCCAAGGACCAGCACTTGCGGACTCACATCCAGGACGGTTCCAGAGACAGCCCTGGGCAGCTGGCCGGTGTCGGCGAATCCGGCTCTGCCCGGTCCGACATGTGGGTCTTGCGGCACCGAGTCGAATGACGAGTCGGCCTGCGAACTTGTGCCAGCGGAGGTTACCGAGTCGTCGTGCGAGGGAAATACAGCAGCTTTGAGGAGTCTGCGCCGAGCTACCTTGGCCGCGGCCGCCGATCCTGCAGCACCAGTGCAGCGATCACAACAGCCATGGACGGCCGGCGCCCCTGGCATCGGCATCTCCTCCAGCTCGATCGCGCGGCCACCTAACGACTCTCACAGTCCGCAGCCACCGTCAAGCGATGTAGTGATCTTTCCGGCCGTGACTGACAGGTAGGTATCTGAGCGAAGAGTGTATCGAGGCAGCCTTGGTGGGCCCGGCAATATGTGAATATCTACAATGCGTGGCGCGCCGTTACGTGGGGTGACGACTGGTTTGGCTGAGCGCTGGGTACCGTTGGGGTTGTGAGCGTCGGGGGCGATCACAGTCTTACCGATACATGGGCGAACGCGGCGGGGCCGGCACCGCGATTCGCGGTAGGACATGTGACACGACGGCCGTCGAGGAGACTGGACGCCGAACCGGCATCCATTCCGCGGGCCAGGCGGGGCGGCACCCCCGTCTCCGACGACCTGGGATTCCGCGAATATGTCAGGGACCGCAGCCGTGCACTGCTGCGAACGGCATACCTGCTGACCGGTAACGCAGCCGATGCCGAGGACCTAGTTCAAGCCGCGCTCGCGAAGACATTCCTGGCCTGGGACCGGATTGAGGATCGAGGCGCGGTTGACGGCTATGTGCGGCGCGCCATGGTCAATACCCACATCTCGTGGTGGCGCCGGCGCCGGGTTGAGGAGTACCCGACTGATGAGATCCCCGACCAGGCCGTCGCCGATCACGCCGTCGCGAGTGATCTGCAGGAGACACTGCGCCGTGCCATTGACCGGCTGCCGCACCGCATGCGGGCAGCCGTCGTGCTCCGCTATTACGAGGACATGACCGAGGCTGAAGTAGCCGAGGTGCTCGGTGTGAGCCTCGGGACCGTCAAGAGCACGGTCTCTCGCGCTGTCGCCAAGCTGCGGACTGACGCCGACCTCACGTTGGATTGACTCCGGGCGGGTGACCTTCCGGCTGCTGACGGGCCGACGTTTTGCCGATACCGTGGCACTATCCACGTCAGGGCGGTTACCGGCACACCCAGTCGGGAGGCGACCGGTACCCATTGGTCGCCAGGGGGTTGCGCGATGCGCAGCACAATGATGGACGTCCCGCTGACCGTTACTGCGATCATGCGGCACGGCACAACTGCCTACGCCGATAGCGAGGTCGTCACCTTGACCGAGGCCGGCATCAGGCGACAGAGCTATGCGACCACCGGCCTGCGGGTGGCAAAGCTAGCCAACGCGCTGCGAGCGCTCGGAGTAGATAGCGACCAGCGGGTTGCCACGCTGATGTGGAACAACTCTGAGCACCTCGAGGCTTACCTCGCGATTCCTTCCATGGGCGCGGTGCTGCATACCCTGAACCTGCGCCTGGATCCGCAGGTGATCGGCTACATCGCCGACCACGCTGGCGACGATGTCGTGATCGTGGACCCGACGCTCGTTCCGTTGCTCGCCAAGGTGCTGCCGCATGCTCCGGCCATCAGGCACGTCATAGTGACGTCGGCCACCGATGACGCGGACGAATTCGTCCCGCCAGCCGAGCTCGCGGAGCTGGGCAGGCCTGTCCATTCCTATGAGGCGCTGCTCGCCGCGCAGCCCGCGACGTTCGACTGGCCAGTGCCGGACGAACGCTCGGCGGCCGCGATGTGTTACACCAGCGGGACGACCGGGCACCCCAAGGGCGTCGTCTATAGCCACCGATCCATGCATCTGCACTCGATGGCGGTCTGCATGAACGGCGTTTTCGGTCTGTCGGAAGAGGACCGGATCTTGCCAGTGGTGCCCATGTTCCACGCGAACGCGTGGGGGCTTCCATATGCGGCCATGCTCTGCGGCGCCGATCTCGTCATGCCGGACCGGTTCCTGCAACCGGAGCCGCTGGTAAGGCTCATCGAGGCCGAGCGGCCGACCCTGGCCGGTGCCGTGCCGACGATTTGGAACGGCCTGCTGCAATACATCCGCGCCAATGGCGGCGACATGTCGTCGCTGCGGGTCGTGCCATGCGGCGGATCGGCTGTTCCGCATTCGCTGATGGAGGCATACGAGAAGGAGCTCGGCGTCTTCATCATGCAGGCGTGGGGGATGACCGAGACCTCACCGCTTGGCAGCGTTGCGCGGCCGCCGGCTGGCCTGACCGTCGATGAAGGATGGCGTTACCGGGACAGCGCGGGCCGGCTGATGTGCCAGGTCGAGCACCGGCTGGTCGGGGAGGGTGGCGTCGTCTTGCCGTGTGATGGCGAGGCAGTGGGTGAGATCCAGGTCCGGGGACCGTGGGTCACGGGCGCTTACTACAAGGACGACGATCCGGACAAGTTCGATGATGGCTGGCTGCGCACCGGAGACGTCGGCACCATCGATTCGCTTGGCTTCGTGAACCTCACCGACCGAGCGAAGGATGTCATCAAGTCGGGCGGCGAGTGGATCTCGTCGATGGAACTGGAGAACCACCTGATGGCGCACCCGTCGGTGACGGAGGCAGCGGTAATCGGCGTCACCGACGAGACGTGGGGCGAACGACCGCTAGCGGCGGTGGTGATACCAGAGGGATCAACCGTTACCCCGGCGGAACTTCGAGCCTTCCTGGCGGAAAGAGTGCCGCGCTGGCAACTGCCTGACCGGTGGGCCTTCATCGATGAGGTACCGAAGACCAGCGTCGGGAAGTTCGCTAAGACGAGAATGCGGGAAGCCTATGCGCGCGGCGATTACGAGGTGATCGAGGCCCACTGACCTGGTCTGGCCGCAGGGCCGACCATGCTTTGCCGCGCTGAGGGCCAACCCGGTACCCTAGGGGCCGGCCCGAAGCGGGCCACCAGGAGGCTTCGCCTAGTCCGGTCTATGGCGCCGCACTGCTAATGCGGTTTGGGTTCGCGCCCATCCGGGGTTCAAATCCCCGAGCCTCCGCCACTTGAGCACCGCCGGGTGTATGGCTCGGCGGCCCGCACCAAGGTTCAGCTGCCCGGGAGGATTCCCTTGGCACTTGTGAGCGATTACCGGGCTACCACATTGTCATAGAAGTCGGAAATGCCCGTGACGATTTCGTCTTGGCAGTCTTCGGTCGCGAAATGACCGGACTGTAGCTTCACTAGCTTGGCGTCGGGCAGGTCGCGTAGGTAGGCGTCGCCGCCTTGCGGGCTGAAGAAGATGTCCCCCTGGCCCCAGAAGATGATCGTCTTTGGCCGTGTCCGGCGCAGGCGCTCCTGCCAGGCGGGGTAAAGTGCCGCGTTTGTGCGGTAGTCGTAAAACAGATCCAGCTGGGCGCGATGTGCATGAGGCCGAGCGAGGAAGAACAGGTCCATGTTCCAGGTGTCCGGGCTGATCTTCGACGGATCCCGGTGACCGGTCAGGTAGATGGCCTTGACCGTGTCGGGCTGCAAGAATGCCTCAAGCGGTGCCTCGGTTTCGGGAGAGCGGTTCGCCCACAGCTTGTGCCGGATACCGTCCCATACGTCGGTGAAGCCCTCTTCGTAGCTGTTCGCGTTCTGGATGACCTGCCAGGCCAGCCAGTCGGGATGCCGCTCGATGAGCCGGTTGCCGATAGGGCCCCCGTAGTCTTGCATGTAGATGCCCATCGGCCCAGTGAACCCGACCTCCTGCATGGCGCCATCGACGATGTCGGTGAGGTTGTCGAAGGTGTAGTCCCACGTTGCCGGGTCGGGCATGGTGGTGTTTCCGAAGCCGGGGTAGTCAAAGCTGATCAGATGGAACTTGCCCTCCAGCGCGGTCAGCATGTTACGGAACTGGTGCGACGAGGAAGGGAAGCCGCCAAGCAGCAGCAGCTTCGGTGCTACCGGGTCGCCTGCTTCGCGGTAGAACACGTCCAGCGCACCGACCTTGATAGTGCTGAATGTTGTCATTTTGCCTCCCATGTGGAGTTCTGGTGCTCACGGCGCCCGCCGGCACGGGATACTGGTGACGCTTACAGACTAGATCGCTACCGTCCGTAACCTGCCGTGGCCGTCGTCCAGCGGCCTGCTGGCGGGTGCGGCAATGAAAGGCCTGCAGGAGCATGCTTACCACGTGTAGAAAGCGCCACTTCTATGACAAGGAAGCTGGCTTGCAAAACCGCGGTTTGTCGCCGGCTCGCGCTGCTTGCCCATTCCAGCGAACGAGATAGCGGGTTATAGCGATGGTGGTGATCACTTGAAGAAATGCGTTTTGGGGCGCGGAAGCCGTGCGCCGTCCACCTCGATGTCAATCTTCTCGTTGTAGAAGGCAATCAGGCCCGCGATGGGTAGCAGCTGGCGGGTGGGAAAGTCGTATGCCCAGGCGAGATCGTGGTGGCCGCCGTGCACCTCGTTGCCAATGCGTACGGACCAATAGCCGCTGGTCACGCCCTTGTAAGGGCAGGCCGTCTGAGTGCGGGTGAGCACGAGATGTTTGAAATGGACATCGGTGCGATCGAAGTAATAGCGCGTCGGCAGGCCGGTCTCGAAGACCAGTACTGGCGTGGCGCTGTCGGCCAGCGTGATGCCCTCCAGGGAGGCCCGGACGTGCCGGTGCGAACGAAGTGCGTCGACGCGGACGTAGGGGCTGCGGGGATGGACGAAGACCTGCTCGTCCTCCTCATACCACGCATCCAACGCTTCCCAGTCGAAACGAGCAGTGCCAGCCACCCCGCTGACCGCTTCGTTACCGAAGACACGGACGGTGCCAGGGCGCTCCACGCCCCCGGCCCGCAGGCCGTGACGACGTGCCGTCCCCTGGCGGAGGCGCTGCTCGTGGTGCTCATCCACGATGAAACGCTCATCGACGTCCTCAATCGGGATGTAATACTGCGGGTAGTACTCCCATTCCCATACATACCGAGCCTGCGTGGTGTCGAAGATCAACTGGCCGCCCAACATCGCGCGCACACGCCGCGGCGCCGGCTCGGCGTGATCGGTCTCCGCGATCATCTGCGGATAATCGCGGCCGACTGCCACGAGTGGTACGGCCATCGCTCCTCACCCCGTAGTCAATTCTGAACCGGTACACAGTGAGAGTCACCAGCCGTGACGTTCTTACTCCGCGATCTCCTCCAAAATGGCGGGGTTGCTGGATAACCGACACGAGCGAGCAGAATCTCTTGTGCATGTGCCGGGTTCTGCTTGGTCATGGCGAGTCGGCTGGCGGTACTCGGATCCGGATTAACCGGGGGCAGTAGCACCGCCGGACGGCCATTCCGGTCAGTCCCGGCCCGCCGGCACATAGCTCAGGCTGACCACGCCTGAGTCAAGCGCGCGGGCACCTGCCAGCCGCAGAGTGGCGGGCACGCCGCCCTGCGGGAACAGCTGCGTCCCGCCGC
>Ga0126371_10005570_pt1 | contig 11185 bp, 6 predicted proteins | sample PanSoiMetaPlot_4_FD_110145 | JGI IMG/M metagenome (GOLD analysis project Ga0126371, IMG submission 110145) | Tropical forest soil microbial communities from Panama - MetaG Plot_4 | ecosystem: Environmental > Terrestrial > Soil > Tropical forest > Bulk soil | place: Panama | collected 2016-02-17
GGTAGTTGTAACCGCGCCAGCCATGCGCGACCCAAATTGAAGATTACGATCGCCCTCGCGTAAAGAGGGCACTCACCGGCCAGAAAGAGAGTCAGAGGCCGGGCAGGATTGCAGCTAACGCTGCCGGGCGGGAAACGGCCCCCTTCCCATCGAAGGAGAGAGCGGCCACAAACCCGGCACAGGCGTACATTGCGATAAGTGCAAAAGATTCCCAAGCTTCCGCATAGGATTCGCTTCTGGAGTGCTTTCCAGGAGGCAGGCCCAAGTCTGTCCGGGCCAGTACCCATCGCACTGCTCATTCCTCCCCATCTCTTCCTGTCTTTGCCCCGGTGATCCTGTCGCCCCAAATCGGCCACAGAACCCGGAGTATGAATGACGAAAGAATTGTTTGTAACCTCGACTCCCCACGAGACCAAGGTTGGTCTCGTCGAGGATGATCAGCTTGCTGAAATCTACCTCGAACGCGAAAACGAATACACCCTCGCAGGATCCATCTACAAAGGACGTGTCACCCGCGTACTTCCCGGCATGCAGTCGGCCTTCGTCGACATCGGCCTCGAACGCGATGCCTTTCTCTACGTTTCCGATTTCATGGAACTGGAAGAGCATGACGACGAACTGACCGACGTCGTTCCGACCAACCGGCCTCCCGTACAAGAAAATCGCCCGCCAGCGCAAGCGCAACCCCAGCCGCGCGTGGAAGCGCACTCGCTGCCGGCGTCCGAAACCGGATCCTATGTGATCGAGTCGGAGCCCTTTGCCGAAGATTCTTCAGAAGAAGCTCCCGCCGCCGCCCTCGCCGATCCCGGAGCCAGCAACGACAACGCCGGGAATCGCGAGCGCAACGGCGAGCGAGGAAGTTTTCGCAGCCGCCGTCGTCGTCGCGGGCGCCGTGGCGAACACGGAGACCGCTACGATCGCGGCAATGACCGTGGTGGCAGTGATCGTGGTTCGGAATCCCGCTACAACCGCTCCGCCGGAAACGAAGCCTCGTCGGCGCCAAGCCGGTCGCGCGATAACGACTACGGACCGCCCCCTGGATATCAGCCAATCATCCTGCCCGGCGAATCGATTTCGAAATATCAGCGGCTCGCGCAGCAGGCGCCTTCGGGCAGCCGCGACGCTCCCGCCGCCGCATCAGCGCCAGGCCAGGAAACCGCCACGCCGATCTCGAGCCGGTTCCCTGATGACGAGCCCCTGTTCGCCACCGGACTCACTGAGCCGCTTCACGAGCAGCACGGCGATTACGACCATCAGGAAGAGTCTGCTCATCAGGAATGGGAACGCTCGCATGCTCTTAGCGAGCGGATGAACCTGACCGCCGCCTTCGCCGGTGAAGCGGAGCCAGTCACCGAAGGCCAAGACGAGACCACCGAAGAAGAAGTCCACGAACTGAACGACGAGCGCGCCGATGCCGGTATCGCTATCGCCGCTTCGGCGTCGGAGGTCGTAGCTCCTGAGCCGCAATCGGCCTTCGCTACGGGAACCGCAGGTGCCGTTCAGGAAGAGGAGATCATCGAGGAAGAAGAAGCTGACATGCCGGCCTACGCCGAGCATCTCGAAGAAGACGCGAACTTCGAAGAACTCGAGGAAGAAACCAGCGCCGCCGACGATTTCCGGTCGCACTCGCTCGAGATCGCCGCGACGGGCGAGCCCTCGACTCCGCATACCGCCGAAGCTGTAGAGCCATCTTTCGAAGGCGAATCGGCCGCACCACTCGAAGCATTCTCCGCCGAGTCAGCTGCGGAAGAAGAGACCGAAGAAGACAGCGAAGAAGCTGAAATTGAAGATGCGCAAGCCGAAGCCGAAGCTCTTCTGGAAGCTGAGGCCCGTGGCAACGGCACCGTCGATGCGCGGGTTGAAGTTCGTGCGCCTTCGACCACGGCCGGATATACGCAACGCGCCCGTCGCCCCGAGTTTGATCGGCGTCGGGGCCGTCGAGGTGGACGCCGCTTCCGTGGCGCACCCCGTCGCGAAAATACCTCCGTTCCGCAGATCAGTGATCTGCTGAAAGAAGGCCAGGAAGTCCTGATCCAGATCGCCAAGGAACCGATCGGCAAGAAGGGCGCCCGCATCACCAGCCATATCGCGTTGCCGGGCCGCTTCCTCGTGTACATGCCGACCGTGAACCACACTGGCGTCTCGCGCAAGATCTCGTCCGAAGAAGAGCGCCAGCGCCTAAAGCGCATCATCATCAGCGAGCGCGAAAACGGTCAGGGCGGCTTCATCGTCCGCACGGCTGCCGCCGGAGCCTCCGAAGAAGAACTCCGTGCCGACATCCGCTTCCTCAAGAATCTTTGGCAGGAGATCAAGACCCGCGCCGAAGAATCTAAAGCCCCCGCGTTGATCTATCACGATCTCAACGTCGTCGAGCGTGTTCTGCGCGATCAGGTCACCTCGGACTTCTCCGCCATCTGGGTCGACAACGAGCAGGAGTACGAGCGCATCCTCCGCTTCGCCAACCGTTTCCAGCCCGCCCTGGTTCGTCGCGTGAAGCTCTACACCAAAGAGACGCCGCTGTTCGAACAGTTCGGTCTGAAGGAAGAAATCGATAAGGCGCTGAAGTCGAAAGTCTGGCTGAAGTCGGGTGGCTACATCGTCATCAACCAGACCGAGGCGTTGGTTGCCATCGACATCAACACCGGCAAGTACGTCGGCAAGACTGCGCGTCTCGAAGACACGATCGTCAAGACCAACGTCGACGCGATCAAAGAGATCGTCCGCCAGATCCGCCTGCGCGACCTTGGCGGCATCATCGTGATCGATTTCATCGACATGGACGAGCGCCGCAACCGCCAAAAAGTCATGCAGGCACTCGAAGAAGAACTGCGCAACGACCGCGCGCCCTCGAAGGTTCTCCAGTTCAACGATTTCGGCCTGGTCGCCATCACCCGCAAGCGCGTGAAGCAGTCCCTCGAGCGCACCATCGGTTCATCGTGCCCGTACTGCGAGGCGACAGGATTCGTGAAATCGGTCACCACGGTTTGTAACGAAATCTTCGTCGAGATGCGCAAGATGGCCAAGCACCTCGAGCGTCAGGACGTCATGCTGCGCGTGCATCCCGAGGTGGCGAAAGCGCTGAAGGCCCAGAACGGCCGCTGGCTGAACGAAATGGAAGAACTGACAAAGCGCACGATCATTGTGAAGTCCGACGCGACGCTGCATCAGGAACAGTTCGACGTAAACTGACAGCAACTATCGATTAGCCACTAGCTACTTGCGACTAGCAAACCCGCCACCTCGGTGCCCCAGGTTCGCGTCCGTTCTGTGAACGCTAACCTGGGAATCCAAATCCTCCGCCTTTAAGTCGGGTCTATTTTCGAATCGACCTTCGCCTCCCATTAAGGTTTGTCATCTTAAGGTTTGTCATCCTGAGCGTAGTGAGGCGATTAGCCGAACGCAGCGAAGGACCTGCTTTTTCTTGGCCATCTCAGAATCGGGTAGGGACACCCGCTCTCGGCTGTCTGGCGGAGCGATGCTCCGTACATGACTTGGTGCCCAGGTTCGCGTCCGTTCTTTGGACACTAACCGGGGAAACGTCACCGATTCAACGACAACAACTCGAACCCGCCCGACCCTTCCTGCTCAAAGATCAACAGTCGATCCACCTCAGGTACTTCACTCCGCACGCGCCGCACCGCCCAGATCGTGACTAACGGAAATGGAATGAGAAGAATCGCCACCGGAGGATACGCCCACGCCGCCGCCTCGATCTTTGCCGTCAGCACCGTGAAAGCATAGAACCCCAAAACAAACAACAGCACTTGAACGATCGCTCCATGCTCGAACGGAGGATACGAGCACGTGAAAGGAATCTTGCGGAACCGTACCAGCAGAATCTCTGCAAGCAATCCTGTCCACAGAATCACTACCGCCGCATGCAGTACAGCGACCAGCCATCCCCAGCACCACGCGTACAGCGGCATCGCTATGAGTAGCACCGCCGGCAGCGTAAAGCTGAACATGATCTTCCGCGCCACCGAACACCCCACTGGATTTGCGGAATCCATCAGCAGCCGGAAGATCCAGTTCGCGCGCACATCTACGGGTATCTCAAACACGAAACGCATGCCCACTAAAACACAAAAGACAAGAATCAGAGGAAGTGACAACGCTGCAGCCGAAGGCCCGGCAGCCTTCATCCCCGAATACGCCTCAAAACTCACCTGCGACGCGATAACAATTCCCAGTCCCGTGAATGCCGCCAGCGTTACGCAATGCTGTTCACTGCGAAACAGCGTCCGCAAAACGAAGTGATAGCTGGCGCGCTCTGGCCCCAAAGCAAGAAACATCCGATCAAAGAGCTGCCGCATACCTGTGAATCGAGGAGCGCTTCCAGTCTGCACATCGGGCGTTTCGGGAATTTGCAAAAACCGCCGTCGATAGCTCTTTGCGTAAGACACGATCGCCAGAACAAACGCGAGCCCCAATCCAACAAGAGCGGTGTGGCCCGCGTTAATTTCCGCCACTGATGCCCGGCTGCGCACCGACTGAAACAGTCCAAGAAACCAGACCGACGGCAACCACCGCAATTCGCCCAACTCACCCCCCCTGTGTAACGCCAAGGGCACCGCAAAACTCGTCGACAGCATCCCCAGAAAAATCATCAGCAGCAAACCGCGCACATAGAGCGACACGGGCCGGAACAGTCGGTAGGGAAGAACCGCCAGCAGCGTTCCTACAATTGCGAACACCGCCATACAGCTGAAAAGGCTGGCCAGGATGATCGTCGACGCGTGTGCGCCGAAGAATTTCCAGAAAGAGACGAACGTCTCCTCTGACGCACAGACCACGACCGGAAACAGCACCGCCGATCCCGCGTTGACGTCGATCGTAAAGACCAGCGTCAGCAACATCACGGCACTCAGATTGGCCATAAAGATGTGACTCGCGGGCAAAGGCAGTGCCACCAGATTCACGTGGTCGCGCCGGTCCGGAAAGATGCTCTCCCACCGCCACGTGACCACCGACCCCGTCACCGCCATCGCCAGCACGATGAAGAAGTATTCGTCTGGAACCGCGGCGCCGTATACGTCGAGATTCGGATCGTGCCGCATCCAGCGCAATAGCGACCCATACTTGTCGAACAGCAACAACGAAATGAACGAGCCGGGAAGAGTTAGCAACGCGAGCGCGATTCCCATGCCAAAGCCAAGCTCGTCTTCGGCTGACTCTCCAGCGCCATGAAAGACACGGCGGCAGAACAAAGACACGAGTGTCTTGAATGGCTTCAGATGATTCTCGTGTCCTCGATCCATCACTCGTCCCTATGCTGCCTGCATCACCTGCACGATATCGCGGGTGATCCGCGTTGCGTCGCCTTCTTCGACGAGGTGCACGAAGCTATGCTCGAGCGACGATTGCCCGGTGCTCCTGCGAACCTCGTCCACTGGGCCGTGGGTAAGCACCGTCCCCTTCTTCAGGATGAGCACGTGCGAGCAGACCTTCTCCGCGACTTCCAAAACATGTGAGCAGTAAAAAACCAATTTTCCCAGTTCACCAAGCCGTTTGATCAGATGGCGAAGCACAAGTGCCGAAATCACATCCAGTCCCGAGAGCGGTTCGTCGAGAATCAGGATTTCTGGATTGTCGAGGATGGCAGCGATCAGCAAAATTCGTTGCCGCATTCCCTTGGAATACGACGCTAGAGACGCATGCCGGTGCGGATGCAGCGAGAACAGCGCCAGCAGATCGTCAATCTTGCGGTCCGCCGCCTGCGTTGGCAACGACCTCAGCGACGCGACCAGTTCCAGATATTCGCGCCCGCTCAGGTACGGATAGAGATTCGCTTCCTCGGGCACGTATCCCAGGCACTTACGATATCCAACGAGATCGTCGTGAATATTTGATCCGCGAAACCGAACCTCCCCGCGGGAAGGTTGCAGGAGCCCGGTCAACATTTTCACGGTGGTGCTTTTGCCGGATCCGTTGGGCCCAAGGCATCCCAGCACCTGTCCGGGAAGCAACGTGAAAGACACTTCTTCAACCGCAGCAACACCGGAGTAGCGCTTTGTGAGAGCGGAGGCGTCGAGCATCGTTCCTCCTGATGTGGCGTGTTTCCAGGACTAAATGGCGTGAGAACGAAGGGCGTGCGTCATCAGAGTGAATGCCGTCACACCAGAGACGCGAGCGAGGCCCGTCACCGTCTGGCGCGCGTCGTCGTGTTCGGCACACCTCACCCCTGAAGGAATGCTGAGGTCTTAGACTCCAATTGTGACGAAATTGTTCCTTCAGTTTCCGAGCCGCGTATGGACAGGAGCCCTCGGTTGTCCGGCGCAGCGGAATCCGCAACTGGAGCGACGGTTGTTCTCACCCGTCGAGTCGGGATGCAAGTCTGCCTTTGCAATAACGTTTGTCATCCTGAGCGAAGTGCGGCGACTGCCGAACGAGTCGAAGGCCCCCTTCCCCCATAGCGTCGCCACTGGCCTCGCGAGGAATTCTCTGAAAGCAATGTGCGATGAAGGGAATAGTGAAAGCGCGGTGCCCCAGGTTCTCGTCCGTTCTATGGACGCTAACCTGGGGATTCCCCGGTGTCCCCTGTGCCCTCTGTGGTTTCTGGTTTTGTAATCTCAGTAGAAAGGAAATGGACCAACAAGCGTCATGGTCCCTCGAGACTGAACAAGCACAAATTTTCAGAAGGGAATTGAAAGGGTGCTAAACCGCCAACGTCTTCACCACAAACTCCGCACGTTCTCGTAACTTCCGCATCGACGTCTGCACCCCCTCAGCGAGCGCCGGTTCGCCACCGCCCTGCGCTTGCTTGTAGACCAGTCCACCAGCTTCGTGCGCCGAGCGGGCCACTTCCAGAAGCACCATCAACGCGTCGGCGCGCAGCTTCCACAACGAAGTATTCGCCTGGCAGCGCTTCAGCTCTTCAAGCTCTGTCTGGATGCGAGCAATCACCGCCACCGTGCGCAACAAAGTGCGGCCAATCGCCGCGCGCAGGCTCTTCTCCTCAAGATAGTCCGCGCAGTAGGCTTCCACTTCCGCGGGTGTCAGGTTCAGGTTGAAGAATCGCATCGGAACAACTTGCCGGAACTTGGGATCCGCCACTCGCACAAAAATGCGGATCGACTCCTGTACCCGGCTCAGCTTCGCCTCTTCCAGTGAAAGCTGGTGCGCTGTCACGGGGACCGGAACAAACTTCACAGGAGCGGCACCGGGCCGCGCCGCCGCTCGTGCCGGTTTCGCTGCGGCCGCTGCCCCACCGCCGCCACTCCGCGCCGGAACCGCCGTAGGATTCGCGCGCCGTATCCGGGGCCGCTTGTCGATCTCTCTCTTCAGCTTCGAAACACGCCGGAACTTATCAAGCGCCGTTACGTAATCGATCTTGAGCAGTTCGCTCTCCTCGAGCGCCTGCACGTGCTCCACGGTCACATCGACGCCGTCGATGTTGCTCAGAATGCTGCCGCCCAATTCCTCAACGTTCTTGGAGAAGGTCTTGATTTCGTTGATCGCCGAATGAAACAACCCGTCGAACTTTTCTCCAAACGCCACGTTATAAGGAGCGATTGTGGCCAGAACGCCCGGATGATAGAACGATCTCCCAAAGGATTGCTTTAACTCTCGCACTCGCGACATGAGCCCGGAATCAATCAGGGCATTGAAGTTCTGAAACTCACCAACCTGCTCGCGCCGTGGCTCGAACTCCCGCAGCAGTTGCACATGTTCTTCGGGCAGCATCGGCCCGTCCGAGTCCGCCAATATCTCGATCAGCGCGATCTCGAACGGAGAAAGCGGCAGGCTTCCATCGAGCCCATAGCCTCGCCGCTCCCATTGTCCCGGAACGCGAGGATGACGGTACAGGAAGGTCGCCACCAGGTCGGTCTTATCCCGATCAGAATCAGAGAATTCACGCTTGCGTGTGTAGTAACGGATTAATGCTTCCGCGATCTCCGGATCGATGTCAGTAGTCAGTGCCTGTCGCACCATGGCTGGCGTGATGGCCATGTCCAATAGCTGAAGCCAACGGTGCATCCTGCCAAGAGTTTCGCGTAGGTCTGAATTCGCCTGATGGATGGCTTCGTCTTCCAGCCCAGGATGCACGGGTAGGTCACCCTGCAAATAATCGCGCAGCAGCTTCTGATAGAAGCCGCTCACGTTTGCCAGGATCGACAACTCCCACTTCGGATCCTCGACCACACCCTCTCCTTGCGGAACACAGCTCCGCAGAAACTCCTATCGGTAATGCAAGGGTAACCGAGGTTCAAAGAATCGAAACCTTACTTCGGTGCAAGTACTTCTACGCAGAAGCCCTTGTGTTGCAAAAAGTTGGGGCGGTTTGAAGGTCGCCACCGCTGCACGAGAGGCTTTCCGATGTCTGGATCGGATTAGGCCTGCGGGATGGGCAACTTGGGCTGAAGCTTCACCTAATTAACTTGGCGTAACCTGCTGATTATTGACGAGATATCGATGGAGTCAGGTTAATCGAACACTACCGTCTTTTTGTTCCCGTAGAGCAAAACTCTGTCGTCGATGTGCCAGCGCACTCCGCGCGACAGCACAACCTTCTCCAGGTCGCGTCCTTTCTGAATCAGGTCCTCGACCGAATCGCGGTGCGAGATGCGAACGACGTCCTGCTCGATGATCGGGCCATCGTCGAGTACTTCGGTAACGTAGTGGCTGGTCGCGCCGATCAGTTTCACGCCTCGCTGAAACGCCTGGTGGTACGGTTTCGCTCCCACGAACGCCGGCAGGAACGAATGGTGAATGTTGATGATCCGATGCGGAAACGTCGCCACGAATTCGTTGGACAGCACCTGCATGTAACGAGCCAGCACCGTGAAGTCGACTCCGTGCTCGCGGATCAGCGCAATCTGCTTTTGCTCCGCCTCGCGCTTGTTCTCCTTCGTCACCGGAACGATGTGAAACGGGATCTGGTAGAAGTCTGCAATCGGCTGGTTGTCGGCGTGATTCGAAATGATCAGCGGAATATCGCAATACAGCTCGCCGATCTTATGCCGGTAAAGAAGATCGACCAGGCAGTGATCGTACTTCGAGACCAGGATGGCCATCTTCTTGCGCTCGCCTGGTTGCGCAAGCCGCCAGTCCATATCGAACTTCCGCGCGATCGGTTCAAAGTGTTTGCTCAACTCCGCGAGCGGAATATCAAAATCCGAGGGATTGAATTCGACTCGCATCCGGAACCACGCAGAGTCCGCGTCCGTGTGCTCGTCGGTGTGCAGGATGTTTCCGCCGTGCCGGAAGATAAAGTCCGAGACAGTCGCCACCAACCCCTTCCGATCCGGACAGCTGATGAGCAAGACCGCACTGGTTCTCATTCCGTTCTCCCTCTCACGTTACTGGCTGGATTTGCCCGCCTTGACGAAAGCGAAACATTCTAACGAACCCGGCGCATTTGCCGCGACGACACCTTCTCAACGTGCTTCATAGTGTTGCCGCGAAATTCTGCGCCGCGAGCTTTTGCAAATTGTTGACATCCTCATGATTTCCCGAAGACGCCGCATCGTTACGATCGAGCGATGAACGAGACTAGGACCCGTGAAGGGGCGTGCGGGCCATGGTAACCTGGGCAAGTTCCCCGACACTTGAGACCGTTGAAATCTCGCTTCCGGTTCCTCACCCGCAAGTCCCTCGGCTGATTTCGGTCGACATTCTGCGTGGCCTGGTCATGGTCCTCATGGCTTTGGATCACACCCGGGACTTCATGTGGAGCGGGCGTTTTTTCCCCGAAGACTTGACGCACACGGACGGGGCGCTGTTCTTTACCCGTTTCGTCACGCACTTCTGCGCACCGGTGTTTGCTTTCCTCGCGGGAACCGGCGCCTTTCTTTCCACACGCCGCGGCAAGTCCGTACAGCAGGTTTCATGGTTTTTTCTGACGCGAGGATTGTGGCTGATATTCCTTGAGTTCACAGTTGTCGGCTTTGCCTGGGGATTTACCCCGTGGGCGCATGGAGGAGTCATCTGGATTCTCGGTTGGAGCATGGTGGCGATGGCAGCCATCGTGTGGCTTCCCGTGAACTGGATTGCGCTGCTCGGATTGACCATGATCGCCACCCACAACCTGCTCGATGCCATTAATCCCGCTTCGTTCGGAAAGTTCTACTGGGTATGGATGTTGTTGCATAGCCCAGGTGAGATTCCGATCACCCCAAACTTTTCCTTTTCCGTCAGGTATGTGTTGATCCCGTGGGTGGGAGTAATGGCTACGGGGTTTGCCTTTGGCAGCGTGCTCCTGCGTCCGGATCGCGGGCGAACGATTCTGACCATCGGCATCGTCGCCACAGTCTTGTTTTTTGTGCTTCGCGCAATCAACTTCTACGGAAACGGTATCGCTGGATTGCCATTTGAATCTCCGCGCTCCGCAGGCCCGTGGAGCGCTGGTCCGACACTTACCTTAAGCGTGATCTCGTTCTTCAACACGCTGAAGTATCCGCCGTCTTTGGATTACCTGCTCATGACGCTAGGACCGTCGCTAGTCCTGCTGGGACTGCTTGACGGGGCCGAAGCAAAGCGGGGACTCAGCCGCATTTTGACCGTGTTCGGACGGGTGCCGCTCTTCTATTACCTGTCCCACATCTACGTGATTCACCTTCTGGCGATCGCAGCTTCGTGGGCATTCGGTCAGCCCATCTGGCACGGCACCGTCATCGCGCACAATGTGCAGAAGCCCTTGGGGTACGGGCACGGCCTGCCCTTTGTTTATGCGATGTGGATTGTGGCCGTGGCGATCTTGTACCTGCCCTGCTTGTGGTTCATGGAATTCAAGCGCCGGCACCGGGATTGGGCGTGGCTGAGTTATTTGTAGGGCGTTGATGCGCCTACCGTCTTGTAGCGTTTCTTCTCACTGTGGCTCGCTCTTCCTGCGCTTGTCATCCTGAGAGAAGCGAGGCGTCAGCCGAACGCAGCCAAGGACCTGCTTTTGCTTGTCGCACCAAGCACTCGGTCGCCCTTCTCGGGTTCGCCAATCACGCTGTTCCCAACCAAACCTTGTCATCCTGAGAGACGCGAAGCGCCAGTCGAACCCAGCGAAGGACCTAGGCACTTCCTGCAGAAGCCACCGTGTCCTCTGTGACCGCTGTGGTTAAAGCTTTTACCGCTTCAACTCCTTCAAAATCTCCCGCGCCGCGTTCGCCCCTGAACCACCCGTCAACCCTGCCCCCGGATGCGTCCCGCTCCCGCACAAATACAGATTCGCAATCGGCGTGCGATACCGAGCCCA
>Ga0126371_10005571_pt1 | contig 11185 bp, 11 predicted proteins | sample PanSoiMetaPlot_4_FD_110145 | JGI IMG/M metagenome (GOLD analysis project Ga0126371, IMG submission 110145) | Tropical forest soil microbial communities from Panama - MetaG Plot_4 | ecosystem: Environmental > Terrestrial > Soil > Tropical forest > Bulk soil | place: Panama | collected 2016-02-17
AATTCTAACCCTGTTGGGTACTGGAAGTTTATGAAAAAACCACGACGCGAAGGCGTCAAGTCACGCCCCCCGCCCGGGAGGGGGATGATCGTTGTACTTGTATTCGGCCGTCGCCGCGTGCTAACGTGCGCGGTCGCACGAGATTTCGACTATATCTTGTCCTACTAAGCACTTGCGAGGGTTCTGATGAGCACTCAAACGGTCGTCCCGCCGGAAAAGAAATACCGCCCCTACGTTCCCGAGACTATGGAGATGAAGGAGTTCACGTTTCGGGCGGTGGTGATCGGCTTATTTCTCACGGCGCTATTGGGATCTGCCAACGCCTATCTCGGCCTGAAAGCGGGGATGACCATCGCGGCGACCTATCCCGCCGCGGTCATCGGCATGGCGTTGTTGAGGCTGATGAAAGGATCTCTTCTTGAAGAGAATATTGCGCGAACGGTTGGGTCCATCGGCGAGTCGGTTGCCGCTGGGGCAGTGTTCACGATCCCGGCGTTTGTGATGGCCGACCTCTGGCCGGGTCTCACGAAGGACCAATATTGGAAGTCGGTCGCGTTAATGGTGATTGGCGGAACGCTGGGCATTTTGTTTGTGACCCTTCTTCGCCGCGTAATGGTCGAAGACCCCGAGTTGCCGTTCCCAGAATCTGTGGCGGCGTCGGAGATTCACAAAGCCGGGCAACAGGGAGCAAAGGCCGCGAAGATTCTTTTCGCGAACATGGGATTCGGCGGGTTCATGTATTTGCTCGGTGCCGTGAACGTGTTCTCGCCCAACAACACATTTCCTGTGACCATCAGCGCGCTGGGCAAAAAGTTGTGGCTGCGCACGGGAACGAATCCGAACGTAGCCACGACGACAACCGGCGGGATCACGCTGTTTACGGCACCCGACATCAGCCCGGCTTATCTTGGCGTCGGCTACATCATCGGACCGCGACTGGCTGCATTGAATTTCGCCGGCGGTGTACTAGCCTGGGGATTGCTGGTTCCGCTTCTCACTTTCCTGGTCGGGCCATACATTCAGGCAGCTCAGCCCGCAGGGCAAACAATCGCATGGCCCTTGCTGGCAGGCGCCATCTATTACTCCGTGGTGCGTCCCATTGCGGTCGGCGGCATGCTTGTTGGAGCCACCTACACTTTGTTCAAGATGCGCAAGCAGCTGGCCGTGGGAATGGGGCGCGCAGTCTCGGATCTGAAAAAGTCTGCCTCCACGCACGCGGCAGCTAACCGCACCGAACGCGACTTGCCGTCGAAATTAGTCTTCGCAGGTGTTGCCGCGGTGTTCGTGGCGATGATTGCGCTCTACTACTACTTCATGAGCGGCGCAGGGAATCTGAGCACATCGAAAATTCTCTCGGGTTCTCTCGTAGCGGCTGGAGTCATGATCATCGTCGGATTTTTCTTCGCTGCTGTTTCCGGAAATCTGGTGGGAATGATTGGATCGTCGAATAATCCTGTTTCGGGGCTTACACTCTGCACTTTGGTTATTGCTGCGTTGTTGATGGTGGCCCTCGGCGTCTCGGGTTCAGGCGGCGTTGCCGCAGTGCTCGGCGTTGCGGCAGTGGTTTGCGTTTCGTCAGCTGTCGCGGGCGAGATGCTGCAGGACCTCAAAGTTGGTCATATCCTCGGCGGAACTCCGTCCAAGATGCAGATCGGCGACATCTTTGGAATCATCGTCGCCTCGTTGGTGCTATTTTTCCCACTGGCCTATCTGGACAAGGCATACCACTTCGGAAGCAATGCTTTGCCCGCTCCGCAAGCGGGCCTGATGGCGATGCTTTCGAAGGGAATCGTGGGAGGCGACATGGCGTGGCCGCTGGTCGTGGTTGGCATCCTGCTCGGCCTCGCGATGATCATGATTGAAGTGAAAAGCGTGATGCTGTTTTCCGTCGGCATGTATCTGCCGCTTGGGACGACATTCGCCATCTTTGTCGGTGGGCTGGTTCGCTGGGTCACCGACAAACTGCGCGACCGTCGCGGCTTCAACGATGCACAGAAGGCTCGCGTTGATAATGCCGGTGTCCTGACGGCGTCAGGGATGATCGCAGGCGAGGCGTTGTGCGGATTGGTAATCGCCGGCCTGGTTGGGTCGGGATACGATGTAGCGCTGGTGAAATGGACACCGCCGGCGATCCTGGCGGTCGCCGCGATGGTCATTCTCATTCTCGTGATGGTCCGCGTTCCGTTGGCCAATGCCGGCCGTCCGGAAGATCCGGCGCCACCGACGGCGATCATGTAGTCGGCGACCGAACCATCAGGACCGAATGTCAGTCGCCGACAACATCGCGCGCATCCAGGAACGTATCCAATCAGCTACTACGCGCGCTGGACGTGATGCGTCCGAAATCACGCTGATGGCAGTCAGCAAGACATTCCCTGCTGACAGCATTCGAGAAGCCTACGACTCCGGGATTCGTGTGTTCGGCGAAAATCGCGTGCAGGAGTTCGCGGGCAAGATCGATGCTGTGCGCGACCTCGCTGGCGCCGACTGGCATTTGATCGGGCACCTTCAGACGAATAAAGCTGCCAAAGCTGCCGAACTGTTTCATGCAGTCGATTCGGTCGACTCGGTGCGGCTGGCAAAAAAACTCAATGAGGCCGCTGCTGTGGCGGGAAAGAAATTACCGGTTCTCGTGGAGTTGAACGTCGGTGGCGAAGCGGCGAAGACTGGAATGCCCGCCGATTCTGTAGAGTTCGATCAACTGCTCTCAACTGCTCCGCAGCTTGAGCACTTGCTGATCCACGGTATGATGACCGTCCCGCCGTATACCGAAGATCCTCAACAGGCGCGGCCGTTTTTTCGCAAGCTCCGCGAAGTACGAGACCAAGTCGCGAAGCGACAGTTGCCCGGAGTATCGATGGAAGTTCTCTCCATGGGCATGTCGCACGATTTCGAGGTCGCGATTGAAGAAGGATCGACGTGCGTGCGAGTGGGGACGGCGATTTTCGGGAGCAGGCAAAAAACATAAACCACAGGGGACACAGAGGGGCGGACGTCCCTATCGACATCGACGTTCACCAAGGATCGCCTTTCAAGAATCACCAATGGGTGTAACCCTCGCGATCAAAGTGCAACCGCGCGCCAGAAAGAATGCGGTGGTCGGCACGCTCGGCGACGTACTCAAAGTCTCTCTCACCGCGCCCCCGGTCGATGGTAAAGCCAACGAGGCCTGTATCGAATTCTTCGCAAAACTTTTGAAGGTGCCGCGCTCCTCCGTTACTATTGCTGCCGGCCAGACCAGCCGCAATAAGGTGATTCGCATCGTCGGGTTGACTGCGGAAGAAGTAAAGACGCGCCTCAACCTCGGGAGCCCTTCTTGAACCTTTCTCAGCGCCTGCAAGAGATTCGCACCGGTTTCGAACGTCCATTCTGGGTCGCAAACATCAGCGAAATTTTCGAGCGGCTCTCCTACTATGCGGTTTTTGCCGCACTCACGCGTTACCTACACGAAGCGCTTCAATTTCCTACCGACCAAGCCACGAGTCTCAGCGGCATCTTCGGAGGAGCGGTTTGGGTTATGGCGATTTTTGGTGGAGCGCTGGCCGATCGAATCGGCTTTCGACGTGCCCTGTCACTCGCCTATTTCATCTTGAGCTGTTCGTACTTCCTGGTAGGCTCGATTGCGGCTCCTTGGCTGGCTCCCGTGCGCTCTGTCGTTCCGCTCGGCTTCCTGGTCGGCATCGTTTTGTTCCTACCGGCGTTGGGAGTCGCTCTTGTGAAACCCAGCGTCGTAGGCACCACCGCACGCGCCTCAAAAGAGAGTGTCCGCTCGATTGGATACTCCATCTATTACACCCTGGTAAATATCGGGAGTTTCCTGGGCCCATTTCTGGCTGGGTGGGTCCGCGACCACATGAGGCTAGAAAATGTCTTTCGGCTCGCCGCATTGAGCGTGGCCTTGATGTTCGTCGGTGTGCTGATTTTCTTCAAAGAACCCAGGAGCGAACACGAACAAAGTACGACCTCCTTGAGGCAGGTGTTGGCAAATCTGGTCACCGTGCTTGGCAACGGGCGTTTCGTCCTGTTTCTGCTGATTTTCTCCGGCTACTGGATCGTCTTCTGGCAACAGTATCTGATTCTGCCGATTTACGTTCACGACTATATCGACGCTAGCGCCAACACCGAGAGGATTCTTATTGCCGATCCGCTGATCGTCATTACGCTAACCGTCGCGGTGAACGCGCTCACCCGGCGAATCCCGTCTTTCCGCGCCGTTGTGCTTGGAACTTTAATTACGGCGTCGGGATGGCTAGTCGTCAGCGGTTTTCCGAGCGTCTGGGCCGCCGTAATTGCGCTGATGATCGTTGCGCTGGGAGAAATCGTCCAGTCGCCGCGCTATTACGAATACATCTCACGCCTGGCTCCGCCGGGACAGCAAGGAACTTACATGGGATTCGCGTTCTTGCCCATCGGCATCGGCTCGCTGATCGGAGGCAAATTCGGGGGCATGCTGGTTCACCATTTCGGAGAAGTCAAGCATCAACCAGAGCGAATCTGGTGGCCTGTCATCGGCATTGGAATCGCCACTGCTGCCCTGCTTTGGATTTATGACAAAACGATCATGGGCGGAAGCGAACCATCCAGCGCATGAGGGGGCGGGCGACGATTCGTGCTTTAAACGGATCAGTGTGACAAATCGCAAGATGGGTTATCCTCTTCGTCCTCCGCGGACATCTTGAATGGCCACGCGTAAAACCACGCCTGAATATATCGCCGCGCACATCCGCCGCGTTTTAAAAGATGGCGGCTCTGCCCTCACGCCGAGGGCGTGCAATGGTTTTTCAAGGAAGAGATCAAATCGCATGGATGGCGCACCGCCGATCTGCGCAAAGTCGCGGTGCGCTTTCGCCGCGCGATCATTGAAGAACGCGGCCTGGATTTTCTCCTGAAAGTGACGGACCGCCTCTTTCGAGGACGCAATCTCGAAGAGAAGGTCTGCGCAGTCCTGATGCTGGAAAAAATTGTTGATCAATTCGGCGATGACGAGTTCCAGCGTTTTGAAGTCTGGCTCGGCCGCATTACCACCTGGGCCGATCACGACGGCTTGGTTCACTATGTGATCGGACCCATGGTAGCTGCCACACCAGCACGAGCAAGGTATGTCTTTTTATGGGCGAAGTCTTCCAACCGCTGGCACCGCCGTGCGGCGTGCGTCGCGCTCATCAAGGGAACACGGCGCAAAATGTTTTTCCGGCAGATCGTGCGGCTTTCGAAGATTTTGTTACGTGACCAAGACGACATGGTGCAAAAGGGACTGGGCTGGCTCTTGCGCGAGACTGCGAAACATAATCCTGCCCAAACGGTTCCTTACCTGTTAACTATCTCCTCGACCGCACCGAGGCTGGTGTTGCGTACCGCTTGCGAGACTTTGCCCGCTTCGACACGCGCGAAAATTCTTGCCGCATGACACGCCTTTCCCTGTTCGGACTTTTTGCCGTGACAGCCATGTTGGTGTGTTACGCATTCGAGCGGCGGAGCTCCTGGTTCGTTCTGGCTTTTGCGGTCGCCTGCATCCTGGCTTCGATTTATGGATTTCTACAGGGAGCGTGGCCGTTCGGCCTTGTCGAAGCGGTCTGGGCATGCGTCGCCTTGCAGCGCTGGCGTAGTGCGACGCGCACCCGGTGAGCCGGAGAATTTCACGGTTCGCGCAAAAACGCGGGCTTGTTTACAATAGATCTTTGTCATGAACCTGCCAGCCATTCAGGCCGCACTCCGCGAGCACAACATCGACGCGTGGCTGTTTTACGATCATCATCATCGCGATCCCATCGCGTATCGGGTGCTCGGTTTGCCCGCCGGCCTCATGGTCACCCGGCGCTGGTTTTACTTGATTCCTGCACAGGGTGAACCCAGCAAGCTGGTTCACAAGATTGAAGCAGGACACCTCGACAGCTTGCCCGGTTCCAAGCAGACTTACTCGGGCTGGCAGGAACTCTTCGCGAATATCAAAAATTTTCTCGGCAATCACAACAAGATTGCCATGCAGTACTCGCCAAATAACAGCGTCTTCACGGTATCGCTCGTCGATGCTGGTACCGTTGAGATTGTCCGCGGGCTTGGCAAGAATGTCGTCAGTTCCGCCGACTTGGTTGCTCAGTTCGAAGCCACGTGGAGTGAAGACCAGATCAAATCACATTTCGATGCCCGCGACGCGATTGACTCAATCACCGCAGCGGCCTTCCAGGAGATCGGACGCCGGGCGCGCAACGGTGGAACCACAGAACACGCGATACAGCAGTGGTTCATGGAGGCGTTCAGCCGCGAGAATCTGGTCACCGACGACCCTCCGATTGTGGCCGTCAATGCGAACAGCGGCAATCCGCATTACGAGCCGCGCGCCGACCGGCCGGCTGCCATCCGCGAAGGCGATTTCGTTTTGCTCGATGTCTGGGGTAAGAAGAACACACCCGGTGCCGTTTATTACGACATCACCTGGACCGGATTCGTCGGGAAAGCGCCCTCCGATAAACAACGTGAAATTTTCGAGACGGTCAGCGGCGCTCGCGATGCAGGAGTGAAGACGGTACTCGACGCAACCGCGGCCGGCGAGCGCATTGCCGGATGGCAGGTTGATCGGGCCACGCGCGATCCCATCAAGAAAGCGGGCTACGGCGACTATTTCATTCATCGCACGGGGCACTCGATCGGCACCGACGTGCACGCGAACGGCGCGAACATGGACGACCTCGAAGTTCACGACGAGCGTCAGATCCTGCCGAATTCTTGTTTCTCCATCGAGCCAGGAATTTATCTGCCAGAGTTCGGAGTGCGCACCGAAGTCAACGTCCTGGTTCGGCCGGGCCGCGCGGAAGTGACTGGAAAAATCCAACGCGAGATCGTAATTATCTGAATGGCGAATTCCACGACAGAGAAGACAAGACCCGTCGAACCTCCTAAAGCAGAAGCGCAGCCAGTTACCACGATGTCGGTGATGGCGCCAGCGATTGCATGGCTGATTCCCGGAGCTGGGCACCTCATTCAAAAGCGCTGGGGCCGCGGTATTCTCCTGATGGTCTCCATCTTTGCAATGTTCCTGCTCGGTCTGGCGCTGCAAGGCAGGATCTACAAGCCAAACGGCGGCGACATTCTCGACATCCTCGGCTTCGTAGGCGACATCGGTGCCGGCGGCCTTTATATCGTGACGCGAGCTATGGACTGGGGGCAAGGTGCGATCGCACACGCAACTGCGGATTACGGAACGAAGTATCTGATCGTCGCGGGACTATTGAATTTCATCGCAGTCGCCGACGCCTACCATATCGCCATCGGAAAGAAACCATGACGATTCAACTCACCCATTTCAGCGCGGCGGTTTTGTTTGCGCTGTTTGCTTCTATCGTCTTCGGGATCACCCAGCGCAGTGAGACGCGCGAGATGGTGCGCTACGGCCTGTACTGCTTCGCGATGTTTGTCGGCGGAGTGATCGTTGCCGGGTGGGCGATGTGGATCCTGCGCAGATAAGTGTCGGGTTTCAGCTCACCGATATTTACTCTTCCCACACAAAAGCGTCAAACACGCGCTGCGCGTCGAAGCCCAGGCGTTTATAGAGGTCAACGGCTCGCGTATTTGCTTCGGTCACAGTCAGCGACAACAGAGAAAATTTCCTTTTGCGTAGTGCGGTTGCCGTGCAAGCTATGAGAGCTTCTCCGATACCTTGCGAACGGAATTCGGGCAGCACGCACACTTGTGTGACGTGGCCAACATCGTGACGAACCCTCGAACATAAAATCAGCCCGGCTAACTGGCGCGTTGCCTTGTGGGTGATCACAAAGGAAGACTCCGCGTCGAACAAACCGCAGCCCGGAAAACGCACGATGTTGTTGAGAAAGCGCAGCGATCCACTCAACGTGCGGTATTGGTCGTTGATATCGGCATCCACATGGTCACGATATGCTGCAGTGATCACCGCGGCCGCGGCCTGGTAATCGTTGTCGCTCCAGCCGCGAATCTCAAAGTTTGGGAACACTGATGGCGCCGGACGCGATGGGCGGCTGAGCGGCATCGTCATGAACAGGCGAGGGTGGCGGCGGAAGCCCTGGTCGACAAACGGTCGCGCAAGGAGGCCGGTTTCGTGCACTAGTAACTGCGCTTCGACTCGATGAACGCCGGGAGATTGCTGCAGGGTTTCGATCACGTGCGCAAGAAGCCGCGCTTCGACCTCGTGTGCCTGCGGATGACGGCTGCCATTGGTCACGAACAAATCGCCGATGACGCCTTTGTTCCCCTCATACACGAAAAACGCATATCCGAAGATGCGCCCTCGATCGATGGCGGCATAGCCGGGCAGAATCTTGGCATCGACGTAGCGCAGGATCATGTCCGCGGAACTGGTGTAGTCCCAAGAGAGCAGGCGGCCCCACAAATGGGTCTCGTCGTCCAGCAGGGGGCGTAAATCTACGGAAGAGAAATGCCTGAGGTCGAGAATCTCCACGGGGCTCCGGCAACGCCTCGCCGACACGGGTGTCGAGCGAGGCGTAGATCAAGCAGTCTAGTGCCTCGTCCCTCGCAGAGGCAAACCGGGAGGAATTCGAATTATTGACCAGACAGGTTCGGAGATGATCGACGGGACGCCCGTATTGGTCAGAGACTTAGTGCGTGACTTTTGCTGCGACCCAGTAATAATCGAGCGCTTGCGGCTCGAATGAGCCCAAATAGGAGACCCGGCGATCTCCCACCAAAGTCGCGATTGCGTCCTTCGCTCCATGGGGAGAGACGACGATGTGCTCTTCGGCGGGAACGCCCGCCGTTTCGTAGCTCGGAACAATTTGATTGCGATAAAAAGCTAACCCAAACTCCGTCTCTCGGCGTACGCCAAAAACCGCCAGCGGCATGGGTTTGGTTTCCATCTGCGCCAACTGTTGCACGAGCGGGCGCGCGGAAAGACTTTGGTCCAGTTGAAACGCTCCGATCTTGAGCACTGCGCCCACGGCCACCACCACAGGAATCAGCGTGACGAAGCGCAGCATGCGTAGTCCCAGTTTACTCCGCAGTGTGAAAACGATCCCGGCGGCAAGGATGATCGCTACCGCCGATGCGATCTTTGTGCCGGTGCCCCAGGGCAAATGACGTTCTACGACAGTGTATCCAATCATCAGTGCTGGAACCACTGGCGCCGCCGCGACGAGTCCGTGCAGGATGCTCAGCCAGAGTGGCACGCCGTCTTCGTCGTCGACATGACGACGCAGGTATTCCGCAACGAGTAAGGTTCCAGCGGGGAACGCAGGCAGGATGTATCCCGGCAACTTCGACTGCGAGATCGAAAACAAAATAACCGGAATCGCGAGCCAGAGAACCAAAAAGGCGCTGAGTGAATCTGATGATGCAAAGAGAGCCTGGCGCTCGGGCCACCATGCGCGGATCACCTCAACTGCCGCCACGATCGTAAACACGATCCATGGAATCAGTCCCAGCATGATCACCGGGATGTAAAACCAGAACGGCTGCGGATGGTGGTAGAGGTTGGTTCCGAAACGCGCAAGATTGTGCTCGAGGATGAAGATCCGGAAGAATTCCGGATTGCGAAGTTGCACCGCCAGGTACCAGGGTGCAGCGATCACTACGAATAACAGAATCCCGGGAAGCCAGAACATCTTGGGAATGATGCTCACGTCCCGCGCAAAAATCGCAAACAAAGCGACAATTGCCCCGGCGAGGACAAGTGCCACCGGCCCCTTCGCTAATGTGGCGAGCGCAAGAAAAACATAGAAGCCCGAGAGATACCGCTTGGCAGAACTTTCCCACCAAACAAACCACGCCATCATCGCGAGTGAGAACATTGCAGCGAGCGGCATGTCGGTGGCCGCGGCGCGCGAGAATCCAACCACGCCAGCCGCGGCGGCAGTCATCAACGCGCCATCCAGATGAAAGCCGGGACGCACGTGTCGCAGGAACAAATACACTCCCAGCACCATGAGCGCCGCGTCGATTGCCGAAGGGACACGCGCAGCCCAATCGCTCACGCCGAAGATGGTGAACGACATCATCGCCTGCCAGTAATAGAGAATAGGTTTCTCCAGCCAGGGCTTGCCGCCCAGAACAGGCGTAATCCAATCGTGACGCGCTAGCATTTCGCGCGCGACCTGCGCGTAGCGCGGCTCGTCGGCGCCGATTAGCCCAAAACTCCCCAACCCGTAGAAGAAAAGGAAAACACAAAACCCAACCAGCAACAGCCAGTCCGCGCGCGTGCGTTGGTTCACAGTGAGACTCGAGAGGAGAAGTTTCGATGAGAGGTCAAGCTAAGTTTCCGAAGATTCCGGGCGAATCTCGCGCATGACTTTGGCAACCGCCATCGCCAGAGGGCCATCGATGGAGCATCCACTGGCGCACTCATGGCCGCCGCCTCCAAAGCGCTCCGCGATCTCGGCGACATTGAGTTTGCCCTTGCTGCGTAAGCTGACACGATAACGGCCGTCGACCATCTCGCGGAAGAATGCCGCTACTTCGACATCCTGAATCGACAACGCGTAATTCACGATGCCTTCGCAGTCTTCTTCCTTGGCAAGACTGCGTTCCATCTGATCGCGCGTGACCCAGATCCATGCCAGCGGACCCTCGCGGTGAAGATTGCTCAATGCCGCACCGAGCAGCCGCATTTTAGCGGTGGAGTGGGCGAAGTAAACATTCTGTGCGCACTGCGCCGGATCGGCGCCAGCCAGCACCAACTCGCGAGCGAGCGCGAACGTTTGTTCGTTCGTTCCTTTGAACATAAACGAACCGGTATCGGTGAGAAGCGCCGTGTATAAGCAGGTCGCGATCTCGCGCGAGATTTTTACTCCGGCGGCCTTCGCCAGTTGATGGACCAGCTCCGCGGTTGCCGTCGCGTGCGGATCAATCCAGTTGACGTGCGCAAACGGGCGCCCACTCGCGTGGTGATCGATGCTGATCAAGAATTGATTTTCAAGGCCCTCGAGGCGCGTGCGCTGAATGCTGTCGCATTCGAGCAGGATCGCCGCTTCGTAGTGACCGTTGACACGATCGGCCTGCACCACACGATCGGCGAAGGGCAGCGGCTGATAAATGCGCGGGACCGGATCGTGTAGCACAACCTCTGCGTCTTTCCCCAGCTGTCGCAGAATCTGGGCGCAAGCCAGAGCGGAGCCGATGGCGTCACCGTCCGGCCGAGCATGCGACGTCAGCAGGAAACGGCGGCGCTGTTCGATTTGTCGCAGAACCTCGTTCAGCATGA
>Ga0126371_10005572_pt1 | contig 11182 bp, 10 predicted proteins | sample PanSoiMetaPlot_4_FD_110145 | JGI IMG/M metagenome (GOLD analysis project Ga0126371, IMG submission 110145) | Tropical forest soil microbial communities from Panama - MetaG Plot_4 | ecosystem: Environmental > Terrestrial > Soil > Tropical forest > Bulk soil | place: Panama | collected 2016-02-17
ACGATAATGGGAGATAATGCGGGCTGTGATCGAACCGGGAGCGCGCGTGAGCGGGCTCTGGTCCCCATCCCCACCCTTAGTTCAACAAGGTAAACGGCACCTGTCACTTGCGACAGGTTGAATGGTAAGCCCGAACTGCGTTAGCGTTTCATCGGAGGCGCGTTCTCACGCAGCCCTAGAGCTGGCCGAGATGTTCTGCGCGCGTTCGATAAACCGTTTGAAGGTGGCCTCTGGCGGTTGCGGCGGTGCGGGGTAAGCAGCCCCGATCTCATGGCTGTGGGAATTAATCTTTCTTCGTTCGCAACCTAGTGATTTTGCGCGCTTAGAAAGAATCACGGTATCCGCCTAGTGGCAGGGGAAGCGGAGTTAGCAGTGGAAATTGTCAATTTCACGAGAGTTCTGTTAGTGGCCTTTACTACGCTTTTTCCGGTGGTAAATCCGATTGGCTGTGCTCCGATCTTTCTTTCCATGACGCAGCGTTACCCTCAACCCGCGCAACGAATTCTTTCTCGCAAAATTGCGGTCTACGGGTTCGCGATTCTTGCTGTTTCCTTGCTGTTCGGCAGCCCCATCCTTAATTTCTTTGGGATCAGTATCGTCGTGATACAGATTGCAGGCGGCTTAGTGTTGGGAGCAACTGGTTGGAAGTTACTCAACGAGGGGGAAGAAAGTTCGAGAGAGAGGCGGACAGATGCAACGTTAGATGATGCGCTGGAGCATGCTTTCTTTCCTCTAACACTGCCAATTACCGTGGGCCCTGGATGCATCTCGATCGCGGTTACCCTGGGAGCCCATTTAAGACATGAGGCTGGTCCCGGTCTGTTCGGTGGCGTCCCGCGCCACTTCGTCGCTGCTTTGATCGGGATGCTTCTTCTTTGCGTCCTGGTTACGATTTGTTACGGGAGAGCGGGGCGCTTGGTTCACAGGCTGGGAAAATCAGGAACCAGCATCCTGATGCGGCTCTCCGCGTTCATCCTCTTTGCGATTGGCGTTCAGATCTTCTGGAATGGCTTGAGCGAGGGCGTACCACAAATTCTTGCCACCGTCGCCAGTCATTAACAAATGCCCAGTGACGACGCGTTCAGGGGTTAACTTTCAGGCTGATCTCTTCCCTTCCTTCACGGGCTGCCTGGTTCTGCAACAAGCGGCCTCTTTATGGGCATCTTCGCTCCAGGGGTCGTATGCGCCTGTCACGAATGACAGGTGTTGTCAGGGCGTGCGGGGGTTGTATGGAATGTTTACTCCACTTTTCTATGGCGGGGTCTGCTGTTGCTCCTTCTGAAGTTGCTTTAGCCTTTCCTCCATGATTCTGACACGGCCGGCTTCTTACCCACAGCTGAATGCTCGCGCAAACGCTAGGACGCCAGCGATACATGCCAGGAAAGCTGCGCTTACCGATGATTTGCGGTGTGGTTGAGTTGCATAATTTCACCCTAACGTACATCGCGTCGCAAACGTAAATTCGCACGTGAATTCTCGGCACCTGTCGATTGTGACAGTAGGCATCGCACTTCGACTTGAACACCCTGTTCTTGACTGGAGTTTGCTCGATAGGCAAACGCCGCATGAACTCTCGTGGCTTGATTCGTGACCGAGGCTCGGCGCGCTTTATGCAACTGGACCACGATGGACAGGCAAGTGCATCCTAGCTTGCTCTTTTCTGGTGTCCTTTGCGAGGAAAGGATCACGCGATCCAACAACCCGTATCCACTCAGTCACAAATCCTGGGATTGCTCAGAACAGATTACTCGACTACAGAGGGCCTCGCTTTGGTTGAAAGGGAGAAGAGGCCAGTGAAACTCGAAGGTCAAGCCTCAATCAAACCAAATCTTGCGCCGTTTTCAAATACGAGCACGAATTCACGTCCTATTCTGATACTCCGGGCAACACGCTCGAGTTTGGCGGCTCCTGGACACTGCGCATACCCGAATGCGCCGGCACTCAAAAATGAGAGGAATGTCTCGTATGCGCAGAGAAACGCGTGAATCGATATCCTTCTGGACCGCCCGATATGGGGACAGGGGCAGCGGCTGCGGTGCCACTCGGAATGGCCCAATGAAGGGGAGCGGGAAATGGTCAGGAAGGAAACCAAGAAGATACTAACGGCAATACTGAGTGCCATCTTGCTCTCCGCGCCGTGGCAGAGCGTGTGCACTTACGGATACCAATCCGCCGAATCGTCTAGTACAGGTGAAGGCAGTGGTGGTACGGAAGGCGCCCCAATGAGCACGAACGAGCTCGAGTCGTTAGTGGCGCCCATCGCTCTGTATCCGGATTCCCTGGTGGCCCAAATTCTTACGGCGTCCACATTTCCGGACCAAGCGGCCATTGCTGATTACTGGCTCCAACAAAACAAGAGTTTGACAGGGAGCGCTTTGGGGCAGGCCGTCGATAAGCAATCGTGGGACCCAAGCGTTAAGGCGCTCACGGAATTTCCCTCTGTGCTCGACAATATGGCGAAGAATCTCACTTGGACTTCCTCTCTCGGTGAGGCCTATCACAACCAGCAGCCTGAGGTGATGACCGCCATTCAGACGCTGCGTGCACAAGCCAAAGCAAAAGGCAACCTCAAGTCCAGCTCGCAAATCACCGTCGTGCAGCAGTCGCCGCAAACCATTGTCATTCAACCGACGAATCCGCAGATTGTGTACGTCCCACAGTACAGCCCCGCGGTAGTTTACGGGACTCCTTATGTTACTCCCGGCTATGTAGCTCCCGCGTATAGCGCCGGAGACGTGGCAGCCGCCAGCATCATTGGCTTCGGCGCCGGGATCGCTGTGGGAGCGATGATGGGTGGTGGTTGTTGCAGTTGGGGGTATAGCAGCTGGAATTGCGGCTGGCACGGCACGGCGGTGGTCTATCACGGGGGCGCGTACTACGGAAACGCCGGCTGGCACGGTGGGTATTACAACGGTGGCTACCACGGTGGCTACGGCTACAACAACTCGTTCAATCGAAACCTCAACACCAACTACAACAGAAACTACAACACCAACATCAACCGGAATGTCAACAACAACTTCAACCGCAGCAACCTCAACAGCGGCTCGTGGGCGCACAGTGATTCGTGGGCGCACAACGATAGCGGGAGGTCAAGCGCCTTCAGCGGCTGGGGCGGAAGTCATTCTGGTGGTGGCTGGTCTGATGGTGGCTGGGCATCGAGAGCGGACAGCAATCGGGGCTGGGGAAGCATGCGCTCGAGCGGTTTCGGCGGTGGTCGATTCGGCGGTGGTGGATTCGGTGGCGGCCGCTTCGGCGGTTTTCGGCGCTAAACGCCCGAGAGGCCGAAGGCATTCCCAGATCAAGTTGGGGCGACTTATGGCGCACATAGGTTGGAACAATCTGGCAGCGGTGCCCAAGTCGATGTCAATGACCCTGTTGGCGGCGTTGGTTTTGGTGGCATCGTGCAGCCAGGCGCAGAAGTCTCCTTCGGAAAACGCCGTGCAACATACTTTCGCGTCACCCGAAGAAGCCGGGGCGGCGCTTGTCGCGGCAGCGAGCTCTGGCGATCAGGGAGCCTTGCTTGCAATCTTCGGTCCCGCGGGCGAGGACGTTCTGTTTACGGGAGACTCGGTGAGGGATCAGGATAACCTCAAGGGCTTCGTTGCCTCATACGACCAAATGCACCGATGGGGCAACCTCAAGGCAGGAGGCAAGCTCCTGTATACCGGAGCCGACAACTTCCCGTTCCCGATTCCCTTGGACCAGAATTCCTCTGGACAATGGTCCTTTGACACAGCGGCCGGCAAGGACGAAATCCTTGCGCGGCGGATCGGCAGAGGTGAGTTAACGGCGATCGCCGCGTGTGGGGCCGCTGCAATAGCGGAAGACCAATACTTCAGCAAAGTAAAACAGTACGCCCAAAAGTTCGCCAGCGATCAAGGCAAGCAAAACGGTTTGTACTGGCCTGTTGCAGAAGGCGACTCACCGAGTCCTCTTGGCCCTCTTGGTGACTTTGCCAAGGCGCTGGGCTACGCCAACTCGGGCGACAAACCTCAGCCGTTCAACGGCTACTTCTATCGGATACTCACGAAGCAGGGCGCCACCGCAAAGGGTGGTGCGAAAGATTACATCGTGGAAGGAAAGATGACGGGCGGATTCGCCATTTTGGCCTATCCCGTGCAGTATCGAAACACCGGGATCATGACGTTCATTGTTGGGAAGGATGGCGTCATTTACCAAAAGGATCTGGGCGAGAAGACCATAGACCAGGGCGCCGCAATGACGGAATACAACCCCGGCGAGGGCTGGAGGCCCGCAGTTTAGCAACCGCGTGTTCAAAGGCATCTGTGTCTCGACGAAGGGAACGATTTTGAGCAGGAAGGTCGAATCGAGATGTCTTTCAAGGCGAGTTTAACGACTGTTCGGTTTGTGTCTGTCGTACTTCGTCTGATTCTCACGAGAGGCACCGCCGCGGCGAGCAGGTAGCCTACAACTACGTGCCTGGCACCGACTTTTCGAATTATCACACGTACAATGCGTGACCATTCCTTCAAACGTCCATCCCAATCAAATCGGGGCTCAGGAAATCCGCGACGCAGTCAACAATGACCTAGCGACCATGGGCTTACTCTCGACTCGGGCGAGAAGACCGACCTCTACGTCGGCTATCGGTGTTCCGTTGACCAGAGCGGCAGCGGAGCACTTGGGGCATGGGCGGTGGGCTCCACTGGGGTGGTGGAATGGGAACCGATCGCCGTTCTATTGTTTGTCATAAACGCTCACGTTTGTGAATTGCCTCCCCTGCGTGTCCGTCCCCTTTGTGGTTATAGTGAGGATCCTCCCATTGTTAGAGACAATGCTAACCGCCGTTGCCACGACCTTACCGCCGTTGCTCAGCGTGGATTGAATTGTATTAGGGGTGGTCAGGTTCGCAGCAATCGAGTCTGCCCCATACGGCCCTTGGCCCGTGATCGGATAACTCTTTCCGTCCAGGTTGGTAGTGTATTCGAATTCCTGGGTGCTGCCATCTCCATTTACCCGATCCACGCTGATCCTCATGCCGTTAGGACCCGTGACGACGATCCGAGTTTCACTCTTCCTTGGCGGTCCAGGTACAAACTTTGATTTCTTCGCATTAAGTTTCCAGGTCCCGACAAAAGGGTCGGTCTGGGCACTCAGTGGCCCTATCAAAGAGAACGCCAAAGCAAACACTGTGCAAACCCCCAATAGCTTCTTCATGGTTGTCTCCTTTTCCACACGAGAGAGATCTAAGCGTCGCAGCGAAGCATTTGGCACTGCCGTGACATTTCTGAGCCGAGTATGGCAATTCGTTAAAGATCTGCGTTTCGTTGGAGCTATTTCTGATCTGCGGCTTCAATCTGCGTACACGCTGCGTGTCCTTCCCGGGCGGAGAAGTAAGCCGAAGTAGTCCACGGATCACATGTCTGGGTTTGTCCTCATGGAAGTTGGAAGATAGAGGTCACGCTTTCGCCCGCAAGCATGTAGCCGACAGCCGCAGCCGAACGCTCTTTAGAGGCATGACGGAAACGCCTTGAAAATTTCGCAATAGCAACTATCTGGCGCAGCTTTGACAGCCTTCAACGTCCGGAGCACTTTGATGCTTAACCAAAGGTCCTCCCAGAGCACCTGTCACAACGGACAGGTGTCTCGCACCAAAACACTCCCGACAATCAAAGAAAGTGGTCTCGTCTCGTGCGAATCTTCTTCAGACCGATTCGACCCACCGGGAAGGAGCGTTTTTATGACCGAGAAAAGGCTAAGGAGTAGTGGGTTTCTGCTGCCCGTGCTCATTGGCGGACTGGGCATGGGAATTCTTGCGGGTGCGCAAACTTCACAGCAGACCGCGCCCAAGGTTACCGTGGGCAAGCAATTAACAGCCAGGGCCTCCGCTCCATCGCCGGGCGCGACGGCAACGAATGCTACGCAGAAAACCAGTATCGGCAAGGGCGCGACATCGGTAAAGGTTTCGCAACCCTCTTCGTTCTGGACCGAAGAGCTGGACGTTGATGATGATGGCACCGTCGAGACTTCCGACTATCTCTACGACGCCAAACGAGGGGTCCTGTACTCGTACCGGGAAGACGATTTCGCCTGCCCGAACGGGAAACCCGAATCCGGAAGCATTCTCATGGGGCTGTATGTCACGGGTAACAACGCCAACAAGCCCGTCGGTTCCGGGTGGTACCTTGTGAACGTTGATGCTGGCAAATGTGCTGCCAAGAGGTCAGCTACATTCGGGTGCAGGTTTGATGCGAACGGCGACGCGACTGAGTGTGGGGCCGCCACCGTCAACAACGCGACTGGGGAAATCGACTTGGTCGTCGCGAGGTAACGCCTCGTCGAGCTCTTTCCCCGGGTCGTTTCCTCCTGCTGAGAAACAACGATGCTTTTGCTGATGCCAAGACTCGCCGCATCTGTCGCAAGCGACAGTTGCGCGGCGAGCGGAACCTTCCATAAATGTTAACAGTCAGAGCGTCCATCAGGCACTTGCCTCGACACTCCTCTTTGGACCGCCTGAGGTAATCGAGCCTCGATCGAAGGAGAGAATATGCCAGTGATCAAACTCACCTCTGCAAAATCAGCGAAGTTTGCGGTCCGCGCCGGACTGGTCGCCGGTCTTATAGGCGTGGGTGCCCTCCCATTCTTCTCCGAAGACAAAAAAGTGAAGAACGAAACCATCGAAGCAACGGCTATGGGCACCGGCACCCAACTCGGTTCTGTGATTAACGTCAGCCTGGAAATCTATACGTACTCCACACCCGAGGACCGCCAGGTTCTTATTCAGGCGTTCGAGAAGGGACAAAATCAGGGCCTCGTGAATGCGCTAAGTCGGATGAGGGCCGTGGGCCACTGCTCGATCACCGGCACGCTCGGGTACGATGTAGCGTACATCCGCATGGTTCCTACGCCGACGGGACGGAAGCTCCTGTTTGTAACCAACCGCCTGTTGCGCTTTGGCGAAGTCTACTTCGACAGTCAATCAACAGCCTTCAACTTGACGGCCGGTGAGTTTGACCTTAACGACCAGGACAAGAAAAAAAGCACCGGCGTGTTGTTTCCCTTGGCCCAGCTTGCGATCGACAAGGAGGGCCAGCTTCAGATCCAACTGAACCAGAACCCGTGGAAGTTGGTCGACGTGCTCGACTGGAAGGGCACGCCCGGCGTCAACTAGTGGTCGTCCCGAAGGAGCTATCGGATAGAGGCTAGCCGAGCTCCGGTTTACGTGAGGTGCACCCATGAGGATGCGACGCTTACTTGCCCTTCTTTCGTCCCTCATCGTTTTGCCATTACTCCTCAACGTCTACGTTATCGGCAAGGACACCAAGAAAAAGATCAAGAATGATGTTTGCTCCGCCTCGAACCCTGTGAGCATTTGTTCCGCGGAGAACACCTGCGGTTCCGCGGCTTCCCCTTGCTCCATCGATATTCGTCGGAGCGCGGAATCCTCAGCGACTGCTACTCCAGTTATCACCGGCGCCAAGTCCAACAAACCCTTTTGCATCAAAACTGGAACCGCCGTCACCTTTTCGAGTTCGTCAAAAGACACGGGCTTCGTCCTTGATTTCGGCACCTCCAATCCTTTTGACCACCAAGGCGCCATCATGGGCGGTGCCGACCGGCCCATCACCGTGACCGCCAAGCATCCGGGCTGCTATACGTATTCGGTAGGAGCGTGCACGGCCGGAACGGCCTACGGCATGTGCGGCGACGACGTAGCCCAACTCGTAATCTCCGACAAGTAGCAATCTTGCAGGCGCAAATTCTGCGTTGCATCAAGGCGAGACTGTGAGCCCGTCAAGCGCTGGACAAAGCATCAGCCGACAACTTGGTCCTCACGATCGGGGGCGTGTGGTTGCTTGTTCGATGCCTCCTGCTCCACCGATCACTCGTCGAACAGGAAAGGCATGCGGTCGCAATCTGAATGTCAGGCTTTCTACACTCCAGCGATGGCTTTGTTCTGTAGAACACGCACGACCACGCGACGATTCTCCTTCTGCCCTTCTGCCGTGGTGTCGTTGCCGACTTGATGGCTTTCTCCCATTGCACCTGGTGCAAGCATCCTGGTGAGAGGAATGTGCCCCTGCTGAATCAGAATATTGACCACCTGGTTGGCACGGTCCTCGCTGAGTTGTTGGTTCAGTTCCACACTACCGACGGACGAGGCGTAGCCCTTGACCTCGATAACGTAGCCATTAATGGTCTTGGCCTTTTCCGCCAGCGCGAGCAGCTTGGGGAGATAGCTGGGATCAACTTCGACCTTGCCGTTGCCGAAGTACACGGTAACCTCGTCGAGGATGTAATAATCGTCTAATTGGCCGAAACGCGCGACGGCTGCGTCAATCGCCGCTTTGTTGGCGGTGATCTGTTGCTGCTGTTGTTGCAAGGCGATGTTCTGTTTTTCTAAGGCGATGTTCTGTTTTTCTAGTTCCATCTGGTTCTGCTGCGCCTGCGCCCGGACTTCGTGCGTTCCAGCTTCTATCTTTTGAGCTTGTTCCAAATCGTTGCCTTTAAAGGAGACGGACTTCGCTACCAGCTGGTTTTGATCGTTGTAAGTTCCTTCCACCTTAACCTCGAGTCCAGGGATGAGGGCAGCCATCGACATTTCCTTCCGGCGGGCCTTGAACACACCCTGCACCTGTCCCACCTGAGTTTTGTCAGTCAGCAGGACGGCGAGGTTAGGAGCGTCCGAAGTCTGCACAATCATGGTGTCGCCGTTTCGCGCTTTGATCAAACCCTCGACCTTTACGGACTGGGCCAGGGCAATTGTGCTCAGAAGAGCAGCCGCCAAGAGCGACACACTTACCGCAGGAATAGTTCTAGATAAACTGAAATGATTCATAGACTTTGCCTCCTCTTGGCAAACTCCGATCCCTAGACCTTAGAGCAGCAAACTCTTCGAATGGCTCGCCCGCTTCAAAGTACGGCGGGCGCTCTATTCGTCTTTCTCCAGGACCGGATTCCAGGACTGGTCCGGATTGAAGCGCTCCATCTTCTGGAATTCGGCCAGGGTATTTGGCCCAAAATTTTTTTCGTAGACAACGCCGTCTTGGCTGACGATAAAGGTCTTTACACCGGTCTCCCCGTATTCGGCCGGTGCCGCTACCAAAGCGAAGCCCCCGATCATCACGCCTTTGACCACGTAGTCCATGTGGCCTAGCGGCGCCGCAGGTCCTTGTCCTTTCAGAATCTTGAAGAAATACCCGTGGTACGGCTCTGCTCCGGACGAGTAGCCTTGTTCGATCGCCCCGGCAATCTTTTCGCCAATTGGGCCACCCCAGCTGCCGTCCGGGTTTTGCCAAGCCAGGCCATCCTGCTTGCCGGGTGTGCTTACAATTCGTTGGGCGTATTGGTTGACGTCGAAGCCTTCGCGCGGCTCGAACGCATACGCGTGTTGCGCTTCTACGTAGCCTCGGCAGATATCAATCGCGTCCAGTTCGTTGGCGCCAATGCGGCGATAAAGGAGTTCTTGGCGACCGGCCTTGGCATCGAAGTACCACTTGTCGCCTAACTTCACCAGCGGTACCGGGAACGGCCAATCTTCGTTGCCAACGAGGAGGAACGCTCGGTTTCCCTTCTTTGGGTCCAGGGAAACGCTTTTCTTTTCGCGGGCCTCAGCAGCGAAGTCAGAAGCTCGCTGACGGTCTTGCGGGTATTCACCAGAGAGAACGATATCGTCGCCATCGGGTCCGAAAATGTCTTCGAGCGCGCGCACGTCAAACTTCTCGGCTGCATCAACGAGCTCATCGGCAGCCTGTTGCGGAGTGTTGAACATCTTTGCACTCACGGTCGTCGACGCCGGACTAGCCTTGGCGGTGGACTGTTGTCGGGCGACGAGCGCGTGTGTGAACAGCAACACACACGCGACGGTTACCGCCGCCCAGAGAGGTTTCAGACTTGGATTCCCACGGATTTGTTTCATTTCAGTGCTCTTCCAACAATTCTTCACAGGCAGCGCTTATCTGCGCCGACCGCCGCCGCCACGTCCACCCCCGCCTCGGGAGCCTCCACCTCGCGATCCCATGCTGGAGGCACCGCGATTGCTGCTGGCACGCGCGCTCGATCCGTTGTATCCCCGAGAACCTCTGGAACCTCCGCCGAATGCGTCTCGGTTTCCTCCGCCACTGCGCGTGAGGTCCCGGCCTCCAATACTGTTTGGCCCCCCGCCGCCGGACCGGTTACCCGCGCCCAGTCCACCACCGGCCCGGTTGCTGACGCCGGCGCCGGCTCGATTGCTGGCCAGATTGCCGCCCTGCCGTCCCAGTTGTTGTCTGGCACTCGCCTGACGGTTAGCCAGGGAGTCCCCTCGCGCATTGCCGCCAAACCTGTCCGCGGTAGCACGGTCGCGATACGGCGCGCCGCCGCGATGTTGGGGATTGTGCCTCCACGATGCGTCGCCCCGGCCTCCTCCGCCAAAGTTGCCGCGGTCGCCGCCGCGATTGGGTAGTTGCGACGGCCGATTTCCGCCGCCAATGTTCGAGTTGCGGTTGAAATTGTTGTTGTTATTGATGTTGATGTTGTTGTTGCTCCAGCCGCAGCCCCAGCCCCAGCCGCCGCTCCAAAATGCTCCCATCATCACGCCCACGCCGAAGGAAATTGCCAACCCTGCCGCGTAATATCCCGGCGGAGGGTAGTAGATGGGAGGGTAGGGATAGACCGGCGGACCGTACACCACAACTGGATCGTAGGAAGGCACATACACTACCTGCGGATTGGCCTGTTCGATCACGATCACGCTTTTGTTCTCGACGACCTTGGTTTCCACCTTCTGTTGTTCTGTCGTTTGCAAATTGCCTTTGTCTTGGGCCTTCTTGCGCATGCGCTGCACTGCATCCATCACGTCGCCTTGTTGTGCCAGGAACGCGTTGCCTAAATCCGTGGTCCACTGAATGTCATCTGCCAAGCGCTTCACCACGTCGGGTAACGCGGCCATCGCCTGGATGCTGGGATCCCAAGGCTGTTTCGCGACGGCATCAGCGAGTGCTTGATCCTTGAGCCCTGGGTTTTTTGTCAACCACTGCTGGAGCTGGACGATCTCGAGAGGATACGTGGATGCGGCTAGGAGCTGGGCCAGCAGCGGGTCTGGATATAGCGCAGCGGGGGCCACCAGGGAATCCAGTTGATCTGGCGGAATCATCGACGCCGCACTACCCTGGAACGGCGCCTTTGTATCGGCCGAAGAACCGTACGGCCTGTATGCCAAAGTGTCGCCCGGCACGAG
>Ga0126371_10005575_pt1 | contig 11179 bp, 9 predicted proteins | sample PanSoiMetaPlot_4_FD_110145 | JGI IMG/M metagenome (GOLD analysis project Ga0126371, IMG submission 110145) | Tropical forest soil microbial communities from Panama - MetaG Plot_4 | ecosystem: Environmental > Terrestrial > Soil > Tropical forest > Bulk soil | place: Panama | collected 2016-02-17
CATCGGCGTGACCGGGGCTGCCGGAGTCTGGGGTGCCGGAGCCTGGGGTGCCGGAGCCTGGGGTGCCGGAGCCTGGGGTGCCGGAGCCTGGCCGCGGGTGGCTACTGGTGCCTGCTGCGGGCTCCGGCGCCGGCGCATCGCGTGGCGGGCAACCAGCATCATGAAGGCGAGGTTGGTCTTCAGGTACCGGGGGCCGAGGCGCCGTGGCTCTTGCAGTAGGCGATACAGCCACTCGAGCCCGACGCGCTGCCAGCTGGCAGGTGCGCGTCTGGTCACGCCGGCCAGCACGTCGAAGGACCCGCCAACGCCGTGGACGACCCGGGCCCGCGTGGCGGCGCCCCACTGGCCGAGGAAGAGTTCCTTCCGTGGCGAGGACATGCCCACGAACAGCAGATCCGCGCCGGAACGCTCGATCTCCTCCGCTACCTGCGGCTCATCCGCCGCCCGGAAGTAGCCGTCCCGGGCACCAGCGATCTTCAGGCCGGGGAATCTGCGGGCCACCTCGTCGAGCATCGTGGCCAGGACGTCCGGGTGCGCCCCGAGGAAATACACGCGGTAGCCACGTTCCGATGCTTCCGCCAGCAGCTTGAAAAACAGGTCAACCCCGGCCACCCGCTCGGGCAGTGGCGCACGGAGCACGTGGCTCGCCCAGACAACCGACTGGCCATCCGCGAGCATCATCGCGCATCCAGCCACAGCCTTCCTGAGCTGCCGGTCGTGCTGCATGTTGACGATCTTCGCGGCGTTCACCACCCCGATCGACAGGTGATCACCGCGTTCCACAGCAGCCCGGCATCGCTCAACGGCTTGCTCCATGGTGAGCGCGTCAATCGCGACCCCGAACAGGTAGCGCCGCGGGGGGACGGCAGTATCACTTCTCATCGCACTCTCTTTCAGCGGGCGCAGGCACATGCCTGCGAGTCAGACCCATGTAGCAAGGAGCCAGCCCAGCTCGTACGGGCGGCATTCGTGATCAACGGCCGTAGGAGGGAAGATCCGCTCGAGAGCAGGAGGGCGCAGACCAGGGCGAATCCGCGTGGACGCCGCGCACAGGCCCCGGACCAGCTTTCGCGGGTCGCCGCGCGCGACCTTGCGCCAGATAATCGGGGGCTCGTCAAGCACCAGTTCCTCGCTGGTCTCGGCCGGCTCGGCCAGCCAGCGCAGCCCCCGGCAGATCGCGCCGATGTGGTCAGCGCCGCCCGCGTCGGCCAAGTCGAGCAGTGCCATCGGGGCCATGGCGTGCTGATGGACGCTGTAGACGGGATAACCCTCCACCACCCCGCCCGTACGAGAGTCGTAGTGCCACCACCATTGGCCCGCGCTGCCCTGCGCCGTGCAGATGCTGGTGGCGACGGACTCCGCGACCGCCAGAGCCGGGGGATCGTCCGCGCTGGCGTGCAGCCGCGCCAGCGCCTGTACCGGGTACACCTGATCGGCGAAACATCCGACGTGGGCACGGTGCCACGGCCCGCCAGCGGTGGTGAAGTGCGGGAACAGGGCACCGGTCCGCGCGCCTAGCAGCCGGGTGCGTGCGTGGGCCAGGTCCGCCTCGACGTCGAGGAGCCCGCGTGCGCAGACGAGAGCGGAGACGGCCCATGCCGCGTCGACCACGTACGGCCGGTTGTCGCCACGCTGCAGCTCGGCGAGCCTGGCCAGCGCGTGCGGAAGCTCGGCATGCTCGGTCTCGGCCGTGGCCCAGCAGATCATGGCGGCGTCGCCGACGCTAGTGATCTCGTCGAGCCCTTTCGCCAGGCGTCCGACCAGATCGCTGCAGGTCTCGCCGCCAAGTACCTGCCGCTGCGTACGGTACGGCAATCGGGCCAGGCCGAGAGCTGTGACCGCGCCGTAGCGCAGGCTCCTCCCGGTCGGGACCGCCTGCCAGGTATGGCCCGCCTGCATCCCCTTGAGCGTGAAGACGGATTCCCCGTCAACGAACGCTTGCGGTAGGTACCGGAGCGCGATGCCGATCAACCGCTCGAGCGTGGCGGCGGCCTGCCGGTCGTGCTTGGCGATGCGGCGCAGCCTGACTGATTTCGACGTCATCTGGCTGCCGCCAGAGCGGTAGGCGCGGGGCCACGACCTGCGTGCACGATGGCCACACACGGCCCTGGTACGGGGATGGCACGCACCGTCAGCATGCCGGACACGCGTGCGATGGGAATAGGCAATCCCGCCTCCGTGCGACCCCAGCCGTCCGCAGTCCGTCTGCGGACGCTCCCCCGCGTTGCCGGTGCGCAACTGCCGCACGTTGCGGGCTACATGTATGACGCCTTGCTTACCGGCACCGAGGACGGCCACGCGGCGCCGTTATCGTTTTGTTATATCTCTTTGATCTCGGCCCGGGATCAGCCGGTGTAGTCACTCTGATGGGGAGCCTGACCACTGTCAGTTGGCCACCAGAACCTGCCCTGCCACGATGGATCCATGTTGTTGGGGCCTGACGCTGGTCCACCTTCCATGGTGCCGGTCGTCGTCGGGTCGCCATGGAAGAACTGGAACCGGTTGCGCCGCCACACCATGCCCCGCCCAGCCGAGTCCCAATCTGCGCCCTGGTACAGCGGCCGGAAGATGAACGGCACCTCGGCGGAGAGCACGTTGTCGGTGAACGTGATGTTAGTATCCGTCGCGCCGCCGGGCCCGCCGAGGTCGACCGTGATGCCAAACCCGGCGAGGTAATTGCCGGCGATTACGTGATCCCGGCACGGAGTGCCCTGGAACGCGATCGCGTTGGTGGAGCCGAGCGAGGCGATGGTGCAGTTGGTGATGTTGATCCAGCGACTGCCGGAGTTGCCGTCCGGCCCGATACCGTCGTGGTGGTAGAGGTCGTTATCAGGAACCCCGGCAGCCTTGCCTGTAGACCAGTTGGTGTCTGCCTGGTCGTGGATGTAGCACCAGTCAAGGATCACGTGGTTGCTGGCCGTGCCGTTGAAGACATCCTGCATGCCCGCGTTGCCCCAGATGTCGCAGCGGTGCCGGTGGACAACGGCCATCCCAGTTTGCGCGCCGTTGCCATTGTTGTTGAAGGACTGGTAACTCGACCGCCAAGGGGTACCCGGATAGGTGTGTGACGTGCTCACCGTGCCGTCATTGCCGGGTGGCATGGCGAAGTCGCACGGCTTGAAGGTGCAGTAGTTCCACGTGCAGGCGGTGGGCAGGTAGCTCTGGAGGATGAAATTGGCCTCGCCTTTGCCCCCGCCGCCGTTGTCGAACACACAGCCGTTGAAGGTCCAGTTGTCCCCCGAGGTGGATCCGAGCAGAGCCGTCCCGCGGAAGTGGATCTGGTTGAAGACATGGCCAGCCGGCGCGTTCACGTAGAGTGCTGCGTTCGCAGTCATCCCAGGTGCGTAGTCGTTCAGCCCTGCGTACCCGTGCACGCAGTTCCCGCCCGAACCGGTGTAACCGGGGTCGTGCCGGTAGCCGGTGTTGGAGAAATCCGCCCACAGCCCAGAGCCGTCATTCGGCCGGTGGCCGATCCGGTGCTCGCGAGCCTTCTTGGTGGCGATCGGCGAGCCGAGCGTAAGCCTCGGGCTGGGACGCACGGTGCTGTGGGTGTCGCTTGCCTCGTGACGGGCCCCCCCGCAGCCCGCGACCGCCAGCGCCGCGCCAACGGTGCCCGTCAAGAAGGCACGCCGCCGCATCCGGCGCGTGCCGTACTGCGGTGGAGTGTCGTCTGCAGCCATCGAAAATGTGTCCCAATGTCATTGATGAGCTTGACGGGTCGGCATCCGCGCGGACCCTTGGCAAGACCCGGGACCCCCCTGGGCCACACACTGCGGCAGGACAGCCATGTGCTCTGAGCCATGCTGAGACCCCGACGATACTCCACCGGTGACAGGGCAGCGCGGCACTTGCCCTGAAAGGGTGAGAGGCGGCCTCACCGGAACGTCAGCTACATTGGGTGAACGGCGTGTGACGGACCGTCAGGCAGTGCCCTGCCGAGCTTTGCCACGACTTTGCCGCGCGCCTCGGGCGGAGGTAATCCATACTGGCTCGTGGCGCGTCTACTAACAGGGCGCCTCGGACCGGAGAGTGGCTGATCAGCCCACGACGTGGCGGTACGTCGTGCCGGACGCCCCGGATGCTCGCCCGCTCGCTTAGGAGATCACCCAACGTGAAGGTTCATTCATGAGCACTTCCATGACCGGGGGCGTGGAGGGCGCGGTCGGCGCCGGGCCCATCACCATGAGTCCGGTTTCGGTCTCCTTCCGCAGCGGCACCGGCGGCGCCACGCTGTCGGCTGCGGGTCGTCCCCGGACGCGCGGTCCTGATCAACTTGCCCTACCGCGTCCCGGCCACTCCGCCTGGGCCCACCGTGGGGCCGCCGCCGACTGCGCTAGGACTCATGAGCGCGCTTGAGTTCACGGCGACACTCCGGCGGCGGTGGTACGTTCTTGCGCTCGTGGGGCTGTGCACGGTTGTTGCCATCTTTGCGGTTCATAAGCGGTCGATCGTGTACGTAGCGTGCCAGGGTTTTTATGTATCGGGGTCTGCATTGGATGGGAACGTGTACTTGGACGGCAACCCGTCCCTGTCCATGGTCACCGGCATGGTAACCCAGACCGTGATGTCGCAGCCGGTGCAGCAGAAGATTCACGCCGCGGGCGTGACTGACTACAACGTGACGCAGACCAACACCGGAGAGATCCGGTTCCCGTCATATACCGAGCCCACACTGCAGGTCTGTGCCAGTGCCGCGGCTCCGCGGTCTGTCCTTGCGGCAACTCAGCTGGTAAGCGCTGATCTTCGCGCAGAGCTTCGTCAGATGCAAGTCGCGCAGCATGCCAAGCCTGAATCGTTTATGAAAATTGTCAACCTCTATCCGGCTGCTCCTGTTCCTATCCTGGGGCACAACTCTCTGGCATATGTCGGCGTTCTTCTCTTCGGAGCCGTGACCGGGATTGCTCTTACCCTGTGGAGCGACCCGTGGCTTACGCGCCGGGACAGGAGAAGGCGAGCTCGAGGATCGAAGGGTTAACCATGGATTTTGGCGAGGTTTTTCGGATCCTGCAGAGGCACTGGCGTGTCTCACTACCCATCCTGCTGCTTACCGTCCTAGCGACGGCGGGAATGTACCTTGCCTGGCCGACAAAGTACCAATCCACCGCACAGATAACCCTTGTGGGACCGGAAAGCCTTGCCACTGCACAGGGTAACGGGAACAACCCCTATCTGGTGGTCGGCAACCTTGAGCCGATGGCGAACATCCTCGCGACTAACCTCTCCACCGAGCAGGCGGCTCAGCGGCTTAATGCCTTGGGCGTCACAGGCTCGTTCACTGCCGTAGTGCCTCCCTTCGCTGCGGGGCCATTCATAGCCCTGTCGCTGGAAGGTAAGGACTCCGCCGCAATCAGCCGAGATATGCCGGTGGTCATCGGCTTCACCAAACAGCAGCTCAGGGCGATGCAGGAGAACGGGTCCGTACAGACGCCGTCCTCGGGGATCGTCGGGGCTTCCGTGATCGCCCAGCCGAGCACCCCGGCACCGGTGCTGAAGACCAAGATCGAGCTCGTAGCCGGCGTTTTCGTGCTCGGCATGCTGGCCTTGTTCTTGCTCAGCTTCGGCGCGGAGGCGCGGGCGGGCCGGCGGCGGCGCAAGAACCGTCTTTACGGTGGCCGGCGGCGTGAGAACGCCGCCCCGCGTGGTGTTAACCAGGTCCCCGGTGTTAACGAGATCGGCATCGGCCAGTCTCAGCGGGAAAGCCAGGGTCCCCGGCAGCAGGACAGCCAGCCGGTGCGTGTGCAGTGACCGCTGTATCCAGCCCGTTCGCCGATGTCACAGACCGATCCTGGTGGCGCCAGGTGGTCGGGGTAACTGACCATGACACGGTCAGCTACCTAACGGTCTACCTCGCGCTGCTTATGTTTATTCCTGCATCGCTCATATTTGCGCCTCTAGGGGGAAGCGGTACCCCGGCGACCGTGTATTCGCTGCTGCTGCTCCTGTGGTACCTACTTTCCTGGATGTCCGGCAGGGTCACGCCTTCTGGGGGCGGCCGGCCGGTCCGGATTGCGATGCTTATTTTTGCCCTGGCTGTTCTGGCCAGCTTCGTTGCTGGCATGACGCGTAACATCACCCAGCCCGAGGTGCTCAGCGCGGGCCGTGGCCTCATAACCATCGCCGCTTGGGCTGGCCTTGTCGTCGTCATAACGCAGTCCGTGACTAGCTATGATCGAATGGAGACGCTGCTGCGCAGGGCAGTGATCTTCGGGAGCATAGTAGCGGCGATCGGGATCCTCGAATTTTACAGCGGGCTGAACCTTACTAACTATGTCCAGATTCCAGGCCTGTCCAACAACATCGATTACAACACCCTTTTGAGCCGGGCCGGCTTTAATCGCCCCTCGAGCACCGCCATAGACCCCATCGAATTCGGGGTTGTCATGTCAATGCTTCTTCCATTCGCCCTGCATCAGGCGATAACAGATTCCCGGCCCGGGAACCTCCGGAAGTGGCTTCCCGTTGGCCTAATCGCATTCGCAATTCCTATTAGTGTGTCAAGGTCAGGAATATTGACAGCCGCCGTCGGATGCCTTGTCATGGTTGTCACTTGGAAGCCGCGGCAGATCCGCGGGTTCATCGTGACCGGGATCATCGGGCTGGGAGCGCTAAAGCTAGCTGCCCCGGGCTTGCTTGGCACATTGTTCACCTATTTTACCGGCCTCTTTGGCCCATCGACCGGTGCAGCATCGGTTGCCACCCGCACTGATGACTATTCGCGCAACTGGCCATACATCGTCCAGCGGCCGTGGTTCGGTCGTGGGTTCGAGACCTTCTTGCCGCAGATCTATGACTGGACCGACAACATGTACCTGAAGATTCTTATCGAGATGGGTATCGTCGGCCTGATCTCATTGCTGGTGCTTTACCTGGCGGGGATCCACTGTGCAGCAGCGGGCCGCCGCCGCACGCAGGACGAAACTCGCAGAAGCCTTGGGCAAGCGATGGTCGCCTCATTTGCAGTGGTAGTTGTGGCGACCGCTACCTTCGACTCTCTCGGCTTCCCGATGTTCGCTGGCGTCTTCTTTCTGATACTAGGTCTCGCGGGTGCATATCTGACGATAATGACCAGGGAAAGCAGCTCTCTGCCCACGTTGCCTGTGGCTGGCGGGGGCCCTGTGAAGTCAGAATGACGCTCCGCGACCCCGTGGCCCAGGACCAGATACCGGTCTCAGTGCTGGACGCCGGTCAGAAGCATGCCGCCCATGCGCCAGGGCGAGTCGATTGTGCCGTTGTCGTAGTGACCTACAACAGCGTGCGCGACATCGGAGCCCTGCTGGATTCGCTGCCCGCGGCCGCGGCTGGGCTGAGGATCCGCACGATAGTGGTGGATAACGGCTCCACCGACGGCACGGTCGAGTTGGTGCAATCCCGTCCTGACGTCACCTGTGTCGAGGCGGGCGCGAACCTTGGCTACGCCGGCGGGATCAACGTGGGCCGTTCACACGGCGGCGAGTACTCCTCTCTGCTTGTGCTCAACCCGGACGCTGAGTTCGAGGCAGGTGCGTTGCGTGAGATGTTCGCCGCGCTGGACGACCCGGCCGTTGGCATCGCGGTCCCGCTGCTTCTCGACGCTGACGGACACCGGCTCCCCTCGCTCCGCCGGGAGCCCACATTGCTCCGCGCCATCGGGGATGGATTGCTCGGCGGGCGGGCCAGCCAGCGGCCCGGCTGGCTGAGCGAGATGGTGTGGGAGGAGGAGGCCTACGGCTACCGGCATCGCGTCGAGTGGGCGACGGGCGCCGCCTTGCTGATCTCTGATGCCTGCGACGGCGCCGTGGGGCGCTGGGATGAGCGGTTCTTCCTGTACTCGGAGGAGACCGACTATTTCGCGAGAGCCCACGCGGCGGGATTCCGGGTGGACTACCAGCCATCGGCGCGGGTGCGTCATCGCGGTGGCGGCTCGGGGCGCTCGGCCGCTTTGCAGGCGCTGCAGGCTGTGAACCGAGTTCGCTACGTGGAGAAGCACGGCCGCTGGCCACGACTTTACTGGCTGGTGGTCATCCTGCACGAGATGCTCAGGGCCGGGGATCCGGGTCATCGGAGGGCGCTGCTCACCGTCCTTCGCAAGTCCCGCTGGGAGTCCGTCCTGCGGGGCTTTCGGGCCGGCGGCTGATCGCGGTAATACTGTTCCTTCGCTGGGGCTCACTCCTTCAGGGAGGGCATTCCCGTCTAGGCCCCACGTCGGAGATGGCGTCGCGCTCACGGGTGTGGCGATCGCAGCCAGGTAGGCGCGCAGGGTCGCGGCCGCTAGCTGTTCATACTCGAGCGATTGGAGATCCGGCACCTCGGGCCGGGGGGCCGCAACGGCGGCCAGCGCAACCCGCAGGGTGTCTTCGGCCGTCCCGTCGCAGAGCCACACCCACTCCGCCCCGAAGGTGTCGCGCAGATCCCGGTTCGCCGGACCGTCGTGCAGCACCGCGGGCCTGTCTAGGGAGAGTGCCAGGTGCGCCACACCTGAGTTGAGGGTGCTCCGCGCCAGGTAGGGCATCAAGACAACGTCCGCCGCAGCAAAGATGGTCGGCACCTCGTCGGGAGGGACGAAACGGAGCAGCAAATGGATGTCGCTGGAGTCACCAGCCTCGCTTCTGATGATCTCCGCAAGTTCGGGATCCATCGGCCGGCCTGCTATGACGAGCTGTGGGCGCGGGCCGGGCAGCTGCTTCCAGGCCCGGATGATCCCAGGGATGTTCTTATATGGGCGGATCAAGCCGAAACAGAGCAGGATGGGACGGTCATCGAGTCTGAGGTCCTCACGGAAGGCTGTGGCATCCGGTGGCGCTGTGTAATAGTCGCGGTAGTGACCATGGGGAACGACCACCGTGGGGACGGATGCTAGTTGCGGGTATCGATCGACAAGCAGCGCCGTCGCCCCTTTGCTAAAGGATATGAGCAGGTCTACCTGGGAAATAAAGAACTTGCTGTAGAAGCGCCAGAGCCAAGGATGAGAAAGCTCATGGGGTTCTAGGTCGTGACCGGTCCAGATGAGGGCCGAACCACGTCGGCGTGCCAGCCAGAGCAAGCCCAGAATGCTGACAATATCGAAAGGCGCCATCCAGCTGTTTCTCCAGCGAACCAGCCATTCAGGGAAATGAACGTGTATCACGTCATAACGCCTGAGCAAGGATACCTTGCCGGAGAAGGGGCTGACCCGGACGCCATGCTTCGCGACCTCGGTGAAGAGCAATTGCAGGCAAGGGTTGTCGGCCAGCTCATCCGGTCCAGGGCTCATCAGCACATCGATGGCCCGCTCCGGGGCATGCGTTCGCACTTTGCGCTCCCCCCCACCAGGGTATCTTACCAAGCCATGAAGGCTCTCCCTGAGGCATTTGACCTTGCTATTACCTACTAATGCGCGGCCGCTTGCGCCGTGGCCGGGACCCACGATTTGACCACCTTGGCCGGGGCTCCAGCGGCCAGGGAATAGTCAGGCACATCTTTCGTAACAACCGCGTTGGCGGCTACGACAGCCCCACGACCGATGCGGACACCTGATGTCACAACGCAGTTCTGGCCGAGCCACGCTCCGTCACCGATGATGACCTGGTCTACACTCGCGACACCCTGACGCATGATCGCTTGGCTCACGTCCAGGTAGGCGTGGTCGTGGTCCGCGATGTAGACGTTACGCGCGACCAGGACCTCACGGCCGATCCTGACTTGCGAGACAGCAGATATCACGCATCCGCCAGCGAAGCTGCAGCCGTCACCTATAAGCATCACCGGTGCGTCTGCCATGCCGATGGGGTCCGCATTCAGCCAGCACCCAGCGCCAAAGTGCACCCCTGACCCTACCGAGATCCACCGCTCACCGCTTACGCGGACGGGAGGCCGTACTACGGAGCCATGCCCCCAGTGATGAAATCCTCCCGCGATGACCAGTGACAGCGCTTTTGAATAGGAGTCTTGAATCATCCTGTAAATTGCTGTGCCATTGATCCTCAGAGCCGTCACACTTCCCACCAATCCGAGTCTTCTGCCAGCATGACCCGCAGTGTGCGGCCGTGTCTCGCAGCCCAGCTATTTGCGCGTACGAACTCGAGCCGTTCGCCTTCGTCCAGGCCGGGCATCTCCAGCGCGGTGCGCACCGCCCCAGGGAAGCCATCTGACGAAGCGATGATCACCCGCTCGCTGACCCCGTGGACCGCGGGGATATCCACGGTAGCCACCGGCTTCCCGGCAGCAAGATACTCGTACAGCTTCATTGGCGACATGGCACACGTCAGGGAGTTGATGACGTGCGGGATGACGCACGCATCTGAGTGCATCAGCGCTCCGGCCAGCTCACCCCGCAACATCGGTCCAGTCAGCGTCACCTTCGGGATCGACCGGAGCTTCTCCGCGATGGCGCCGTCGGTCGGTGGCCCGATGAAGGCAAGGGACCCGACGGCATCGTCATCGGCCACCCTAGTGACCAGCTCCAGGTCCAGCCGTCCATCAATCGTGCCCACGTAGGTAACAATTGGGCGTGCCATCCCCGACATTGCGGGGGGCGGGGGCAGCGGCTTGCTCCAGTGGGCTTCAACGATCGCATTCGCCTGTACGACGACCGGGGTGTTCACAGCCACACGCCTGGCCAGTTCGCTGGAGATACAAATGATCCGGGCACCCTTTTCCGAGAGCGCGCGGTACGCCTCCTGGTATGCCGGCCACCACGGCCTGACCGGCGGATACGATGCCCAGTCATCCTGTGCGTAGTACGTCACAGACGACGCCCAGGGCATCGGGCAGAACGCGGCCACGAACGGGTTGAAGGTCAGGACAGCGGGACGGTCGAGCCTCAGCTTCCGGACGCCGCGCTCCAGGATCACGTCGTAGCGCTGGTAGCTCTGCCGCAGCGCGGGCACTGTGGTGGGATCGCGCCGACGGAGACGCAATGGCCGGACCAGGGTCGCGCCGTCCACCCTGGCCGCCTCCTGGCGAGGGGACATCATGACCCTCATCGCCACGGCCGGCCAGCTTCGCCACGGGTTGGCGGCGATGACGCGGCCGACCCTGTCGCTGGCGCCGCAGATCGTGTGCAGCGCTTGGTCTGAGGTAAAGCTGAACTCTCGTCTCCCGGCGTCCGCGAGCGTGTCCGTCGAGAACGTGAACACCACGTCACGCCGGCCAGCCCCGGGCTTCGAGCCCAGGGCCCGGCCTGCGCGTATCCCGGCGACACCGCTAGCGGTCTGCTCATTCA